>Ga0247727_10020141_pt1 | contig 10237 bp, 10 predicted proteins | sample WisWelCaveWW1625_FD_202498 | JGI IMG/M metagenome (GOLD analysis project Ga0247727, IMG submission 202498) | Biofilm microbial communities from Wishing Well Cave, Virginia, United States - WW16-25 | ecosystem: Environmental > Aquatic > Deep subsurface > Groundwater > Cave microbial mat | place... | reverse complement strand
ACCATTTCGCTAATCAGCAATCAGCAAAAATATCTCGAAAATGCAATTTCGCTGATGAAAACATATTGCATTGAGGAGGAAGTGGAAGAATTGCTTCTGAAATTAGACAATCTTAAATCGGCTTACTATGGAATTTCGCCCGATACAAAAAACATTTCAGAAAAGCAGTTAAATATTATCAGGCTGAAGGTTTCGGAAATCAGAAATCATGTGGTAAATTAATTTCAGAATACGCGGTACATCATTGCAATACCGCAACCAATCATAATCAAGCCAACCAGTTTATTTACTAAAATCAGAATCCGATCGTTTAACATTGATTTTATTTTGTGTGCTCCAAAAGCTTTCAAAATATCAGTTGCGAGGACTGTGGCAAGAGTAGTTGAAAAAAAGATTCCTATTTCTAAACTTTTGTAGTCTTTGTTTGACGAAATAAGCGTTACCCAACCTATCCACAAAAGAATTACAAATGGATTAAGAAGATTCAGGAAAAAACCTTTGAGTATTGAAATAGAAACGCTCGGATTTTTTACTTCAACTATATCTTTGCTTACTTCATCGGCTTTCACCGCTTTTTTCTGAAAGAAACCGAATACTCCGAAAACAAGAAGTATTGTTCCGCCAATTACTCCGATTAAGATTTTATTTTCGGGTTTGGTAAACAGGCTAGAAGCACCCAGATAAGCTAAGCCAACACAAAGAACATCACTTAAAAAAATTCCAAATGCAAGTGCTACTCCTGATTTATACCCGTTTTTTAAACTTGTTTGTAACAGTGCAAAAAATCCGGGACCGATAGCAATGCAGAGCGCCATTCCGAGAGCGAATCCTTTATATATGGCATCAAATATTAAATTCATCAGGCAATTACATTGTTTTCTGAAAGAAATTGTTCCCAATCTGCCAAGCGTGCATTTTTAATTACGCGAGGAAACTTAGTTTGTCCTCCTTCCTTTCCGTTACTGCGCATCCAGTCGTAAAAAAATCTGACAGGATATACTTCTACAATTACTTCTTTGAGTGCTGCACTGCGTTCAACGCGGTAATCATCATTCAGTATTTTTAATTTCTCGTCAATTTTTTCTTTCAGAATCAAAGCATCAGCTTTATCGTCAGTACCAACGAACCATTTGTGTGCAAACAAACTTCCATGCGGAATTCCGGCAACAGTAAATTCTTTAATGTCAATATCAAGTTCTTCCGAAACAAGTTCAATGGCTCGGTTCATATTATCTTCCGATAAATGTTCTCCGCAAAGGCTCAGAAATTGTTTTGTGCGACCGGTAATTACAATTTCGGAATGTTCTACAGAGGTAAATTTAACTGTATCGCCAATCAAGTATCGCCACGCACCCGAACAAGTAGAAAGTAGCATGGCGTATTCAACTCCTTCCTGAACCTCGCCTATTGTAAATGATTTCAGATTTTTGTTCATGTTACCATCGGCATCAAAATTTTCTTCGTTGAACGGAACGAACTCGAAAAATATTCCACTGTTTAAAACTAATTTCATTCCTTCCGATTCGGGCCTGTCTTTGTAAGCAATGAAACCTTCTGAAGCAAGATATGTTTCGAGATAAATCAGCGGTTTTGAAACCAATCTTTCAAATCCTTTTTTATAAGGTGCCAGCGAAACCCCTCCATGTACATAAACGCGAAGGTTGGGCCATATATCGTGAATGGTTTTAAGATTGTGATGTGCAATTATTTTTTCCATCAAAATTTGCACCCATGCAGGCACTCCGCAAATAATTGAAATATCCCAGTTTTTTGCGTTCCGCATAATTTCTTCAAGCTTCGAATTCCAGTCGCGTTCTTTTGCAATGCGGTTTCCCGGTTTATAAAAATGCTGAAACCAGAAAGGAACATTTCCAGTAGTTATTCCACTTAAATCGCCTTCAAAATAAGTTCCGTTGTAATTCAAGTGTGTACTTCCTCCAAGCATCAGCACTCCTTTTTCAAAATGTTCTTCGGGCAAATCGAAGTGCCCTTGTGTGAGCATTTGTAAAACACTCGTTTTTTGAATGGATAAAAGCATTTGACGCGTTACCGGAATATATTTACTCGATGAATCAGATGTACCAGAACTTAGTGCAAAATATTTTACTCTCCCCGGCCAACAAACAAACGATTCGCCATTAAGCGAACGATACCACCAGTTTTTAAAAATAGAATTGTAATCGTGAGTAGGTACTGTTTGTGTAAAAGCCGAAACGAAATCTTTTTCATTTAGAATTCGTGAGAAGTTATAATATTCGCCAAAGGAAGTGTATTCTGCTTTGCTTAATAATTTGCGAAGGGTTTTTGTTTGCTCTTTTACAGGGTCTTTTTTCCGGATTTTCGGAAAATTGCTTCCAATTTTTATTGTGCGCTTTAATATAGAGCCTAATAAAGCCATTCTTTTATTCTCTTTTTAAGTGTTTTTCAGCGAAATAAAAATAGAAAAAAATATCTACTCGGTAAAATAAAAACTACAGCTAATTCGCTGAGCTTTTTATTACGACAGATACTTAAAATCTTGTCCGTTCTTAATGTTTTTCAGACTTTGAAAAATCAGGCGGATTACATTTTCCACATCTTTTTTATGAACCGATTCAACAGTGGTGTGCATATAGCGCAATGGAAGCGAAATTAATGCTGAAGGCACGCCACCTCCGTTATAAGCAAAGGCATCAGTGTCTGTTCCTGTTGATCGCGAAACTGCTTCTCGCTGAAAAGGTATTTTATTTTTTTCGGCCGAATGAATTATAAGTTTCAAAAGATTATTGTGAACTGCTGGTCCGTAAGTAAGCACAGGACCTTTTCCGCAGGCAATATCGCCCTGTGCAATTTTATTCATCATTGGTGTTTGCGTATCGTGACAAACATCGGTGATAATAGCCACATTAGGTTTTATTTTTTTTACAATCATTTCAGCACCTCGTAAACCCACTTCTTCCTGAACAGAATTGGTGATATAAAGTCCGAACGGAAGTTTTGTTTTTGTTTGTTTGATCATGCGGGCAACTTCTGCAATCATAAAACCGCCAACACGATTATCAAGAGCTCGGCCCGTAAAATAACGATTGTTTAAAACCATAAATTCATCTTCATAAGTAATCACGCATCCTACATGAACGCCTAGTTCTTCCACTTCTTTATCTGACGAACATCCGCAATCGAGAAAAATATTTTTTGTGGTCGGAGTTTCTTCTTTGCCTGCATCGCGTACGTGAATGGCAGGCCAGCCAAAAACAGCTTTCACAATTCCTTTATCGGTATGTATGTTCACTCTTTTCGAAGGAGCAATCTGGTGGTCGCTTCCACCATTTCTGCGCAGGTAAATAAAACCTTCTTTGGTTATATAATGAACAAACCAACTTATTTCATCGGCATGCGCTTCAATCACCACTTTGTAATCGGCCTTTGGATTTATGACAGCAACTGCTGTACCATAGGTATCTACAAAATGCGTATCAATATAGGGTTTGATATAATTGAGCCAAAGCTTCTGTCCTTCGGCTTCAAAACCTGTTGGCGAAGCATTGTTTAGGTATTGTTCTAAAAATTTAAGCGAATTGCTGTCTAAAATGGAGGACTGTTTTTTTGGCATGAATTTTATTGTTTTAAGTGGCAAATATATGTGAATTAGTTGCTTTTTTGTTGAAAAATAAATTTTTAAATGAACGATATTTTTCCTTTTTTTGAACCTCCAAAAAAACCAAATCAAACACGACCATGAAAACAATGAATACTAATTTGAAGAAAATAAGTTTAGCAGCAACTCTTGCTTTAATTGTTTTTGGATTTACGCTCATACAGCCCAAACCAAAAGTGCCGCTTGATGGCAGAACGTATATTGTAGAATTATATCAGGACGGAAAAGAGAAAAAATATGAGGATGATGATTTAAAATTTACCAACGGAAAATTTAAATCGGTTTTGTTTATGGATTGGGGTTTTGCTAACGCAGTTTACAACTGCACAGCCATTGATACCACTTCGGCAAATAAAATTTACACCTTTGATTGCGAAACTAAACCAAACGACAAAAACCAAATAATGATTTGGAGCGGAACTATTAACGGTGATGATATTGAAGGAACAGCTGAACTGCAGAAAAATGGAAAAACAAGTAAGTCATTCACTTTTGAAGGTGCTTTGAAACAAAAGCCCGGTAGCCAGAAAAAAACTACTACCCCTACCAAATAATAGCTTTTCAATACGATAAAAAAGCTCCACGAAATTGGTGGCTTTTTATTGGCCAAATTTTTGTTTTACCAAAAATTACTAACTTGCCCTAGTATTCTTTAAACCCCGGTCAATGAAAAGAATTTTGTTTATCTCACTTACCCTCGCGGCATTTAGTTTTGCCAAAGCGCAGGATACGGTAAAGGTTAGTACCATACCTAACCAAGAAGCCGAAAAGTTTTTCAACAGCGGTGTAACTAATTTCGAAAACAAAAATTATTTGGGTGCTATTGCCGATTTTACACAAGCTGTAACACTTAAGCCCGATTTCGAAAAAGCTTGGTATAGCCGCGGCACTTCTAAATATGCGATGAAAGACATAAATGGAGCAATTGAAGATTACAACAAAGCTATGGAACTTGATCCCAACGATTACCTTCCGTACTTCAGTCGCGGGCAAGCCTATTACCTTCAGGGAAAAAAAGAACTGGCAATGGCTGATTATAATACTGCCATTCAGAAAAACGCGAATTATGTACAATCGTTTTATTACCGCGGAGGTTTGCGTTTCGAAAATCAGGATTACAAAGGTGCCATTGATGATTACACAGCAGCTATTCAAATAAAACCCGATTACGCATACGCTTATAACGATCGCGCAAGCGCAAAACGAATGCTCGAAAATTACGATGGAGCTATTGAAGATTACAAAAAAGCAAAATCGCTTGAGCCAACACTTGCATTTGTGTGGAGCAATTTGGGAAGTGCTTATCGCAAGAAAGGTGATTATAAACTGGCCATTGAAGCATACGACCAGGCAATAAAACTAAAACCCGATTATCAAACCTATAACAATCGCGGAAGCGCAAAATTTGATGCGGGCGATTATAAAGGTGCAATAGCCGATTTTGATGCCTCCATAAAATTAAAAGCCGATTATGCCATGGCCTATAACAATCGTGCAGGTGCAAAATTAAAGCTGAAAGATTATAAAGGAGCAATTGAAGATTGCAACCTTGCTATAAAATATAACAACACAATGAGTTCGGCCTATGTAAACCGTGGAATTGCAAAAGAAATGCTTCGCGATAAAACAGCCTGCGATGACTGGAACAAAGCCGCTTCGATGGGAGTGGACATTGCGAAAAGTTACGCTTCGGGTTGTAAATAAAAACTTAAAAGACTTTTAAAGATGAAAAAAATAATTTTCAGCGCAGCATTCATACTTTCAGCAAATTTTGTTGGTGCGCAAACCAACGTGGAGTTTACCAAAGATAATTTTCCCGGAAAAAAAGAACAGCTAAAAGAAGCCAAAGGCAATATTGAAGATGCTGATAAATTTTTTGAAATGGGTCGGGCTTCTTATTCTGCCGCTCTCCCTTTATATTTAAAGGCAAACGAATTTAATCCGAACAATGCGGTATTGAATTATAAAATTGGAGTGTGTTACATCTGGTCGAATTACAAATGGAAAGCAAAACAATACATGGAAAAAGCATTTGCACTTAATGCAAACGTTGCTCCTGATATACATTATTATCTTGGTCGTTCTTACCATTTGCTCATGGAATGGCAAAAGGCAATTGACGAATACAAATTGTATTTAAAAGTGCTTATACCCAATAACGATAAGGATAAAGAGCGAATGTTAGATGCAAACAAAAAAATTAACGAATGCTTAAACGGAATTGAACTGGTGAAAAGCCCTGTAAGGGTATTTATCGATAACGTTGGTACAGCAATCAATTCCCCTTATCCCGATTATGGTCCGGTAATTTCGGCCGATGAATCGGTGATGATGTTTACCTCGCGCAGACCTGGTTCACTCAGCGATATGCTTGACCCTAACGATGGAATGGCAATGGAGGATATTTACATTTCAAATAATAGTGGAGTGACGTGGACAATCGGAAAAAATATGGGAAAACCAATTAACTCCGAAGTGCACGATGCTACAGTTGGTCTTTCGGCTGACGGGCAGTTGCTGTTAATTTATCTTGATGATAAAGGAGACGGAAATATTTATCAGTGCGAACAGAAAGGAGAATTTTGGAGCAAGCCCGAAAAAATGAGTAGTAACATCAACACAAAAATGCATGAGTCATCAGCAAGTCTTTCTTCCGATGGAAAAACACTTTATTTTGTAAGTAATAAAGAAGAGGATAACATTGGTGCGGCAAACAATACGCACGATATTTTTATGGTGAAGAAAGATGAAAAAGGAAAATGGGGAAAGCCGATAAATTTGGGAAAAACTATTAATACTGAATATAACGAAGAGAGTGTTTTCATTCACCCTGACGGAAAAACTTTGTATTTCAGTTCGCAAGGGCATAAAACAATGGGAGGTTACGATATTTTTAAATCAGTGTGGGATGAAAAAACCCTGAAGTGGTCAACACCCGAAAATATAGGATACCCGATTAATTCACCCGATGATGATATTGACTTTGTGCTTTCAGCAAGTGGTAAGCACGGATATTATTCTTCATTTAAAATTGAAGGGCAGGGCGAAAAAGATATTTATGTCATCACTTTCCTAGGTCCTGAAAAAGCTCCAGTTATTACAACTGAAGATTTTCTTTTGGCAAGTTTAGCCGCGCCTGTAAAAGAAACTGCAATGCAGAAAGTTGATATCAACCAACCTGCACTCACAATTTTGAAAGGAACAATTACCGATGCATTAAGCGGAAAACCGCTTGAAGCAGAAATTGAATTGGTTGATAATACGCTCAATCAAGTAATCGCCACATTTAAATCCAACTCTTCAACAGGAAAATATCTTGTTTCACTTCCTGCCGGAAAAAATTACGGAATAGCAGTTAAGAAAGAAGGATATCTTTTTCATTCCGAAAATTTTGACATTCCGCAAACAGCCGCTTATCAGGAAATAGTAAAAGATGTTGCGTTGAAAAATTTTACAGTTGGAAATAAAATTATTCTCAAAAACGTATTCTTTGATTTCGACAAATCAACTCTTCGTCCTGAATCTTACGCGGAGTTAGATCGACTTGTAAAACTACTGAACGATTATCCGAATCTGAAAATTGAAATTTCCGGCCACACCGATAGTAAAGGCTCCGATGAATACAACCTCAAGCTTTCGCAAGATCGTGCGGCAGTTGTTGTAAATTATCTTGTATCAAAAGGAATTTCGAAAGATAGATTAAAATCTGCCGGTTATGGCGAAACAAAAACTATTGCTACAAACGATACAGATGAAGGCAGACAGATGAATCGCAGAACAGAGTTCGAGATTTTGAGTAAGTAAAGAAAAGTGCTTCAGCTCGTCTCTACCGCTGATAGTTCGCATACGCTTTTCAACGAAGAACTAAACGAAACATATCATTCAAAACATGGAGCGATTGCAGAATCGCTCCATGTTTTTATTAAAGCAGGCTTGCAGTTTGTTTTAGATAAAAACATAACAAACGAAATTCATATTCTGGAAATTGGTTTTGGAACAGGACTGAATGCTTTGCTCACTTTTAAGGAAACAGAAAAATCAAAACGAAAAATTATATACGATTCGCTTGAAGCTTTTCCTTTGAGTAAAGATATTTCGGAAAAATTAAATTACGGAGAATTGCTAGAGCAACAATTAATTTTTAATAAACTACACTTCTGCAATTGGGATTCTCCGGAGGTAATTTCAGACAACTTCGTTCTGAATAAAATCAGCACATCAGTTCAGTGTTTTGTTCAATACAAGCAATACAATTTAATTTATTTTGATGCCTTCGCGCCAAGTAAACAACCCGAGATGTGGACACAGGAAATTTTTGACAAAATGTTTTCTATCCTTAAGCCAAGCGGTACTTTAGTAACCTATTGTGCAAAGGGGGAAGTGAAGAGAAATTTAAAAGCATCCGGATTTACAATTGAATCTTTACCCGGTCCGAAAGGAAAACGAGAAATGACAAGAGCAACAAAACCATGAACAGAAAATTTAATGTGCGCGTTTACGGAATCTGTATTCACAACGGAAATGTTTTGGTTGCGGATGAATTAATCAAGGGAAGAGAAATTACAAAATTTGCCGGTGGAGGCTTGGAGTTTGGAGAAGGAACTCTTGATTGTATTAAACGTGAATTCAAAGAAGAAACAGGACAAGAGATAGAAGTAATCCGCCATTTTTATACCACCGATTTTTTTGTCGAGTCTGCTTTTAAACCCGAAAGCCAAGTAATCAGCATTTATTATCTCGTAAAATTTATTTCAGACCTCAGTTTCGCTGTAAAGAATAAAAAATTTGATTTTCTGCAGCGCACAAGCGATGAATTTGTTTTCCGCTGGATTTCGTTAAAAGCAATTTCGGAAAACGAATTTACTTTTGTGATTGACAAGAAAGTTGCTGAAATGATTAAAACAGAATTCGCGTAAATTTCTACCTTTGGATAACCAAAAAACAAAAAAATGAATTTAATCGAACGAGTAAAAAACATTATCACTACTCCAAAAACAGAGTGGGATGAGGTATTAAAAGAAGAAGACAACATGAGCAAAACTATAACCACTTATGTTGTGCCTTTAGCATTAGTAGCTGCCGCGGCAGCTTTCATCGGTTATGGTTTTGTAGGTGTGTCTTATTGGGGTTTCAGAACTGTTGGAATAAATTGGGGCATAAACTATGCGGTAATTTCTTTTCTAAGTTCTGTAATTGGTGTTGTGCTAACTGCTTTTGTTGTTGACATGCTTGCTCCAAGTTTCGGTTCAGAGAAAAATATTAACCGAGCAACACAACTTGTTGCTTTTGCTTACACACCGGCATGGTTGGGCGGAATCTTAATGGTAATGCCTTCTCTGGGAATGATTGGTTCATTGTTTGGTTTATACGGAATTTACTTGATGTATCTTGGTTTCCCGAAAATGATGAAGACTCCTCCGGACAAAGTTGCTGGCTATATGGTTGTTTCAATATTGATTTTAATTGTTGCGTACTTTGTATTAGCATTTGTTTTGGGAACAATATTTATGAGTGTTTTAGGATTAAATACATTAAACACATTTCATATCCGCTAAAATAAATAATGTTATAAATAAAAAACCTCCGCTAGTTCGGAGGTTTTTTATTTGTGTGCGTCAACAGCTTTTCTTACGCTGCCGTGTTTTAATAAAAGTTCGTTTGCTCTTTTGTATGATCCTTTTAACTGTTGCATAATCATTTTTGTCCCGCGGTCAACCAATTTATTATTCGTCAGTTGCATATCCACCATTTTGTTTCCGCGAACCCTTCCGAGTTTTATCATCACCGAAGTTGAAATCATATTCAGAACTAATTTTTGAGCAGTGCCCGATTTCATTCGTGTGCTGCCTGTTACAACTTCGGGACCAACGATGATTTCGATTTTATGTTTTGCCGCTTTCGCAACAGGGCTTCCTGTGTTACAGGTTATACAAGCTGTTACAATTTTATTTTTATTGCATTTCTGCAAGGCACCAACAACATACGGAGTTGTTCCCGATGCAGCAATTCCGACCACAACATCATTCCTATTTATTTTATACGCTTTCAAATCTTTCCAGCCTTGTTCGGTATCGTCTTCTGCAAATTCAACTGCTTTACGGATTGCTTTATCGCCCCCTGCAATTAATCCAATCACTAGTCCCTGAGGAACTCCAAATGTTGGCGGACATTCTGATGCGTCAACAATTCCTAATCTTCCGCTAGTGCCTGCACCAATGTAAAAAAGTCTTCCGCCTTTTTTTATTTGCTTCACAACTACCTTTACTAACGTTTCGATTTTAGGAATTATCTTTTCAATTGCATGAGGAACTGTTTTGTCTTCGCGGTTAATGTTGCGAAGCAATTCCTTCACGCTCATTTTTTCGAGATGAGAATAATTGGAATCCGATTCGGTGATTTTTTTCATTTTAATTCCCCTCTTGAGAGGGGTTAGGGGTGTGTTTTTCAAATTCAAAGATATATTCTTCAATCGCATTCATAACATTAATAATGTTCTTTTTTACTTCCAAGTCAGTGAATCGTAAGAAATACACTTCCATTCGCACCCCCTCTCAAGAGGGGAATCTAATATATCTCAGGAAACTTTTCCGGATTGCTTTC
>Ga0247727_10020140_pt1 | contig 10237 bp, 8 predicted proteins | sample WisWelCaveWW1625_FD_202498 | JGI IMG/M metagenome (GOLD analysis project Ga0247727, IMG submission 202498) | Biofilm microbial communities from Wishing Well Cave, Virginia, United States - WW16-25 | ecosystem: Environmental > Aquatic > Deep subsurface > Groundwater > Cave microbial mat | place... | reverse complement strand
CGTACAGCGGTTCGTCGCAGACAAAGGTGTCCGGCCGATTGCCCCACGCTCGCAGCAACGCGGTCGAAATATTCCGCGGGCCGGACCACATCGCGATGCGTCGAATGACGGATGACATGGGTGTTGCGGTCTAATCCTTCGACGGGTTGTTCCAGAGTTTTCCGACGAGGTCAAACATTTCCGGGTCGTGCTGTTTCAACTCGGCGCGGACGAACGGGTAGAAATCGTTGGTGCCGAAATACGCCTCGGTCGCTTCGGCGAAGTATTCCTGGTCGTTGTTGAGCGCGTAATGCCGGCGCCGCTCGCCGCGAATGTGCAGCACCGAGTCGTACGATTTCGATTCGGCCGCACGGCGGAAACAGTCTTTCAGTTCGGCGTGGTCGTGGCGAACGACGCGATGATGGTACGCATGGGCCAGTTCGTGCAGCACCATCCACGGCTGGTCGATGGTCCAGCTCAGGAAATTCTTGCAGTTGGCAATCTCGACCGCGCCGGCCTTCTCCGGATTCATGTCGTGCTCGCGAAGCCAGTTCGGCGAAATGTGATAGCACATGCACGGGTGCCGCGGATGAGCCAGTTCGATCCAGATCGGAACCTCGCGGAGTTTCTTGACCGCGTCGGCCGGTACGACGCGGCTGATGCGATACAAATGTTCGCCGAGCAACTTCAGCGTCTGTTCCCGCAATTCCTGGTTCTCCTCATCGAGTACCCGCTTGTTCACCAGCACGCGCCAGCCCTCGATTTGCTGTTCGACGTACGAGTCCGTCGAATCGTAACGCGGCTCCTCTTTTGCGGGCTTGTCGGCGGGATCATGGCCCGTGGAGCGACCGGCCGAATGACCGAGCAGAGTGAACAGGGCGAAACACAGAACGCACAATCGGAACGGCATGGCGTATCCTTTATTCCGGTCACGGTGAGAGACGAACGAACTCATATTTTGTGTCCCTGCCCGCCGCAGAGCAACGCCGGTCGTGGGATTCAGTCGTCAGACGGACGCGCAGATCGCTCTTGGACCGCGCGGCGTTTTGCTCATAATGCGCCGTCATGCCGCTCATTTACCTTGAACCGCTGCCGTCGCGAGTTACAAAGTCCGAACTGATCGCATTTCTGTGTGACCGAGGCGAAATGGATCGCCGCCGCGTCGGACGCATCGAACTGCGGGGCAGGCAGGCGACCGTCGAAGTGCCCGATGGCTGGGAAGTGCGACTAGTCAAGGCGCTCGACGGGGCCGCGTTCGGCAACGGCCGAGTGCGGGCCTGGGCCGGCACCGCAGCCGGTTCGGCGGGGTTCAGCCAGAGCGTCGATGATCACTTTCAGCGGCTGACTCGCCTCTTGGCGACGGAGTCGCAGGCGGAATCGCAGCAAGCGGCCGAGCGAGTGCGACGGCTCTCCGCCGCGGAGGCCGAACGAGCGGGCGAAAGTTTGGTGGACCTTGTCGTGGACGACGCGTACTCCGCTCTCGGCGGCCGATTCCTGATCCGACTCGTCAAGCGAAACCGGTCGCTCGCAATGCCCTGGAGCCGGATGGGTGCGGGAGCGCCGGTGCTCCTGTCTCCCGAGGATTCGGCGGCAGACGCGGGATTTCACGGCGTCGTATGCGAGCGATCGGATCGATTCATCGACGTCGCGATCAACGAGGATCCGGGCGATGCGGCGGATCAGGCGACCTGGCGCGTTGACCGATCGAGTGACGAGGTCGCTCGCCAGCGGCAGCGCGCGGCGCTGGAGCGGGCTCGAACGGCTCGCGGCGATCGGCTCGCCGAATTGCGGAAGGTCTTGCTCGGTGAACGGCCGCCACAATTCCGCGATGGGCCGACGCTGAAGCCACTCGATCCCTCACTGAACGACTCGCAACAGAACGCGGTGCGGTTTGCACTCTCGGCATCGGATTTCGCGCTGATCCACGGGCCGCCGGGCACGGGCAAGACGACGGCGGTAGTGGAAGTAATCCGGCAAGCAGTCCGCCGCGGCGAAAAAGTGCTTGCCTGCGCGCCGAGCAATCTGGCGGTTGACAACATCTTCGAGCGGCTGCTCGCGGCCGGCGAACGGGTCGTCCGGCTCGGCCACCCCGCACGCGTGCTGCCGGAGCTGCGCGAGCACACGCTCGATCTGCTCGTCGAGGCGCACAGCGAAGTGCGGGCGGCGCGGAAGCTTGTTCGCGAAGCCTTCGCACTCTTTCGACAGGCGAAAAAATATACGCGGGCCAAACCGGAACCCGGCGCGCGGCGCGAGATGCGACAAGAAGCGAAAGAACTGCTCGCCGACGCGCGGCGAATGGAAGCGCAGGTCGTCGAGGGTCTGCTCTATTCGGCCGACATCCTCTGCGCGACGACCACGGGCATCGACAGCGAAGTGCTCGGCCAGCGCCAGTTCGACCTCGTCGTGATCGACGAGGCGTGCCAGAGCACGGAGCCGGGCTGCTGGATTCCGTTGCTACGCGGCGAACGTGTCGTGCTCGCGGGCGATCACTGCCAGTTGCCGCCCACGGTCGTCTCGCGGGAAGCGGCGGAGCAGGGCTACGGCGTCAGTCTGTTCGAACGACTGATCGATCTTTGCGGCACGGATGTCGCTCGCCGACTGAATGTCCAATACCGCATGCACGAAGCGATCATGGATTTCTCCAGCCGCGAATTCTACGACGGTAAGTTGGAGGCTCATCCATCCGTCCGCAGCCACTGTCTGTGCGATCTCCCCGGCGTGAGCCAGCACCCGCTGGCCGAATCGCCCGTGCGATTCATCGACACGGCCGGCGCCGGCTTCGAGGAGGAAACCGAACCGGACGGCGAGAGCCGGTTCAATCGCCAGGAAGCCAGTCTGGTCTCGCGCAAGTTGAATGAGCTGGTAGCCGCGGGAGTTTCTCCAGCCGCGATCGCCGTGATCGCACCGTATGCCGCCCAAGTCCGGTTGCTACGCGAGCAACTCGACCTGCCGGGCCTCGAAATCGACAGCGTCGACGGTTTCCAGGGGCGCGAAAAAGAGGCCGTCATCATCTCGCTCGTGCGATCGAACCAAGCCGGCGAGATCGGATTCCTCTCCGACATCCGCCGCATGAACGTCGCCATGACCCGCGCCCGCCGCCTGCTCTTGGTCGTCGGCGACAGCGCCACATTATCTACCGACCCGTTCTACCAGCGGCTGTTCGATTACTTCGAGCGTATCGGTGCGTATCAGAGCGTGTGGGAAGAGAACACGGATTGACTTATGCGGTTCGCGTGGGCATGTCCCAAATATGCACCGGCGACCAGTTGCCGAGGTACTCGCCGTCCTTAAGCTGCCGGCCGTTGCCGTTGGAGCCGCCGTTGGTCGCGGTGACTGCCAGGCGAGAGCCGTTCGGATGCACGGCGAGCGAGTGGCAGTTGGGCATTTTGGTTGTGACGAAGAACGGGTCCTTGTCGCGCGGGCGGATGAAGAGGAACTTGCCCGAGCCGGGGTTGCCGCTCGTGACTGCCATGAGGAAACCTTCGCGGTGAAAGTGCATGTCGTAAACGAAACCGTCCCCGTCGCCGCCGAGCTGTAGGTTATGCTTCAGCATACCGGTCACCCAATCGAAGACGAGAATCGTCGGATTCCCTTGCACGTTCGCGCCGACCTTCGGCGTCGTGCCGCCTGCGGCCAGCATCGTGCCGTCGCGATCGAACGCGAGGCTGCGCACGCCCCCAACGTCTTGCAGTCGGTCGAGCTTGAACAGCACGCGGGCGTCGAGGTCACGCAGGCACGTGCCGGTTTCGAGGTCCCAATGCTTGATGACGCCTTTGAAGTCGCCCGATACGAGCGACCGGCAGTCCGGGGGAAATGCGACGCAGAACACGTCTTCGCCGTGTCCGGCGAGTTCCATCAGAGTCGCGCCGTCGGCCGCGGACCACACTCGAACGACTCGATCAAGACCGCAGGTCGCAAGCCGCTTGCCGTCCGGGCTGACCGCAATCGAGCGAATCCAGCCATCGTGAGCCGCAGCGATCGACCACGCAACAATCGGATTTCCTTCGGCGCACGACCACGCTCGCAACTGCCCCCAAGAATCCGCGGAGTACATCCGCCCGTCCGATCCAAACGCGATTGCCTGCACCCATCCGCCGTGTCCGTTGATCGGCGACAGCTCGTTCAACTCGTTTGCCGCCGCGTCCCAGCGGCGGACCGTGCCGTCCAATCCACCGGCGAACAGAAACCGACCGCACGGACTGAAGCGTGCAAGACCCAGTTGGCGGTCAGTCTTGAGCTGCTTCAGCTCCTTCGGCCCGTAGAGTTCAAGGAGTCGTTTGGCATCGTCATTCATTCTGCCACCTTCTTCGCATCAACCATTTCGCCTAGTCGAGCAATCAGCGACGTTATCTTATTCTCACAAACTTCGCCGCAATCGGCGGCGTAAGTGCATCGGACCTTGATGAAACAGTTGCGAGTAGCGGTCACGTAAACATCCGAGGCCAACGTGCCGTCCGTGTGGCCAATTTCAAACGACCGCCACAGGGCCTTCTTGCTGCCGAAGTCCCGTTCGCCGTCACCGAGTCGAGTGTACGACGTGTAATACCCGCGCCGCACCATTTCGGGAAGTGCTTGCTCGACCTCGTCTACCTCATCCTTGAGTTTCGATTTGGCGATTTCGTCAGTGATTTCCGACAGCCCGCGGTTGTAGACGTACACGGTCGCCGTGATTTTTGGGGTGCGGGAATCGTACGGGAAACTGTAGCCCTGCTTCGGATCTTCGAAGTTATGAATCTCGCCGCGTTCGAATCCATCCACATCGGGGAAGTCAAACGTGGGAATAAGAGCGCGGGCCAATAGTTGCTGGAGGTCTTGGGCGGAGTCGTCTTGAGGCGGTTCGGCGGTCGGCTGAGCGATCGGATCGGCTTGCGGCACGGCCGGCGGTGACGGGGGATTGGCCACCGGTTGCGTCCGAGAACAGCCAAGACATAACGATGCAGCGATCGCCACGACGGTGAGTAACACGGCGCGAGACTTCATACCAGCAACTCCTTCACCGCGCGGCAGCCTTCGTGGGCGATTGGCAGCGGCTGGCCGTGGTTGTCGTATTCGGTGCCGCGCGGGTCGATGCCAATCGCGGTGAACCAGGTGTGGAACATGTGGCCGATGTCGTGTTCCTCGGTCGAGACGAACGTGCCGGCGTCGTTCGTCTTGCCGACGACGGCGCCACGCGCGATGCCGCAACCGGACATGGCTAGCGACCAGGCTTCGGGCCAGTGGTCGCGGCCGACGTGGCCGTTGATGCGCGGCGTGCGGCCGAACTCGGCCATCGCGATCACGAGCACATGGTCGAGCATGCCGGCGGCGGCGAGGTCTTCGATGATCGCGGCGAACGCCTGATCGAACCGCGGGACGAGCGAGGCGTGGCCATTAAAATTGTCGCCGTGAGTGTCCCAGCCGTAGCTGTTGACCTTCACGAATCGGACGCCGGCTTCGAGCATCCGCCGGGCGAGCAGCATGTGCCTGCCGAGTTCGTGCGTGCCGTAGCGCTCCCGGTCGCGGTCGGGGACATTTGAGAGATCAAACAGGTGCGTCCGCTTCATCAGCTCGCGGGCCATGTCGTAAACGTAGCTGTTTGCTTCGTTGTTCTGCGTGCGGCGTCGCTCGGCGTAGCGGCGGTTCGCCCGCTCGCGTAGCTCGTTTCGCGCGGCATCGTCTTCGTCGCGTATTGACTCCGGCCGCAGAAGGTTTTCCGGAGGCTTACCATCGCCGAACGCGACCGCGCCGTATTTCGGGCCGAGGAATCCCGCGTCCTGATAAATGAATCCACCGCTGCCCGGCTTGATCCACACGTACGCCGGCAGCCCGCTGTCGCCCGGCCCGAGCAGATTTGCCACGGCCGAGCCGAAGTACGGATATGTCACGCCACGATTCTTCGGATCGCCGCGCTGAATCCGCGCCACGCCTGCCGAGTGCGAGTTGTCTTTCGTACACAGGCTCCGCACGATCGCCAAGTGGTGCATCTGCTTCGCCGTCTTCGGCATCAGTTCGCAGACATGAATGCCCGGCACGCTCGTCGGGATCGCCCGGAACGGCCCACCGAACTGCGTGCCCGGCTTCGGGTCCCAACTCTCGAGCTGACTCATGCCGCCGTCGAGCCAGATGAAGAGAACTTGCTTCTCTTGCTTCCGCAGTTCATCGGCCAGCATTGGCTGCGCGAGGACGCCTAGTCCGACCGTACCCGCGGCCGCCCCGGCGACGCCACCCAGCCACTGCCGCCGCGACAGGCGATGTTCCTGTGGTGTGCAGAGTTTCGAGTAACGCAAAGCAAGTCTCCAATCAGGTGCCAACTTATTCGTCTCGTTGTTCTTGAGCCCGTCCGACCAGTCGGTCAAACGCCGCAGCGTAACTCGCATGCACCGATGCGAGATGCTGACGGATCGCCGCGATTCGATCAGGGTTCTCCAAAATGAGCTTCGCCACGTCGGCCTCATCTTGCGGACGGCCCGCCGCGAGTTTCAGTTCGATGAGGGGTGCCAAGTCGATGTAACGCAACTTCGTGCCTGACGCACCGAGTTTGGTCGGGTGTGGAATCGTCGTCGGAGCCGGCCGCGCGGGCGTTCCCGGCTGCGCGCCCTCCGGGAGGATGTCCACCTTGATTCCCGTCTCCTTGTGTCGAACTTTCGGCCATCGGCCAGGCTTCTGCGGCAGCACTTCAAATCCGGCAACTCCCGCGACGCGCATGAATTCCTCGATTCGATCCGCCGCGAGCGCGATGTCTACGTCTTGCGTCATGCGCCCCTCGTATCCGTGAAACCAAACTGCCCAGCCGCCGGCGATCACCGATTCGCACGCCATCGATTCGAGAACGTGGTCGATTGCCTTAATGACGCGGCCGTAGCGACCCGGCAGATCCTGCGGAGTGAGCATTTTGTCTCTCCCGAAAAAGAGCTGGTCACACAGCTCCAGTCGGTCGGTCAGCGATTCTAGCGAGACGGTAGCCATCGCAATGCCTCCACGTTCATCATCGGCGAAGTCGTTCGCGTCGGCTATAGGTTTTTAGGATCAGTGATTAACGCAAAACTCGGTCGAGGCCAGCAGCGCCCACGCGACCCTTACCAGGGCGTTTGTTCGATCGGCGCGTTTCGCAAGATAGTCCGCGAGTTCTGCCCGTTCGTCGATTGTCGGCCTTCGCGTCAGGATGCTCAAGTAAAGTTCGTCGGCGATCTGATCGGGGTCTGTGAGCTTGGACAGCCGGTCGATCAGATTCCCCGGCTGCGGTTTCAGGCATTCGAGCACGGCGGAGTCGTTGAGCACAAACAGCGACGCGCGGAGCGACGGGGCAAAGTCGCCTTCTGGGTCGCCTGGTGGGTTGGCGAATGCTTTGACGAATTTCTCGCGCAGCTTGTCGAGCGTCGCACCGGGCGGAAGCATCTCCTTGTCGCTGGCGAAATCGCCGACGGTCGCTTGCAGCACGCTCCACAGAAGCTGTTCGGCCGACATGTATTTCTCGTTGGCGACGAGGAACAGTTCCGGCGGTAAATCATCCACGCCGTCCGGCAGCCGACTCGATCGCTGGTAAGTTTGCGTGAGAGCAAGTTCGCGCAGCAGCCGTTTCGCGTCGAAGTTTTGGGCGGCCAGCTCGCGGGCCAACAGGTCGAGCAACTCCGGATGCGACGCCGGATTCTCGCTGTGGTGCAGGTCGAGCGGATGGACGAGGCCGCGGCCCATCATGATGAACCAGAGTCGGTTCGCCATATTCCGCGCGAACGCGGCGTTGTCGGCGGCCGGGAGTTGCTCGGCGAGTTTCGCGAGTGGACTGAATTTGGGAACGCCCGGCGAATTCGTCTTCTTGTCCGGCGGCTCGGCGAACTCCTCGCCCTTCGGAAAGGTCGGAATCTCAAGCTCGTCCTTGCCGGGAACTCGCGGGCCGATCTCCTTCTTCTCCTTCTTGAAGACCGACTGAAATTCGAGTTTCTGCGTCATCAGCTTTTCGCCGACGGCCGGGTTCTTTCCGTCCTGACGCAGAAACGTGTTTTGGAAAAACGCGAACAAGCCCTGGAAGTCGGCCTGCTTGTAGTCGGTCACGAACAGGTGGTCGTGGCACTGCGCACATTGCAGATCGACACCGAGGAACAGACGGCCCACGTCGCGGGTCAGTCCCGGATAATCGACCGGGTTCTCACCGTACTTTTCCAGCCGCTTCGTGAGGAAGAACCCCGCCCCGCGCGTCGCCTCGTTCTTCGGGTCGGGGTTGAGGATTTCTTTGACCATCACGTTGAGCGGCTTGTTCGTCTCGAACGACGACCGCAGAAACGCGAGCCACTCCGGGCTGTCGCCGCGCCGCTCCATGAGCATGACGTGCGCGAGTTCTTGCATGCGTCGCGGGTAATCGGGCCCGGCGAGCAGCCGATCGATCAGTTTGCCGCGTTTCTCGGAATCCGCGTCATTGAGAAACTCGCGGGCCTCTTGTGCCGACGGTATGCGGCTCGCGAGGTCGAGGAACACGCGACGAAGGAACTCCGCGTCGTCCGCAACCGGTCCAATTGGCCGCCCCTCCGCTCGAGCCGCGATCAACCGATCGATTCGCGCGTGCAGCGGCTCGTCGGCCCGAACGGCCGAGATTTGCACAAGGCTGATGAGGCTGATCAAAATGAACCAACGGACGGACTGCGGCATTTGTGGCTCCGGAGTCGGAAGTTCGTCGGGCAGGTAGGCGCCGGTGCCGGCTGCGGGCTGTTGCGTGCCCTAGAATCTAAAGGAGTGACCGCGAAAAAGGAAGCACGCTTTTGCCGGTCGTTTCGGCAAGTCATCGCATCGATATTGTTTGACAAGGCCGGGGCGGAGCAGGAGTTTTTGCGCGAGGCCCGCCAGCTCGCCAAGCTCAATCATCCGGGGATCGTCAGCGTCTTCGACGTCGGCGTCGATGGCGGCCGGTGCACCCGGCCGAATTCCTTACGGTGGAGTCGGTGACGACGGAATCACAGTCGTCTGCACCGCGCTGTCGGTCGTCCCCGCTGAGTTCGTCGCCCGCACGCGGAAGTTCACGGCGTGTCCGGCCGGGAACGGCCCGACCGTCTGGCCGGTGAGGATCACCGGCGTATCGTGGCCGAAGTCCGCGTCCACACCGACGACCTGCCATTGCACTATCAGGCTTGTCGCGTGATTGCCGCCGCCATCGACGTAGACGATGTCCACCGACGTGCCGCTCTGCGTGACGCTGTCGATCTCCTTCGCCGTCGGCGGGTTCGTCCCTTCTTCGGTATCGACCTGCGACAGCATGGCGTTGTGTTCCGGCGAGCCCACGGGGAAGTTATTCCCCCACGCGCCGTACCACCGCTTGTTGTTGCGGTCGGTGCGGCGAGTCGTCGTCTGGAGTTGGCTCTTCTTCTGGTTCAGTTCCGACCGCTCGTTCTCGACGGTCTGCATCAGATTCGGATGATTGTTCAGGGCCGTCACGAGGTCGCCGACGGCAATCGTGCCCAAGAGCAGCGGCGGCAGGGCCGGGGTCATCGCCGCCCGCTTCACGTTCACGCGGGTCCACAGCGACACCAGCCGCCGCGCGCGTTCCATCACGCCGTGCTGGCTGTCCGGGTCCACGTTGAACACGTCGTCGAGGTCGTTATTCAAGGGGTCGGCGTCGTCGAGCACCGAGTCGATGAGTTGCGGCGCGCGGGTCACGACATCGTGCAGCAACTCAAAGTTCTGGTCCCGCGCCGCGATCGCATCGTCCACCACATCCTGCTGCACGTCCCGCTCATTGACCTGCGTCAAGATCAGCGCCACGTCCGCCGTGTGCAGTGCCAGCGTGACCGACCCCACCTGAAACGCCGCCGAAAAAGTCCCCCACACCCCGATCGTCTGCTGCCCCCGAATATGCACCGCCTGCCAGAATTCAGCCATCGCACCCCGTCCTTTCTGCTGATGGGAACCAGATGGTCACGCTCGAACGGCGGGGAGAGGATACCACACGGCGACGAATCAACGCCACTGGTTGGAGTTCTTTCGCTGCCGAGCGAAGACACGTATATTACTTCCCTGCATCTGAACACTGTCGGAATCGACTTTATGTCTGCATTGATCCTGCTGGCCGTGCTTCTCTTGGCCTATAGCAACGGCGCCAACGACAACTTCAAAGGCGTCGCCACGCTGTTCGGCAGTGGCACGACGCACTATCGCAAGGCGCTCGGTTGGGCCACGGTCACGACTCTCGCCGGTTCGTCGTTGGCTCTCATGCTCGCACATGGATTGGTAGCCAGCTTCAAAGGAAGGGGCCTTGTCCCGGATCACATCACGCTTGAGCCCGCGTTCATGTTGG
>Ga0247727_10020139_pt1 | contig 10237 bp, 8 predicted proteins | sample WisWelCaveWW1625_FD_202498 | JGI IMG/M metagenome (GOLD analysis project Ga0247727, IMG submission 202498) | Biofilm microbial communities from Wishing Well Cave, Virginia, United States - WW16-25 | ecosystem: Environmental > Aquatic > Deep subsurface > Groundwater > Cave microbial mat | place... | reverse complement strand
GCCGCGGTTCTCCCCGCAGGCCGGGAACCCCTGACTCGCCCAGGACCGGGAATCCCCTCCCACCGGATTCTCGCGGACGACGGAGTGTGTATCGTATCCCAGGGCGTCGGATCGATGTCGGATCCTGCTGTCCCCTCCGGCCCTTCGGTGATGCGGATCCCCACGTATAATCGCCGGCCGCGCCATCCGGGCGCGACGAGGTGCCCATGAGCGAACGGACCTTCGCACGGCAGATCCGGTCCTTCCCGCCGGTGTTCTGGATCGCGAACCTGGTCGAGGTGCTGGAGCGCTTCGCCTACTACGGGATCTACTTCGGCTTCGGCATCTACCTGACCCACCTCGGCTACTCGCGCGATCAGCTGGGGGTCATCCAGAGCATCTTCCTGCTGCTCTCCTACGTGATCCCCGTCCTGTCGGGCAGCTTCGCGGACCGCTACGGTTTCAAGAAGGTCCTGATCGTCTCCTACCTGGCGTATCTGCCGTCGATCCTGCTGCTCCTGGTCACGGAGTCGTTCACGGGCATTGCCACGACGATGCTGCTGATCGGCATGGCGGCGGGGATCTTCAAGCCGCTGATCGCCGGCACGGTGCGGGTGACGAGCGACGCCGGCAACAAGACCCTGGGCTTCGGAATCTTCTACGCCATGGTGAACGTCGGCGGCTCCTTCGGGCCGATCGTCGCGGGAAAGCTGCGCGCGATCTCCTGGAACTACGCCTTCGCCGCCTCGGCCGTGGCCATCGGTCTGATGCTTTTGATCACGATCCTGTTCTACAAGGAGCCGCCCCGAGCGATGGAGGGCGAGACGCTGGGCCAGAAGCTGCGCGGCATCGGCGTCGCCCTGTCGGACGTCAAGTTCTCGGCCTTCCTCGTGCTGCTCGGGGTGTTCTTCTGGCTTCCGTTCTGGGCCTTCTTCAACCTGTGCGCGCTGTACGTCGACACCAACGTCGACACCGCACGGCTCTACGAGAGCATCCGCGGGGCGCTCGGCACGTCCGTCGCGCAGTTCTTCGCGCACAAGGACGACCACGGCACGTGGCGCGTGCTGGGAGAGACGATCTCGCACACGGGCTGGATCATCATGGCTCTCCAGCTCTTCGTGTCCAAGGCGTTCGAGAAGGCCCGCGCCATCCCATCGTTCATGGTCGGCCTGGTCATCGCCGCGGCTGGACTCGTCGTGCTGGGCTGGGCCAAGGTCGGATCGCCGGCGCTCGTGTTCCTCGGAATCCTGCTCTTCGCCGTCGGCGAGATGATCACCTCGCCACGAATCCAGGAGTACATCACCTGGATCGCACCCAAGGAGAAGGCCGGGCTGTACATGGGCTCGAACTTCCTCGCCGTGGCCATCGGCGGCTTCACCAGCGGCTTCGTCTACACCTCGCTCTACGGACGGCTCGAGACCGCCGGCCGCCCCGAGGCGGTGTGGTACGTGATGGCCGGGCACCTGCTGCTCGGGGTTCTGGCGTTCTGGATGTTCATCAGGCTCGCCGGGGAGTTCCGGGAGCGCGAGGAGTAGATCGCGCCGCTGGTTGGGACATCGCGATCACCGCTCCATGTCGAGATCGGGGTCGAACACGTCGGAGGCCGCCACGACGTAGCTTCCGTTCACGAGAACGATCGCATCGTCGACCAGGAGGTCGATGAACCTCGAGGCGCTGTTGAGATAGTCGAGCGTGCGAGTCCGTCCGGAGCGCGCCTCGCCCCGGGCGTTGCCCGCGACCGCGGTGCCGTTCAGGAGATCGAGCTTGACCCGGAACTCCAATCTGTCTTCCGGCGCCGATTCTTCGTTCTCGCGCTCGCTGCTCGGGATCTCGACGGTCACGATGCAAGATTTTTTCAGGAGAACGTGTCGGTCTTCCAAGGCAAAAGGAAGAAACTTCTCCGTCCAGTTGTTGAGCCTGTGCGCCAAGGTTTCCGGCTTCCCGCGCGCTCCTCGCATGGCGACGTAGAAAGCCCCGTTCAGGACGGCGGAGTTCGCCAGTCTGACACGCGCCGGGACCTTCCTCATGGGAACCAATCGGATCATCTCGACGCTCAGGTCTCTCATCTTCGCAGGCGCTCCAGGGTCTCGATCGCGGACGTTGCGAATTACATACGGAGTATCATGCCCGGGAACACGCCCTGTCAACAGAAACGTGCAACAGGGTGTCGGTTGCACCCCGGGAGACACCTCCAAGGCCGGGAGGCGGGGTTGCTATTTGGCGACGAATGAAGTAATTATCCTGGGATGCCACGCGTAGCGCTGAAGCCGTCTCGAGCGGTTTCCGAACTTCTCCGGACCAGGCGACAGGAGCTCGGACTCACCCTTCGGGAGGTCGAGAAGAAGACGGCAGAGGCGGGGGAGCTGATTCCTTTTCCGAGCCTTGCGAGGGTCGAGCAAGGGCGGGCGGATCCGGGAGTCAGGCGCCTCCATCTGCTGCTCAGGCTCTACCAGGTCCCGCCGCAGCTCGTGTCGGACATGGTCGAGATCGAGGATCTCGCGGGTACGCTACCGAGAACGCAGGACGCCAAGCGCCTCTACGACGAAGGACTGAGCCACTGGAAGCGCGGCGAGCTCGGAAAAGGGATCGCCCACCTCATTGCGCTCCAGAAGCTCCTGAGGGACAAGCCCAGAGAGAGGCTCTTCCGGCAGAAGGCCACGATTTCCCTCGCGATCATGGCCAGCTCGCTCGGCAAGCACCACCTGTCTCTCGACCTCCTCGGCAAGCTTCTTCGGGAGCCTCCGGAAGAGAGCCTTCTCACTTCGGTGCTGGTTCAGGCCGGAGGGTGCTGGAATCGACTCGGCTCGGGGGAGGCTGCGCTGGCGTTCCTCGAGCGAGCCGAGAAGCACCTCAAGCCCGGATCCCACCAGGAGCGCGCCTGGGTCTTCCACGAGAAGGCGAGCACGTTTACAGCCCTCGGTCGCTTCAAGGAAGCGGCGGAGACCCTAGAGCGCGCGCTCGCCGCCTATCGGAAGGCGGAGGAACCGTACGGCGAGAGCCGAGCTCTGGCCGTGCGCGCCCGTATCCTGCTGCAACAGGGCGACACCCGGGCCGCTCTCCACGCGACGCGGCAGGCCCGCCGGCACGCCGAAAGACAAGGGTTCACCCGCCTGGGGATCCTGCGCAGGATCGACGAGGCCCATGCCCACCTCCTGCTCGGGGACGCGGCCGAGAGTATCTCCCTCCTCCGCGGGGCCCTGGCCGAGGCGGTGACCGACGGAGACCGTCATGGCGAGTTCCACGCCCATCACGGCCTCTGGAAGGCCCACACCGCCCTCGGTCAGAAGGACCAAGCCGCGTTCGAGCTCGGCTCGGCACGGCATTACGTGCGGTTTGTTGACGATGCATCCGATGAGGCCCGGGAAGTTCGGGAAGCTCCGCAGGTTCGCTCCGCTACTTCGTCGGAACAAAGGAAAGCGAAAAGGGGTGCCGTGGCCAGACTGCTCCGCTAGAAAGCGACCGACGTAGGGCTCGCGATCCGTGGTGCGTCGGGAGAAAAGCCATGCCGCACAGCAGATTCTGCTCCAGATGTCTTGCCGTTCTCCTCGCCCTTCTCGTGGCTCCGGAGCCTTCGTGGGCAGCGGTGGATCGCGCCGACGAGTGGCGGCATCTCACGCTTCTGGTCTGGGTGTCGTGCATCGCGGCGCTGTTTTCCGCCGTGCTTTGCGTCCTGTACCTGGTCCTCAGGCGCAAGGCAGAGGTCGCGCTCGCTCGGGCGCATGCGGAGCTCGAGCTGCGTGTCAAGGAGCGAACGTCCGAGCTGTCCCTGGCCAACGCGCTCCTCACCGAGCAGGTCCGGGAGCGCAGGCGCGCGGAGGCTCGGCTCGAGCGGTACGCCGCGCAGCTGTCTCGCTCGAACGAGGAACTCCGCGAGTTCGCGTCGGTCGCCTCCCACGACTTGCAAGAGCCGCTCCGGATGGTGGCCAGCTACCTGCAGCTCCTGCAGCAGCGTTATCGGGGGCGACTCGATGGCGATGCGGACGAATTCATCGCCTTCGCCGTCGACGGCGCCGAGCGGATGAGACAATTGATCCGGGACCTTCTCGCGTACGCGCGGCTCGATGCAGGCGAGGGAACATTCCCGCCGGTGAATTGCGAGGAGATCCTGACGCGCGTGCTCCAGAGCCTGAAGGTCGCCATCGACGAGACCCACGCCGAGATCGCCGTGGGCCCGCTCCCCAGGGTTGCGGCCGACGCGACCCAGCTCGCGCAGATCTTCCAGAACCTCATCACGAATGCCATCAGGTTCCGGAGCGAGGCGCCCCCCAGAATCCGCCTCTCGGCCGAGACCTCGGGTGCCGAGCACATGTTCCACGTCGAGGACAACGGGATCGGAATCGAGCCGACCCACTTCGAACGGATTTTCCGTGTCTTCCAGCGGATCCAGCAGCGCGACGGCCATCCGGGCACCGGCATCGGTCTCGCCATCTGCAAGAAGATCGTGGAGCGCCACGGCGGACGGATCTGGGTCACCTCGGCAGTCGGCCACGGGGCGACGTTTCACTTCACTCTGCCCGTTCGGGCGGGTGAAGACCCGTACAGGGTCTCGGGTCCGCCGCCGGCAATGGCGGACACCCGGTCGTTGAGATCCTAGAGCTCTTCCTCGACGCCGGAGGAAGAATATTTCTTCCACCCGGGAGTAGCGTTTTCCGGCGCGGAGTGTGGTGACCACGCGGCGCACCACGATTTCGGTCCCTGGAGTGTCCTCGGCAGTGGCAGGAGGCTTGCAGTCTGCCGCTCCAGGCGGTTCCGGGTGAGCTCACCTCGGGTAAGGCGCTCGGGTTGACGCCTCTGCTACATTGTCGCCCGTTCCACGTGGCAGGGGAAGAATCGTGTTTCCAGAGATCGCACGCATCCGCAACATCGGCATCAGTGCCCACATCGACTCGGGCAAGACCACGCTCACCGAGCGCATCCTCTTCTACACCCAGCGCATCCGCGTGATGCACGACGTGAAGGGGAAGGACGGCGTGGGAGCCACCATGGACCACATGGAGCTCGAGCGGGAGCGCGGGATCACGATCACGTCGGCCGCGACACAATGCGAGTGGTTTGGCCACGTCATCAACATCATCGACACTCCCGGCCACGTGGACTTCACGATCGAGGTGGAGCGCTCGCTCCGGGTCCTGGACGGGGCGGTCCTCGTCCTGTGTGCCGTCGCGGGCGTGCAATCCCAGTCCATGACCGTGGACCGCCAGATGCGCCGGTACAACGTTCCGCGGCTCGCGTTCATCAACAAGGCGGACCGGACGGGCGCCAACCCCGACCGTGTCGTGGACGATCTGCGCGAAAAGCTGAAGCACAACGCCGTGCTCATGCAGATCCCCATCGGGCTCGAGGCCCAGCACGAGGGGGTCGTCGATCTCGTCTCCATGAAGGCCGAGTACTACGACGGTGCCAACGGAGAGATCCGGCGCCAGGAGGAGATCCCGGCCCCTCTTCGGGACCTCGCGGAGAGGAGGCGGCACGAGATGATCGACGCCGCCTCGCACTTCTCGGACGAGCTCCTGGAAGCCGCTCTCGAGGATCGGGTCACTCCGGCGATGATCCACGCCGCGGTGCGCCGGGGCACGATCCATAGGGCGCTGACCCCGGTTTTTCTGGGCTCGGCCTACAAGAACAAGGGAGTCCAGGCCTTGCTCGACGCCGTGACGCTGTACCTTCCCGACCCGACGGAGGTCGAGAACGTGGCCCTCGATCTGGATCGGGACGAGGAGAAGGTCGTCCTCGCGGCCGACCCCGACCGGCCGCTCGTGGCGCTCGTGTTCAAGCTCGACGACACCCGGTTCGGCCAGCTCACCTACATCCGCGTCTACCAGGGAAAGCTGCGCAAGGGAGACACCATCGTCAACACCCGCACCTCCCGCGACGTGCGCGTCGGGCGGCTGGTGCGGATGCACGCGGATCAGATGGAGGACATCTCCGACGCCACCGCCGGGGACATCGTGGCCTTGTTCGGCATCGACTGCGCTTCGGGAGATACCTTCACCTCGGGCAAGGAACGGCTGGCCCTCTCGAGCATGCACGTCCCCGCCCCGGTCATCCACCTCACGATCAAGCCCAAGGACAAGAAGGCCCAGGCCAACGTGGCGAAGGCGCTCGCCCGCTTCGTCAAGGAGGACCCCACGTTCCGCACACGCGTGGACGAGGAATCGAGCGAGACCATCATCTCGGGAATGGGCGAGCTGCATCTGGACGTGTACGTGGAGCGGATGAAGCGCGAGTACAACGCCGAGGTGGAGACGGGGGCTCCCCAGGTCGCCTATCGCGAGGCGATCAGCCGCCGGGCCGAGTTCAACTACGTTCACAAGAAGCAGACGGGAGGCGCGGGACAGTACGGTCGGGTCGCCGGATACGTCGAGCCGTATCCCGACGGGGACTTCGAGTTCGTCAACGAGATCTTCGGTGGATCGATCCCCTCGGAGTTCATCCCGTCGCTCCAGAAGGGGTTCCGCTCCGTCCTGGGAAAGGGCCGGCTGATCGGCTTCCCCGTCACGAACCTCCGCGTGGTGGTCGACGACGGCGCGGCCCACGCGGTGGACTCGTCGGACAACGCCTTCCAGGCCGCTGCTCGCGGAGCCTTCCGTGACGTCTACTCGAGGGCGAACCCGAAGATCCTGGAGCCCATCATGAAGGTGTCCGTGGAGGGACCCACCGAGTTCCAGGGCGCCTTCATCCGCACCATCATGCAGCGGCGGGGGATCGTCCTGGGAACGACCGAATCGGAAGGGTTCGTCCGGGTCGACGCGGACGTCCCGCTGGCCGAGATGTTCGGATACTCCACCGACCTGCGCTCGGCGAGCCAGGGGAAGGCCGAGTACACCATGGAGTTCTCGCGCTACGCTCCCGTGCCGCAGGAAGTGGCCGAGGAGCTCGTGAAGAAGTACGGGACGGGCCCGAAGGACGAGGAGTCGTGAGGAGTCGAGCATGCACCGCAAGGAGCTGAACGAGCGGAGCCCCCTGAGGATCTTCGAGCAGTCGATCCACGGCGGTCTCGGCCGCGGGAACATCGGCGTCGTGGTCGGCCGCCACGGGATCGGGAAGACCGCGTTTCTCGTGTGCGTGGCCCTGGACGACTTGCTCCGCGGGCGCAAGGTGCTGCACGTCGCCATCGGCCAGCCTCTCCGGAAGGTACGGGAGTACTACGACGAGATCTTCGCCGACCTGGCGCGATCCTCGGCGCTCGAGGATGCTCCCGCGGTACACCGGGAGATGGAGGGATACCGCAACATCCACTCCTACCTCGGGAAGACGTTTTCGATCCAGAAGCTCGTGGACGATCTGGACCTGCTCCGCGAGCACGCCGGCTTCGTTCCGTCGGCGATCCTGATCGACGGGCTCGACCTGGAAGCGATCGATCACGAGGAGCTTTCCGCCCTCCGGAAGATCGCCAAGGATATCGAGGCGGAGATGTGGCTCACGACGGTGACCCACCGGGAATCCAGGGTCAACGAGCACGGCGTGCCCGAGCCCGTGTCCCGCTTCGAGGGCGACGTGGACGTGGCGGTCCGCCTCTATCACGACGGCAACGCGGTGCACGTCCACCTGCTCAAGGACCACGACAATCCGGATGTCTCCCCCGCCCGCGTCGCGCTCAACCCCACCACGATGCTGCTGATGCAGGAGTAGGGCGGCTCACTCGTAGCGCAGCGACTCGATGGGGTCGAGTCGCGAGGCCTTGAGCGCGGGGTAGGCGCCGAAGAAGATGCCGACGCCCATCGACACGGCAAGGCCGAGGACCGGCGACCACAGCGGGATATTGGTCGGGAGCGACGGGACCACGGCCTTGACCACTGCGGCGATGCCGATTCCGATGGCGACGCCGATGATGCCGCCGACACTGCTCAAGGTCACGGCCTCGATCAAGAACTGGCCGACGATGTCGCGGCGGAAGGCGCCGAGCGACCTGCGGATGCCGATCTCCCGCGTCCTCTCGGTCACCGATACGAGCATGATGTTCATCACGCCTACGCCGCCGATGAGAAGCGAGAGCGCGGCGATGAAGACCATGGCGCCGGTGATGCCTCCCGTGATCTGCTTGAACTGTTTGATGAGCTGGTCGGGCGTCGACACCGCGAAGTCGTTGGGCTTGTTGAACGGCACCTTGCGGCGCTGCCGCAGCACGGACACGCACTTTTCAACCACGAGCCGCAGATCCTCGCTGCGGCGCGGCACGACGCTGATGTTGACGCCGTCCTGCAGTATGCGGTAGGGGAACTGGCGGGCGAAGGTGCCGTAGGGGAGCACGACCTTGTTGTCCGGCGACCAGCCGAACTGCTCACCCTTGCGCGCGAGGACGCCGACCACTCGGTAGTGCTCGCCCTCCACGGTGATCTCTTTTCCCACCGGGTCCTTCAAGGGGAAGATGGCGTCCTTCACGTCGGCGCCGACGATGGCCACCGGAGCCGAGTGCGCGATCTCCGCGAGGGTGAAGAAGCGGCCGTGACCGACGCTGTAGGACGTGCCCGTCGGGTACCATTCGTCGACGCCGAGGGTGTAGGGCATGTTGGCCTCGAGGTTCCCGTGCTTGACGTGCAGCACGGCGTCGGTGTGGGCGGCGAGCGCCGAGACCGCGAGCGCTTCCGGCACCGCCGCGCGCAGCGCGGCCGCGTCCTCCATGGTCAAGTTGTGGCGCTTCTTCTGATCCTCGTAGTCGGAGCCGCCGGGGCCGAACGAGTCCTCGTACTTCTGGAACTCGATGCGGTTGGCGCCGAAGGCCTGGAGGTTTCCGATCACGTTGTTGTTGAAGCCCGAGACGATGGCGACCATACCCATGACCGTCGTGACGCCCAGGACGATGCCCAGCGTCGTGAGCCCGGCGCGAAGCTTGTGCTCGCGGATCGCCAGGAGCGCGAATCGCACGTTCTCCCAGAAGCCGCGGCGGAAGACGTCGACGTAATGGCGCATGACCGGCTCTCTTACTCGTAGCGCAGGGCCTCGATGGGCGTTTTTCTCGCCGCGAGCGACGACGGTGCGAGGCCGGCGAGGACGCCCACGAGGACCGCGAGCCCGAGGCCCAGGAGGATGAACTGGAGCCTCACCACGGCGGGGAAGACGATGCTGATCGCGGCCGCGGCGAGCGCCCCCAGGGCGGCCCCGGCCATGCCGCCCGACAGCGACAGCAGCGTCGCCTCGATCAGGAACTGGCGCCGTATGTCCTTCGAGCGCGCGCCGAGAGCCTTGCGAAGGCCAATCTCGCGCGTGCGCTCCACCACCGAGACGAACATGATGTTGGCGATGACGATCGCGCCCACCACGAGCGACATGCCCGAGACGATGATGGTGGCGAAATAGGCGCCCTGGGTGATCGACTGCCAGACCGCCTGCACCGCCCGCGAGCCGACGATACCGAAGGGGTCGTCGGCCTTGAACCGGGTCTTGCGCGCCGAGCGGAGGATGGTCCTGACTTCGTCCTGCACGCGGTCGAGCCCGGCCATGCCGCCTTGCGGGCGTACCAGGATGGCGAGGCCCCGGTCGGAGCTCAGAACCTTGGCGAGGAAAGTGATGGGGACGAAGATCACCTTGTCGCGCGTCTGGCCCAGCATCTTTCCCAGACGCTTCTGCACGCCGATGACGCGCACGGGATAGCCGCGGACGAGGACGGTGCGGTTCAAGGGGTCGAGGCCGGGGAAGATCTCGTCCTTCACGTCGGCGCCGATGATCGTGACCGCAGCGGCGTGCGCCTCCTCGCTCGGATTGAAGAAGCGGCCGACCTCGAGGTCGAGGTTGAGCATGGAGTCGGCGTTGGCGGTGTAGCCCGTGACCTCCACCCCGCCGAGCTTGCGGTTTCCCGCCTTGACGGCCGCGGTCTGGCTCGCTTGTGCACCCACCGCGGCACAGGACCGGCAGTTGGCCTCGACCAGCCTCCGCTCGGTGTTGGTGAGCGGCTTCCTGCGGTTCGCGAGCAGGAACTCGGCGCGGCTCCTCAGGATGCCGTACTTGGTGAAGACCAGGACATCGGGGTTGAGGTTCACGAGGTTCGTGGCCACGAACTCGTTGAGGCCGCTGATGACCGAGACCACCGCCACCACGGTCATGACGCCGATGATGACGCCCGTGAGCGTGAGCCCCGAGCGGAGCTTGTGGCTTCCGAGCGCCCGGAACGAGGTGGCGAAGAGCTCGCGCAGGCCCATGGCTCTAGGAGCGCGCTTCCGGCGATCCGGACTCCAGGGCCTTCTTCTTTTCCTCGCTCATCTCCTTGACCCGGTCGCCTTCCTTGATGGTCCGAAGTGTCTTGAACGGGCCGCTGATGACG
>Ga0247727_10020138_pt1 | contig 10238 bp, 10 predicted proteins | sample WisWelCaveWW1625_FD_202498 | JGI IMG/M metagenome (GOLD analysis project Ga0247727, IMG submission 202498) | Biofilm microbial communities from Wishing Well Cave, Virginia, United States - WW16-25 | ecosystem: Environmental > Aquatic > Deep subsurface > Groundwater > Cave microbial mat | place... | reverse complement strand
GTCGCGGGCGCGGCGCCGAAGCTCCGGGTGCTCTCCGGCGCCGCGCCCGCGACCCGGCCGAGCATTCCCTTCAGGTCCTCGCGCGCCGCCTGGGAGTCCCGCAAGACGAACAGCAGCGGTTCGCCTTCACGCACATCCTCGCCGAGGAGGAGTGCCTGCCGCGCCGGGTCGACTGCGACGATCGGCCGGACGAGGTATTCGCCCGGATCGATCCGTTCCTGCGCCGGGTCGGGAGGCAGCCCGACGAACAGGTGGCCTCCGAGCCTCTCGATCGAATCTCCCAGGCCGGCCGGAAGGAGGCGGCGCAGCCTCTGCAAAGCCGGCCGGCCATCCAGGGCCAGCACCGTGTTCTCGAGACAGCCGGTGACGCGGCAGGGCGGGCCGAGCGGCTGGCAACCCTGGGTGATCCCGATGGCGGAGCGCACGCCGCCACTCAGGTGGAGGGCCGCAAGGGAGCGGGTCGCCACGTTCCGCCCATGAAACTGGAAGGTGCTGTCGGACCGCGGCCTCCCGCCGGCCGCGCCTCCCACCGTCACCGTCCCCGGCGCGGCCTCGCGCAGCTCCTGGAGCATCATCTCGGGACGCACAGCAAAGGGATCCGGAAGAGTCACCAGGAGGCCTCGTCCCGCCGCGATCCTGTCGCCGATCTGGCGTGCGGCCGCCACGCCGTGGTCTTCGTCCGCGGACTCGAGATGGGGCTGGGCGCGGATCCGGTCGGAGCGCACCGCCAACACCGCCACCCCGCGATCGCCCTCGACCTCGACCCCGCCGCCGAGCACGCCCCAGGCGCTGCAGCCGCTGATCTCGCTCGTCCCGAGCGCGTTCTGGATCTCCGCCAGCATCGGAGCGAAATGCGGGCGGTACGGGGTGGTCGCGAAGACCAGCCCCCAGTCGGCGCGCGCGCCGCCCAGCCCGGAACGGGCCGCCTGCGCCGCCTCGCGGGCTGCCTGCAGCGCATCCTCGCCCTGCGACAGTCCGACTCCGGCGGAGGTCGCCATGCCTGGAAGATACCACGGGGCTTCTATAATCGCCGCCCCGGGGCTTGGCGCGGCGGGGATGGAGGGTGCGATGGGGGGTTGGCAACGAGTCGATCGAGCCGGTTTCGCGCTGGTGATCCTCTCCGCCTTCTGCTATTCGTCGCTCGGCATTTTCGGAAAGGTGGCCCTTCGAGAGGGGCTCGGGGTACCGTCGCTTCTGGCGACACGCTTCACCATCGCGGCCGCGCTCCTGTGGGCCCTCGTCCTGGCCAGCCCGGGTCTTCGGGCCGCGGCGGCGCGTGCCCGCGGGCGGCGGCTGCCCCTGATCCTGTGGGGATCCATCGGGTTCGCCGGCCAGTCGGCGCTGTTCTTCGGCGCGCTCCGCTTCATCCCGGCGAGCCTGACCGAGGTGCTCCTCTACACCTGCCCCGCGTTCCTGGCGCTGATCCTCTGGCTGCGCACCGGCCGCCGCCCGAGGACGCCGGTGCTCGTCGCCATCCCACCGGCACTTTTCGGGACGTGGCTGGCCGCGGCGCCCGAGGCGGCAGGGGCGTCGCGCGCCGGGGTCCTGCTCGCCCTCGCCGCGGGTCTGTGGTACGCCGTCTTCCTTCTGGTCCTGGACCGCGTCACGCCGGGGGTGCCGTCGATCCTCTCGACCGCCTACATCGTGCTGGGCGCGGCCGGCGCCTTCGTCCTCGTTCTGCCGGTCGCGGGCGGCTACGCGCCTCCCGCCACGCCGGCCGCCTGGGCGGCGGTGCTCGGGATGGTCGCGGCCGCCACGTTGTTCGGCTTCTTTCTGTTCGTCGCGGGCTTGAAGCGCACCGGGTCGCAGGTCGCCGCGATCCTCAGCACCTTCGAGCCGCTCGGGACTTTGTTGCTCGCCGCGCTGTTCCTCGGCGAAAGGCTGCTGCCCGGGCAGTGGGCCGGCGCGGCCCTGATCCTGCTGGCGGCGGTCATCCTGATGGCCTTCACGGAGCGGTCACCGACCTGCTGATTGACCCATCGGGAAGGCCCGCGTAGGATCACGGAATGCCGCCCGGCTTTCTCGACTTCGTCCGTCGCCGCCAGGTCCTGTACGACGGAGGGATGGGCACCATGCTGTTCGCCGCCGGGCTGGTGGACGGCGAATCGCCGGAGCCCTGGAACTGGGAGCGGCCGGAGGTGGTCAGCGATATCTACCAGGCCTACTACGATGCGGGCGCCGACGTCGTCCAGACCAACACCTTCGGCGGCACGCCGATCAAGCTGTCCGAGCGCGACCTGCAGGAACGGACCCATGACGCCAACTACCTGGCGGCGAAGGCGCTGCGGGCGGTCTGCCCCGAGGGACGCTACGTCGCCGGAGACGTCGGACCGATCGGCAAGTTCCTGATACCGATGGGGGAGTACACCGGCGAGGAGTTCACCGAGAGCTTCAAGGCCCAGGTCCAGGGGCTGGTGGACGGCGGCATCGATCTGATCTCCATCGAGACCATGTACTCGCTCGAAGAGGCGCTGTGCGCCCTGCGGGCGGCGAAGGCGATTTCCGGCCTGCCGGTGTCGGTCTGCATGACCTTCGACAAGAACCCGCGCGGCTTCTTCACGCTGATGGGGGAGACGGTGCCGCGCTGCCTGCAGGCGCTCAAGGACGAGGGCGCCGATCTGGTGGGGAGCAACTGCAGCCATGGAAGCCCCGTGTTCATCGAGCTGTCGCGGCTCATCCGGGACGGCACCGACCTCCCGGTGATCATCCAGCCGAACCGCGGCCGTCCGACACTCGAGGGCGGGACCGTGATCTACAAGCAGACGGCGGAGGAGTTCGTGGACGACATGAAGCAGATCGCGGCGCTTGGCGTCAACGTCCTGGGCGGCTGCTGCGGCACCACGCCCGAGTTCATCGCGCTGTTGCGCAAGGGGCTTCCGGACCGCACCGGGGGGGGCGAGGACACCGGAGGGCGGCGGCTGTGAGCCTGATCCCGACCTACCGCCCCCGGGTGCAGATGATCTCGGACGACCTGGTGGGCCGGATCATCGACGAAGCCTTCGATGTCCTGGAACGGATCGGCTTGCAGTTCGAGAACGACAGGGCCCTCGACCTCCTCGCCGAACACGGCCAGCGGGTGGAGCGCTCCACGCAGCATGCCTTCCTGTCGCGCGGCTTCGTGGAGAAGGCCCTCGAGACCGCCCCCAAGGGGCTGACGATCTGGAACGTCACGGGCGACACCGCGATCGAGGTCGGCGGGAACAGCGTCACTTTCGACCCCGGCTCTGCCGCCATCAAGGTCCTGGCGCCCGATCGATCCGTCCGGGCCTCGACCTCGGCCGACTACGTCCGGCTTTCGCGGCTGGTCCACCACCTGCCGAACATCCGAGCCCAGTCGACGTCCCTGGTCCCCGGCGACATCCCCAACGAGGCGTCCGACTACTATCGTCTCTACATCGCCCTGCAGTGCTGCAACAAGCCGATCGTCACGGGTCTGTTCCGCCCCGAGTCGTTCGACACCATGCTCGAGATGATGGCGGCCGTGCGCGGCTCGCGGAAGGCGGTGGCCGAGAAGCCGCTGGCGATCTTCGACGCCTGCCCGTCGTCGCCCCTGCGCTGGAGCGAGCTGACCTCCGAGAGCCTCATGAAGTGCGCCGCCGCGGGGCTCCCTTCCGAGGTCGTGTCGGTGCCGCTCACCGGCGCGACCGGTCCCGTGACCCTGTCCGGTACGCTGGTGGTGCACACCGCCGAAAACCTGGCCGGCATCGCCCTGGCGCAGGCGGTGCGCCGGGGCGCGCCGGTCATCTATGGCGGCGCGCCGTGCCTCATGGACATGCGGGGCGGACAGACTCCGTTCGGCTCCATCGAGACCATGATGATCGACTGCGCCTACGCCCAGATCGGCAAGCGCTTCGGCCTGCCGATCCACGCCTACATGGGGCTGTCGGACTCGAAGCTGGTCGACGCCCAGGCGGGGTACGAGACGGGCTACGGCATCGTCCTCGCTGCGCTCGCCGGCGTCAACGTCGTGAGCGGTGTCGGCATACTCGACTTCATCACCTGCCAGTCGCTCGAGAAGCTGGTCATCGACAACGAGATTTGCGGCATGGCGTACAGGCTCATCGACGGTATCAAGATGAGACACGAGCCGATGGCGATCGATTTCCTGCCGCAGGCCATCGAGAAGGGCCATTTCCTCGGACATCCGACCACGCTCAAGCTGTTCAAGGAGGAAGGGCTGATGCCGGGGAAGTCCGTGGACCGGGCCTCGGCGCCGGTCGGCGGCGGCGGCCCGACCGATTACGAGCGCGCCGGCAAGGTGGTGCAGGATCTGCTGGCGAAGGAGCGCTTCGCCCTCACCGAGCCGTTGCTCCGCGAGCTCGACAGGATCGTGCTCCAGGACGCGAGGCAGTACGGCCTGGAGGCCCTGCCGGCGCTTCCGGATTGACGCCGCCGGGGCCTCGCCGATGACCGAAGCCGTCGATCCCCGCGTCATCGACCCTCTGCCGATCGAGGTCTCGCGGCCGCTCGTCCTGCTGCGCCTCGGTTACCGGAGCGCCGCCCAGGTGCCGGCGAAAACTGCGCGGCTGCTCGACGAGGTGATCGAGGAATCGCGGCCCCTCCTGGCGCCGCGGGCCGTGTGCGCGGCGTTCGAAGTGTCCCGCCCCGATGAGAGGCGCATCGCGATCGGCGGCGCGCTCGAGAGCGCCAGCCGCTCGCTCAGGGAGCGGCTCGAAGGCTGCCGGCGCGCCGTCCTGTTCGCCGCCACCATCGGAGCCGCGCTCGAAGAGCGGGTGCAGGCGCTGTGCGCGGCGGGGGAGATGAGCCGGGCCTTGCTCGCCGACGCCTACGCCAGCAGCGCCGCGATCGCCCTCGGCGTTTCGTTCGAAAGCGCCTCGTCGCTCGGCTTCAAGAACCTCGGCCTGCAGCCGACCAGGCGGTACGCGCCCGGATACGGCGACTGGGAGCTCTCGTCGCAGGCGGCGCTTCTGGATCTCGTCGGCGCCGGCCGCATCGGCATCCATCTCACTGACGAATTCCTGATGCTCCCGGCAAAATCGATCTCCGGGGTGATCGGAGGGCGATAGCCCCGGCCGCGCTGATGACCAAAGTGTACGGCGGCTGGTGTCTTGACTCAATCCGGGGATTGAGGTACACGGTGGCGGCCGGATCGTCCGTCGTTTTGCAATTCGTCGACGTGGACGGCTGGCGTCGGGCCGGTGCGGGGACCATCTTCAGGCAGGAAGGGAGAGATCGATGCGGAAGAGCTTCTTGATGATGGCGGTCGCCAGCGCCGGGCTGCTCGTGGCTGCAGAGGCGGCTCCTCAGGCCCCGAACAGGAGCCGGCCGGCAACGATTGGCGATTTCGCCATCAAGGTGTCCACGGCCCTCGGCTACGACGATCCAATGCCGGATGCCGCCGCGGGTAACCTGAGACGGTTCGGCATCGACCTGGGAATCGATCTGGGCGCCACCCTCACGGAAGGTCTGGCGGCGCGGGTCATGGCGGACCTCGGCTATGCGGTCGTGAAACCTCTGGAGCCGTCCGCGCCAGTCTCGGAAACCAAGGCCGAGTTCCTGGCCGGCACGATCGCGACCACGGGGCTGCCTGGCGTCGCAGTCCCGGAAGCCATCGGCCTGGGCGGAGGATCCCTGGCAATCCTGCAGTGCCTGCAGTCTCCCAACGTCGGACAATGCTCCCAGTGCTGCGTGGCGCTGCTGCCCCCCCGGATTCCGACGGGAGTGGGGCAGCAGGCTTGCTCCAGGGTTTGTAGGTTCAACACGGCGCCAGCGAGCCCCTCGTCGCCTGGATAGCGCCCTTCCTGCCTGAGCACCGCCAGTTCGGCGCGATCCCGACCCGCCGGGAACAGCCAGAGCGGCCACGTCGGCCGCCCTTCGCATCTCGATGATTCTATGGAATGAGGTTGGTGGCGGGGGCGAGATTTGAACTCGCGACCTTTGGGTTATGAGCCCAACGAGCTACCAGGCTGCTCCACCCCGCGTCGTGAGGCGACAGTATATGCGCCGCGGTTCCTGCCTGTCAATCGCGGTCCGCGCCGCCCCCCTTCGGGAACAGGAAGACGATTTCGCCCGGGCGCGCCAGGCCGAGCTGATCGCGTGCGATCGACTCGATCCGGAACGGGTCGGTCTTGAGGGAGCGGACCTCTGCCAAGAGGGTGTCGGCCCTGACCTGAAGCCCGGCGACTTCGCGTCGCAGGCGGGACGCGCTGTGCCGCTGGCGCAGGCCGGCCACGATCCCCATGTCGCCGAAGAACAGGTTGAACAGGAGCAGGCCGGCCAGGAGGCACACCGCTCCGCGCAGCGCCCGGGACCGGGCCGCGGGATCGATCCCGTAGCGGTCGGCGAGATTCATGATGGGGCGCGCCCCGCCGGCCGCGGCGCCAAGGCGGCCCTGCCCGGGTAGCGGGCGCGCTCGCCGAGCTGCTCCTCGATGCGCAGGAGCTGGTTGTACTTCACAACCCGCTCGCCGCGCGACGGCGCGCCAGTCTTGATCTGCCCCAGATTCATGCCGACCGCGAGATCGGCGATGAACGGGTCTTCGGTCTCTCCGGAACGGTGCGACAGGACGGTCGTGTACCCGGCCGCCCGCGCCGTGTTGATCGAGCGGATGGTGTCGGTGAGGGTGCCGATCTGGTTCGGCTTGATCAGGATTGAATTGGCCACGCCCCGCCGGATCCCCTCCTCGAGAATGGCCGTGTTGGTGACGAACACGTCGTCGCCGACGAGCTGCACCTTCGACCCCAGGGCCGAGGTCAGCTTCTCCCAGCCGGTCCAGTCGTTCTCCGCCATGCCGTCCTCGATGGAGACCAGGGGATGCGCCCGCACCAGGTTCTCGTAGAACGCCACCATCTCCTCCGGGGTGCGGCGCGGCGGTTTCTCCGCCTCGAGGATGTAGGCCCCGTCCCGGAACAGCTCGGAAGCCGCCACGTCGAGCCCCAGGGCGATCTGGTCACCCGGGCTGTAGCCGGCCGCCTCGATGGCCAGGACGACGACCTCGACCGCCTCCGCGTTGGACTTGAGGTCGGGCGCCCAGCCGCCCTCGTCCCCCTGGCCCGACCGCAGGCCGCGCTTCTTGAGAATGTCCCTGAGCGCGTGGAACACCTCGGCGCCCATCCTCAGCGCCTCGCGGAATGTCCTGGCACCGAGCGGCAGGATCATGAACTCCTGGATGTCGACGTTGTTGTCGGCGTGCACGCCGCCGTTGAGGATGTTGAACAGCGGCACCGGCAGGTCGCGCGCCGACTCGCCGCCCAGGTGCAGGTAGAGCGGCAGCCGGCGGCTGGCCGCCACGGCGCGGGCCGAGGCCAAAGAGACGCCGAGCAGGGCGTTGGCGCCCATGTGCGAGCAGTCGGGCGTGCCGTCCACCTCCCGCAGGCGACCGTCGAGGATCTCCTGGTCGCCGGGGTCGAGGCCGAAGACGGCCGGGCGCAGGACGGCCACCACGTTGTGGGTCGCCTTGAGCACGCCTTTGCCCCGATAGCGCGCCGGGTCCCCGTCCCGGAGCTCCAGCGCCTCGCGCGAACCGGTCGAGGCGCCGGATGGCACCGCGGCTCGGCCGACGCTGCCGTCGTCCAGGATGACCTCCACTTCGACCGTGGGATTGCCCCTCGAATCCAGGATCTCTCGCGCCGCCACGTCAGCGACTTTGGCCACGTCGATCACTCCCTCGTGATGAATTCGCGCGCCGCCGCCGTCAGGTTGTCGAGATCCCGGGTGGTGCGGCCCTCGATGTAGCAGCGGACGAGAGACTCCGATCCCGAGGGGCGGATCAGGATCCAGGAGCCATCGCCGAAAACCATCTTGAGTCCGTCCGTGTCGTCCATCCGCGCGACCCGCCGGCCGGCGAAGGTCGAGGGTGGCATCTCGAGGCGCCTCAGGAGACGGTCCCGCGCCGCGGCGTCGGTATGATAATCGATCCGGCGGCTGTGCAGCGGTCCGATCCGAGCGAGCAGGTCGCGGATCTGGTCCCGCAACGGCCGGCGCCGGACCGCCACCATCTCGGCCGCCAGGAGCCCCGCCAGAATCCCGTCCTTCTCCGGCAGGTGCGAGGCGACGGCCAACCCGCCGCCCTCCTCGCAGGCCAGGAACGTCTCCCGCGATACGATGCGCCCGGCGAGGTGCCTGAAGCCGACCGGGGTTTCGAATAGCGTCCGGCCATGGAACGCGCAGACGGCATCGAGGAGGTGGGTCGTGGCGATCGTGCGCCCGATGCCTCCTTGCATGCGGCGATCGCCGATGAGGTAATCGGCGAGGACCGCGAGGAAAAGGCTGGGTGCAACGAAGGCCCCGCCAGCATCCACGATACCGAACCGATCACCATCACCATCGGTCGCCAGTCCGAGATGAAGTCCGCCCCGGCGCACAACTCGGGCCAGGGGGCGGAGCTGAGTCTCCGCGCAGTCGGGGCCGACGCCGCAGAACTCGGGATGCGGCGTGCCATGCAGGACCTCGAGCCGGCGTGCCAGCTTCGCGAGGATGCCGTCGAGGTAGCCAATCGAGGCCCCGTGCCGCGGGTCGCAGGCAATGCGGAGCCGCGCCCTGCGGATCGCCGCCAGCCGGGCCGTCCGGCCGAGGTGGCGGAAATAGCCGGCGCGAACGTCGGCCCGGCGCATTGCGGCGCTTCTGCGTGTGGCCGCCCGCCGGCCTCGAACAACCGAGGACTCCGATTCCACCGCGTCCCGGGCCAGACTCTCGACGGCGAGCGTCGTGGCGTCCGGGGCCGGCGAGCCCCCCTGAACCGTGAGCTTCAGCCCGCTGAACTCGGGCGGGTCCTGGCCGGCCGTGATGGTGATCCCCGCCGCGCGCCGCCCCGCGCGGACGGCGTAGGCCACGGCCGGGGTCGGCAGCGCCCCGTGTGAGCACGCGACCGGGATGCCATGCGCCGCCATGACCCGGGCGGCTTCCGAGGCGAACCGCTCCGATAGGAAGCGGGTGTCATGACCGACGAACACGCCGCGGGAAGCCTGACCCGTGGACTGGAGGTGCCGGGAGATCGCCCCGGCGGCCCGCCGGACGCTGGCGAACGTCACCTCCTCGGCGATGACGCCTCGCCAGCCCGAGGCGCCGAAGCGGATCACGCCGTCCGTCCGGGCGCGCTCCCGGCGTCGTTCCTTGACGCACCCTGGAAGCGGCACCTATAATTCAACGCATGACGCCAAGACCCGTCCTGATCGTTCTCTGCACGGCTTCCACCGAGAAGGAGGCGATGGCCATCGCACAGGCCCTCGTCGAGCGTGAGGAGGCCGCCTGCGTGAACCTCATTCCGATGATCCGTTCGGTCTATCGCTGGAAGGGAAAGGTCTGGAATGAGACGGAGCAGCTGCTGGTGATCAAGACGACGGCGCCGGCCTTCGAGGACTTGAAGCGGACCGTCAAGGAGCTGCACTCGTACGAGCTTCCGGAGATCTTGGCGCTGCCCGTGTCCGACGGCGAGGCCAACGCCCTCGCCTGGATTGGAAGCTCGGTCAAGCACGGCCGGGACAATCCCTGAGATCCATCTCCCCGTCGAAGCGCCCCGCTACCGTGCGTTGATCCGCCGGAACGCCTGCCGGAAGCACTCCGTCATCGACAGAGCCTGCCCCTCGGGCTTCAGGTAGATGCTCTCCATCTCGGGCAGATAGGCGGCGGGGGGGAACTTCGGATAGGAGTCGTAGAGAAAGCGCACGACGGCGGCCAGGTTCTCGGGCGGGACGCGGCCGTCCACGTCCAGCTCGGAGCGCAGCTGAAGGGTCAGCGCCGCCATCGTCTGGATCGAACCCTCCACGAAAACCTGCCGCTCGCGGGCGGTCATCTCGCGCCAGCGCCCGAAATCGAGCGCCGGGCGGAGCGGCCCGCTGGCCGTGGACGGAGGGGTGGTGTCCTGCGCGGGCGCCGCGGGCTCCGGGGCCTTCTCCTCGGGGATCAACTCCGGCTCCTCCTGCCCGAACACCGCCGCCGGCGCGAAACATAGAGCGGCCGCGAGCGCCATCCGGGCTGTCACGAGGCAGATCCTGCTCATCGTCGTTCTCCCTTCACTTGACGGCCTGCGGGTGCTGCGACCGCCCGAGGTCCGCGTCGGTAGCGAGACAGAGAGGCATTGTAGCGGCCGGTGACGGGGCCTGCAAGACCCGGTCCGTCGGAGGCCGCCGGTCTTCCTAGGCCCGCGACAGGGCCTGGTCGAGGTCGGCGATGATGTCGTCCACGTCCTCGCAGCCGACGGAGATGCGCGCCAGCGAGTCGGTGATCCCGAGCCGGGCGCGGTCTTCGTCGGGAACGGAAGCGTGGGTCATCGTGGAGGG
>Ga0247727_10020137_pt1 | contig 10238 bp, 8 predicted proteins | sample WisWelCaveWW1625_FD_202498 | JGI IMG/M metagenome (GOLD analysis project Ga0247727, IMG submission 202498) | Biofilm microbial communities from Wishing Well Cave, Virginia, United States - WW16-25 | ecosystem: Environmental > Aquatic > Deep subsurface > Groundwater > Cave microbial mat | place... | reverse complement strand
AAACCTGTGCAAAATCTTTTATAATCACCTTAATCATACTGCTTTTCATTGTAATCTTTCTAAAATATCCGGGCTGATTTCAGACTTTGAAATAACGCCTTTGGCAATTGCATGCTTGACATTCAACTCCGCAGGTCCCGTAGTATAAAAACTCCATAAACCCCGCGACGGGCCGTTATGAAATTTATGGATTAGCTCGCTAAGTTCAAATGCCGTTATTTTATTCATTCTCCACCGCTTAAACTCCTCCTCTAGCGACGTTAACGCTTTCGCCAGCTCGCGTTCATAAGCTAACCCGGCAAGCCTGCGCAGTTCTTTTCGTTCCAATTTTGTAAAAAGTGTCTTATTCACAAGCGACGGGGCCTATTAATGAATGTCTCTTTCATCAAACATTCTCACCAGCGATTCTTTCCAGCCAAAGGCATCGTTTCCGCAGAGCGCCTCAAACGCGTCAATGTAAGCGGGATCGATCCGGCCGAACTCCTCGAGCAAACCGATAAGTTCTCCCACAAAGCTTCCGACGATCCCATTCGAATCGTCGACACCGCTAACGCTCAGTTTCTTCTCCAATCGATTCATCAAATTGACGAGCAAAGCGGCCGTTTGCGGCTGAACCGGCAAGTCTGAAATGATCGCCCTCAGCCGGTTGCAGCCTTCCTGCAAAGAATCCTGATTGGCAAACCACATGCGCGATGGGCCGCGGTAAGGCTTGATGTATTTCATGGCTTCCGTGATGGATGCCTTGACCGCAACCAACTCATCCTCGCTCAACGTCTCCCGCCGATCGCTGGCCTTAACTTCATCCTGCTGACGATTGTCTTCAGCACTCAAGGGCTTACCATTCAAAACCGCATGAAGAGCCAAAGCGACCATATGCTTGCACAGCGTTCCTTTTTCCCCAACATAACACGTGCAGTGGCTATGCCGAAAATTCCGGCCGGAAACCGAGACCCGATAAGGTTGAGTCCCTTGGACAACAGCCGTAAAATCACCGAACGCCTCCTCAACCTGCGTCACCTTGCCGCGTTCATACAACTCCACCGCCCGGCGAAACGTTGCCTCGTCGGTTACGAATTTGATGCGTTCGACTCGCTTCGCTCGCTCAGCATCAACCCTGTGCGCAGTCGAAGGGTTGATTTTGTTGAGGTCGTATACAGCAGGCATATCTCTTCTCCAAAAAATTAAAAGGCGACACTATCCTCTTCCTGGTTGATAGGTCTTTAGATACTTATACACATGGTAAGTTTTATGATTTTCAGCAAATTCCTTTAATTCTTTTTCCTCTTTCATGTGAAAGCGACGCTCTCCCCAGATAACCCATATCATCGCTAAAGCCTTGTCTTTTAAATATCTGTCCAGAAGGTCCTGTCTGAGATAAATCAACTTATGCCCGGTATGCCAAACGTCGCCGTATCGCCGCATGATTGACCCTATTCTTCCTTTAGAATCATACATATCAAACGTCTGTGGTCGAGATTGCAAGTTGAGATGCTCGCACAGCTCTTTCGATGGTACATAGGCGTGAGGGCCAGGATTTACGATGCTTCGTCCGCTTTCCCAACTGAAATTACGCACGGGCACCTCTGCTTCAAAATTCAGAATTTTCTCCCTAACAATTTCTTTCTTGCCTGTCGGAATCTCAATGTGTTTTTCGTATTGGCAATAGGGATACGTCTCACACCAAGGAATTTCTCCGGCAAACGTATAATAGTCACTTTCCGATTCAGGCAGCCTTCCATTGCCTGGATATTCCAAAAGCTCGAAAGAGCGCACCAGCTGATCTTTATTTTCCTTCGGCACAAGAAGGCCCCTGGTATAAATAAAGATGTTTCTTTTAAACTCTCCTTTTTCTTGGACGATAAAGCCATCCAGCAAAATCCAAGGCCCTTTTTTATTAGAGACTTTGCCTCGTCTCAAATAGGGGTTTACGTCTGGCACAGGGCCTTTTTCTATCCAATCCTCGATTTTTGAGGGCTTTCCATTGGTATAATCAGTTTTTATAATTTCTTCTTCTTTCGGTTCGTCTGGAAAGCTAGGGTCTATATCCGTATCAGAGATCCTCCCGCCGTACTTTTCTGGCAATAAGCCTTTGTCTTCTCGATAACCGGCAAGCTCATAGAACGCAGTCCAGCAATATTTCTTTCCGTACCTGTCCACTTTAATATGCTCTTTACGGTTCCAGTTATACCTGCCAATGTCTGAATCAATATTTTTAAATTTTTCATGGGAATAGCCCAAGTTATAAACACGCCAGAAAATATTGGCGCGTATTTTTTTGTATCCATTATGTTCAAAATCATAATTACTCCTGCCGTCTACCAATCTTCCCAATGTATAATTCTCGAAATCCATGTGCATAGGAGAACTGCCATCCCGGTAATTATCCTTATCGAGGTCTTCGCTTTCACCCCACTTCCTGATGCCTCCATACTTAAACGGCGGAGTTATCAATTTCTTTCCGGTAGCTGACAAGAGGCCGGGAACATGCAGCAATGCTATGTCTATAATGTGTTTTGCATAATCCCGTATCAAAATGTGCGTTGTGCCATACTTTGATTTCCGGGAAAACATCAACTTAAATATTTGTTTGGCAAAAGGGGCAAGGTGTGTGCGGTTAAACTTTTTGTCCTGGTAATGAAGGGCCATGACAACGCCGTATGAGGCCGCCATCATCCTTTCAGGGATATAGGGGTCATTGAGAGCCAATGACTTGATTGTTATAGTAAATAACAATGAAGGATATTTTCGGCCAAGATAATATAGTCCTCGTGTTGCCCTGTCCCGGAGGGGCCTATTTGTTGAAGTTAAAAACCAGTTCAAAATGAGGATATACATTTTCGCGTAGTCTTCAGTGACCTTATCTTTAAAACTCTCAACCCAGTTTAGCAGTTTGTATGCTGTGTCTGATTCGTACTGGCCTCGAAGGAACTCGGACCATAGCAAATCCCTGTCTTGCATGGAAAGTTTCGTGAGATAGCCATGCAATGCAAAGGAGTTGTACGGGTGTTTGGGCTTGGTAGCAAGCGCCAGCAAAACATTTAATATCTTCTCACGCAAAGAATCATGGTTCAAAATACGATTTACCCATTTGGATGTAGATTTGTTGAAACAATTGGCATTTCTCCAGTATAAACCATTGATAAAAAGCTCAGCTAAATTATCAGTTCTTGTTACGGACAAATAATCAAACAATTCTCCGTTGTTATTAATTCTATTCGGGAACTCTATAATGAGCGCCTCAATGATTCCGGCCTTGTCATAAACAGAGCGTTCATCCTTGAACAACCAGCCTAAATACTCATCTTTCTTGAAAGATTCCCTGATCTTGTTTTTATTAAAATAATGGGCTAGAAGGTGCCTTGTGATGATGTGATCGCTGAATTTTTGATAAGGGAAGCGCACTACTTCAAAATATTTTTTGCCTTCATAATCGTAATAGACATCCTCTGAGAGGAGACTTTCATTGAGGAGAGCTCTCAAAAATAATTTCGGTGTGCGTTTATCCCTAAATTTTGAGGATAAGACGCTCATCATATCGGGCAAGGCAAGCCAGCTTCTTTTGGCTTGCGCCATTTTGGAAGCCACGTCATTCTTAATAATTCCCCATACGAGTTGAGGCTTTACTTTGAACTGTTTGGCAATCTTGGCACTTTTAGCAATGACAATGTCCTCAAATATGTTGTTCATGCCCTCTTGACCAGAAGAAATCTCTTTTATACGCCTATGTTTCTTCTTGATAACCGCATCCTCAAGCGACTCACAGAACAATTTAAGAAATAAGGGGTTAGTAAACTCCGGCGTAAGGATGGGGATTTCCGGCAGAGGAAGTTTGTAATACGATGTGTATGTTTTCAAAGCGTCCAACTCATGATCTGTAAAACCATGGTGGTACACTTTCAGAAGCTTGGCTCTGGCGGGAACCGTTATTTTTTCAAAAGGTGTCCTACAACTCAACGCAACGGATAGGCCGTCATAGGAGTTGATTTCTTTGAGAAAAGCTGACATGCCTTTCTTCCAGCCGCGCCTATCTCCCTCATTAATGGCATCAATTAAAATCAAAACCCGTCTCTTCCTGTTTTTTGCCATGTTATTCAGTCTTACTAAAAACTGTTTCTTTGTTAATCGCAGTCCTAGCTCACCGATAATTGTTTCCAGTGGATCCTTAATGAATTGAAGTTGCTGCCCAAGGACCAGGATGGTTGGCAATCGGTGCTTCATGCGTGCTTCTGCAATATCACAGAGTAAATGCGTTTTTCCAATCCCTGCTTCACCGAGCAGTAATATTGCCCGCTTATTGGACGCCTGAGCAAAATCACTTTTTGGAATATTGCCAAGCTTGTATATGAGCTCCTGTATCTTTCTGACTTCGTAAATAAAATGTTGTAGCCTCTCGCTTGCCGAAGGCGAGCCACTGCCTGCCGGGTCATCAACTTTGGCGCTTTTTTTATCTTCTACGGCCTTCCTTAATACATTATCAAGGGCTATCAGAGCCTTGTAAGCTTTCTTGTAAATCCTATCCAGTACATCAAAATTAATATTTTCAAAACCTGCCTTTTCAACTCGGTCAAAGAAGGGAATAATCTTGTTCAGCTCCTCGGTAAGTTTGTCAAAAGATTTAAACGGCAGACTAACTGTCTTAAAATTTCCTTTAAGAGACGATTGGTCCCATTCCTTGATGAACTCCTGTCGAAGCTCTGAAAATTCAAGATAATACTCATCAGTGCGACCCAAACCATACAACACCCGATTAATCGGCAAAGGAACATTGACTTTGGGGGAGTACCTCGGGCCAGCCTGAGCAACTGCCAATCCTATTTTTTTAGTAAACCATTTTGTAAATGTTTTCATTGATCTCAACCTCTTCTTCCACCTGTCTACAAAGTTTATTGAGCATCCCCTTATTTGAATTTCATACTTTACCTCATTGATAGATTTTATAAAAAAATAACACAGCCCTTGAACTTTCTCTGGACTGTGTTAAATTAAAAGCTAAGGGTTGAAAAATATTTAGTCTCTTACATGCCCTAGCCCAGAGCCCCACTCTGGGCTTTACTTATTTCGAGATTCGTTCAAGAGTTGTTTCGAGAATTTCATAAAAAGATTTTCGCTCAATCTTTCCCTTCTTATCTTCGGGTGAGATTGTTTTGAATATTTTAATCAATTCATTGTAGCAGCCTTCACCAAAAAAATAGTCCCAAAACTCCTTCCCAATCAATACGATATCGGCGCTTTGATATACTTCCGCTCCCCATATTTTTGAAAGCTGAGTTTTCTCTCCATAGCAAAAAGCAATTGTCGTTTTGCAGGATGGATTCTTCGATTTTAATTTTTCAAAAGCAGCTCTCGTTTTTCTTAAAGCTGGCCTTGTAAATCCTTCTGGTCCACTTTTAAGCTGAACATAATGGTCAATCCCACTCTTCTTGATCAAGAGATCTACATCTTCAATTTTTGCATCTGAATCCAACGCTTTTGCAATTTCCTGCAGAAGGCTACCAAAAGAAGTCACGATACCTCTCTGTAATCTCTGGGTGAGAAAAAACTTTAAAGCTCCCACTTGGTCAAGTTTTAACGCACTTGCCAAGAATGGATTTATGGCCATATCTTCTTTCTTAAACTTCTCATATTTCTTTTGTGTTCTTATAATAAATTTTGATATTTTCTCGCGGATTTTCTGTTCTTTTAATGCATCCATTAAGATTTTCTCCAAATTAAAATGCTCTCATAGAACGCACCTTCTCGGCGACCTGTTCTTCGGTTGACATGTCGTTCCACCCGGCCGACAGTTTTAAAGCCAACTTCTTCTGGTTTATATAAGTTAAATTTATCATTAACTACAATCAATGCAAGACCATCTTTTGCCATATAATCTCTAGTATGCATCAAGACTTCGTTAATTCCTTTAATATAATCTTTTCGTGCCTGCTCTGACTGACCGTTCTTGGCCGCACCGATTTCCCTGGTTTCATTATTTTGCAAACCAAGGAGCTCATAAGCGTATTTATGCTGATCATGGTAATCAATAAGTCCAATATACGGTGGTGATGTGAAAACCATATCGATCCCCTTAGATAACTTTACCTCCCGGGAATCTGCATGATTAACTATAACAGAAGCTTTTGTGCGAATTTGAGAAAATTCTTTTATTCTATCCAGTGTATCCAGCGTATATCGATACAGAAACTTATACGCTTCATCAACCGGCTGGCATGTCCGGCTATGCTTATGACAAAAATATGGGGTTGTTTGTGGTTTTTTAGGAAAATCTAAATCGTAGTGTGTTACCAGACGAGCAGATCGGGCAGAACGCGACAAAATGACTCTTAACAAATCTTGGTAGGTATAGTCTTTAATCAATTCTTTAAAATATAACAGATCCTTTTGAGCGTTCGATGAAAACCAGGCCTTTATATATTCACTTTTCGTTGATAAATGACCATTGCCTCCATTTTTTTTGAAAAGCGATCCGTATCTGAAATCGTACAGTCTGCGTAGAATATCTTTTAATTCTCTCTCTAACAATGAAACATCATACTCTGCTGTCTTTACCTTAGATAAAAGCACATTAAAAGCAGAAATATCTGTCCCAACCGCATCGACTCCCAGAACGTTTGCTTCCACTATTGTGGTTCCTGAACCGCAAAAAGGATCATAAACTAATTTGGGCTGATATTTCCTAAGGAAAATTTCAACCAACTGCGGAATAAATTTCCCCATATAAGGGTGCAGGCGGTGAACGTGCTTTGTTCTTAAAATCTCGGGTAAGTCACGTTCTCTCCAATTCAAGTTTAATTCTTCAAGCTTCGTGAGACGATTTACACTTGCGAAATCCGTCAAAGGCGTCTCATTATATTGCTTTGCAATTTTGTGAGCTACAGCATTATCATACATCAAAAACCTCCTCCTCTTTTACCAATGTGCAGAGGGGAAATTTAATGGGGGTGCTACACATTGAATTTGTTATTAAAATTCTGGGATCGTTGTTACTACCACTCCTTGAATTTGAAAATCCTTAGTCAGAACAATCGGCTGATGCGCTTTGTTGCTTGACCTTGGCCTTAAAACATATGTTTCTTTACCGATACGGAATTCCTTAATAGTGGCCTCGTCATCGATGAGCGCTACGACTGTATCGCCATCATTGGCTGTTGTCTCCTGCCTTACCAAAACCAGGTCGCCGTCATCGATTCCCTTTTGATTCATCGAGTCGCCTTTAGCCTTCAGTAAAAAGTAATGATGTGGGGGCTTGGCTAGCTTTGTACTCACGGGAATTTTGGCCTGAATATTTTCCTCAGCAAGCATAGGGGCCCCGCAGGAAACCATCCCTACCAAAGGAACGTCGACTGTTTGAGCGCGGGTAGTATCATCACCCAGACTCTTAACAAACTGAAGGCCACCTTCTTTTTTGCGGCGCAGAACACCTTTTTTGATTAATTTTTCAACGATTAATGATGCTGACCGCGGGGATTGATATCCGAGTGAAGTCATTAATTGACGCATTGATGGAATGCGGCCGGCATGCATGAGGGAATTGCGTATTTCGCGGATGGCTTCTAATTCTTTGGTGGTTACTGCTGTTGTTTGCATGTATACAGTATTATACGATGATAGTAACTTGTCAATGACTATTTAGAGAAATCTTGATTTGGCTTTGTAGTGTTCACCATCTTATGAACATTTTTTGTCGGTGAACATTTTTACATCCGTCCCATAGAATAGGACAACTGTCCCATAATATAGAACATCGTATTTATTCGATGACTGTGGATGTTTGGGGTAAGGGCGCCTGGGTGACATCTCCAAACACCAGCCTATCTAATCGCTCCCCGACCCCATGATTGGTATTCGGCAGGATATGACCGTAGCGATCCATCGTAGTTTGAATTGAGGCGTGGCCAAGTTGAGATTGGATGAACTTAATATTTTCCCCTTGGGCGATGAGAAGTGAGGTGTAGGTGTGGCGCAGATCGTGGAAGCGCACGAGCCGCAGACCGGTCATTCTAAGCGCGGGTTGAAAATCTCTTTTGATGACGTTATCCGGATCCAACGGACTGCCCGCTGAGTTTACGAAAACCAGATCCGCTTCGTTGATGGGCGAAGTTATCCGGTGGATTTCCAGAGCCTCCTTGAGTCGCGGTGACATTGTGATTGCTCGCACGGAATATTTTGTTTTGGGCGTGTCGAAATACCAACTTTTTTCGCCGTTCTTTTTGCTTCGATAGCGATACTTGAGACTGCGTTTTACAAAGATCGTATTGTTGTTCCAGTCGATATCGCCCCATTGTAATCCTAAAAGTTCCGCCTTACGCATGCCGGTCAAGACAGCGGTTAACACAAACGTCTTGAACGGTTCACGGCAATGCTTCAGTAACAAATTAATCTCCTCCGGCCGCAAAAAATCCATTTCCTCACGTTCAACGCGATATTTATCAACATCCTCGGTCGGGCTGATACGAATATAGCCCCAGCGCCGGGCGTATTTGAAAATAGTCTTGAGCATCGTTAAGAGGTTATTGCAGGTCTTAGCCGATTTAATTTTGATCAGCTTCGACATGAGCGCCCTGATATCGTTCTGGTTTATTTTGGAAAGATAATGATGCCCCAAAGCTGGTCGCACGTGCTTTTGCAGGGCATTTTTATATTTATAGAGCGTATTGGCCTTGATCCGGGGCGCGGCATACTCGTCCAGCCACTTGTCGATAAAATCGTTCAGGGAAATCTCCTCGGCCTGATAAAAAGTCCCGTTATTAATTTCCGAAACAGTCTTGGCAAGGACGGCCTCCGCCTCTTTTTTGTTGGGGCCGATGGTCTTAAAAATCGGTTTCTTGCCAACACGATAGAAAATGCCGTATACCCGCTCCGGGTGATTACAGGCCTCAAATTGATTTCTCCCTTCCCGTCGGCACACCTTACAGCGTTTTACAATACAGCCACGCGCCATAACAAGTATCCTTAACCAGTATTAAACAATATCCAATAAGGGGTCGTATTGTGCCATAACGTACCCTGTTGGCAAGGCAATTATCGACTTACTCTCTCATCCATTTTACTTAAGAAGGCAATCACCTCGTCCCAGTCAAAACGAACGTACTTTCCCATTTTAACGTGCGGAATAGCCTCCTGGCCAAGCCGCGTGCGTTGATACACCCAGCTGACCGGGACCTTTAACCGGTCTGCCAACTCTTGAGCCGTTATTAACTCTCCTGTACCCATTTTCCCCTCCCTGCCCCGTCCTAACGGGGCGTTTTTTGGTTTACTGACATGCAAATGTCAGTGAATGTCAGTTTATGTCCGTCAATGTCCGCTTCTTGAAAAACATCCGAAACTATACTCAAAAACGAGCAATCACTGTCGACCATTAAGCAGGACATTGGATGTCAGTCAATGTCCGGTTCGAACAACATCAAACAATCCGAATCAAATCCAACCGTCAAAAACCATTGTGAACACTTTTTTCCGTGCATTTTTCCTTTCACTGACATGCAAATGTCACCCATGTCACTCAAAAATTAGAGCATCGGCAAACACATCCAAACATCAGCAACCACCGTCAACAACTTTGACCCTCTTAAACGGACAGGACATCGATTTTTAAATTTTAGATCACTGACTGCCTGCGCCTCGCCCGACCCTCGGACCGGGCCCACCCTGGAAGGACCCATGAACATTGTGAGGCTAAAATCCTCACCCTCACACCTCTATGCTTTTTCCTCCTTTTTTTCCATCGTGGGGTTCTTTTACTCTTATTTTTATTATTTAAGGAAATTAGCCTCATTCAGCTCACACTTTCCCTAAGCGATTGTCCTCAAAATACTTAACCCTGTGAGCAAGTCTGTGAGTTACGCGTGAACATAAATGTCAGCTCACATCTTTAATACGGCCTTTCATCAAAAAGGGTGTGAGCTGATTCGTTTTGATCGTCCCCACTCACACCCTGCTCACAGTCCACCTCACAGGCCGTTTTGTCGATTTTCCGCAGAACAAAAAGGCGCCGTCCTGTACCGGCCTCACGTTTAGGTAACCGGACAACATCAATTCCCGTGTTACGCATGACTGGAGCAATACGCATCAACTCACTCGATAACCAGCGGGCCGTGTTAGGAATAGTTTTGTCTTCGACCATTCTTAAATAAGTTGAAAGGATTAATGTAAAGCTTTGGAAAGATTGAGGAAATAAAAAAGCATCGATTACCAAAGAAGACCTGATAAAGTTTCGTTGAGAGACGGAACAATCAGGAGGC
>Ga0247727_10020136_pt1 | contig 10239 bp, 2 predicted proteins | sample WisWelCaveWW1625_FD_202498 | JGI IMG/M metagenome (GOLD analysis project Ga0247727, IMG submission 202498) | Biofilm microbial communities from Wishing Well Cave, Virginia, United States - WW16-25 | ecosystem: Environmental > Aquatic > Deep subsurface > Groundwater > Cave microbial mat | place... | reverse complement strand
ACCAGAGGCCACATCGACGATGAGGGCGGTAAGGGTCACGGTCGCCGGCCCTCCCTCCTCATAGGTCAGTTGGGGTTTCGTGGCCAGCCCGTCAAGGCGAACCTCCAAAACTGAAGGAGGTTCGGTGTCGGGGGCCGTCCCCGTCCGGAACAGGACATCCACCTTGTCGGCGCTCGTCCCGTCCCAGACGCCGTTCCCATTCCCGTCCAAGCCCAGACCGTTCAGGCCCAGAGCGCTCCCGTTGATCCGAATCCGGTAGTTCGTATCCGGCGCCAAGTCCACATCTGGGTCAAACGCAAAGAGGGTCGCCTCCGTATCCCAGCTCGGGTTCCCGTCTTGCGCGTTCCAGGTCGTGAAGAAATCCGTGAAAGTGAACTCGGTCTCAACGGAACTGGTGTTCATCCCGTGGTCGAACGCGAAAAGGAAGATCGCGTTCGTGGTGACTGTCAAGGCTCCCCCCTCCGGGAAGGTCGAGGTGACCTTAGGCGGCGTGTCGGCCGTGGTGAACGTGAACGGGTTGGGGACCGCATTGGCGACTAAGGCATTCCCGCTTGCGTCCTGTGCGCCGAGGACCCTAAGGGTGTAGTTCGTCAGTGGAACGAAGTCGTCGTGCAAGCCGGTCCCGGTCGTGTTCCACGGGGCGTTCCACGTCCAGACCCAACCGCCTGGGTCGGGAGTGGAGGTGATCTGGACCGCATCCGGACGCATCGCCTCGCTGAACTCGACGACAACAGGTTCGTTCACGGGAACGTCTGTCGTTTGGTTGATGGGGGTCGTGCTGACCAGATACGGCGAGGTGACGTCGATCCCGGCGTGTTCTGGCACCCAAAGACGGCTCTCCTCCGTGACGGAATCGTAGTGGAGGATGATTCGATGATCGATGACAGTACTGATTGCCAGATAGTCCAAAAAGAGGGTCGTGTTCCCCGTCGCGGGGGGTCTGGCGGCCGAGGGAGCGGTATCGGTGATCCGCACCCACACCAGGCTCCCGCCAGCGGCCATGATCGATTGGGTCCACAGGTAGTCCTCATCGGTTGTGTTCGTAATGTTGTAGAGAAGAAGGTACGGACCGTACTGACCCTGGAGACTGTAGGCGAAACTGAAATTGTCGGTCCCTGACGTGTCGTTGTGGTAGGCGTTGGCGACGAGGTAGTACGGGTTTGTGCTGGCCGGCAGCGGACCGAACGTCTGGTAGGCGACCAATAGGTCGGTCGCGTTGCTCCCCCAGAGGGTATGGATCGTCAGGTAGTCGATGCTCACATCATCTCGTCTTCCTCCCGGCGGGGCATCGACGGCGTTGGTGTCAATCAGCCGCAGGTAGGCGGTCGACCCAGGGGGGAAGAACCCCGGGGAAAACTCGTAGAAATGGAACGGAAGCCCTGCCGTCTCATCCACCCACTCGGAGGTGACCGTGAGAAGATCCTGCTCTTCTGTCATGAAAAGTCCTGTAAGCGACACTTGGAAGGTGAACTCGTCGTCGGGTTGAGAGGAGCTGAGCCAGGCATCCACATAAAAGACCCAAGAGGCTCCCCCGTCAGTGACCGGGATCACCCACCGCCAATCCAGGTCGTAGGGGGACGTGACGCTCTCGCGGAGTTCCTCCACCACCCCGTCGTTGAGACGGAGATCGGTAAAGTCTCCCCCGCCCGTCTGTTCCCCGATAGGCCCCATCTCGATTGTTACGTTGTCTTGGGTTTCGTTGTCGTAGGGACGCTCCTGTTCCATGATCGCCTCGTAAACGTCGTCTTCTGCCGTTAGGTTGAGAAGGCCGCCTGCGGTGATATTCCCCGCGTCTACCGTCTGGAAGGTCGGGGGGACCTCGACCCCGGCGACTCCGCCGGAGGTTGCATCGAACCAAATCTCCACGAGGAAACGTTCGCCGGGCGTAATGGCGGCCGCCTGAAGGGCATCCATCGTGTCCCCCCATCCCAATTCGGTCGGCCCGACAGGCCCCGTCAGCGTGACGGAGCGATTCTCGGCCCCCGCGGGACTGTTCAATTGGGACATTCCGGGATGGCGGAACACCCGGGCGAACAACTCCCCACTGACGCTTGAATCATCGATGGAAAGGAACGCCGAAAAGGTCCACAGGCCGCGGACATCGGTCACGTCGGTGTACCCCGTGGAACGCAGCCAGCCCTTCCCGATCTTGTAAAGGCCAGGGGACGGTACTTCTTTTTCCGCCATCGAGGGAGCATCCGGGCCGACCACGGATATGGATTCGAACCCCACCGCGTCGGAAGGAGGTTCGACGTGGAATCGGTATAAGGTCGGCGCGTGGCCGCGCGTCCCTCCGTCGTCCCCATCTACCGTCCTCCATAGGGCGCCGCCCCAAGGAAGCGCCACACTGATTGCCAGAGCGAGAGCTATCGCCCTCAAAGCCAACGTTCGCATCCGCATCCCGAGGACCCCACCAGGCTCCCCCTAATATGAACTTTCGCTCTCGACGCAGGGGTTCCTTTGCGAAGGACTTTTCGGGGGGTGGACGGTTCCCTTCCCTGTGAAAGTTCCCTCCTCGGCTGGAAAACTCGTCATCGTTGGGCTCTTTCTGATCTTAGTCAGCGCGGCGGCCTACCGCCTTCTCCCGCCTCCGCCCTTGGGAAGTGCCGGTGGGGAATCAGTCTCCGGGGGCACCTCGTTCCGCATGGAGTCGGGTGGGACGGACCAAGCCAACTTCCAGGTCTTCCACGATTTCTCCATAAAGGTCAACGGAACCAAGTTCGTTGTGATTGGTTCGGATGTGGCTTCCTTCACCTTCCTTGTCCGAAACGCATCCGGAAGCCTCGTGGCGGAATGGGCCGGGGTCCTTCGGGTCCCGGACAACATCAACATCTCCCGGGGGCAGGACAGTTACCGGGCGAGCGAAAGTCGCCAGGAGACCTTGGCGACGGGGAATTACACCATCGAATGGAACCACAGCATGCCTCTGGAATTCTCGCTGAACCAGGTAGGGAGAGCCTCGCCGATTCGCACGGCCAGTACTGTCGTGGGGGTGGGAGGAATCCTCGTCCTGCTGATCGCGGTCGTCGTCTGGTACCATAGGCGGAAGCAGGAGGTCCCTCCTCCCCAGGTCCAGCCCCCCTACTCCTCTCCGCCTTCCTCTCCCAGCGAGGATAGTTCTCCTCCTCGAGAGAACCTCTAAGCCCTTTCTTCGATCACACTTCACAGCTTTAGGAAGACCCTCGAACTTCTGACACGCGTTCTTCCGGAAACTGCGGCAGTCCCGTCTCGGACAGCTTCTTTCGTTTCCAGTAAAGGCTTTTTAGCTCGGACGTCAATATTGGTCAATTTTAGAAGAGGTGGCACACTGATTCACCGGGTCACTGAATCCTGCACGCGGGAGGAGCTTTTGGTGATGCTGGACCCCCTCCTCCGGGAATGGTTCGCCGCACGGTTCCCCACACTGACCGAACCCCAGGCGTTCGCCGTCCCGTTGATCCAGCAGCGTGAGAATGTCTTGGTCTCCTCGCCGACGGGATCTGGGAAGACCCTCACCGCCTTCCTTTCCGTCCTCAACGAACTCCTGCGGCTCCAGCGGGAAGGAGGCCTCCAAGACAAGGTGTATTGCGTCTACGTCTCCCCCCTTCGGGCCCTGGCGAACGACATCAACCGAAACCTCACTCTCCCTCTCGAGGAGATGACGGCACAGGCACAGGCCCGCGGCGAAGAGCCCCCGCGAATCCGCCTCGGGGTGCGGACGGGGGACACCTCCACACGGGACCGCCAGCGGATGGCCCGCAAACCCCCCCACATCCTGATCACCACCCCCGAATCGTTGAGCATCGTTCTTTCCACCCCCAAATTCGCAGGGCACCTCGCCGGTGTGGAGTGGTTCATTGTCGATGAGATCCACGAGTTGTGCGGGAACAAGCGAGGGGTGCACCTGTCGCTCTCCCTGGAGCGTCTGCGCGAAAGGACGCAGGCTGAATTTGTCCGGATCGGCCTTTCGGCCACAATCGCCCCCGTGGAAGAGGTGGCGCGATTCCTTGTCGGCTTTGTCGGTGGGAAGCTCCGCCCCGTCCACATCGTGGAAGTGGATTCTCGAAAGGCGCTGGACCTAGGCGTCCTCTGCCCCGTGCCGGATCTGAACGAAGCCCCCTATGAGATCGCCCACGCCCGGATGATCGACCAATTGGCGGATCTCATCCAGAACCACCGGACAACCCTCGTGTTCACCAACACCCGCGCGGGGGCCGAAAGCCTCTCTTACAAGCTGAAAGAACGGGGGGTCACCGACCTAGCGACCCACCATGGCTCCTTGAGCAAGGCCCAGCGCTTGGAGGTCGAGGAAAAACTGAAGCGAGGAGAGCTACGGGCCGCAATCACCTCTACGTCTCTTGAGTTGGGAATCGATATCGGATCAATCGATCTGGTCTGCCAAATCGGCTCCCCGAAAACGATAGCTAAGGCCCTGCAACGGATCGGGCGGGCGGGCCATGCCTATGGGGGGACCAGCCGAGGGCGTTTCCTGGTGTTCACGAACGACGACGCCGCCGAATGCGCCGCGGTGATTCAAGGCGCCTACACTCACCGAATCGATCCGGTGGAGATTCCTAGGAATTCGTTGGACATCCTGGCTCAGACCTTGGTCGGGATGTCGTTGGAGAAAGCCTGGGAATTCGAGGCCGCCTTCCAAGTGGTGCGACGCTCCTTTTGCTACAGGAACCTTTCGCGGAAGGATTTCCGAAGCGTATTGGACTATCTTTCCGGCCGGAACCCGGACGCGCGGATCTACGCGAAGCTCTGGTACGATGAGGAGGAGGGCCGATTCGGCCGGAAGCGGGGGACGCGCATGATTTATTACACGAACGTCGGCGCCATCCCCGAGGAAGGCGACTACGACGTCATCGATGAGCGGGGGCAACCCATCGGACGTCTTTCCGATCGGTTCGTGGAATACCTGAATCCGCGGGACGTCTTCTTGCTTGGGGGGAAGACCTACCAGTTCGAACGCCTGAGTGGGCGGGCGCTGTTTGTCCGCGACGCCTCCGGGCGGAATCCGACCGTCCCCACGTGGGCTGGGGAGGTCATGCCCCGCAGTAAAGAGCTCTCGTGCCAGGTGGCGCATTTCCGGGGTGAACTCAGTGAAAAGATCCGGTCGGAAGGGCCGGAGGCGGCCAACCGCTGGCTCCTCGAGGAGTTCCGTCTGGATCCCGGGACCTCGAAGTCCCTCGTGAGCTACGTCCAAGAACAGCGCATATTAATCCCAGCAGTGCCGACGGACCGCGCCCTGCTGCTAGAGGGTTACCTCGATGAAAGGGGGATGCGACATCTCATCTACCACTTCTGTTTCGGCCGCCGGATCAACGAGACCCTCGCGAAGGCCTATGGGCTGAGGCTCTCCGAGCGGTTGGGCTGCGCCGTGCGCACCGCCGTGACGGACAACTGTTTCATGCTGAGCTTTCCGCGGAACATCGAACCGAAGGAGGCTGCGTTCCTGGTCCCCAGTGAGGACCTGGAGCGAATCCTTCGCCGGGCGGTCTGGGACACCGAGCTTTTCCGAACCCGGTTCCGTCACTGCGCCACCCGGAGTTTCCTGACTCTTCGAAGATACAAAGGAAGGGAGGTCTCCCCGGGCCGACAGCACCAAAGATCGGAGAAGCTCTTGGAATTCCTACGAGGATACGACAGTTTTCCCGTGATCCGGGAAACGTATTCGGAAGTTCTACACTCCGCTTTGGACCTCACCGGGGCTCGTCAGGTCCTCTCCCAACTCGAGAAGGGGGAGATCCGCCTTCATTGGACCGGCTATTCATCCCTTCCGTCCCCCTTCGCGCACGCTGTGATTCTCCTGGGCTTGGGAGACCTCATGTTCATGGAAGACCGGGCGGCCTTTTCCCGGGACCTGCACCGAGAGATTCTTCGGAAGGTCCTTTCTCCGGAGGCTCTTCAGGAGGCCACACTCAACGAGGATCTGGTGTCGACGTACTTTCGAAAGAAAATCCCGAGGATCGAAGATCCCCGGGGGCTCCAGGAGTTTTTGGCCCGCGCTCCACCCTTGGACCCTCGACCGGGCCGAGGTCTTATGGCCCATTCGACCCACTCGGAAAATGCGATTCTCGGATGGCTCCGCGAGGGGGACGTGCTCGGGGAATTGGAGCAGGTCTGGACCCCCCAAGGGCGCCGCTGGGTCCACCGGCGCGACCTGCCGTTGCTGAAGGCAGTCTACGCTCGTCGTGTGAAGTTGGGGTCAAACGAGAAGCTTCTGATCGCGTACCTAGGCGTCCCTCGAACCCTAAAGGAGATAGCCCGGAAGCTGCGGGGGAAGCCTTCAGAGATCCAGGAGCGGCTAAAGACTCTGGAACCAGCCTACCTCATCGGGCGGACCTCCTCGGGCCCGGCGCGATGGAAGCGACGACGGATCGGGCGGGTCTCCGTCGAGAAAGGCCGAGAGCAGCTCCTCCTGCGCCACCTGGCGTTCGAGGGTCCGCTGTCGACGTTAGAGATAGCGTTCCATTTGGCGACCTCCGAGGAAGGACTCCGGCCTCTGTTGAGGAGGATGGCCCAGGAAGGCCTGATCGCCTCAGGGCATTTTCTCCTGGGGGGCGGGTTCCAGCACATCCTGGCAAGCGACCTTAGACGCTTGACCCAAGAGGACCAAGGAGACGGGATCGAGCCGGAGATTGTCCAGTCTTATCGGATGTCGAAGTTGTTCCGCCCTCTCCCCAGTGGCGAAGCCTACCTGCAAGTCTATGGGACCGTGGAGAACCTTCTTGATCTGTTCAATCACGTCGAAAAGTTCCAGCTTGCCCAATGGGAGTCGTTGCGGGCTTCCGGCCGTATTTTGGAGGGCCGGTTCCTCGGGGGCCGTGTCCGCTACGTCCTCGCCGACGATGCGCCCCTTTACCTTTCCGCCCATCCGCAGGAGCCTCTTTCTCCGGCCGAACGGAAGGTCCTGGACCTCCTAGAATCCTTGGGGGAGGCCGACCTCTCCTCCCTTCAGGAGCGTTCGGCCCTGGATCGGGAGGTGGTCCGGGCCGCCTTGGACAAACTCGATCGCCACGTCTACGTTGTCCGGAAGTTCGCAGGGAACGAAGGGTGGGGGAAGCGCAACGTCTACCTCCCGTTCCCGCCCCCCTCGCAAGTGCCCGATGCCGAGGCGACCCTCCTTCATCGGGCGGTCAGGGCCCTGGGCCCGGTCAACCGATTCACCCTGGAGAGTTTCTTAGGATGGTTGCCGTCGAGGCTTGAAGCCGCCTTAGGAAAATCTCTCTCTCAAAGCAAGATCGTCAAGATTCGCGTCCTGTCCAAGCGGGAAGAGGAATGTTTTCTGGACCCGGGAGAGCTCCCCGCGTTGCAGTCCCACTCGGATCGGCCGTCTGAGGACCGGTTGCGTCTCCTCTCCCTGCAGGATCCCTGGATCCAGCCATCCTGGGGCGAAGTGGTCTCCCGATACGGGGAGGCGGGGATCCACCCGGTGGTAGTCGACGGGAAAGTGTGCGGGGCGGTCGAACTCTGGGGGATGAGCGGTTGTCTGGAGATCCGAGAGGTTCTCCTGGAAGATCCAAAACACCTCAGACCTTTGCTTCGGTCCCTGGATACGGTCTTGGCCTTCTATCGCCAGATGGGCCAGTCCATCCTTCGCGTGACGCGCGCGCTGGGTGGGGAAATACTGGAATCCGATCAGCTGGAGGTCTTTCTGAAAAGCGGCTACCGCGAGCTTTCTGGATTCATCGCCAAGGGAGACTTCCTTCCGGTGGATTTTTCTCGTCAGCAGCTGTTGGCCTCGGTTTTCTGGAAACAGGGAATCCACCCAAAACGGCGGTCTCAGGACCTTTTGAGCCTTGTCCGGGATCACGGGGGCCTGCGTTCGGAGTTCGCTGCTCGCCTTCGGTCCACCGATGGGAAGACGTTGGACCTCCTTTGGCGAAGGGGGGAGGTGTGGTTGGGCGACGGGATCCCCGATTATCTCGCCTTCTGCGTTCCGGAAGACCTTTCGTTGTACCAAAGGGCCAAGGCCGTCCCGGTCTCCACCGCCATGGGAAAGGTCTTGAGAATCCTGGAGCGGAACGGTCCGCTTCCCCGCAGTGTCTTGGTCCGCAGCTCCCCGTTGGGGGAAGGTTCGACCCTCGCTGCCCTCCGAGATTTGCAGAGAGGGACCTACCTGGCCCGGGATGGAAGAAACCGGTTCGTGGTGGTGCCGAACTCCTCGCTGAGCCGGGAAGAGGCGCGTCGGGTCGTTTTGGAACGGGCCCTGCGCACTTATGGGGTGTTCACCGCAGAGAACCTCTCGGCTTGGACCCGCCGGGAGTTCCGCATGGAAGAAATCCGTTCCATCCTTCTGGAACTCGAGCGGGAGGGGCAATTGGTCAAGGGATTTTTCGCCCGAGGCGACCGCTCGGTCCATTGGATGCTTAGTGGGACCGTCGATGAGTTGGCGAGCTTGGAATTCCGCACCTCCTTCGTGCTCACCCCGTATGACAACCTCGCTTTGTACCTGGCCCCCGAACTTCAGGCCCAATGGGGGATGGGGACGTGTTTTACGATCTTCCAGGGGACGGAGGCCATAGCCGCCTTCCGCGTACAGCGGCGAAAAGGGAAGTTCTTCCTCACGCGGTATCAAGGGCGAAGCCAGGGCTATCGGGTTCTTCGGGAGTTCTCCCGCCAGAATGGGGTGCAATTGGACGAGCAGGCTCCGCCCGCAGACGATTGGGAAGTCGTCGAGTGGTACGAAAAACTGTACGGAAAGAAGTAAGAAGATGCCCTCGTCGTTTCAAGCGGGGGATGCCGACGGTCAATGGGAATCCCAAGATTGAGGACTACCGGGAAGCGATGGTGGAGGCCTGAGTGCGATTTTGCTCCCAGAGTGACCCGTAACGTGGGTCCCCCTAAGCGGGGGCCCTTCGGGTGGCCAAGATCAGCTGGGCCACATCGGTGGCTTCATCGTAGCGCCCCATCTTCGTCAATAGGTACCCCTTGTTCACGAGGGCGTCTTTGTACCCCGGACGATACCGGAGCGCAACGTTGTAACACTTCAACCCTTCCTCCAGCTTGTTGAGTCGGGTCATGACGTTTCCCTTGTTGTTCCAGGCAATCACATATCGAGGGTTGATGCCAAGCGCCGTGTTGTAGCATTTCAACGCCGCATTGAAATCCCCGTTCATCGCGTAGGCGTGCCCTTTGTTGACCCAAGCGATTTCGTTGTTCGGGTTGATCTCCAGCGCACGGTCCATGCACTCGATGGCTTCCTGGTACTTGCCCAGGACGACCAGCGCGGCGCCTTTGCTGTACCAGGCGATGTCCCCTACGGAGGAGCGCACCTGGGAGGACATCTGGATCGCCCGGTCGTACTCTTTGATGGACTCCGTGTAATTCTGTCGGAGGTAGTCTTGGTATCCTTTGACGATGAGACCTTCGACCGAGCGGGTGACCACCCACTGAAGCAAGGTGTCCGCAAAGACGAGAGAGGCCAGCCCAGCCCCGATCACGAAGGCCGCCAGCGGTGGTAGGCTCGGGGTGTTCGCGAAGAAAATGGGCCGCAGAGAGGCGATCGCCATGGCCAGAACCCCGACCCACCAGAGGTGGTTCAGCTTCCCGAGCTTCCAAAGGAGATACCCGCTGAGCGTCGAGAGGGCCGCTGCGCCGGCCAAGACCCCTCCGATCGTACTGGTCGGGGCGGAAGGACGGAAATACCCCACCCCTCCAAGAAGCGTCACCAGGAGCGCCAAGGGAAGGACGGCGACTCCGGTCTCCAACGTCTGGGTCCCCCTTCGCCAATCTGCAAGGAAGAGGGCCAAGCCCAAGGCGGTCAGGGCCCCGAACGCCAGAAAGAGACTTCCCGCAAGGTAGCTGGCCCCGGCGAACAGCACGGCCATGTTCCCGACGATGAGGGGGACCGTGGCGACCGTGGCATACCGGCGGAGTCGGAGAAAGAAGGGGAGATCCTGCGAACGCTGGGGCAGGGCACGTGAGACCGGAGGGGCCTGCGGGATCGTCCGCGCGGCAGCCGGGGCGGGGGCCGGGCTCTCCTCCTTCACCACCTCGACACGGGGTCTGGCCCTAACCGCGGTCGGTTCCTTGACGGGGAGACCACAGGTCACACAGAGTTCATCCATCGGAAGAAGCGCCCCCCCGCAATGCGGGCACATCTCCTCGGTGAACGCCTGCACTCCTTGCGTCTCGGCGGCCAACCGGTTTCGTACGGCCCCTTCGGCGGGGGCCTCCGCCCCGCAGACATCGCAGAGGCGCGCTCCAGGGGAGAGGACGGCGCTGCATTCCTCGCACACCTGGATATCCAGG
>Ga0247727_10020135_pt1 | contig 10239 bp, 8 predicted proteins | sample WisWelCaveWW1625_FD_202498 | JGI IMG/M metagenome (GOLD analysis project Ga0247727, IMG submission 202498) | Biofilm microbial communities from Wishing Well Cave, Virginia, United States - WW16-25 | ecosystem: Environmental > Aquatic > Deep subsurface > Groundwater > Cave microbial mat | place... | reverse complement strand
GCATGATGTCGTAAATAGTATCGAACACATCATCAACGCTTGGTTTGGAAAAATAATCTCCATCAGAACCATAAGCAGGGCGATGGTCTTTTGATGCAAGCGTTTTTGGTTCGGAGTCGAGATACTGATATGCTTTTTGTTCTTCCAGAACTTTCTGCATCATGTAGGCGCTTGCGCCTCCGGGGACATCTTCATCCAAAAACAAAACACGGTTTGTTTTCTTTATCGATTCAACAATGGAATTGTTTATGTCGAAAGGTAACAGTGTTTGCACATCAACTATCTCAATGGAAATTCCAAATTCTGCTAATTGATTTGCCGCATCCATTGCAATTCTGCAATTCGAACCGTATGTAACAACTGTTACATCCGTACCTTCCCTGATAGTTTCAGGAATGCCGAGTGGCACACAATACTCCCCGAAGTTTGCAGGTACTTTTTCTTTTAATCTGTAACCGTTCAAAGGTTCTATTACCAGTCCGGGCTCATCTGATTTTAACAGCGTATTATAAAATCCCGAAGCCTGAGTCATGTTTCGGGGAACGCACACATTTATTCCACGCAAAGCGTGTACTATCATTCCCATTGGTGAACCGCTGTGCCAAATCCCTTCTAATCGATGACCGCGTGTGCGAACAATTACCGGAGCTTTTTGTCCGCCTTTTGTTCTCCAGTGAACAGTTGCCAAATCATCGCTCATGATTTGCAGTGCGTAAAGCAAATAATCCAGGTACTGAATTTCCGCAATGGGGCGAAGTCCGCGCATGGCGAGACCTATTGCCTGTCCTAATATGGTGTCTTCACGTATACCTGTATCAAAAACGCGTATCTCTCCGAACTTTTTTTGCAGTCCTTCCAATCCCTGATTTACTCCTCCTATTTTTCCTGAGTCTTCACCGAAAATTAAAACCTCAGGATATTTTTCAAGGATCTTTTCAAAGTTGTCGCGCAGGATTTCTCTGCCATCGCATAATTTATCATCAGCGTATTCAACTGCAACAGGTGTAACACTGATTAAGTTCATCGCGCTTTCGCTGTGTAAGTAGGAAGAGTAGCGTTCGTTGTTTTCTATCTTGGAAAGATTAAGCCAGTCAATTAATTTTTGTTTTGCAGGAATATCTTCGGTGCGGACAAGTCGCAGTGCTTTTTTTATGCAGCCAAGTATATCTCTGCGCTGCACATCCATTGCCGAATACAAATCGTTTTTCAGTTTTAAAATTGCCGATGCATTTGAACTTTGTGCCGACAATTCATCAAGCAATGCATTTACTTCAATTACTTCTGCTTTAAGCGGAGCATTGTAATTTGCCCAGGCTTTGCTTTTTGCATCGCGCACGGATTTTTTTGCGTTGGCTTCAATTTCATCCAACTCTGTTACAGTTGTAAGATTGAGAGAGAGAATCCACTCGCGCATTTTTTTTATGCAATCAAAATCATCTTCCCACTTTAACCGCTCTTCTGATTTATAACGCTCGTGCGAGCCGCTTGTGCTGTGTCCTTGCGGCTGAGTAACTTCTTCCACATGAACCAAAACAGGAACATGTTCGTTGCGACAAACTGCAGTGGCTTTTTCGTACGTTTCGCACAGATGCGCAAAATCCCAACCTTTAGTTTTAAATATTTCGTAACCGTTGCCTTGTTCATCGCGCTGAAATCCTTTTAAGATTTCAGAAATGCTTTCTTTGGTGGTTTGATATTTCTTCGGTACAGAAATTCCGTGTCCGTCATCCCAAACAGAAACCAGCATCGGAATTTGCATCACTCCCGCAGCGTTTATTGTTTCCCAGAAATGTCCTTCCGATGTACTTGCATCGCCAATGGTACCGAATGCAATTTCATTTCCTTTATCCGAAAATTTGTGAAATTTTTCTGCATGCAACTCCGGATTTAGTTTGTAATGTTTACTTGCCATTGCCAAACCAAGCAAGCGCGGCATCTGACTTCCTGTTGGAGAAACATCGCCCGAAGAATTTTTCATCTGCATCAAATCTTTCCATGTTCCATCGGGGTTTAATGAACGTGTTGCATAATGTCCATTCATTTGTCTTCCTGCTGACGATGGCTCGGCTTCCAAATCAGTGTGTGCGTATAATTGCGCGAACCATTGTTCGAGTGTGAGTGTGCCTGTGGCAAACATGAAAGTCTGGTCGCGGTAATAGCCAGAGCGGAAATCTCCGTTGCGGAAAAATTTTGCCATTGCAATTTGCGGCACTTCTTTTCCATCACCAAATATTCCGAATTTAGCTTTGCCAGTAAGCACTTCTTTTCTTCCCAGTAAAGATGTTTCGCGGCTTTCGTTGGCAATGCGGTAATCGTTCAGCACTTCTGTGCGGAATTCATCCATTGAAATTTCTTCGCTTTGCTTTTTTCCTTCTTCTGACATGCAACAAATATAATAATTTGGGAGTTTTACCTCATCCTAAATCCTTCTCCCAGCGGGAGATGGACTTTCCCAGTAGCAGCTATTCCCAAAAGGTGATTATTCAGTAATACTTTTTCACACGCACGTATTTATTTAGCTTCAGCACGTAAGGGAATGGTTCCGTTACGTAACATATTTACTACATTCTGTACTATCCTTATATCCTTCTGTACCATATTTGCATCCTCCTGTACCATCCTTGCTTCATTCTGTACCTTATTGGTTTCCTCCTGTATCCTGTTGGTATCAGTAAGATACAGATTTGCTCCCTTATGGTACAGAATGGTTCCGTTATGGTACATAAAACTACCTTTTTGGTACGCGAAAAAGGAGTTTTCTCCTATGAAGAGGTCTTGTTATCGTCTGATTGTAGCTTAATTGCGAGTAACTCCTTCATTGCAGTCGCTATTAGCGTATCGAAGAGTTGGGATGACATATTTTCGAGTTGGAATTGCTCCTCCGAAACCTTTACCGATGCAGAAGGAGAGTTGCCCTGATGTTTTACGAATTGGGTAAACACGCATACTTTTTGTGTGAGAAAATTGCCCAGCACGGTAATGATAAATCCAAACCCTGAAGCTATTTCGCCACCGGAAACGTAATAGTTTTCGTAATGTTTATACGCAAACTGAGCTTTAGCATCAACTTTTGGCGGCTCGGCAAAGGCATCAATGAGCGTAAGTGGGTTGCTTTTCTCCCTGCGCCTTTTCAGTGCCAAAGCATAACAATCCTTTGCTCGCAGTTTGCTGCAAATATCAAGCATGGCAGGATGTATGATTTCTTCGAGCGCTTTTTTGAACTCTTTGATAAAAGCATTTTGACCGCCCCATAGCTTTTGCTGCTCTAGTTTTTTCTTTTTTTGCTCGTCCTTCATCGAGTTCAGAAAATTGTCTAATTCGTTTGTCATATAAAAAGGTTTTAATAAGTCGAAATCTTACCCTTATAACGCTATAAAGCCAATAAAGTTTCATAAAAACACACAAAAAACAATAGCTATCTTTGTTTTCTTTCAAAAAATTGGCATAAAAATTGAAATACAAAACAAAACCCTAAAATAATTACAAATGAAAAAAATTACACTTTCCTTTATTGCTTTCATTACTCTTGCTGCTTCAGTATTCGCACAAACCAATAACCTTGTTGTTTATTCCCAAGATGGTCAAAAGTTTTTCTTAATCCTTAACGGAATAAAGCAAAACGCAAAAGCAGAAACCAACGTAAAAGTTACAGGGCTTAATCAGCCAACTTACAAAGCCAAAATTATTTTCGAAGACAAAAAAATACCAGACTGTAACGGTAACATACAGTTTATGTGGGCTGCCGAGGAATTAAAAAATGCCGAAATGGTTTGGGCTCTGAAAAAAGACAAAAAAGGAATTTACAAACTGAAAGCGCAAAGCCAGACAAGCATTGCCTCTGCACCCAAAGACCCGACTCAGGTAGTATATGTTTATACCACTACAGAAAATACCACACCACCACCTCCGGTAAATAACACAACTACTACCGGAACATCAACAACAACTACTACAACAGGAACAAATACAGGAACCACTACAGGTGTGAACATAGGAGTAAATACAGATGGCACGGGAATTAACATGAACGTGAATGTTACAGACCCAACATTAACCGGAACAGGAACTTCAACATCAACAACAACTACTACTACAACTACTACTTCATCATCTACAACTGCAAACGGTAACACTACAGGAACCACTAACAATACAACTACAACCGGAAATAACACCGTGCCGAATACTAATACAACTACAACCACTTACGTGATGCCCGGCTATAACGGACCAATTGGTTGCAACTGGCCAATGAGCGATGCCGATTTTGCAAGCGCGAAAAAAAGCATCGAAACAAAATCGTTTGAAGACAGCAAAATGACTTTAGCAAAACAAGTTTTCAATACCAATTGCATGACCTCGGCACAGGTAAAAGAAATAATGCTTCTCTTCACTTTCGAAGCATCGCGGCTCGATTTTGCAAAATATGCTTACGGAAAAACTTACGATCAGGGAAACTATTACAAAGTAAACGATGCTTTTACTTTTGAAAGCAGCATCGATGAACTGAATGAGTATATAACGAAGAAGTAAATTTTCTTGAATAAATTAAAGCTCTCTGCAGAATTGCGGGGAGCTTTTTTGTTTTTCAGAAATCGGTGTACTGCTGAAACATAGTTTGCAAAAAACTTTTTCCTTCTTTTTCCAGTTTTGCTTTTTCTTGTGCCGATTTTGTTTTTTCGAAATAATAAAAATTCTGCGCATGCGAATAAACAATGTATTGCTCAGGACGAATCCATCCAAAACCATCCGAAGTTTCGTAATACGCAAACTCAGGTGAGTAGGGGTTGAATAAATTTTTGCTCCACACATATCTTTTTGAAGGAAGCGATAGCTGATTTAAAAGCGTGGCAGCAAAATCAACCTGCGAGCAGAGTTTTTTGTGTTTGTATCCTCTGAATTCTTCTTTAATCACATTTCCGTAAAACACCATTGGTATTTTTCTGTATTCCGGTTGATTCATGCTCCAGTGTTTTGGCGAGCGGTGACTGTGGTCGGGCAAAAAAATGAAGAGTGTGTTGTTGTACCATTTTTCTCTCTTTGCATTCTTCATGAAAATTCCAATCTGTTCATCGCTGTAGTGTAACCCATTCAGATAATTCCTTTCATCGCCCCCGAATTTTATTTTGTATTCTGCAGGTATGTCGTAAGGCGCATGACTGCTCATTGTAAACTGAGCAGAGAAGAAAGGTTCTTTTTTATTATTCAGTTCTGCGAGTTGTCGAGTTAAAGCGAATTCATCATGCACTCCTAATTTTCCGCGCGGAACTTCGCTGTCAAAATCAACATCTTCAATTATTTTATCAAACTTGTTGTAATAAATAAATGCTTTGATGTTTCCGTAACTCAGTTGTCCGCCAAACATAAAGGCAGTTGTATAACCTGCATCACCAAGTTCGTTTGTAATGCATGAGAGTTGCGAGTATTTACTCGGCTGCGAAATAATTGAGGTAGAAGGTTGAGCAGGAAATGCGCTAAGTATTGCAGCCATCCCTTGATCCGAAACACTTCCACTGGAGTAACAGTTCTCAAACGATACTCCTTCGCTAATATATTCTTCCATGTTGGGTGCAACACTGTCGTACCCGCCAAGACTTTTCAGCACATCAGCCGACCAGCCTTCCAAAATAAACAACATGATGTTCGGACGTTTGGTAGTGAGAAATTCAATCGTAGTATCTTTTTCTGTTTCGTAAATATCCGCAACATGTTTTTTCGCTTCATCCAAAGTAAAATACTGATACGGGTTTCCATGAAGCACTTTTCTATTCTCGAGAATGCTGTGCACTAGGTTCCACCCGGTATTCACAGCAGCCAGATTTAAAATATTCTCTTTAGAAAAATAAGAATCGCTTTGCTGAATAGGAATTTGTTTTGTGCCTCCACGAATTGCCCAAAACAAAACAGCGGGCGTTAGAATTAAAAACAGAATGGAGGTAATTTTGTGTTTTTCGTTTGCAGGAAGTTTAACCAGTCCTATTTTTTTGTGAAGAAAAATAAATGCCCAGGAAATAATTGCTAAACCAATAATGGAAAAAATAAGAAACGAAGTTCGTGCGCTGCCGAACACTTCGGATAAATCAACCATATGTCGCACATCGCGGAAACCGATTTTTGTTCCGTATTCATTATAAATTTCAATCTCTGATAAACTGAAAATACTGTAAAGAATAATCAGAATGATTGAATAAATGCGGTTGATGCGTATGAAAATGTTTTTCGGATAAACCGAAACAACAAAAAATAAAATGAAAGTAAATACGAGAAAGTAACCTGCCATAGATGTGTCGAGGCAGCGGGCATACCAATAAGTAGAAAGTGTTTCGAGAAAAGAAATATGTTTTATTTCATCGAAATTGGCAAAGAGAAAAATGCTTCTGCAGATTGCGAAAAGCAAAAACCAGAAAATGAATTCGCGCAGAAAATATATCGGCAGTTTTTTACCCATTTGGGAAGCAAAGTTAAGGTTTTCAAGAAGCAAATTTCTGTTAACTTAGCGCTTCGAAAAATGAAAATTTCCGCATCCTTATATTCTGGTAAAAACAAATCACTTGCCGAACTTGTTAATGAACTTGACGGGCATAATGTGGATTATTTTCACATCGATTGCAACGATGATTTAAACGTGTTTGCCGACATTAAGGAAATCCGCAAACTGAGCAAAACCCCAATCGATTTGCACATCATCAGCTCCAATCCGCAAAAATATTTTTCTCACCTTGTCGAAAATAATGTTGAGTTGGTTACTTTCCAATTCGAAAATATAAAGGGCGATTTAAATGTTCCTAAAGAAGTAAAATCAAAGCTCGGTCTTGCAATTACCTCCGAAACGGACATTTCTGTTTTCGAAAAATATAAAAACAGCTTTGACTTTATTTTGTTCATGACTACTGTGCCCGGACAGAGCGGAGGAAAATTCAACAAAGACAATTTTTCAAAAATTCGCGAGTTCAAACAAAAGTACCCCGACAAAAAAATCCATGTGGACGGTGGAGTGAATGCCGATGTTTCTTTTGTGTTGCGAAACATGGGAGTGTATTCGGTAGTTTCGGGCTCTTATCTTGTAAATTCCGATGTTGTAGGAAATGCTTTGCACAATCTGCGCAGCGATTATTATGTTCCATCGGGGATGCACGTAAAAGATATTATGTTGGGAAAAAATGAAATTCCAACCCTCACAGAAAAATCAGCGAGTTTTGTTGATGTACTCGAAAGCATAGAAAAATATAATCTTGGTTTTACTTTGCTTGCTGACGAAAAAGGAAAACTTGCAGGATTAATTAGCAATGCCGATGTGAGAAAAGGATTAATAAAAAAAATAAGTGATTTAAATAAAATTCAGGTTAACGATATTGTAAACCGCAATCCGATTAAAGTTTACGATGATTTTACAATTACCGAAATGATTGAATTTATAAAAAATACAAAAAACAATATTTTATATTTACCTGTTGTCGACCGTGAAAATAATTTAACCGGAGCAATTACATTTACCAATCTTATCAAAGGAGAATAATATGATTATACGACTGAAAAAAGATTTGACAGAAAATAAAGCGAATGAACTTGGAAAAGAGTTCCAAGCTTTTGTATTGAAACAAAATGGAGTTTATGTTTTGGTTACTCCAAATAAATTAAAAGAACTGGACGCGAAACACAAATCATTTGTCGATGAAACTTTTGTTTTTAATGATGACATTCAATTGGCAAGCAAAAAATATATTACTTCAACAAGAGAAATAAAAATTTCAGATAAAATATCCATTGGTGGAAAAACTAATAATTCAGTTATAATTACAGGGCCATGTTCTGTTGAATCAGAAGAGCAGTTAGAGCAATGTGCTCAGCTTTGTGTAAAACTTGGTGTAAAAATTTTACGAGCTGGAGCATACAAGCCGCGTACATCGCCTTATACTTTTCAGGGAATGGGAATTGATGGTTTGAAGTTGCTTGATAAAATGCGCAGCAAATATGGTTTGAAAATTATTTCGGAAGTGCGCGACAGTACACACGTGCAAGAAATTATTGAGTATGCCGATATTGTTCAGATTGGAGCAAAATCAATGTATGATCACGGAATTTTAAAAGCTTGTGCAAAATCTTCGAAAACAGTTTTATTGAAAAGAGGTTTTGGTACAACAGTTCAGGAGTTTGTTCAGGCTGCAGAATTTATTTTATCGGGCGGAAACGAAAATGTAATTCTTTGCGAACGCGGAATAAGAACGTTTGAAACAAAAACGCGATTCACGCTCGATCTGTGCGGAGTTGCTTGGTTGAAAGAAAACATAAATCTTCCTATTATACTTGACTCAAGCCATGCAATCGGTTACGCCTATGGTGTCGCTGATTTGTCAAGAGCATGTATGGCAATGGGCGTAGAAGGTTTACTGATTGAAACACATCCTAATCCGGCAGTGGCGAAATCAGATGCATCACAGCAATTAAATTTCGAAGAGTTCACAAAACTGTATCAATCACTTTCTATAGTTGCAAAAGCAGTAGGAAGAAACATTATTTAAATATGCCTTCAAAAAAGAAAATCAAATTTCTCGCTCTCGATATTGATGGTGTGCTTACCGATGGAGGTATGTATTACACTGAAGGTGGTGATGAGTTCAAAAAATTCAACACCAAAGATGGAATGGGAATAAAGCAGGTGCTGAAAAATGGAATTGAAGTTGGATTTATCAGTTCAGGAAAAAATTCAAACATCATTAATAATAGAGCAAAACTTTTGGGAGTTAAGTACGTTTATGTCGGACAAGACGAAAAACTTGATGTACTCAAAAGCTGGTGTGAAAAATTGAAAATAAGTTTAAGTGAAGTGGCTTATGTAGGTGATGATATAAATGACTTACAAATAATTTCTGCAGTAGGTTTTTCTGCCTGCCCTTCTGATGCGGTTGATAAAGCGAAAAAATCTGTAAATGTTATTTTGAAGAAAAATGGTGGAGATGCCTGCGTTCGCGAATTTATTGACAAGTATATCTTGTAATGAATAAGCGAAGCATATTGATGATTGCCGCGCTGAACGGAGCAATATGTATTTCGCTTGGTGCAATAGCTGCTCATTTTCTAAAAGAGAAAATCCCATCCGAAAATTTATCAGTTTTTGATACTGGTGTAAAATACCAGTTTTACCAAACCTTTGCATTGGTAGTTGTTGCATTTATGATCGAAAAAGATCCTTCAAAATATTTAAAGTATACTTCTGTGTTATTTACCACAGGAATTATTTTGTTTTCATTTTCACTATATTTTCTTTCGCTTCGCCCACTTTTGGGAATCAATAATGATGAAATGAAATGGGTAGGAGCAATTACTCCGATAGGAGGAATAAGTCATATTGTTGGATGGCTATTGATTTTTGTTTCAGCATATAAAAAACGTATATGAACACGAACTACGAAAAGTACAAAGTATTAATGCAAAAAATTGCGGATGTAAATTATTCATCGGCAGTTTTGGGATGGGATCAGGAAACTTATATGCCTCCAAAAGGAGCTGTAATACGAGCCCAGCAATTATCAACCCTTGCAGGAATTTCGCACGAACTTTCTGTTTCAAAAGAACTAGGAGATTTGTTAAGTATTTTATCAAACGACAATACTCTTTCAGAAAAAGAAAAAAGAAATGTGAAACAATCGCTGAAGGATTATAACGATCGTAAAAAATATACTACCGAGTTCGTTCAGGAAATGAGTCGAACGATTTCAGAGTCATTTCAGGCATGGCAAAAAGCAAAAACGGAAAAGGATTTTTCAATATTCGCACCAAAACTTGAAAAGCTGGTAAAATTAAAAAGAGAAGAGTGCAAAATCCTCGGATATGAAGGGCATCCTTACGATGCTTTATTAAATCAATACGAACCCGATGCAAAAACAAAAGACATTGATGTGTTATTTGCTGATGTAAAAAACCAACTCGTGGATTTTGTAAAAGAAATTGCCGCTGTTCAGCAAAGCAACGACAGCTTCATGTACCTCGCTTACGACAAGCAAAAACAGTGGGATTTTGGAATTGAATTACTCAAACAAATGGGTTATGATTTTGAGAGTGGTAGGCAGGATATATCTTCTCACCCTTTTACAACAAGTTTTAATTCTCAGGATGTTCGTGTTACAACTCGAGTATCAGAAAAAAATCTGAATGAAATGATTTGGAGTTGCATTCACGAAGGTGGACATGCTTTGTATGAGCAAGGTTTGAAAAATGAAGATTATGGTTTACCGACAAGTG
>Ga0247727_10020134_pt1 | contig 10239 bp, 9 predicted proteins | sample WisWelCaveWW1625_FD_202498 | JGI IMG/M metagenome (GOLD analysis project Ga0247727, IMG submission 202498) | Biofilm microbial communities from Wishing Well Cave, Virginia, United States - WW16-25 | ecosystem: Environmental > Aquatic > Deep subsurface > Groundwater > Cave microbial mat | place... | reverse complement strand
GCAGATCACACGTGCCGAGATCAAACGCGTGCAGGCGATGCTGAACGATCGGCCACGCAAGATTCTCAATTGGCACAGTCCGGCCCATGCCTTTCACCACCTGTTGCGTTAGGATCTTGAATGCACAACAGGCAGAAATGACTCCTTTACTTCTTCGGGATGTGTGGCAGAAGCAAAATGAGAGAGGGTCTACAGCGGTTCCTCAAACTGGAGCGGGGAGTTCTTTCGATCTTTCGGCAGCGTGAATCTGAAATGCCAATCGTGCTGCCCGCCTTCTGGTGTGACGTGGAACCAGCCTTCTGCGGCGAGATGCTCGTCTGATTTGGACTTGCCCTCTGGATAGAACTTGAACTGCAAATGTCCCTGTCGATCGCCTTTCACATCACCGGAGTCGAGCTTTCCCATGATTTCGATGTGGTCTTCAAGTCTATCGAACGCTTGGTTGAGAAGTGAACGGAGCAGACTCGTGGTCAACCCCTGTTGGAAGGGTGTATCCTGGTTGAACGGTTCAGCCTCGGCTGCCCACACCGAACCGGCCGTAAACATCAGGAAAAACCACACTGCGATAGCACGTACCATGTGGTTACTCTATTCCCCGAGCCATGCGCCGTCAAGGGCTCGCCTCCCTGACTGTCCGTACTTCTCCGTGCGTGATTCAAAAATGAGCCATCCATCGTCGCGGTGTCTCATCGATGATTCAAGCAGCAGAGAGGGCAGGCATCAGAGTTAATAGAAATGAAGAATGTCCCTGTTAATTCCGCTGGCATTGTGATTCGACCGGATTAGTCGACTCGAGTCGTCATAGCTCCTCCATCGTGAACCTACCTCTATATCTGCCGACGCAAGGGTCACGCGAACATGACTGGCACATTGATTGTCGAGTAATGGTGTGACGTGCGAGGTTAAGCTACGACCCGGATGGGCGCAGCGCGGCTTGTAGCCTATACAAAGGGCAGACGCCGAACACAGACCATGCTATACTGTGCCCATGCTCAAACGTTCTCTGAAGAGAACCAATCCGTACCTTGTCGATCCGGCAAAACGCCATGCCATGTTTCAGATGACAGTCTACACTTCCACAGACATTGAAGGCGTCAAACTCACCCGATCCGACTTGCTCGCTGAAACGAGAATTGTTCGCCGCACTACTTCCCGTGAATCTGCAAAGTCCTCTCGATCACCGCGTTGAACAAATTCGCCATCGGTTCATAATTTCGCTCCATGCCAGCTTGAACCGCAGCAAAATACTCTTCTCGCTTCCGTCCTGACAAATTATCAAAATACAGGGCTGGCAATCCCGCTTGCAGTCCCATGACCACAGACACGATTCGGGCCACCCTACCGTTACCCTCTCGAAAGGGATGAATGAGCACTAACTCCGTGTGAACCTCTGCCAGAGCCGCACTGACAAGCTCTGTCGATGCTGAGCGACATGGCGTATTACGCTTGAGCGGACCGTCTTCGAATTCGGCCATCAGTTTAGGGATCTGCGCAGCGGCAGCGAACGAGAAAGAGTCCTTCTTCACGTTCACCTGGCGATACTTTCCCGCCCAAGGATAAATCCGCCCCAACCAAAGTCGATGCATGCGGCAAATATCAGCGGCCGTGAATCGATGATCGCTGTCATAGAGACTTGCTAGCTCTTCCAGCACGCGCACCTGTTCACGCCCTTCTATCCGGTCCATCTCACGCTTGCTCGTGATCCCAAGCAGATTCTTGAGCACGCGACGGCGAGAACCGGGCTCAAATTGGTTCTCATCAAGGTCGGCGGTATTGTAGCGATCTTTGCGACGCATCAGCCTCTGCCCTCTCAAGCCATCTTCTCTGGTGGTTCTCTCCCTAGGTCATTCGCAATCAGCCGGAACTGTTCGAGGGCGGATTCGAGGTCGTCGACGATTTCTTGGGCGATGACGTCGGGTACGATCTATAGAAAATGGCTTCTGACACCTTTATTTACTCCGGTATTTGAAACGGTACTTCAAAGCATACAACTCCTTATCCCTCATACAGAGGCGCAAAAACGATTCCTTCTTGTGCGGCCTTCTCAATTTTCTTCTTCAGACCATCGCGAAGATCTATACGGCCCTCAAGAATGTGAATTACATCCGAACCATTCATAAGGATCAAATTAGGTCCACGTCCGTTGAACTGGGCCACAACCTGAGTTCGGAATCCAGGTATTGAGACAAAAAGCCCACGAGTGCTTTCAAGCTTGCTGTCCACTTTGTGCTTAAAGGCAGCAAGTTCCTGTTCAGTCGGTTGGTCTTGACGCCACTTGGCCTCGACCAGATAATCAAATCCATGAAAATTGAAATGACCATCAATCTGCTGAGTCTCCGTGCGAAAAGGTTTTCGATACTCGATTTCGAACAGAGCGAATAGGTCACGTAATAGATCTTCCAGTGAATACCCTGCACTTTGCCGTTTTGAGGATACAACAGCCGCGTTGAAAGACTTCCGAAGGTTTTCCAGCTTAGTTGCTCGTTCACGTACCAACCGACTCTGTTCATCGGCAAGATGCTTCTTTGTAATCTCTCTATCCACCTCTTCACGCGCGACCAGGTCGTACCGCAAGGCATGTTCTTTAAGAGTTCGCAAGGCATCGAGGGCCGCGTTCCGATCAGGAACATTATCGTCCGGGACGTTTCGAAGCTGGCATAAAGCAGTCAGCACTTTTCTTTGGAGGAGACTGCCGCTCTCAGTTTCCCCTAAGTCAGTGAGCAGCTTTCGTGCCCATACAAATTTAAACTCTTGCCGGTGCTTATCGATCAATAGACCAGGTACTTCGCAGTTCTTAAAGAATGCCGCCATCCGATCCTTATAATGAAAACAGCGTCCAAAACATTGGATCATTGCTTCTATGATTTCGTATGGTAGGGGCGTCATTCTAAAGCTGCCCTTTGAAAGCTTTGTCGAGGATGGAGGGCAGGAGCGCGGCAAGTTCGGCGGCGGTGTCGGACTGTAATCGTTTTATGTCCTCTACTTTGTCGAGGATTGCCAAAATCTTGTCTTGATCGGGTAAAGACGGAAGTGGAACCATAACTGTCAGAAACTTTTCAGGTTTGATGCGGTTCTTACCGCTTGTTCCTTTTGATAAGCCACTACATTTGTTCCAAAAGATTTTGGTCCGGGTTTGCCAATGAATCCATCGAGGTCGAACCTTGGCAAGATCAAGTTCGAAGGTTGGAAACTCACTGGATGCAGCGCAACCATCAACCTGAGAGGAAGCTATCGCTGTTGAACCATGTCTAACCCATATCTTGTTTATGACCAGATCACCCTCGCGAATAATTGACAAGACCTTAGCGGCTGTTTCAGCTCCATCGATGGTCTGGCGCTCGTAAGCTCCCTCCCCCCACCATTTAACACCTATCGTACGGTATTTAGTGCCCGGTGTGACGGGTATCGGTCTAGTAATAGGTCGAGCAATTTGCGAAAGAGGAACAGGTTGTATGTTCCTGCAATCAAGTCGTGTGATATAGGATTGCACCTCGCCAATCTTTTTCTGGATGACCTCATATTTCATTGAAAGACTGCTTGTATGCTGCTCAGGTGGCAATAAACCTACAGAATCCAGCTCATGTGGGTTCTTTATGTCCAGGTCACAACCGTTGGCAAGAATCTTGGCAGCAGATACCTTCCATGCGTACTTACTCTTCCCTCGCTTATGCCACCAGGCTATGCAATCTGCAAATTCTTCGAAATAGATTGGAGCGGTCTTGCTGTATTTCTTCTTTCCTTGAGGAAGTGGCAGCTCGTAATACCACACGTCTTTTGTTGGTCCAGATCGATCGAAAAACAGAATGTTAGTTGCAATGTCGGTATACGGCGAAAACACTCCCTCCGGCAATCTAACGATGGTGTGCAGATTGAAGTCCTTTAAGAGTTCTTCCTTGATGCGGCCGCAGACGCCATCGCCGAAGAGGGTGCCGTTCGGGACGACGACTCCCGCGCGGCCTGGTTTGGGTGGCCGGCGGAGCTTGCGCATGATGAGCTGAAGAAAAAGGAGCGCGGTTTCGGAAGTCTGCTTGTCCTCCGGAAAGTTCGAGAGGATGCCGCGCTCTTCTTCGCCGCCGAAGGGGGGATTGGTCAGGATGATGTCCACACGATCGCGGTCGCCGATTTCCTTTAACGCTACGCGAAGGCTATTGAGCGGATCAATCCTGGGCGTTTCTAAACCATGCAAGAGAAGATTCATTTGCGCGAGCAGATACGGAAGCGGTTTGGCTTCCCCGCCTAGGAGGCTTTCGGATTGGAGGAGGGCGTAATGCTCGGCCCGCTTGCACTGCTTACGCAAATGCTCAAAGGATTCGACCAGGAAGCCGCCGGTGCCGCAGGCGGGATCGAGGAGGGTCTCCCCTAACCTGGGGTCGGTGACGGCGACCATGAAGCGGACGACGGCACGCGGGGTGTAAAACTCGCCTGAATCACCGGCTGCGTCGCGCATTTCTTTGAGCATGGATTCGTACAGGTGGCCGAGGGTATGGATTTCACCGGAGGATGTGAAGTGGATACCGTGGACTTTGTTGACCACATCGCGCAGGAGGTAGCCGTTGATCATACGGTTGATGGTTCCTTTGAAGACCGTGGCGATTACGTCGCGGCGGTCGCCGCCGTTGGCACCCTGCAGGCTGTGCAGGTAGGCGAAGAGGCCGGGGCCTTTCTTCCCGTCAGGACCGCGCGCTTCTTCGTTGTTCACGAAGGCAATCAATTCGTCGCCGGTGATGCCGTCAGGTTTGGCAGCCTAGTCGCGCCAGCGGTAGGGCGGCTCGATGGTATGACGGAAGCGTTTGCCGGCGAGCTTCGCGTCGGTTTCACGGATCTGTTCCAGGTCGTCGAGAAACTTGAGGAACATGATCCAGGTGAGCATGGGCAGGCGATCGAGGTCGCCGTTCAGCCCCTTATCCTTGCGCATGATGTCGCGCGCAGACTTGATGAGGCTGCCCAGTTGTTGCGCCGTCGTGAGTGGAGCCGGGGATTTCATATCTCAGATCTCATAATGTAGCTAGCCGATGCGCCGCAATCGTGGGGAAGGAGCCGAGTTGCTGGGCGGTCGTCAGTGGCGCGGCTGATTGTTTTGTTATTGCCATGGAGTCCAATCTCAGATTTCAGATTGCAGATATGCGATCTCAAATATCAGATTTCAGATGCTTCTTTGCCGGATTGACGAATGCGGTCTAGTTCTTGGAGAAAGGTTTCTTGATCCTTCTTCGCTGCCGTGCGGGCGCGGGTGTTCTCGTTCAAGTGCCGTTGGCCGGTGATGCCACCGTTCTTGAGTTGCTCGATCCAGCCGTAGAGCTGGCGTGATGCCCGCTCAGCGCGGGATTTCAGATCGCAGATCTCAGATTGCAGAGGACAGAACTCGGAGACGCGTTCGAGCAGGCGATGCATGGATCGGACTTCGCCGGCGGAGCCACGGGCTATGTACAGAAACGCCAGGAGTTCGTTCGTGCTACCGCGCTCGAATCCCTCGGCGATGTTATTCGAGATAGAGAGTGTGGCGCGCTCTAATTGATCGCGCAAGCCAGTGTGGCGACGGAAGGCGTCGTGACTGGTGAAGGCGTATGTTCTCCTCGCGAGTTCAATGGCCGCTTGCCATACGGGAAGGTCTTCGAAGCGTTTATATTGCATGTATCCCTCTGGGGAAGTTTCAAGTTTCAAATTTCAAAGCTCAAATTTCAGATCTCAGATTGTAAGTGGCACGTCTGAAATATGAGATCTGAGATTTGAGATACTTTATGCAGCATAAAGTAAGGTCTGCAACTGATTGACCGCCTCGCGCAACCGCTCCGGCCCGCCAAACAGACCGGCGATCTCCATAACATTCCCTCGCTCAGAGATCGGCGGGACATGCAGCACATCCGGCAAGACGAATTGCGCTGTCCCGTGTTCGGCATACTTTTCCAGCAGCTCATTGAGAATCGCCTTGGCTTCGGGACCATATTGGTCGAAGAAGTCTTTCTTTTCTTTCTTCAGCTGATCCGCTCGCTCCCGTCTAGTTCGCAGGGGGGCATTGAACGCCAGATGACATAAGAGGTCAAAGGGGTCGGCATCCGGCTGATTGGCAGCCGCAGCCAGGCTGTCGAAATCAATTCCGCGTTCTTCCAGGCGCTGAATAATCTCCGATCGCTTTTCGGGATTAGCCCATTGCTCGCGCAGCTCCGGCGTGGAAGGATAAAGAGTTCGCACCTTGTCTGCTGTGTACTCTGTAAACTTGACCACGCGCAATTGCTTGCCGTCCGGATCGAGTTCATGGACGATGTGGGCGACAATCTCGACCTGCCCGCCATCAAAATAAAACTTGCGGCGCTCCCCTTCTCTGTCATCTGAGATTTGAAATGTGTCTTCTTTCTCCGCCATGACCGGCTGCTCTTCGACGATCTCATAGGTCTTCGGTAGCGTTACACCGGCCTCATCGACTTGCTCCTCAGTGATCAACACCGGGTCGCCGTCGAAGTCCGGATCAGCAAACAGGCGTGTGGCCGAGCCGGTATAATCCAAAATGTTGAAGTACAGTTTGCCATAATCGTCACGCACGCGCGTGCCGCGCCCGATCATCTGCTTGAACTCGGTCATCGAATTGACCACCCTTGCCAGCACGATGTTCTTGCACGTCGGCGCATCGACACCGGTGGTAAGGAGTTGGGAGGTCGTGAGAACCACCGGCGTGGTGGTTTCCAATTCCTGAAATCGTCCCAGATGCCCGCGCCCGACGTCACCTTCTTCCGACGTCACTCGACAGACGTAGTCGGCATGTTGCTGCGTCAGATCTGTATTGAAGTTATTGAGCGCCTGCCGCATGTCGGCGGCATGTTCCTGGTCCACGCAGAACACGATGGTCTTGGCGAAGCGGTCCGTCTTCTTCATGAAATCTGTCAGGTGGCGGGCGAGCGCCTGCGTCCTCGCTCGGAGTGCGACGACGCGCTCAAAGTCCTTGGTGTGATATTCGTCGTCAGGAATCGCGCGGCCATAGCGATCAAGGTCGCCCTGGCTTGGATGCCACCCCGCGGCGTCCCATGCGCTGACCACTCGATGCACCCGATAGGGCGCTAAGAACCCGTCGTCGATGCCCTGCCGGAGACTATAGGTGTAGATTGGATTACCAAAGTATGCATAGGTGTCGCGGTTGTCCTCACGCAATGGCGTGGCCGTCATGCCGAGTTGATGGGCAGGCTCAAAGTAGTCCAGAATCTCCCGCCAATTGCTCTCATCGCGTGCGCTTCCCCGATGGCACTCGTCCACGATGATCAGATCGAAGAAGTCACGCGCATATTCTTTATACAGGCCGGGGCGATGCTCATCCTTGGCAATCGCCTGGTAAATGGCGAAGTACATCTCGCGGCCTTTGTTGACCTCCCCGTTTTCGATCTTCCAGCGCGCATCGCCAAACGGGGTAAAGATTTTATCTTTTGGATCGTCGATCAAAATGTTCCGGTCGGCCAGATAGAGAATCTTGGGGCGACGGTATTCGCCGGTCCTGTTCCAACGCGCCTGCCACAGCTTCCAACAGATCTGAAATGCGACGACCGTTTTCCCTGTGTCTGTCGCCATTGTCAGGAGTATGCGACGCGTGCCTTGCAAGATCGACTGCACAGTTCGATTAATGGCAATGTCCTGGTAGTAGCGCGGACTCTTTCCTGAAAGATGATTGTAGGGTGTGAGCAGCCGTTCGGCTGCCGTATCGTCCTTGAGCTTCTCGCCTGTGCGGAGTCGCTGCCAGAGTTCGTCAGGAGTCGGAAAGCTTTCAAGTTCCCGTTCCTTACCCGCCAAAAAGTCGAACTCCACGATGCCATGCCCATTGGTCGCATAGGCGAATTTCAGACCGAGAACTTCGGCATAGTCCTTTGCCTGCTGCAACCCATCGCTGGGTGATTTGTATGCGGCTTTGGTTTCAACGACAGCTATGACGAAATCACGCGCGTAGCGCAAGAGATAGTCTGCTCGTTTCTGAGGTCGGCGCCGGACCTTCTCGCCGATTAAGACGATCCGACCATCTGTAAATGTTTTCTGTTCGGTGAAGGAGTGCGGGTCGTTATCCCAGCCTGCCGCTATGAGCTTCGGGAGGACATATTTCCGGCAGGTATCGGCTTCGTTGATCATGCCTCACCGCAGATGGCAGGCCTAGAATTTCGCCGCAGAATACCCCTTTCCCCGCGAGAAATCACGCTCCTCCACAGGGATGCCTTTGGGTTTCACGAACATGATCGGAGGAGCGAGGTATCCGCCGAGGCTGAGCGGGGAAGGAAAGCTGGAACTGACAAAGGCACCACGGTCGCAAGACCGTGGCTGCGGGAATTCCAGAAGGTTTCCGCCCGGCGAAGCCCGAGCGGATCGCTCTGGGAGGTCCGTGAGCGAAGCGTGAAGGCATCCCACTTCTCCCTCTTTCCCTGAGGGAAATCACCCCGCCTTTCAAGGGACGCGAGACGTGAAAGGTGAAACGTGAGGGGTGAGGGGCATGGGGAACAGGACGAGACGAGGACGGAACTCAACTCTTCACCCACATCCAGCGAGGCGGCTGATATGGTCTCGATTGCGCGCGTCCAACGATGCTTTCCATTTCGCTACATCTCTCACTAGGGGAGCGGCCAAGGCTGCCCTTTCCTGCGCGCATCGGACGAGCACAGTTTCATCGTGCGCGTTCTGCGAGGAAGAAGGGCACCTGGCCGCTCCCCTCCCACCCCTTGACCCTTCGTTCTAGTGCGGACTATCCTCTTTTTCATGGAACTACCGCACCCCAAAGACGATCCCTATCTCAAACTCATTCGGCCGCTGGTTGAGGCCTATCTCGCCTTCTGGCGTACCGACATCCGTCACATCAAATCCCTACGGCTAACGCCCTCACAGTTCGATGTCATCGCCACGCTGGGAGATACGGAGGGTATGACTTGCTCAGAACTCTCCGCTCATACGCTCGTCACGAAAGGCACTCTCACCGGCGTCCTCGATCGCCTAGTCTCCAAAGGTCTGATCCGAAGGGATGCCATGAAAAAAGATCGCCGTTGCACCAAGATCTCGTTAACCGTGAAAGGTGATGCGCTCTTTCGAAAAACCTTTGCGGCCCACTTGGCCTTTCTTCGTCCATTCTTTGAACGGGCCCTGAGCCCCGAAGAAGTGGACCAGACTCGCGCGCTGCTCCTGCGACTGCGGGATAGTTTCCGCCAGGAAAGTTGAGGTGATCTGACCCATGCGCTTAACCATCCTCGGCTCCGGCACGAACGTACACCCCTTGCGAGCAGCCTCGGGCTATCTCGTCCGCACCGACCATACGATATTGTTGGACTTTGGCCCACGCACGTTGGCAAACCTCCTGAAAACCGGCGTGAATCGGAATCGGATCACCCACATTCTCTTCTCCCACTACCATGCCGATCACTTTTCCGACTTCATCACCTATTTCTTCGATGCGATGATCTTTACAAAATACCAAGGAGGAAAGCGGCCGCCGCTCACTGTGATCGGCCCTCGTGGCACGAAGCGACTCTTCCGAGCCCTCTTCGCCACCTTACCCGGCTTCACACACGCACCGTTCGCAGTTCATTTCAAAGAAGTGGCTGATCGGGCGTTTGCCATCGGAAAGACGACGGTGATTCCCCGAACTGTGACCCACACGCAGAACCTTCATTGCCTGGGGTATCGAATCGAGTATGGCGGGAAAGCCCTGGCTTATTCCGGCGATTCGCAGTACTGCGACAGCCTCGTGCGCCTCTGTGGAGACGTCGATCTCGCGGTGCTGGACTGTTCCTTCCCGGCGAGTCGGCCGAACCCGGTCCATCTGCATGCCGGTCAATGTGGGCAGGTGGCTAGAGAGGCCGGAGTAGGCCGGCTCGTGCTATCGCACTTGTATCCGATCACCGATCGATACAATGTGCGGGAACAGGCAGGAGAAGCGTTCGGGGGAAGGATAGTGGTGGCCCAGGATCTGATGGCCATCAAATTGTAACGGCGAGTCAGTCCCACGTCTTTCAGGTTTATCAAGTCGTCATGTCCGAAGACTTTCGACAGACTTTTGACGTGACGACTTGATAGGCTGGGCTCCTACAAGCCGCCTTCGCGGTTATCGCACCCTAGAATCTCAATGAATTTCGTCAGGCGGGCCTTCCTGAGGGGGTCGTCGAGTTTGGCATAGATGGCCAAGAGGTTCTTGATCATGCGGGAGAGAATCGCGCGCACCGGACTCTGCTGCAAATACTTCTCGTCAAAACCATAACCGGCTTCCGTGAGAAACCGCTGGCAATTCTT
>Ga0247727_10020133_pt1 | contig 10239 bp, 7 predicted proteins | sample WisWelCaveWW1625_FD_202498 | JGI IMG/M metagenome (GOLD analysis project Ga0247727, IMG submission 202498) | Biofilm microbial communities from Wishing Well Cave, Virginia, United States - WW16-25 | ecosystem: Environmental > Aquatic > Deep subsurface > Groundwater > Cave microbial mat | place... | reverse complement strand
GAGCTCGTCGGCGAAATCGAAGATGGTCTTGCCGGCCGCCAGCTCGTGGACCTCTCCGCCGTGGCGGATCCAGGCCATGGCCGTCAGACTTCCCAGGCGCTTTTGTAGTTGAGCCTGTCGTCGCCGGCGCACGCCGGCAGGCCGCTGGCCGCCGGCCGGCCTTGATTGCGGCAGCCGAAGTGCGCCGTGCAGTGGTCGTGGCGGTCCTTGTACGGGCACCGGTGGAGCGATTGCTCGCCGGCGTGCCGGGCGATCCCTTCGAACAATACCGAGATCCGCTCGAGGCGCTGGCGGTACTCGTCGGGATCGATTCGTGGCATCACAGTCCCATCAGGCGGCAACGCCGAGCAACTGCTTGGCCAGCGTCACGCAGGCGACGGCGTCCTTGCCGTAGCCGTCGGCGCCCATGTCGTCGGCGAAATCCTGCGTCACCGGCGCACCGCCGACCATGATCTTGACCTGGTCGCGCAGGTCGGCGTCGATGAACGCCTCGATGGTCTTGCCCATATTGGGCATGGTGGTCGTCAACAGCGCCGACATCCCCACGATCGAGGCGTTGTGCTGCTCGACGGCCGCGATGAACTTGTCCGGCGAAGTGTCGACCCCCAGGTCGATCACCTCGAAGCCGGACCCGCGCAGCATCATGATGCACAGGTTCTTGCCGATGTCGTGCAGGTCGCCCTTCACCGTCCCCATGATCACCTTGCCGAGCGGCTCGATGCCGGAAGCCGACAGGATCGGGGAGATGTGGGCCATCCCGGCTTTCATCGCGCGGGCGCACGCCAGCACCTCCGGGACGTAAATGAAATTCTCGCGGAATTTGACGCCGACGATCGACATGCCGGCGATCAGGCCAAAGTCCATCACCTCAAGCGCGCCGACACCGGCTTCGAGCGCCTCGCGCGTGAGGCGGTCGACCGTGGGATGGTCGCCGTCGATCAGCGCCGCCGCGATCGCCTGCATGCGCTCGCTCGCCCGGCGAAAGGTGTTGGTGATGCGCTCGCGCTCGTCGGGCCGCGCGATGTACTCCTCGATCTCCTGGCGAATGAAATCGCTGGCGATGTCACCGAGCTCGGACATTTCCGCCTTCCTGTCCGGTCGCGGTTTCACCGTCGACAGGCGCCCGTGGGTGCTCGCGATGCCAGTCCTGGACGGCCAGCGGGATTTCCTTGAGATTCTCGATCGAAGTCTGGAGCGGAATCGCGCACTCGGGCGCGATGAGATTGACGCCGGCGTCGAGGTTCTTGTACACCTCGCGCCGCACGTCCTCGGGCGTCCTGGCGAACAGCGTCTCCGGATTGTTGATGTTGCCCACCAGGCCGATCCGGCCGTTGACGACCGCCATCGACTCGGCCGGGTCGTTCTTCGAGTCGTAATGGAACGCCGCCATGCCGGTCTCGGCGATGTACGGCATCCGGTCCACGGTGCGCCCGCAAATGTGCAGGATGATCGGGATCGGTATGCGCTCGGCGAATTCCTTGTGCAGGTCCTTCAGGTAGCGGCCGTAGTATTCGGCGCTGACCAGGTCGCCGGTGGCATGGTCGGGCAGTGTGACCGCGTCGGCGCCCGCCTCGGCCTGGGCGATTCCGAACGCCACCGTCATTTCCTTGAGGTTTTCCAGACACTGCCTGGTTTTTTCCGGATCGTCGAGCGACATCAGCAGAAACGGCTCGACGCCGAAGCAGTGGTAGCACAGCGACCACGGGCCCATGGTCTTGCCGATGATCGCCACCTCGCCGCCGAACTCGCGGCGGAGGATTCGGATTGCCTCGAGCACGCATTCGGTGTCCGGATGCTCCATCCAGTTCTCGGGGACGCGGATGTCTTCCGGCTCGCGGAAAATCGGCTCGTGCATCCTGACCGTCGGCCAGTTGTCCTTCTGCTCCCACTGGATCTTGCACCCCAGCGCGGAGGATTCCTGGATGATAGTAAACACCGGCATGATCGAGTCGAAGCCGAGCTCGGTGTAGCCGGTGGCGGCGAGCCGGGCCATGAGCTCGGGCTTGCGGTTGGCGTCGGGAAACGGCGCATCCGCCAAGTCCATCAGCTCGACGGTCGCAATCGAGGTCGGGTTGGCGACCGGCGTCCGGTCGACCGGCCGGCGCCCGAGCGCCGCCAGAACACGCTGGCGCGGCGTCATCGAGGGAATCGGCGGTGCGGGCGTCATTTCTGTGCGCTCGGGGCCGCCAGCACGCCGCGCGAGGCGGTCATTTCTTCCTCCCGCAGCGCGGAGCGAACGTTCAGGGCGCGGCCGAGAAGGAGGCCCATCAGCGCGTCGTGCGCGGTCCGGCAGGGAAAGGCCGCCTGGTCCGAACGACCGCGGACGGCGTCCAGTTCCGCCAGTTTCCTCAAACCGAGGGCGATGCTTTCGACGCGAGCCGGGTCCGCGCCGGTCACCTGGTAGAGGCCGGCGCCAAGGGCGGTTACCACAACCGTGCCGGCCGACTTCTTGTCGAAGATCTCGAGCGGCTGGCGGACCGGCGCCGCCGAGGATGCGAGCTTCGAGGATTCCAGAAAGAGACGGCGAGCGGCCAGCAGGTGTGCCGCGCCGCAAGGGAATCGCAAGAGCGGGCCGGCGATCTCACAGTCCCCAAGCACCCCCATGGCGCCAGCGACGAACGCGACGCGCACCGGCGCGGCTTCCCGCCGGCTGTAGGTGTGCACCCGGTAGTGCGGCATGCCGTCGCGGTCCTGCCGGTACAGAGCGAGCGTGATATCACCGCCCTGCGAATCGATCGGGACGAGCTCGACGCGGCGGCCGAGGTCCTGGGTGAGGCCCATACTACGTGCCTATTCTATCCGATTGACTTCCAACAGCGGCTGGCGTATCTTTTAGGGCGGGTAGCGTTAGTCAGCGGAGGTGGTCTCATGAAACATTTCGCGCGTTTGGCGTTTGCTTTGGCGTTGGCGGCGGCGGCTTGGCCGCAGGATCGCGGAACGATTTCCGGAACCGTGACGGACCCGAGCGGGGCGCCCGTGCTCGATGCGCGCATCGAGGTGCGCAGTACGACGCGTAGCACGGTCTCGGAGGCGGCGACCAACGAGGCCGGCCGGTACCTGGTGCAGTTCCTGTTGCCGGACGTGTACCGGCTGACGGTCGAGAAGGCGGGCTTCAAGAAAATCGTGCGCGACGCTCTCCGAGTGACCGCGACGGACCACCTGGCCATCGACGCCCGGCTCGAGCTGGGCGCGGTCGCCGAGAGCGTCACCGTGTCCGGGGAAGCGCCCCTGCTGACCACCGAGACGGCAACCCGCGTGGCGACCATCGAGAACCGCTTCGTCGACAACATCCCGACCAGCGGCCGGAACCTCTACCAGTTTCAATACACCCTGCCCGGCGTCTACAAAGCGTCGAATTACTGGGGCGATTTCGAGTTGTACGCCTTCGGCAATATCAACGCGGCGACCATTAACGGCGGCCGGGTCCGCGAGAACGAAACGCTCATCGACGGGCTGCCGACGACCCAGGCCGACCGGGGAGTCGTCTATGTCCCGGCGCTGCAAAGCGTGCAGGAGGTGTCCATCATCAGCAACATCTACGACGCCCAGCATGGGCGCCTCGGCGGCGGCGTGACCACGATCAGCCTGAAGAGCGGAACCAACGCGCTGCACGGGCAGCTTTTCCATTTCCTCGAGAACGAGAAACTGTACGGCGGCGGGTGGTTCAACAATGCCACCGGAGCTGGGCGGACCCCGTTCCGCCAGAACGTATTCGGATTCGAATTCGATGGACCCGTGTATCTGCCGAAAGTCGCCGACCTGAGAAACAAGCTGTTCTTCATGATCTCGCTCGAGGGGCTTCGCGAGCGGAATCCCAACCTCCAGGTGCGCAAGATGCCGACGGCCGACGAGCTCGGAGGCGACTTTTCGCGGCTGCGAAATAACTTGAACCAGCAAGTGACGATCTACGACCCGTTCACCCGGCAGCCGTTCGCCGGCAACCGGATTCCGGCGGCGCGCATCAACCCGATCGCGTCGAAGGCGGCGGCGTTCTATCCGAAGCCGAACGCGACGCCGCTCGGGCCGGACAACGAGGGCAACTACGTGCAGGTGACCGCCTCGCGGAACGGCTACGACTCCTGGAACGGGAAAATGGACTTCCGGCCGGGCAACCGGTCGAGCTACTCGTTCCGCTATGCCCAGACGCCGTGGACGAACTTCTCGCGGGTGGCGTGGGGGACCAATGCCGGCGAGCCGAGCGGCGAGTATCCGTCGACGCGCGTGTCGCGAACCTGGGCGGCGGACATGACCTACACGCTGACTCCGCGGATGGTGTTCAGCCTGCGGGCGGGGCTGGCGCGCTTCGAGGGTTTCGGCGGCAATACCTTCGCGGCGAACTTCGACCCGCGGCAGCTCGGTTTCCCCGACCGGCTCGTCAGCCAGTTCACGGCGCTCCAGTTTCCCGCCTTCCGGCTGGGGACCTATTCGGACCTGGGCGCGCAGCAAGTGACCAGCTATGAGGCCAACGACACCTACAGCCTGTTGCCGAACCTGAGCTGGATCCACGGGCGGCACTCGCTGAAATTCGGCGGCGATTTCCGGCGCTACAACCGGAACCGGCTCCAGCCGGGAGCGGCCAGCGGGCGCTATGACTTCGCCCGGCGGTGGACGCAGGCGGACCCGCAGCGGGCCGACGCGTTGTCGGGCAATGAATTCGCCACTTTTCTGCTGGGCTACCCGACCGGCGGCTTCGTCGACCGCAATATCGATCCGGCCTACCGCGATCACTACTTCGGCTGGTTCGTACAGGACGACTGGAAGGTGACTCCGACACTGACGGTGAACGTCGGGCTGCGATGGGATTACGAGACGCCGATGACCGAGCGGTTCAACCGCATGATCCGCGGATTCGCATTCGACCAGCCGAGCCCGATCGCCTCCGGTGTCCAGGGACTCAACCTGCGCGGCGGGCTGGTGTTCGCAGGCTCGAGCGGAGAACTCCGCCGGGCCTTTCATTCGGACCGGAACAACTTCCAGCCGCGCATCGGCGTCGCCTGGCAACCGCGGCCGAAGTGGGTGCTGCGCGGCGGCTACGGAGTCAGCTATCTGGGCGCGCACGCCAACGGAAGCGACGCCGGATTCAGCCGGCCGACGTCGATCATCACGTCGACCGATAACCTGACCCCGGCGGTGACCTTGAGCGATCCCTTTCCGGTCAGCCTCTATCCGACAGGACTGCTGCTCCCGATCGGGAGCACGCTGGGGCTGGCGACCAACCTTGGCCAGGGCGTCGCGGCACAGTACCTGGATCGCGTGCTGCCCTACTCGAAGCAGGTTTCCTTCGGAGTGCAGCGGGAGCTGCCGTTCGGATGGCTGGTCGACGTCGCTTATTCGGCCAACTTCACCAGCAAGCTGCCGGTCGGCGTGGGGTTGAACTCGATCCCGCGCGACACGCAGAACAGCCTCCCGGTCGACCAGCGGCCGGCCTTCTTCAACCAGCAGGTGACCAATCCTCTGGCGGGCCGGTTGCCCGGCTCGGCGTTCAACGGCGCGACGATCCCGCGATCGCAAACTCTGGTCGCCTATCCGCACTTCGCGCAGGTGTCGATCAGCGACGTGCCGATTGGAAAGACGCGCTACGACTCGATGCAGTTGAAGGCGACGCGGCGGTTCGCCCACGGTCTCGGCATGCAGATCGCCTACACCATCTCGAAGTCGACCGAGCAGGTCAACGTGCTGAACCCGCAGGACGTCGACCCGGTCAACCTGCTCAATACGCGCCTGGAGAAGCGGCTGATCGAATTCGACACTCCGCAGAACCTGGCTGTGCTGACCTCCTACGAACTGCCGGTGGGGAAAGGCCGCCGTTGGGGGTCGGCCTGGCATCCGGTGGTGCGCGGCTTTGTCGGCGACTGGAATCTGAACCTCCAGTACGTGTATCGGTCGGGGCTGTTGTTCAATTTCCCGAACGCGCGGAACCTCGAGGCGCGCAGCGCGAAGCTCGATCATGGGCAGCGCGACGCGCTGGCGCAGAAGGCGAGCCGGTCCCAGTTCGATCCGCTCTACGACGTGTTCTTCGACACCTCGCTGTTTCCGCGCCGGGCGCTGGCGCCGTTCACGCTGGTGGACTTCTCGACGCGCTTCCCCGACGTGCGGTCCAAATCGCTCAACGTCTGGGAGGTCTCGGTGCAGAAGGACTTTCCAATTACCGAGCGGATGAAGTTCCAGCTTCGGGCCGACGCGCAGAATGCCTTCAACTACCCCTGGTTCAGCCGCATCCAGAGCGTGGATGTGGCGAATTCGCGGTTCGGCCAGTTGAACCCGTCGGCGCGCACCGAGGCGCGGGAGATCGTGCTGGCGGCGAAGATCCTGTTCTAGCAGGTGGCGTCGCAAAATTGATTTGGTCGGACCGCTCCCTCTGGTCACGGCTCTGTAGGTGGTTGTAAACACGTAATGCCGAAACCGAGCCGCGCGCGCAGCAAGCGGTTTTGGCGATTTTTGCGCCGGAAAGTAGCTAGTGGCCGCTCAGAACTGGAAGCGCGCGACCAACTGCACCAGGCGTGCGTTGGAGGAGAACACCCGCGTCGCGTCGTTGAACAGCGCGTGCCCCGGGTTCAGGTGATTGCGAGTGGTCCGGCTGTCCTTGGCGATGACCGTGTTCAGGCTCCCCGGTATGTATTGCGGGTGGTTGAAGAAGTTCGTGAAGAAGGCGCGGACGACGAACGACTTGTGCTCGCCGATCGGGAACTTCTTCGTCAGCCCAAGGTCCCAGTTGTTGATGCCGGGCATCCGCAGCGTGTTGCGGCCGGCGTTCGGAAACACCCCCGCCCCCGCCACGATGTACCGCGCATTGGTGTTGTTGGCCAGGTAGCCGACGATCGCGCCGGCCGTGTTTCGCAGCGCCGTGACGCCGCTGCCCACGCCATCCTGGCCCGCAGGGTTGACGATGGCCCGGTCGCCGGCCGTGTCCCGGTTCAGGTTGGAATCCAGGGCGCTTTGGACAGTCGCCGGCTGCCCGGACTCGGCGATGTAATCCCCGCTCACCGAGTAATTGCCGAGCACGTGCTTCAGGAACCAGTTCGGCGACGCGCGATACCAGGGCGTGTCGTAGATCCAGGCGAGGGTAAAGCGCTGCCGGCGATCGAGGAACGACGGCCCGCGCTCGTTGCGGAGATTCTGGAACGCCTGCGGCCGCCGCGGCGACAACAGCGTCGAGAACAGATCCGCCGTGCTGTCGTCAATGTTGTTGCTCCAGGTGTAGGCGGACTTGAACAGCAGGTTGTTGGACATGCGGCGCGTCAGCTCGGCGGCCATCCCGTGGTACACCGAGTTGCCGCGGGCGTCGAACAGCACAATGGGCTGCTCGTTGAGTCCGGCGGCGGCATACTCGCGCTTGAAGTGGGACACCGCCTGTAACGCCGGCAGCGTCCTGGTGAGGCGGTCGAGGTCGGCCTGGGATGGCCGTTGAAGGAACGTCGGCAGGCCGTCGTCGGGTCCGGCGATCGTCTCCTGGACGTTGATCCGGTGTTGCGTGAAGAGCCGCACACCGCGCGTCCCGAGGTAGCGGATCTCGAAGGTGTAATCCTTGCCCAGCGCCCGCTGGATGCCGAAATTCCACTGGATCGAGTAAGGCAGTCGCTGGTCCGGAATATAGGCGGATGTGAGCGAGAGCGCGTCGGCCGCTGTGAGCGCCTGGGGACGGCGGTCGGGCCGGATGCCGCCACGAGCCAGGTAGCCGGGATCGCTGCGGGTGACATCGTCGTCGATGGTCGACTCCACCTGCGGAGGCTTCGACAGCGTGCCGAAGTTGTCGAAGTTGTTGTCGTAGGAGATCCCGAAACCGGCGCGGAACGAGGTGCGGCCGCTCGCGTCCGGTGAATAGGCTATCCCCACCCGCGGTGAGAACATGCGGTTATCGCGCGTCGGAGCGCGGAAATCGAGCAGCCCCGCGCGGCTCGAGGAGGCGTTGAGCGCCTGGAGCTTGTCGCCTTCCGGAATGCCCTTGATCTCGTGCCGGATGCCGAGGTTGAGCGTCAGGTTCGAACGCACGCGCCAACTGTCCTGCACGAACCAGTAGAAGTTGATCTGGTTGCCCGAGTAGGGGATGCCGCCGAGGTTGCGCTGCGCCAGCACGTCCGGGGTCAGATCGAGCAGATAGCGCTCGAGGTTGCTGTAGTTATAGTCGCCCCGCTGTCGCTGCACGAAGTTTGTCGGCGCGATGTACTTGCGGCCTTCGACGCCGAACTTCCAGCTATGCGCGCCGCGCGTGTGATTCAGATTGTCGATCAACTGGTAGGTGTTGATCACCCCGCTCTGGGGCGCGTCGGTGAACGGCCCGATTTGCAGGTTCAGGTCCTGTTCGATGAAGATGTTTGGGAACGCGTCCAAACCCGGGTACTGGAAATTGCCGGCGGGAATCGAGTCGTTATAGCGGTTGTAACCGAGCCGCAGTTCGTTGGCCAGGGTCGGACTGAAGGTGTGGAACTCCGAGAGGCCAACGGCGTAGGACCGGGTTCTGCGGCCCTGGGTGAAGCTGGGCAGCGCCGGCGAGGTCGTCGGGTCGATGCCCGCCTGGCGGTTTACCAGGAAACGACCGCGGAGCTGGTCGCGGTCCGAGATGTGATAGTCGGCGCTCGCCACCGCATTGTATGTGTTGGCGAAGGTGGGAATGGTGATCGGAAGCTCACCGGTCGGAATGCGGACTCCGCGAACGATGCTCACGTCGGTCGCGCGCGGCGCTGCCGGCGTGTACTGCTTCAGGATGTCCAGATTCGTGCGGGAAAGCCCCTGGATTCCCTGCAACAGGTTGTAGCCGTCGGCGGTCGGCCCGAGAATAGCCGAGGCCTGCGTGCCGGACAGACCGAACGGGTTGTACTCAAAGTTGCCGAAGTAGAACAGCTTGTTCTTTTTAACAGGACCGCCGACGGCTCCACCCAGCCGATTGTCGTCAAAGCGCGGGTTCTCCAGGATGCCGATGCGCTTATTCTCCTGGTCGACCGCGTTGAGGTTGCGGTTCTGGAGATAGTTGTAAACGGCGCCATGGACCTGGTTGCCGCCCCCCTTCACCACGATGTTGAACTGGCCGCCGCCGGCGTGACCGAATTCCGCCGAAAACTGATTCTGAAGGATCGTCATTTCGGCCACCGATTCGTTGGGCACGCGGAGGTTGCTGCCGGTGACGTCCTTGCGGTTGTTGTCAACCCCCTCGATGGTGAAGCTGTTGTTACGCGGCCGCTGCCCGCCGATCGACGGACCCTCGCCGAGGCCGAGACCACCGCTCGAGGCCACGCCGGCGCTCAACAACGACAGGTTCAGCGGGCCCAGTGCGTTGGCCGCCAGCGGCAGGTCGGTCGCCTGGCGCGCCTGGTAGGAGTTGGCGATCTGCGCCGTCGTCGTGTCGATGGCGACGTTGCTTTCGACGACTTCGACCGTGGTCGTCACCGCGCCGACGCTCAGCGCGATGTTTCGCGTGGTGTTCGCGTTCAGGGAGACTTGAATATTCGCCAGCTTCGAGCTGGTGAATCCGGGCGCCGATACGGTCAGATGGTACAGGCCGACCGGGACGTTCAGGAATCGGTATTGTCCGGCGGTGTCGGTTGCGGTCGCGGACTTGACCCCGGTGGCGACGTTTTCCAGCTCGACGGCAGCCTTCGGCACACCCGCCCCGCTGGGATCGTAAACGGATCCGACGAGGTTTCCGTCAGTGGCCTGGGCAAAGATGAAGATGGGCGTGAACAGCAGCAGCGCGGCCGCCATCGCGGCCAATGGACGTTTTGGGGACATGGTCATTCCTTTCTTTGCAGAGCATCCGCCGGCGCGCCGCGAGGCGAGCCGAGGCACCCTTTCCCCAACAACCATCCATGGTGATACCTGTTACTCCAACCAAACAGAACTATGGCTCGATTGTAACGCCGGCGGCTAACTTTGTAACCGATTGACGCAGGATGTTACGGCTGTAACGAGGTTTCGGAACCGGTCAGGATCCGGACCGCTTGCGGAACTGCATGTTCCGGATCCGGCCGGCGTTGAGCACGAAGCCATTGACCTTACCCTGGGCGTCGCGGGTGAAGCGGAAACTGCCGGGGCCGCCGGAGAAGACGTCCTTTACGCTCGACTCCAGTGTCGAAGGTTTGGCCCGCAACCGTTTCAGGACCAGGGCATCCTTCTCGAGCACGATACGGTCGTCCGCCTCCAGCTCTTCGCTTTGAAAGATTCCGACGAATTCCCGGTCTCGACGAGCCGGGAAGACTCAAAGTGAAACTGCCGGAATGGATTCATGGCGAAACCGATCTTCGGCCA
>Ga0247727_10020132_pt1 | contig 10239 bp, 9 predicted proteins | sample WisWelCaveWW1625_FD_202498 | JGI IMG/M metagenome (GOLD analysis project Ga0247727, IMG submission 202498) | Biofilm microbial communities from Wishing Well Cave, Virginia, United States - WW16-25 | ecosystem: Environmental > Aquatic > Deep subsurface > Groundwater > Cave microbial mat | place... | reverse complement strand
CGAGCCAAACTCCGAAGACGAGCGTTCCCAGGATGCCGACGATCACGACTCTGTTCCCGAGAGTCGCAACGCGCCCGAACGCGACCGTCTCGCTCGCCGTGTCGATGTCGCGCATCACGACGATCAGGATCCAGAAGAGGACCAGGGCTCCCACCAACGCGAAGGCGCTGAGGATGTGGAGCGCGAGGATCCAGTCGTCGAAGCTCACGCGATGCGGATCCTATACAGCACCTATCGAATGGCATGTCGCTGAAGATCGGCTTCGGCGCGGTCTCGTATGTGGCGGAGCACCCGCCGGTGGATGCGATGGATGATCGTGTCGCTCCACAACCGCCAGTAAGCAGTGGGCCACATCCGGTTGCGATACCAGGTGCTGCCAATCAAGAGTGTGCGATTGCCCGCGACTGGCACCAGGCGGAACTCGCCTCGCTCCGACGTGAGAAACCCCTCCAGATGCGGCGCATGGACGGCGTCATATGGTGAGAGCTCCGTCATCGGCTCCGGCTGGCTCGCGACATCGAATCCCAGGCGTCGTGGAGCATCCCAGACCGTAATGGGCTCGACGAAGTCTCCCGTCGAGAACCGGCATCTGCGAATCGCGCCGACGCCACGGCCTTGGATGACCGCGTCCACTGGGTAGGCGAGCCCGAGGCGAAAGACGGCCTCTCGCGGGACCGGAAGCGGTGGGAACGAGACGAGACGATTCCAGACAACACGCGGCGGGGCTGCGACGACGAGTTGGGTGGTGACTCGATGAAGGGTGGCTTCTTGCCCTCCAGTCAGCTCCCCGGCGAGTAGTGCGGGGAGAAGGATTCCGATACCGAGGAGAGCACCCGATCGCTGCATCCGGTGGAGTGCTTGCCCAGTGGCAGCTCCGAGGAGCGCAAGAGGGAGCGCGAGCGGTGCGGCCATGAAGAGACAGATCGCGCCCTCCAGGCCCACGAGAAAGAGAGCGAGCCCAGTGAGCAACGTCGCAGCTACCGCGTTTGAGAGTACGAGCACGAAGGGACGGTCACCTCGAGCGATCGAGAACAATGTCGTCAGCAGTCCGAGGACGAACGGAAGCGACACGAACAGCGTCCAGCCGTACGACCCGAGGACGTTTGTGGTCAGGAACGCGAACGCAACGCCGATCGGAACTGTGGCCACGATCCCGAGCACGACATCCCCGGCGCTTGGCTGGCTAGTGTGGGCGGACGCGTCGCGGCGACGCGGCGCCGCGACGATCAACGCGGTGGCGACGACGATGCCCACTCCCGGGACAAACGTGGGGAGTGTGAGCCAGCGCGACAGACCCAGTCGCTTCAGCCTCGCGTACGTCGCCGGTAGTCCGACTACGGCGATCGCTGAGACCACCCACCACTCTGGCACGTGGTGAAGAACGAGCCACGCAAGAGCGACGAGGAAGGCCACCGCAGATGCGTACCCAGCCCGGGTGCCCGCTCGATCGTGCCAGTTCTTAATCATGCGGTTAAACAATAATTGAGCGTATGATTAAACGCAAGGTGGGCCGGCCGAGAGGAGACACACGGGAGCGACTTGTCACTGGCGCGTTCGAGGCGCTCCGGACGCGCGGCTACGCGGGCTCGAGCTCCCGGGCGATCGGGCACATCGCGGGCGTCAACCCCGCCCTCGTCTTCTACTACTTCGAGAGCGTCGACGACCTCCTCGCCACCGCTCTCGCGGAGTCAAGTGCCGAGAGACTCGTGCGCTACCGCGAGGCCGTCGAGGGAGCACGCTCGCTGTCCGATCTCCTGGCGACGCTGGCGGCGATCTACGGAGACGACGTCGCCTCCGGTCACATCGCGGTCGTGTCGGAGCTCGTCGCCGCCAGCGTGTCCAAGCCCGAGCTCGCGCTAAGGGTCACCGCGCTCATGCAGCCGTGGGTAGAGCTCGCCGAGGGTGCCGTCGAATCGGTGCTCGCGGGATCCCCGCTCCGCGACGTCGCCTCGCCGCGAGTCATCGCGCTGGCAGGGGTCGTCTTCTACCTGGGCGCGAATCTGCTGACTCATCTGCAGTCGGTCGAGGAAGTTGACGCTCTCTTCGAAGAGTCCGCACGGCTGGCTCCGCTGCTCGACAGTCTCGTGCAGCCTGGCGCCGCTTAGCATCCGATCAGAGAATGGAGACCACTGCTCGTCACCTGCGGCTGCTCACCGAGACGATCGCGGCGGTCAACTCGTCGCTCGACCTCCAGGAAGTGCTCGAGCTCGTGGCCAGCAAGGTCGCCGCCGCGCTGGGCACCGATGCCTGCTTCGTCTATCTGTACGACGAGCGCAGCGACGAGCTGGTTCTGCGGGCGACCCGCGGGAGCCGCGTCGAGGAGATGACGCGGACGCCGCGGATGCGTCCCGGCGAGGGGATCACCGGTGCCGCGGCCGCCGAGCGTGCGCCAGTTATGATTCGCGAGCAGGCCCACCTGGACGCACGGTTCAAGGCGTTCCCGAACCTGCCCGAGGACGAGTACGAGTCCATCCTGGCCGTCCCGATCCTGGCGCGGGACACCCTCGAAGGCGCGCTCAACGTGCGCACGCGCGAGCCACGAACGTTCACGAAGGCGGAGATCGAGCTGCTCGTCGCGATCGCGTCGCAGGTCGCGCAGACGATCGAGCACGCGAAGCTCTACGAGCGGGCGCAGCGGCGCGTCGCCGAGCTCGAGGCGCTCGCGCGGATCTCCGAAGCCGTTTCCGAGTCGCTCTACCTCGAGGAGTCGCTCGAGGCGATCGTGAAGACCACGATGGAGTCGCTGCACGCCACCGGGGCCGCGCTCGTGCTCGAGGACGGGAAGATCGCCTGGCCCGAGGGACGCGCTGGTGCATACGCCGTCCGCCTGCCGCTGCGCTGGAAGCGCCGTCAGATCGGCGAGCTCGTTTGCGATCGCGACGCGCCTTTCTCCGACGACGACGAGGCGCTGCTCGAGGCGATCGCGCACCACGCGGCTGTCGCGCTCGAGCACGGGCGCGCCGTGATGCGGGGTGTCCTCGCCCAGGAGATCCATCACCGTGTAAAGAACAACCTTCAGTCTGTCGCCTCCCTGCTCCGGCTGCAGGCTCGGGCCGAGCACGTCGATCCGCGGAAAGCGTTGCAGGACTCGGTGAACCGCATCCTCGCAATCGCGGCGGTGCACGAGGTGCTGACCGAGCACCGCGAGGACGACGTCGATCTCGGCGAGCTCGTCGACCGGCTTCGTGCGATGCTCGTCCAGGGACTTGTCGCTGGGAAGGACGTCACCGCCGAGCTCGAGCCCGTCTCGTTGGCCGGGCAGCAGGCGACGGCGCTCGCGCTCGTCTTCACCGAGCTCTTCCAAAATGCGCTCGAGCACGGTGGAGACAACGTCTCGATCGCGCTCGCGCGGCGGAACGGGGACGTCGTGCTGACGATCGCCGACGACGGCGAGGGAATCCGCGGCGAGGGGACCGGTACTGGGCTCTCGATCGTACGGGCTCTCGTCCGGGATGAGCTTCGCGGAACCTTCGAGCTCGCGACAGGGGGCGGGACGCGGGCACTGGTCGTCTTCCCCGTGTGAGAGCCGTTCGGATCTCGTAAGGAAGGCGTAAAACCTGCGGCTGGGAGGTGGCCGTCGCGCCCCTGCGGGTGAATGCTCGAGGGACACGGCGACAAAGGAGGTTCACATGAGGAAGCTCCTCATTGCCGTCGCCTGTGCGGCGGCCTCATTTGCGATAGCACCCAACGCTCTCGCAGCGGATTTCACGCTCCACGGTGGAGCGAAGAAGAGTGACGGACACGTCACGCTCGTCTCGGATCTCTCGGACAGCCGGCCCACGAACGATGCTTCCTGGATCGACTTCGACACTCCAGCGGGCCTGACGTTCTCGGGTATCACGACGCTCTCGACCGAGTACAGGCTCACAGAGAACAGCTGTGGCGGCGGGTCGCCGCGGTTTCAGATCAATGTCGGCGGCAAGAACGTGTTCGTCTACCTCGGGCCGTCGCCGAGCTTTACAGGCTGCGCGCATAACACGTGGCTCTCGAGCGGCAATCTCGTCGGAACGAGCGACGCCTGCCGTGTGGACACGTCGCAGCTCTCACCCGGAACACAGTGCAGCACGTGGGCTGCGGCACTCGCGTTGCTCGGGCCGCAAGCGGTCACCGGGATCCAGCTCGTCGTCGACAGCGGATGGTTCTTCCCGGCCGACAAGGAGCAGGGGGCGCAGATTCGCAACGTCGCGATCAACGGCAAGACGCTCATCACCCCCCAGCAGCGGCCGGCCGACCAGAATCCGGCCAGGCTTTGCGCTGCGCAGCGGTCAGCTCTCGGAGGAGCGGCGTTCAACGAGCTCTGGGGAAGAAACGCGAACGATCGAAACGCCTTCGGCAAGTGCGTGTCGGCGCTCCGGAGGGCAAGGCGCGAGGGGACGATCCTGGCCGCCCAGAGCGCGATCATGACCGCTGTTACGTCATGCAAGGCGGAGGGCTTGCGGCGCGCACGCCTCGGCGCCTGCGTCTCGGCCCGTGACGGCCTTGCGGCGACCCCTGCCGATCCGCCCGGTGGTCGCCGCGAGCGCGACGGTGACGACGACTGAGCACGTAGCACTCCTTCGTCCCTCCCCCGGAGGGGGAAGTCGTCTCCGCAGCTTCCCCCTCCTCTCCGTCCAGTAGCCTCGCCGAGATGGCCTCGAGAGTGCTCATCGCAGAAGACGAGACGATCATCCGTCTCGACCTCAAGGGGCTGCTCGAGGGAGCGGGGTTCGAGGTGTGCGCCGAGGCGCGCGACGGTGAGGAGGCGGTGGCCCTCGCTCGGGAGACGGAGCCGGATGTCGCACTACTCGACGTCAAGATGCCGCGGCTCGACGGAATCGAGGCGGCGCGGCGCATCCTCGACGAGCGCCCGATCCCGATCGTCATGGTGACGGCGTATGGCGAGCGGGAGCTCGTCTCGCGCGCCGTCGAGGCGGGAGTATTCGGCTACCTCGTCAAGCCGTTCCGCGAGACGGATCTGCTGCCGGCCATCGCGACCGCGACCGCACGTCACGAGGAGCTGGCTGCGGTGCGCGAAGAGGCGGACTCGCTCGCAGAGGCACTCGCGGCGCGGAAGGCGATCGAGCGAGCGAAGGGGATTCTCATGAAACGCGAAGGCCTCTCGGAGGAAGAGGCCTTCGCGCGGCTCCGGAAGGCGAGCCAGATCTCTGGGCGGCCGCTCAAGGTGGTCGCAGAGGCTTTGATCGCAATGCTCAGCACGTCCGAGCCCACGTAGCTGACTGGTTGACAGCGCAGGTGAGCTGCCTGAGACTGAGTGGGGTGGGCCACCGCTACAGGGGAGGGATGATGAGACGTCTCACGTCGCTTTTCGTGCTCGGTGCGGCGCTTGCGGTACTTGTCCCGGTTGCATCCGCGACCAGGCCCAGCGCTGTGACCGCGCATGTCGATCTGATCGCGGGTTCTGACACATGGACGGCGAGCGGCGCCATCACTGACAGCGGGACGTCGGGATTCTCGCGGTTCTTCCGAACCGCGATTCCATCGCCCAGCGTCGGCGTGTCGCATGCAGACATCGTGTTCGAGGGTACGGCCGGTTCCTTCACATTGCGTTCGCAATCGCTCCAACACGACCTCTTTACAGCGGAGGGGACGTGGGTCGTGCTCGGTGGCACCGGCGTTTACGCCGGTCTCCACGGCCAGGGGAAGGTGAGCTTTGTCTTCACCGGACCGGGCACCGGGACTGCCGAGCTCGAGGGGGCAGTGCACTACCACTAGAACTGTGTCGAAAGCGATTCTCGCCCGAAGGGCGACCCAGATCACAAGAGCCACAAGGCTCAGGCAGCGAGCAGGCGTTCTTCCTCGCGGCGCCGATAGAAGCGGCGGCCGAGCCAGGCGGCGAACGCGGCGAGCGCGAACGGCGCCGCCACGATGAGGATGGCGAGCGCGATCACTGCCTCCCACACGAGGACGTTCAGGGCCTCGTCGATTGTCCGGTCGAGGCGAGCAGGCGGCGCAACTGCCCCGAACGCTCCCGGCGTGACGACGGTGAGCTGGATCGTCGACATGCGGGCTTCCGCGTTCGTGGCCGCTATGCCGCTGCGGAGTCCACGAAGCTCGCCGCGAAGAGTCTTCACGCGCGTTTCCAGCACCGCTCTGTTTTCCGCGTCGAGCGACTCGGTCTCGAGCCGCGCGGCGATGCGCGCGATCTGGTTCCGGATACTTGCCTCACGCCGCTCGAGCTGGTCGAGGCTCGCCTGCAGATCCTGGATCGTCACCTGTTGCGACACGATCCGGCCGAGCGCTGAAAGTCCGACGATCGCCTCCTGCACCTTCCCGACGGGGACACGTACGGTCAGTGCGGCACTTCCTTCCTCTCCGGTTGCGACGGACGCGTTGACGACATGACCGCCTAGCCTCCGTGTGAGGTCGAGCGCTTCTTGCGCTGCGCGCGAGACGGCGTCTGCGTTCGCGACCTCGACCGTGAGCGTTGCGCTCAGGAGTGTGGCGCGATCCAAGGCCGGCCCGATCGCCGAGTTCCGTCCTCCGCTGGCGGTCCCCGCCGGGGACGCCGCCTGTGGCACGGCTTGGTTCGCCCCGGTGTCCAGGGGGCCGTACCCGGTCTCGCTTTCAGCCGTCGCCTTGTCCTCGAGGGACTCCGCGCGGTACGTCTCGGGGGAGACGTCCGACCGCGTGATCCCGAGCACGCCGGCGCTTGCGAGGGCCATCGCAGCCGCGGCTGGGATCGCAATCAGCCCTACCCGGCGAGCCGGGAAGCGGAACCCGCTCCAGGGTGCCCGCGTTGTCTCCTGCGCGGAGATCTCGCGGATCCGAGCCCTCAGCTCGGTGGGAGCAGCGGGACGCGAAGCCCGGAGGTCATGGATCAGTTCAGGCGACGACGTCATGGTCTCTCATCCTCTCTTCGAGCTTTGCGAGCGCCCGGCTCAGCCGCGTCGAGACGGCGGTAGGTGTGATCCCGAGCAGGCGGGCTGTCTCTTCGCTGTCCAGATCGAGGACGACCCGCAGCGCGACGACCTCGCGCTCGCCGGCCGTCAGTGCTCGGAGCCCGTCTTCGAGCGCCGGTGAAAGACCTTCGCCGAAAGCACCCTCACTCTCTCGAGAAGGCTCCACAGCGTCAGCACGTTCCTCGCGTCGCCGCCTGCGGGAATCGGCGCGAAACCAGTCGAGCGCGGTGGTGCGGGCGATGGCGAGTAACCAGGCGCGTGGCGTTCCACGGCGTGGGTCGAAGCGGCGCCACTTCTTGAACGCGGCCTCGAACGTCTCGCTGGTCAGATCCTCTGCGACCGCCCAGTTCTTGGTCAGGTACAGCAGGTAGCCGTACACGTCGTCGAGATGTTGCTCCGCGACGGTCGCAAACGCGGGCATCGACGGGGTGACGGAGCGAGGTGCGTCGAGGGTCACTGCATGCACGCTCTCTGTACGCCACCGCACGTCCCGATCGTCACATTCCGCCGTTGCACCATGCTCCCAAGCAACAGTCTGTTACTCGGCACGGCGGGCTGGGTGCTAGAGGGGCGAGCGCTGGCTGTCCTCGAACAGCGCCTCCCAGCGGGCGAGGAGCTCCTGCAGCTCGTCGCGGGCGGCTCGGTGGGCGGTGAGGACGTCCATGTCGCTCCAGTCTCCCGCAAGCTTGCCTTCAAGCTCGGAGATCCGGGCCTCCATGCCAGCGATGCCCGCCTCGACGAGCTCCAGCTCCGTCGGAGGTGTGCGCTTGCGGCGCGGGCGCGCCGGCCGAGGCTCCGACTCCTTGATCGGCTTCTCGGTTGGCTCCGGCGCGGCCCGCTCCCGCGTGAGGTCGGCCCAGCCTCCGTCGTACGAGCGGAGCGTTTCGCCCTCGATCGCGACGATGCGATCCGGCACAGCGTCGAGCAGGGCGCGATCGTGCGAGACGATCAGCACTGTTCCGGGAAACGCCTCGAGCGCGGCCTCGAGCGCCTCGCGGCTCTCGAGGTCGAGGTGGTTCGTGGGCTCGTCGAGGACGAGGAAGTTCGAGCCCGACGCCACGAGCAAGGCGAGCGAGAGTCGCCTCCGCTCTCCTCCCGAGAGCGCGGTCACCGTGCGTTCGTGCATCTCCCAGCCGGAGAAGAGAAACCGACCGAGCAGCGTCTGCGCCTGCGGTCGTGGAAGACCGGTGGCAGCCGCTGTCGCATCGAGCACCGAGCCCCGCGTCGGCAGCTCCTGCGTGTGCTGCGAGAAGTACCCCGGGACGACGCCGTGGCCGATTGTCGCAGCCCCCTCGTCGAACGAGGCTCGTCCGAGCATCGCTTCGAGGAGCGTCGTCTTGCCGCTCCCGTTCGGGCCGACGAGGGCGACCTTCTCGCCTCGCTCGACCACCATCGTCGCGCCGGTGAGCAGCGGCTTGTCGCCGGCGGAAAGTGAGATGTCGTCGGCTTCGAGCACGATCCGACCGGTTCGGGGAGGCTCGAGGAAGTCGAAGCCGAGCGTTCGCCTGCGACGGGTCAGTGCTCCTAGCTCCTCGCGCGCAGCCGACCGCTCCTTCTCGAGGCGATCGATCTGCGTGAGCTTCGCCTGGGCCTGCTTCGCCTTCGACTTCTTGTAGCGGAACCGGGCCACGAAGCGTTCGAGGCGAGCGATGTCCTCCGACACTCGGTCGGCGGTTCTCTCCGCCGCCGCTGCGCGCGCCGCCTTCTCCCGCCGCCACTCGTGCCATGGCCCGGCGAAGTAGTGCACTCCGCCCGGAGACATCTCGAGCACCGCTGTCGTCACGGCCTCGAGGAACCAGCGATCGTGCGCGACGAGGATGACCGCGGCGTCGAGGGTCTCGAACTCGCGTTCGAGCCATTCGAGGCTCTCGACATCGAGATGGTTCGTCGGCTCGTCCAGGAGGAGCAGGTCCGGGTCGACCGAGAGCGAGCGCGCGAGCGAGGCGCGCGTCAGCTCTCCCCCCGAGAACGTCTCGAGCTTCCGCTCGAAATCCCCGTCGCGAAAGCCGAGGCCTCGAGCAGCCTGGGCGATGCGATCCCGCCAGTTCCAGCCGCCCGCGTGCTCGAGGCGGGACTGGGCCTCCGCGTAGCGACGGAGCGTCGCTTCGTCGTGCGCGCCAGCGGCCATCATTTGCTCGAGCCGGCGCAGCTCGCCTTCCACGGCGAGGAGGTCCCGCGCACCCGAGAGGACGTACTCCCTGAGTGTGAGACCCAGCTCACGCGGCGGGCGCTGGTCGTGGAGCGCGACGCGCGTCCCCTTGGCAAACGCGAGCTCGCCGCCCTGCAACGAGGTCTCTCCCGCGATCGCGCGGAGGAGGGTGGTCTTCCCGGCGCCGTTCGGGCCCGCGAGCGAGAGCCGGTCCCGTCGGCCGACGGTGAACGAAACGCGGTCGAAGAGCGGGTCGCCGCTGAACTCCTTCCGGAGGCCGGATGCGATCAGCACGGACATCGGCACTAGCGTAGAGCGCGCCACATCGCCGGACACTTTCGAGGGCAATACCCCGTCCGGGGGACGTGCCGTCTTGTGCCTGGGACGACATCTCCAATCAGACCCAATCAGAGCCCTCGTTTGAGTGAAATGACACACCACCCGAGCAGGATCATCGTCCCCTCCGCACTACTTGCGGGCTTGATGCTGCTCACCCAGGCGGCGAGCGCCTCCGGCGACAGCCGCACGAAGTGGCCGGGCCGACCCGGGACGACGGGCATGTACGCCGCGTGCTACGACCTCGAAACAGGCGCGCTTCGGCTTGTTCACGCCGCCGTAGGCTGTCAGCCGGGCGAGCACCGTGCGTCCTGGAACCGTCGAGGCTCCAAGGGCCCTCGAGGTCCTCGGGGCGTTGCGGGCCGGGCCGGCGACGCGGGGCCGCAGGGTCCTGTCGGGCTAACGGGCACGCAAGGCTCGTCGGGCGGCTCAGGTGCTCAGGGATCAGCTGGCTCTGCAGGACCCGCAGGCGTTCACGGGCCGACGGGCGCCACCGGTGCGACAGGTGCGCAAGGGCCAGCGGGACCTCAGGGAGACGTCGGACCAGCTGGCCCAACCGGGCCGGCTGGCCCCCAAGGGCCGACAGGGCCAGCGGGCCCGGATGGTCCCGTCGGACCGGCCGGTCCGCAGGGTGACACGGGTTCAGCAGGTCCGCAGGGCGATCCCGGCCCACCGGGGCCTCAGGGTGCTGACGGCCCTGCTGGTCCCACGGGTGCCGGGGGACCGGTTGGTCCGACCGGACCCGCCGGTCCTGACGGCCCTACTGGACCTGCGGGTCCGGAGGGGGATACGGGCCCGACGGGTCCCCAGGGCCTACCAGGTGATACAGGAGCGACTGGGGCCGACGGTCCGCAG
>Ga0247727_10020131_pt1 | contig 10241 bp, 11 predicted proteins | sample WisWelCaveWW1625_FD_202498 | JGI IMG/M metagenome (GOLD analysis project Ga0247727, IMG submission 202498) | Biofilm microbial communities from Wishing Well Cave, Virginia, United States - WW16-25 | ecosystem: Environmental > Aquatic > Deep subsurface > Groundwater > Cave microbial mat | place... | reverse complement strand
GCCTGGACCTCGTCGCCAAAGTGACCGCGGATCTCATCCCGCTCATACGGCCCATCAGGCGGTGCTCGGCGCCGCTCGAGCTGCGAGATTCGTTGTGTGATGAACTCGCGGCTCAAGACCGGGATCGTCCCTGTCAGATCGAGGGGTTGCCGCACTTCGGCATGCTCCTCCAACGCGATCGCGTGGGCTACGCGTTCGTGGAGATTCCCAAGGCGCGTGGAGAAGCTGCGCTCGTTGAGAAGACGGATGCCGGGGACAAGAGCGTCGTGAAACGGCGCTACGAGCCCGTCGAGCTCCTGCTGGCCCGGATCAGGGACGTCGTCCAGCCACTTCCGCATGAACGCCCGCACGAGATCGCGAACTGCCTCCGTGGTCGCTGAATTCACCCAGCGACTCGGCACACGAGAACGCTCTCGAAGAACTCCCCGGCGCGGCGCCCGGTTCGCCTGTTGACGTGGCGGGCGAGAACCTCTTCAACGAGCAATCCGGACCTATCAAGAATCTCCGGGTAGAGCTTTCGCGAGTCATTGACGACGATCACTACCGGCTTTCCAGGGCCCATCTGCTCGCACGCGTTGCGAAGCACGGCCACCATGGAGTCCTGGTAGTCAACGAGCGCCGAGCGCCCAGTCCCTCTGGCCGCAGGGCCGATCTCCTCCAAACGGCGATCGACCAGACCAAGGAGCTCGTACGCGTAGCGGTGCTGCTCGTGGTAGTCGATGAGGCCCGGATACGGGGGCGACGTGATGATCCCGCTAGGCGTGTCCGAAAGCCGAACCGTTCGAGAGTCCTCGTGCAACACGGTTGAGTCGGCGCTCCTACGCTCACTCGCGAATGCCCGGATGCGGTGGGAAGCATCGGTCGTATAGCGTCGAAGAAACTTCCCCGCCTCGTCCACCGGAGCGCATGTCCGCTTGTGCTTGTGGCAGTAGTACGGCTGTGTGATCGGGCGCCGCGGAAAGTCGAGGTCGAAGTGAGTCGTGAGACGCGCCGACCTGGCAGATCTCGACAGGATCACATGAGCGACGTCTCGGATCGGGCCGTCCAAACGACTCGCGGCTGCTCGATATGCGAGCAGCTCGCGCAGAGCTCGCGGGGCATACCACTGACGAAGCCAGGCGGCTGCCAGATCGTCGTTCACGTCGTCTAAGAGGTGGCTCGACTCCTCGTACGCGACGCGCAGGGCCATCTCGAGCCCACCCGGCGAATGGCGCGCTGTCTTGACGCGTGCAAGAAGGCAGTTGAAAGCAGAGATATCGCAGCCGAGCCCGCTTGCACCAAAGGCGTTGGCTTCGACCAAAGTCGTTCCCGACCCGACGAAGGGGTCGTAGACGCAGTCGCCCGGCTTGAAGTAGCGACGGAGGAAGACGTCAACAAGCTGAGGGATGAACTTCCCCAGGTAGGGATGAAGGCCATGGACGTGCTTCGTGCGTTCGACCTGTGGAAGCTGATCCTCGGACCACGAGAGGTCGAGATCGATCTGGGAATAGAGGGCTGCCTGAGTTCTCTCCGGCACGAGTCAAACGAGTCTATGGGTCGGTCCGGATAACGGCGGGACGCCCCTTCGGCGTCGTCGCTCCGACGAGAACGTCGACTCGTGATGTCATGCCAACGGAACACGCTCGACATGCCGTCCGCGCACGCCGGCGGCCTCGATGACGAGCTCGAGCCCCGCAGCCTCGGGATGCGCCGCCAGCCACGCGCGTGCAGCGGTCAACACGCGCCTCACCTTTTCCGGATCGATCATCTCGAGCGGATGCCCGAAGCTCGGCCCACCTTTCTCCTTCACCTCGACGACGACGAGCCGACGGCCACGCCGGAGGACGAGGTCGAGCTCATAGCCGCCCGCGCGAGCGTTCGCCGCGAGGAGGCGGTAGCCGCGGAGCCGGTAGTGCCGGAGGGCGCAGCGCTCGCCGCGATTCACGCCGCCTCGTAGCAGGCGGCCTGGAACGAACGGCGGTGCAGGTCCGAGGGGCCGAAGGCGCGAACCGCCCTCGAGTGCGCGGGCGTGATGTAGCCGACGTGCGACACGAATCCGTAGCGCGGATAGACGGCGTCGAGGCGGCGCATCACCCGGTCGCGAACGACCTTCGCGACGATCGAGGCAGCCGCGATCGCGGCGCTCCTCGCGTCACCGTCGACGATCGCCTGGTGCGGCGGCGCGGACGCACCGAGACGGAAGCCGTCGACGAGGCACGCGTCGGCCGGCGGATGGAGGTCGGCAAGAACGGCGCGCAGCGCAGCGAGATTCGAGCGGTGAAGGCCGGAGCGGTCGATCTCGGTCACCGGCACGATGCGTACGCTGATCCCGGAGGCGCAGCGCGCGACCGCGTGAAACAGCAGCTCTCGCTCCTCCGGGGCGACCTGCTTGGAGTCGTTCAGGCCTGCGAGCGGTCGGACGCGCGCGCCGCGCAGCGCGTCGTAGTCGAGCAGGACACCGGCGACGACGAGCGGCCCGGCGAGCGAGCCGCGCCCCGCTTCGTCCGCGCCCGCGACGTAGCGGACGCCGAGACGTCTGTCGTGAGCGAGGAGCCGCTGGCCGCTCGAACGAGCCACGCGCCGAGAATAGTGGCTACCTCTGTCGGAGCTCGCGGACGCGCGCCTTTTTCCCCACTCTCTTGCGCAAGTAGTACAGCTTTGCGCGCCGCACGTCGCCGATCGACACGACCTCGAGCTTCTCGATCTTGGGCGAGTGGAGCGGGAACGTGCGCTCGACGCCGACGCCGAACGACTGCTTGCGGACGGTGAAGGTCTCGCGGAAGCCCGAGCCCTGACGCTTGATGCAGATCCCCTCGAAGACCTGGATCCGCTGGCGGTTGCCCTCGATCACCTTGAAGTGGACCCGCAGCGTGTCACCCGCCTTGAACTGAGGCAGGTCCGTGCGCAGATGGCGCTGCTCGAGGCTCTCGATCGTAGTGTTCATCGGAAAGGAGGGCGGCCGGGGCCGGGGCGGAATGCTAGCGGAAGGAGATCCGCTGAGGCGGCCAGTAGGTCAGGAAGACCTTCCCGATCAGGTTCTCGCGGGCCACCGGTCCCCACTCCGTCGAGTCGCACGACTGGGAGCGGTTGTCCCCCATGACGAAGTATTGATCCTCCGGGATCTTCCACTTCTGCTCCGGGCCGAAGCCGCGGCGCTTTGGCTGCACGTACGGCTCTTGGAGCTTGCGGCCGTCGATGTAGACGAACTCCAGGCTCCGGATCAACCGAAGCTGCAGCGTCTCGCCCGGCAAACCGACGATCCGCTTGACGAACGTCCCCCCCGCGCCGCACTTGGCCTCGGCCGCCGGTGGCACGTCGAAGACGACGACGTCGCCGCGCTGCGGGTCGCTGAAGTGGTAGATGAACCGGTTGGCAAGGACCCGATCGGAGAACCGTGACTCGCACCCCGTCGCCGGCCGCGCGCAGTGAAGCGTCGGCTCCATCGAGGAGGACGGGATCCGGTACGGGTTGACGACCCATGCCTTGATCGCCAGCACGATCGCGACGGCACCGACGATGGTGACGATCCAGTCGACCGCGATCCGCACACGTCGCGGCAGCCTGCCGGTGACGCGATCGAGTGGGTGATGGAACTCGTGCTTCGGTGGTTCCAGCTCCCCTGGCAGCGGCCACGAGAACGGCGGTGCCGGAGGCGGGGCGGAACGAAGCTCCCTCGGCGCCGGCCAGCCGGACTCGGACGGCGGTCCGTCTTCCGGCACGGGCGCGGGCGAGGAATCGGGGGGCGAAACCCGGCGCTCGTCCGGCTCGCTCACGTGCTCCTCACCCGCTCGCGGCGCCACGCGTCGATCCGGCCGTGGTCGCCCGAGAGGAGGATCTCCGGCACGTCCCAGCCGCGGAACGCTGCCGGGCGCGTGTAGTGCGGGTACTCGAGGCCCCCGTCGAGCGCGGCCGAGAAGCTCTCGAGCTCCCCGGAACCCTCGGTAAGCGCCCCTGGTAGACGGCGCGCGACGGCGTCGATCACTGCCAGCGCCGGGATCTCGCCGCCCGAGAGGACGTATGGGCCGATCGAAACGACGTCCGTCGAGAAGTGGTCGAGGATGCGCTGGTCGAACCCTTCGAAGCGGGCGGAGAGCACCGTGAGAGCGGGTTCAGCCGCGAGCTCCTCGACGAGCTCCTGGTCGAGCTGGCGCCCCGTCGGAGCGAGCGCGACGACGCGATGCGCGGGGACACCGCCGTAGACGGCATCGAACGCCGCCGCGACGACATCCACACGGAGCACCATTCCCGGCCCGCCGCCGTACGGCTCGTCGTCGACCTGACCCGCGCTGAGCGGCGTCGTGTCGCGGTAGTTGAGGATCCGCAGCTCGAGCTCTGTTCCGAGCACCGCGGCGACCGGACGGCGTTCCCGAAGCCACGCAAACGCGCCCGGGATCAGCGTGAAGACGTCGAGGCGCACGAAGTTATCGAGGTTACCGGTCGTCCGCGAAGCCCGGCGCGACGAGCACATGGCGCCGTGGCAGGTCGATTTCCCGGATGCAGTCCTCGACGAGCGGCAACAGGAGCCCACTGTCCAGCTCGAGCGCGTCGTTCGCGGGGCCCGGAACGATGTCGCGCACAACTCCGAGCCGCGCCCCTCCTTCCTCGACGACCTCGAGACCGACGAGGTCCGCGACGTAGAACGAACCGCTCTCGAGCGGCGGGAGATCGCTGCGCGGCACTGCCAGCTCCGCGCCGCGCTCGACCGGACGGTCGAGCTTGACCGCCACCCGACCGCGGCCCACGCGCCGCGAGAGCAGCACCGTCGCGGGCCGGCCGTTCACGAGCAGCGTGCGCCCTGGCTCGAAACGGCGCGGATCCTGACTTCCCTCCTCGACGACGAACGCGCCGTCGATTCCGTGCGGGCGCCCGACCCGGCCGATCCTGATCGATGCTTCCTCAGTCGGCAATCTCGAGCAGGTAGCGCTCGTCGACCCTGGCACCCCCGGCGCGGACGATGCTCCGGAGGGCGCGTGCGATCCGCCCCTGCCGGCCGATCACCTTGCCAACGTCATCGGACGCGACGTGGAGATGGAACACGACCGCGCCCTCGCGCTCCTCCCTCTCCACGCGAACGGCGTCCGGCTCGTCGACGAGCCGCCGGACGATCCATTCGAGAACCTCAGCCACTGATCCCCGCGGCCTTGATGAGCCGCGACACCGGCTCGGTCGGCTGGGCGCCCTTCGCGAGCCAGTCCTTGATCTTCGCTTCGTCGAGGTCGATCGTCGAGGGGTCCGTCTGCGGGTTGTAGCGTCCGACGATCTCGATGAAGCGACCGTCCCGCGGCGAGCGCGAGTCGGCGACGACGACGCGGTAGATCGGATTCTTCTTCGACCCGACCCGCGTCAACCTGATCTTTACAGCCATCTGTCTCCTTCAGCGGTTCCTTGTGGACGCCAGATTGTGCCGAACTCAGCGGCGTCCCTGCGGAGGGAGCCCCGGCATCGTCGGGATCTTCCCCTTCCCCACCTGCTTCATCATCTTCGCCATCTGCTTGCGGGCGGCCATGAGCTTGTTCACGTCGTCGATCGTCGTCCCGCTCCCTGCCGCGATTCGTCGACGGCGCTGGTTCGAGATGACGTGCGGCATCCGCCGTTCCTGCAGGGTCATCGAGAGCACGATCGCCTCGACGCGAGAGAGCTGCCGCTCGTCCACGTCGAGTCCCTGGAGCTCTCTGCCGAGGCCGGGCACGAGCTTCAGCACGCCCTGGAGCGGCCCCATCCGGCGCAGCATGCGATAGCTCGCGAGGAAGTCGTCGAAAGTGAACTCGCCCGCGCGCAGCCGACGCTCCATCTCCTCCTGCTCGTCTTCGGCGACCGCCGCCTCCGCCTTCTCGATCAGGGTGAGCACGTCGCCCATGCCGAGAATGCGAGACGCCATGCGGTCGGGGTGGAAATACTCGAGCTGGTCGAGCTTCTCCCCGATTGACGCGAGCTTCACCGGGCGGCCCGTGACCGCCTTGACCGAGAGCGCGGCGCCGCCGCGCGCGTCCCCGTCGAGCTTCGTCAGGATGACGCCGTCGAAGGCGACCCGCTCCTGGAACGCCAGCGCGACGTTCACCGCCTCCTGACCCGTCATCGCGTCCAGCACGAGTAGGACGTCGAGCGGCTTCGTCTCGTCACGGACGCGCAGAAGCTCGTTCATCAGCTCCTCGTCCACGTGCAGCCGTCCGGCAGTGTCGAGGATGACGACGTCCAAGCCGTCACGCCGCGCGGCGTCGAGGCCGTGGCGCGCGGCGGCGACTGCGTCCTTCGTGTCGCGGGTGTAGACGGGAATCTGGATCTGCTTGCCGAGCTGTTCGAGCTGCTCGACTGCGGCCGGCCGCTGTAGGTCGCAGGCGACGAGCGCGGGGCGCTTGCCCTCCCGGCGCAGGAGCAGCGCGAGCTTGGCCGCAGCTGTCGTCTTCCCCGATCCCTGGAGGCCGGCGAGCAAGATCACGGTCGGAGGCCGGCCGAACGCGAGCCGGGAGTCGCCCGACCCCATGAGTGACGTCAGCTCCTCGTGGACGATCTTCACCACCTGCTGGCCGGGTGAAAGGCTCTTCAACACGTCCTGCCCGAGGGCGCGAGCCTTGACGGCGGCCGTGAAGTCCTTTGCGACTTCGAAGTTGACGTCCGCCTCGAGGAGCGCGAGCCGCACCTCGCGCATCGCTTTGGAGACCGACTCCTCGTCGAGCCGGCTGCGCCCTCGGAGATCGCCGAGGGCGGCCTGAAGCTTGTCCGAAAGCGTGTCGAACACGGGCCGGAAGTGTACGCAGCGTCTCTTGGCCGGCCGGGACTTCCAGCGGCCCTCGGGAGGACTACGCGTTAACCCAGGTGAAGGCCTCCGGCCGGCGCAGAGTGAAGTCGTGGGACATTGTTGCCCTGATCACGGTCTCATCTGTCTGGAAGTGGGCGTCTGCCGAGAGGTCGACGGTGACCAGGTCCCCGTCCACCCCGATCCACGCCTCCCTCCAGTCGGCGCTGAAGTAGAGCCTGACGGCTCGTCCGTCGAAGGCTGCGGCGGACACGACGAACGGGTAGCCGAGAAGCACTCCGCAGTCCAAGCCGTCCAGCCTCAGAAGCGTTCCGAAGCTGTCGAGGCTTCGGCCCGCTCCGATCGCCAGGCCGTTGGCTGTCAGAAGCTCCGTCAGTGCATCGAGCGTGGCCGGGTGCAGAATCCAGCCAGGGGCTCGAAACACCGGGTTCACGAGCGGATCCACCGTTCGAACGGCTGTGAGCATGTTCCTGACCGTGGCGAGCAGGTCGCCGGCGACCGGAAGGTTGAGGTTCGGCGGGACGCTGTTGCTGATGCCGGTCGGCTGGACTCGAGGCGGTGGAGGCGGGTCTCCACAGAGGAAGGCCCGATCGGCACGAAGCGCGAGTGCTTCGGCCAAATCCTCTCTGAGCGCTTGCGCGAGTGCGGCGTTCTCTTGGACGTCACGCGCGAGCCTGTTCGAGAGAACCATCTTCGCGGCCAGCTCGTGATCCCTAGGGCGGAGCTTCTTCTCCCTGGGTTTCAGCAGCGGCTTCTCGGCGCTTTCCTCGATGTAGTCCGGAGCGTTCGGCGTGGCGTCGAACGCCGGAACCGCGAGCTCGTACTCGTCGCAGACGACGGTGGCGCCGAGCCGGATGACGGCCGAGCGTTCCCAGACGAGCTCGGAGACGTCGGCGCTCCACTGCTCCGGGTCGAGGACATCGGTTTCAGACCCTTCCGCCGAGGTCAGCCGCCCTCCGTAGGGCCGTCCTCCGTACGGCCGTCCTCCGTAGGGCCGTCCTCCGTAGGGCCGTCCTCCGTAAGGGCGTCCTCCGTAAGGGCGTCCTCCGTAAGGGCGTCCTCCGTAGGGCCGTCCTCCGTAGGGCCGTCCTCCGTAGGGCCGTCCTCCGTAGGGGCGCCCTCCGTAAGGGCGTCCTCCGTACGGACGCTCTACGAATTCGTCGTCGCCGGCCCCGAGGCCCTCATCTTCGGGCTCCGTGCGGTCGTCCATGCTCGCCCCTCCTCTCCCTTGCGCTCAAGTCTAACGGCGTTGTCGCTTCCATTACAAGTTCACCTCAGACAACGGGGAGGGCCTCGGCTTGACGGATGTAGGCGCTCGCATCGACCTCGCGGTAGAAGGAGAGCGCGCGCTCAAGCTCGGCGCTCGCCTCGGTCTCCCTACCGGCCCGAACGAGCTGCTCGGCCGCACGAAGGTGGGCGAGAGCCTCGTCTGGGCGGGACCCTATCCGTTCAAAGAGGTCAGCGGCTGCCTGGAATTCGGCGCGAGTAAACGCAACCGCGGCCTCGAGCCACATCGAAGAGTTCGTGACATCGTCGGCGGCCTCGAGAAGCTCGTCCCCGCGATCGAGAGCTTCAAGTGCGTTGGCGAGATCGACGACCCACGACGAGGCGGGAAAGAGGTTGAGCTTCAATGTCCACAGCGCCACCAGCTCAACGGCAACTTGGGCTGACTCCTCGAGTGCACCTGACGCCGCGAGAGCGCGGGCATGAAAGGCCAGCGCCGGGTACAGCATCTGGGGCTCGTTCGACGCGCGCGCACAAGCCAGCCCCACGTCGGCGTCGTCCAACGCTCCGGCGACGTCCCCTCTTGCCAGGCGAATCCGCCCGCGCATGTCCCGGCAGTACCCCTCCATGAAGTGCCCGGAGCCGGCATCGGTCTCGCCGACGAATTCACCCGCGAGGCTCAGCGCCTCATTCCAGCGCCCGGTCCAGTAGCACTCCGCGACCTGCTCCCCCCTGAACCACTGGATGTGCGACGCGTTGCCGAAGCGCTGCGCATGCAGGCGGGCCCTTTCCTGCAGCGCGAAGCACCGTTCGAGATTGCCGAGGCTGCCCTCGAGCTCCGCCAACATGCCGCAGTGGTGCGAGCCGAGATAGGAATCGATCTCCTCCGCGATCGCGATGCTCCGCTGGAGGTCGGCGCGCCCACCGGGGTCGCCGGAGAGCCCGCGTGAGATCCCAATCGTCGCGAGAGCTCGCGCCTGGAGCTCTCGGAGCTCCAGCGCCTCGGCGTCACGGAGCGCTTCCTTCGCAAGTTGGATCGCTTGCTCGTGCTCGGCAGCCAGGCCGCGCCAGAGTGCGAGGTCGAGGAGCACGTCGAGCCTCGAGCGCGAGGCTCCGAGACCGTCGACGAGCGCTAGCGCGCGATTCGCGTGCTCGAACACGCGCTCCTGCGGGTCGCCGCGCTGATGCGCGAGGAGCGCTAGGTACGCCGCGGCTTCGGCTGCACACTCGCGATCGCCCGCATCGAGCAGCCCCCTCTCGGCCTCCTCGAGGACGTCCGCTCCCTGAGTATCGGCGTAGTAGAGCGACTTCCCGACGCGGAGGAGAAGTCCCGGTCGTTCGGAATCCTGCTCCGGCCAGAGCTTGAGTGCAGCGCGAAAGTGACGGGCCGCCGCCGGGAAGGAGTTGAGGGACAGCGCCCTGTCGCCCGCGTCACGCAGGAGTACCCGTGCGCGCTCGCTCAACTGGGTCGTGTCCGCGCCGGCTGCAAGCGCGAGCTCATACGCGGACAGGTAGTGGTGGGCGAGCATCTCGGCGCGGTCGGTCGCGCGGTCCGGGCTCAGAGATTCGAGCCACTCGGCGGTCCGCCGGTGCGTTTCGCCCCGTCGCGGGCGAGGGATCTGCGCGTACGCGACATCGCGTACGAGAACATGGAGGAACCTGTATTCGGGCTCGAGCTCGACCGACGACGGGCGGGCGCGGGTCAGAAACTCCTTGCGCTCGAGCTCGCGGAGGTGCCGGTCCACGGACCGTCGTGATCGGCCGCCGACCGCAGCGAGCGCTCCGGGCCAGACGACCCTCCCGACGACGGCGGCGTCCTGGAGGAGCGCTTTGTCCTCGGCCGAAAGCGAGTCGAGGCGCGCAGCGATGATGCCCTGAACCGACTCCGGGACGGGGAGCGCCTGTTCTAGCCCTGCACCGACTCCCGACGCGGAGGGCTGGACGAACCCGCGATCCTCGAGCATCCGCACGAACTCAACGGCGTAGAGGGGGTTTCCGGCGGAAGCGCCGACGATCGATGCCGCCGTCTCCGTCGGGATCGCACCGCCCACGAGCGTTGCGACAAGCTCGCCGGTCGCTTCCTCGGAGAGCCGCGAGAGGAGAAGCGTCGTCGCGTTCTCCTTCTCTCCCCAGCCTGGGCGCCCTTCGGCGAGCTCGGGCCTTGCGGTGCAGATGACGAGAATGCGAACGTTCCGGGCCCAGTCGAGGACGTACTCGATGAAGTCGAGGAGCCCGTCGTCGGCCCAGTGGATGTCCTCGAAGACGAGGACGAGCGTGCGCCGCC
>Ga0247727_10020130_pt1 | contig 10242 bp, 8 predicted proteins | sample WisWelCaveWW1625_FD_202498 | JGI IMG/M metagenome (GOLD analysis project Ga0247727, IMG submission 202498) | Biofilm microbial communities from Wishing Well Cave, Virginia, United States - WW16-25 | ecosystem: Environmental > Aquatic > Deep subsurface > Groundwater > Cave microbial mat | place... | reverse complement strand
CGCTACGCTCCGCAACTCCGGCCTTGAGCAGCGGGAAGACATACGCACTGGAGGGGTCAAGATTGCACGCCGATCCGGGGTCAAAGTTCCGCGCCGATTGACATAGAACAGCTCATCGGGGCCGACGTGCTCCCATCGACCGCTCGCAAATAGTTCGTTGAGATGATCAACCCAGTGGCCTTTGTTCGGCGCGCTTTCTTCTCCGAAGTCGAAGGGGCACGAAACGGCAAGCAACACGCGATCATTCATAAACCTGAATAGGTCTTTTGCGAACACGCGGGAAGAGCAAGGCGGTCAAGCACATTGAGGCAGGTCGCCAAATCAAACCTGCCCGGAACCTTCAGTGAAAGCACCCTCTGCCCATTTTGCATGGCTGTCGTAAAAAATATTCTGATCGGGCTCGATGCCGGGATCGTTAATGAAATTCGCCCGGGCGAAATAGGTAACCTCCAGCCATTTCTGCTCCGTTGCCTTCGTATATTTGAAATAGAACGTGCTGCCGCAATTCTGGCAGAAGCCTTGTTCCGCAATACCCGTCGAGAATGTTTTAAACTGCTCCTCCGGATCAATCACTTCGGCTTCAGTCTTGAATCCCACCCATGTCACGAATGCTGCACCATGAAGCCGCTGGCACTGCGTGCAGTGGCAATGTCCAGCCCAAAACGCAGGAAGCGCCGCCTTAAATTTCACCTTGCCGCAGTAACAGCCGCCTTCAGCGTATGCCATGGCTATATATACCCCAACTCATTGACCACACGGTAGTAGAGGTCGAAACACGGAACTGGACGTGGCAAGTAGCCGTTCGGGCCGATCGCAAGACTTTCCGGTTGGTGAGCGGCCTTGAGCATCAGCGTCCAGCGCCACGTCAGCGGTGACGTTTTGGCTTGATCCGCTCGGCCGCGACTGGTCGGCCGCTTCCGAGGTCGAGGGTGCCGCCGCCGACGACCTGCGAGCGCTCAGGACATCGCTGCCCGACCGGTCGTGAGTCGGTTTGGGCGAAGTTTAGGGCAGTCGGCGCGTTGCTGCTACGGCTCATCCCTCGCTCGCGTCCGTGGCCAGGTCTGCCGTTGCCTGAAGAGGACCGCTCAAACTGCGCCGGTCCAGGGCCACGCTCTTGACGAGCGCGAATACCGGCGTGCCCGAGACCAGCCCGAGCCGTTCGACCGAGTAGCGCGTGAGGCGCGCAATCAACGCCTCGCCGCTGCAGTCGAGTCGGATCTCGACGATCGGCCCGTCGTGGGGTCCGATGTCGGCAACGATGCCCGGCAGGACATTGAGGGCGCTAAGGTCCGCCGGCGCTGACTTCGCCAGCATGACGTCGCGGGCGCGCACCCGCAACCTGAGCCGCGCACCAACCGGCGCATCGAGCCTGTGCAGCTTCCAGCGGCCGGCGCGCGAGGCGAGCTCGGTGAGCCCGAATGTCTCGTCATGCCGCTCCACTGTGGCCTCGATGACCGCGCCGGCCTCGACGCGGTTGGTCAAGGGGAATAGATCGAGGCGCTGCATGATCTCGGACGTCGGCCCGACTGCCGCGACCTTACCCTCGGACAGCAGCACCACGGTTGTCGCCAGCCGCGCGACCTCGGCGATGGAGTGGCTGACATAGATGATGGGGATTTTGCTCTGGTCGCGCAGCCGCTCGATGTAGGGCAGGATCTCTGCCTTGCGCGTCTCGTCGAGAGAGGCGAGCGGCTCGTCCATCAGGAGCACGCGCGGATCGGCAAGCAGCGCCCGACCGACGGCCACACGCTGCTTCTCGCCGCCGGACAGCCGCCCCGGGCGTCGGTCAAGGAGCCCGGCGATGCCGAGCAGATTGACCACTCGATCAAGGTCATCGCCACGTTTGGTCTGCGGCGCGAACCAGCGGCCATAGAGCAGGTTCTGGCGCACGGTGAGATGGGGAAATAAGCGCCCCTCCTGGAAGACGTAGCCGACCCTGCGCCGGTGGCGCGGCACGAAGAGCCCGCCCTCCGTGTCGACCAGGACCGTGCCGTCGATCGTGACGCGACCCCGCTCAGGGCGAACTAGGCCGGCGATGATGTTGATGATCGAGGTCTTACCTGAGCCCGACCGCCCAAATAGGGCGACAAGCCCGCTGGCTGTCTTGAACTGCACATCCAGCAGGAAGGTGCCGAGCCGGTGGCCGATGTCGACAGCGAGCGTCATTCGATGTCGAGCCGGCGGTTGGCATAGCGCGACATCAGTTCGGAGCCCAGCAGCGCCAGCATGGCGATGGAGATGGAGATGAGTGTGAGGCGGAAGGCTCCCACATCTCCGCCAGGGACCTGCATGAATGTGTAGATGGCCGACGGCAGCGTCTGCGTCTCGCCCGGGATGTTGGAGACGAAGGTGATAGTGGCGCCGAACTCACCCATGGCCTTGGCGAAGCACAGGATCATGCCGGCAAGGACGCCGGGGACGATCTGCGGCAGGGTGACGGTCATGAACACCCAGACACGATTCGCACCCAGCGTCCCCGCGGCCTCTTCAAGTCGTGTATCCACCGCCTCTATCGAAAGGCGGATCGCTCGCACCATCAGGGGGAACCCCATGACCCCGCAGGCCAGTGCCGCCCCGGTCCAGCGGAACGAGAAGACGATGCCGAAGTGATCGGCCAGTAACGCACCGACCGGTCCGCGCCGCCCGAACAGGATCAAGAGGATGTACCCGGTGACGACGGGGGGCAGGATCAGCGGCATAAGCACGAGGCCGTTGAGTAGAGATTGGCCCCAAAAACGCCCCCGCGCCAGTGCCATCGCGATCCCGATTCCGAATGGCAGGCTGAGGAGGGTGGCCACGATGGCCACCCTCAGGCTGAGCTGGACCGTCGTCCATTCCTCAGGGCTGAGGGTCATCCAGTCCATGGCGGGTAGACCTCAGCTCATCCAATACGAGCAAGAGAGGCGACGAGACCGATACGTGTCACGAGCGTCCGGAGCCAAGCACCGTGAATCCCTGCGCCTCAAACAGGGGCTTGGCCTTGCCCGATCTGATGTAGGCGAGGAAAGCTGCAGCGTCCGGATGCGTAGCATTCGCCGTGAGCGCAATGGGATAGATGATCGGCGGATGCGTGTCCTCCGGGAACGTGCCGATGATCTTGACGTTGCTGTCGGAAGCCGCGTCAGTCTGGTAGACGATGCCGGCGGGCGCCTCGCCCCTCGAAACGAGCAGTAATGCGGCGCGCACGTTTTCGGCTTGGGCGAGCTTGCTCGAGACGCTGGGCCACACGCCGAGCTTCTCGAGTGCCGCCTTCCCGTACTTGCCCGCGGGCACTGTGTAGACGTTGGCCATCGACAAGCGACCCTCGCCGAGAACTTTGGCGAGATCGAACCCGGGCTTGACTTCGATCGGTTGCGCCTTGTCCTTGGGTGCAATCAGAACGACACGGTTGCCGAGCAGGTTCGAGCGCGTTTCCGGCTTGATGAGATTCTTCTGCGCGAGGTAGTCCATCCAGTCGAGATCGGCGGAAATGAAGATCTGTGCAGGTGCAGCTTGCTCGATTTGTTTGGCGAGTGCCGGGCTCGATCCGTAGGAGATAGTGGCCTTTTTGCCCATCTCTTTCTGCCATTGCATGTTGATGGCATCGAGCGCATTCTTGAGACTTGCGGCAGCGAAAACCATGACGTCCCCGCCTTGCGCTTGCGCTTGCGCTGGCGTCTGTGCCAGTCCCCAAGGCAGCGTTAGGCCAACGGCGGCCCTCAGGACCCTGCACAACAATTCACGCCTGCTTACAGCAACCATCTGGATCCTCCCCTCCTGAGGTGGAACGGCATCGCCCATACAAAATACACAATCCATGGCTATGTTCCACCAACTGTCGCGGACCGGAGAAGATGATCGGCGGACGCGAGCACGTGCAGCAAGTCGCGTCAGACGCTCCCGTCAGAGCTCAAAGCCCCCATCGCGTAGTGCCATGCGCAGCGACACATCCTGAAGCGTGGCGTGGAACGTCCGCACAGCCGGACGTTCAAGCCGCGCCTTGGTATAAAGTCGTAGTGCTCGTCCTGAACGGGTATGAAGCCCAGCTTATAGCGGCGCGCGACGCTGTCGATGGCCACGCCCCAGTCCGCGCGGCCCTGGGCGACGGCGGCAGCGACCGCATTGTGTGACTTGGCTTGGGACCAGTAGCCTGGCGGGCGCGCGCCCTTGAGCAGCCGGTCGATCAGGAAGCGCGCGCCGCTGCCCGGATTGCGGCACACCATCAGACAGTCGGCCTCGGCGAGTGCGACCGCCACAGCCTCCTCGAGCGAGCGCCTCTCGAACCGTAGGTCGCCCTTCCGGAATGCGATCCCTTGCAGGCGGCGATAGCCGGGAAGGAGCTCAAGCTCCGTTGTTAGGAACGGCCGATTGTATTCGCTCGTCTGCGGGTCCATGAGATGGATAGGCGCGATATCGCCCTCCCCACGCTTGGCCGCCGCCGATGCTCCGGTACTGCCGACGTCGAGGCCTGTCATTCGCCTAGCAACTACTTCGCAGTTATGGCAGCGACTCACTGCGTTGTCGCAACCTGCGTACAAGAGCTCCCAGCACGTTGGAATAATCATCGGTCCAGACACGCTGAGTGGGATCGGGCGGCAGGACCGGCCAAAATCTCGACTTGGCGAGCGCCCCGAAATCCTGATCCTTGTGCGCCACCGCGGCGACAATAGGAACCCACTTCTGCTCGCTCGCATCTTCGCGAACGTCGCCGCCCTCATAGAGACGCGTGATCGCGCCGTGTGCATCGGCGACGCTGGCAACGACGGTCGCAAGCTCAAGGTGATAGTTCGACACGTGGATCGCCACGATGCCGTTTGGCTTGAGCTTGCGCAGGTAGACCGCCATCGCCTCCCTGGTGAGGAGGTGTATCGGTATTGCAGCGCCGATGAAGGCATCGACAAATATTAGATCGTAACTGGCATCGGGCGCGTTCGCGATCGTCAGCCGCGCGTCGCCTTGCACAATGGAAATGTTCGGCCGGCACTCCGAGACGAAGTTGAACAGTCTGGGATCGCGCGCGATCCGGATGACGTCGGGATCGAGTTCGTAGTAGATGGCACTGTCCTCGGGCCGCGCCTGGCAGGTGAGACTTCCGGTACCTAGTCCAATCACCGCGTAGCTGATCGGTCCGCCTACGTTGGCGCGCACCGCGTCGAATGTCTGCGCGATGCCGGCGCCAACTTGGAACTCGGAGATCATTTCGGGCCGGCCGGTCACGAGATTTCCGTCGCGGTCGCGGATGCGCTGGGCACCCTGGCCAATGCCGCCATGCCAAAGCACTCGAAACCGGCCGTCGGCTGTTTCCGCGGCGGCGAGGACGCCGAAGAAATTGCGCACTACAAAATTGTTGTTGACGTTGTTATATTGATAATGTCCCAGGACCATCACGAACGCGATGATAGCGGCGAACGCGAGCGGGGCCCGCCAGAAATACACGGTCAAGCCCAGAAGGGCGCCAATGAAGAGCGTTATCAGGTTGTCGTCGAGCTTCAGGCCCGACGACATGAGCATTGTTAGCGGCGCCGCCGCCACGGCAAGCGCACCGAACAGCAGATATTGCCCGGCTCCCTTCGTCGGCAGCGCAAGCCCCGGCATGCACAGGACCGAGAGCGCGATCAACAGGGGATATTCGGCCACCCAGTTAAACACCTGCGGGGCAATCAGCCCGACCGCGATGCCACCGATCATGCCCCCGGCAGAAATCAGCATGTAGAAGGCGGTGAGGAATTGCGGCGCCGGCCGCCGCCGTGCGAGCTCGCCGTGGCACAAGAGCGCAATCACGAAAAACGCGCTCAAATGGACGGAGACGATTCCGACGATGGTCGAGAACGGGCTGATGATTATGAGAACAGCCAAAGCCACAATGACGAACGGGAAGGCTTTGACGACAAGCGAATGCGTAACGACCGGCCGGGATTGGAAAGCGATAACGAATGTCAACAGGTAGATCGCGAGCGGCACGACCCAGAACAACGGAACAGCCGCCGCGTCGGTCGAGATATGCAGGGTAACCGCGAGCAGAAGGCCCGAGGGCACCGCGGCAAGTCCAACGAAAGCCGCCCGGTCGCGCCGGGTGGGCGGCGCGGTTTCCTCGCTGCGAGCCGTAGCGGCAGCCGGGGACAAGTTGGCCGATCGCAGCAACAGCACGCCGCAGGCTGCGATCAGAAGGATCAGGACATAGAAGCCGACGGTCCACAGCCATGTCTGCTCGCCAAGCCGCAGGAACGGTTCAACCACCGTCGGATAGGAGATGAGCGCGAGAAAGCTTCCGACATTGCTTGCGGCAAAAAGGAAATACGGATCGCGTGCTGAAGGATGGTCGGTGCCCACGAACCACGCTTGCATGAGCGGCCCGTTGGCGGCGAGAGCAAAGAACGGCACCCCGATCGAGGCCGCAAACACGCCGAGAAGCCAGAACGCCTCGCCGCGCGAAGGCGGCTGATCCCATCCGCTGGCGAGGTGAAGCGGCAGCGCGAAAGAGGCAATCAGCAACACCGCGAGATGAATGAGGACGGAGCCCCGTCCTGGCGCGAAGCGCGTCAGCAGGTGGGCATAGGCATAGCCGGCAAGCAACGTCGCCTGGAAGAACACCATCGCGACCGACCAGACCGCGGCAGCGCCGCCTAGCCGGGGCAGCACCATCTTGGTGAACATCGGCTGGACGGCAAACAGCAATGCGGCACTGATCAGGATGGCCGCGAAAAAGGCTGCCAACAGCAAATTGTGGGGTGAGGAGGCGGTCTGCGTCATTGTGCGCGTTTAGCCTATGGCGAAGGATTTACGGACGAGAATGGCCGGACGACCACGACACTGGAGTGAACCGCGTGTCGCCATAGGCCCATGCTCTCCTATCTGCCGCTCCTTTTCACATCCGGGAACTATCGCCCCGGAGTGAAAGCTGTCGAGACGGCTCGTATCCGTCTCACTCGTCGGCTTGGAACACCGCCTGACCGGCGCACACGTTCCCTGTCGCGCGTGTCTCCCACGCGCAATTCAGTCGGCCCTAGAACCTTCCGCGAACGTCTATTGACACATAGCGCTTGTTCGTGGCAGCTTAGTGTCTGGAATTTTCCAAGTGTGAGGAGAGCTCCATGCGCACAGTAGTTCTGGCCTTGGCGGCAATGACTATTCTGGCATTAACGGCAGTAACTGGGTTTACCGCCGGCGGAGTGCTGCTCGGAAGCACTGACCCTGGAGGAGCCCCCACCGACCCCATCCGAAAACATCAAATCCGTTCCGGCGGCTTAGGCGCAATTGGCCAGGGAGGCTTCTTGCGCGATGGGGATTACACGCTCGTTAAAGGCGACATGAGCGGAAGGGGCGGTGGTCTCGGCATGGGGAAGGGTGGAATGAAGGGTGACATGATGGGCGGCATGGGCAAGATGGGGAAGTAGATTCTGACCCTAACGTTTCCATCTTACACAGCCACGCCTGCCACGCGGCGCGTAAAGTTTGGTAAGCTACCGGCACCAATACGGGTAGTTCGGAGCCCGGGGCGTTGGAAGAGCCGGGGCTCGACGACAATAGCCGGTTTGCCAGTCGAAGGCCTCGTGGAAAGATCGCGTGACGCGAGTACCGGACCACAGCGGTAGCACGACCTTCTCTGTGCTCAAGGTCCTCTATCTGCTGGCGGTCACCGCCGGCACCTTCATGGTGCCGGCGTTTGCGACAACGCGATCCGCTCCATGGTTGGTCGTTCCAGCCCTGCTGGCGCTTCAGGTCGTCGTCTTACTAGCCTGCCGGATTCGGATCGCCGACATCGTACGCCCAGTCTGGCGACTGAAATGGTTATTTCTGTTCCTGATAGGCTGCTACGTCCTTCTGCCCGCGGAGAGCCCCGGCGCTAGCGACCTCATTCTGCACTGGCGTGTTCCACTCGTCGATTGGCTAATCCCGTTGAACCTGACCGGGCTCGAGCGCGCCGCTTTGATGTGTCTGCAAATCCTGACGCTGCTGCTTGCCTCGACGGTTGTTCGGGTGAGCGGCTCCGGCAGCGATCTGGTGGACGGTCTGCGAGCATTGCGGCTGCCCGACCTATTCATATACTCGCTCGACCACACGCTCGAGCTGCTCGGGGGAGCGAAAAAATCCGGTCGTGGCCGGGCCGAAGGCGCGGGGCAAGGCGGCACGCTTTCGACGCTGAAGCGACTGCTGCGCGGCGACATCGGCGGGTTCGTCCAGACAATAAGGACAAACATCGAGCGCGCCAGGGAGCGCTCGGAAGGCGATCGCCGTCTCAGCCCTCAGTTGGTCCACGATATCGGCATAGTGACCGGCATTGCGTTGTGCATGGCTTCTATCAAGGTGCTTAAGCTCCTGCCCGGCCTGCCCTTTGCTCCGGGACACAAGGCAATCCTGTTGTTCCCGCTGTATATGCTGGCATCTCGCCTCACCTTTTCGCGTTGGGGCGGAACGGCTGCGGGGTCGATCATGGGAGTGATCGGGTTCCTGCAGGGTGATGGCCGTTTCGGCGTCTTGGAGATCCTCAAGCACGTGGTGCCGGGCTTGGTGATTGACCTCGCGGGCCCGCTCGTGCGCCGCCTGCCAGCCTGGGCTTTCGGGTACTGCTTTCTCGGCCTGGCAGCGGCTGCCGGGCGCATCACCACCGAGCTTGTGTTGGTGCTCCTGCTGGGAGCTCGAGCCGAAGTGTATCTCTTCCCAGCCGCAGTCCTGGTACCGAACCTGGTGGCGGGATTCCTGAGCGGGTTTGTGACGATTTTCGTTCTCCGTGCGTTTGCACATTCGGACCCAAAGGTGAATAAGGATCAAGATGAGCATACCGACACCAAGCCAGACGAAGCCGCCCAGATACCGTCGCAACAATTGGCAGGCGAGCGTCCGAAATTGGGCGCGTCGGGCTACTCCGTAGGGCAGAAATAACTGCGGAGCCCTAGCCAACGCAAAACAGCGCCGGCAACCATCTGCTCGGGCACATTCGGTCTCTGCACCGGGAAGGGCCGATGATACGGTCAACCTTGACTGTAGATGTCCTCTCAGGCCTTGGTCACCAATCAAGCCTGCCAAAACATGGGGCTGCGGGAGCGGGACGAGATCGTGGCCATGGTCAACGCCCCGGCCATTCATCTGGTTGCCCGGGACTGATTGCGATGAGATGCAAGAGGGTTATGGCTGGCTTCACGACTGGAACCGATGCGTTGCGGAGGAGATGCGTGCCGACATCTGCGGACAGGATGACGACCTCTCAGCGAGGGCCCTGGGCGGCATTTTCTTTGCGGGCGCTCGGCGGGCTGCTGATGATGGTTGCGCTCGCGCCACCAGCGCTCGCTGAGCCGCGCGTTATCTTGAAGGGACACACACTGGCACTCGGCGGTTTGGCCTATTCGCCGGACGGCATGCACGTCGCGACGGCAAGCTACGACCGCACCGCCAAAGTGTGGGAGGCGGCTACTGGCAAGGAGCTTGTCACGCTGGCGGGACACGGCGCCACGGTCGAGGCCGTGGCCTTTTCGCCGGACGGCAAGTTCCTTGCCACCGGCAGCTACGACGGAACAGTGAAGCTCTGGGACTGGGCCGCGGGCAAGGAGTTGGCCACGTTCGCGGGCCATTCCAACATGATCCGCTCGCTGGCCTACTCGCCGGACGGCAAAACAGTGGCGTCCGGTAGCCATGACAATACGATCAAGTTGTGGGATGTGGCGAGCGGCCGGGAACGGGCTCAGCTCCGTCATAGCGGCGCCGTCCGGTCACTGGCCTTTAGTCATGACAGCAAAGTGTTGGCCTCGGGAAGCAACGACATGACGGTCAAACTTTGGGACGTCGCGAGCGGCGTCGAGCAGGCGACGCTGCGAGGTCACGACCATGGCATCCGAGGCTTGGCGTTTTCGCCGGACGACAGAACGCTGGTCAGCGGCAGCATGGATACCACCGTGCGGCTTTGGGATGTCGCCGGCCACTTGGAGAAGATGACGCTCGACGGAACTGAAAATGAGGTTCTCAGCGTTGCATTTTCGCCCGATGGCAAGCTGGTCGTCGCCGGGAATCAGGACGACACGTTGAAAGTGTGGGACGCGGAGACGGGGAAGCTGCTTGCCAGCATGCTCAACGTCGGAGACCGCGTCCGCGGCGTGGCGTTTGCGCCCAATGGCAAGACACTCGCGACGGCCACCATGGACACCCTTGCGAAGTTGTGGGACGTGGCCGAGGTCCTCAATGCGGGCATCCAGAGCCCCACAGAAACCAGTAAGAACGACGAATTGGCATCGTTCGCGGGACACACGGCATATGTGACGGCCGTGGCCTTCT
>Ga0247727_10020129_pt1 | contig 10242 bp, 13 predicted proteins | sample WisWelCaveWW1625_FD_202498 | JGI IMG/M metagenome (GOLD analysis project Ga0247727, IMG submission 202498) | Biofilm microbial communities from Wishing Well Cave, Virginia, United States - WW16-25 | ecosystem: Environmental > Aquatic > Deep subsurface > Groundwater > Cave microbial mat | place... | reverse complement strand
AATTCTGAAAAAATATAATGCTCGCCTCTTAGTTTAGATATATCTAGAGGGATTTTCTGGACATGCCCTAATTTGGCAAGCTCGTTTATATCCATCCCGCCGATCGGAGAGAATAAAAGAATAAGCCCGCTTTTTCCTGTGGTTTCATCCCTGCCATAAGTAAGCGATAGATACATCTCTTCAGCTATGGAAAGCGCAGGTTCGAGCAATATTCCGTGCGGCAATTGCCCACCTATCTCCTTTCTAAAGATATCATGGGAATATTTATTTACCATACTTTCAAGCGCGTCTGGTCTTACTTTTACAACTACGCTATCTTTTATTTCTATAACTTCTTCTTCCTGCCCTTTTACAGGCAAAATTATCTTAACGCCGCCTTCTTGCCCCCTGTGGCCCGTCAATACCTGTGATTTGATGACAATTCCTTGCGGAAAAGAGGAGAGTGCGTAATCGTGTACTATTTCTTCTAACTCTCTTTCTGTCCTGACTAGAATTCCTTCTGTAACCGGTATCCCATATTGGCTAAATAAACTTTTACCTTTATACTCCGCAAAATCAACCATAATCAGAGCAGAAATATGTTACTACTTTAAAAAAGTAATGTTTAAAAAGGATAAACCAAATAGTTAAAAAATGCCGAAGGCGATACCCTAAAAAATCTAGTTTTGATATTTGTGACTTTAGACTATCTTAAAAAAAGTATCAGGTGTTTTAACGTAGCTTTTCATAAGCTCTTCAAAAATTTGCTTTTTATAGTCAAATAATGCCACTATTTCATATCGTTCTAAAATCTTAAAGTCATGATAATTGTAAATCCTCAAAGACTTTGTATGAGCTTTTGTTCTTTCAGGCCATGTTTCTTTAATGGATTTTAACCCTAGGATTTGCAGGCTTTTCCTGATTTTTTCAAGTAAAATAGCATCTTTATTCAAAAAATCAATTTGTTTTCTCCGTGGGCTTTTTGAGTAGTGCACACAACCATCTCCTGCAAAAAATCCTTTGAGTATCAAAGATAATTCCTCTTTGTATGCTTTTTTAATACATAAATCAAAGAGTTGATTGATAAAATTAAGGAAAAATCCTCTGAAAATAGTTGAGGCATAATAAATTTCAATAAAACCTTTTTCAGAAGTGCTAACATCTCTGTAAGTACCAATTTGTCCAGTAAAATAAATCCATTTGGGCCTTTTTTTAGCAATATTTAGGCTTAGTGAAGATATCCAGTAATCATGTAACTTCTCTATATCTACAACATTTTTAAAGTTAGTATTAAGTCCAATTTTATAATGTAGTTCATTTGTAGGTATATTTAATTTACTAAGCAAGTTACAATACATCTTAATGGCATTAACATTACTATTTGCGATGCTTACTTGTCCACTATGCTTGCTTATGCCTGGTGCATTTGTATATTTTTCTCCCTCTGCAAAATACAATCCGATTGCAATGAAATCTTCTGCTTCAAGGCTAAGAGTAGAGGGCAACAGAATAAAATTACGATTGGAGGAAGTACTCAAAAGTATAGAGGACCCCTTCTTTGTTGTTTTTGAGAAGAAAGTTTTTCCTGTCTTAGACATAATTTTAATTGGAACATACTCCAAAAGTGAGTTTTTGCTTAAGTTGATATTTTTGATTTTCATTTCATAAACCCCTTTTGATGAAAAGTCAATACAACTTAGTTTATAAACCTCACACGAGAATGTCCACTGTGTCCAGTGGGGAAGAAGTACTAAAAATAAGAGAGAATAGTGCCGGAGGCGATATTTGAAATCGCGACCTCAGGATGTCTAGCGCATATGAATTTCATCGCCTTACGGCTCATCACTCATAAGCATATGAGTCCTGCGCTATAACCAGGCTAAGCTTTCGGAATCAATTGATAACTCCGGCATCTCCTAGCACTCTTCTCTCTGAGAAAAAAGAATCCCAGACTTTTTATAAAAGTATCTAATAAACTATCTCATCCGAGTTCTTCTTTTGCGTGTATAAAAGGTCATCTTCTTCATCGGCATTGCTGTCAAAATCAAAGCAGAAAATATCATCGTTGTCAGTTTTTATTTTGATTTCTTTATTGTATGCCTGAAGGGCGCTCATTGCCAGGGTTTTGAATTCAGGAGAATTGACATTGGAAAAGCCATCCTCTGTATAGAGAATCTCCACCATATTCCTATTGCTGTCTTTTCTTAATGCGAGGGTATTTTCTAAAGGATATGTATATGTCTTGTCCAGAATAGGAATTACTCCCATATCAATATCCGTTTTATTATTGAATATCCTGTCTTTTAGACTTGACTTTTCCTCATTAAAATCAGTAAATACTTTTTTTGTCGAGTCTTTTCTCAAGAAAATTCTAAGTGATATATTGATGTTTGTTTTCTTAAGGGCAAGCTGGATCTCCGGATATTTAAAGTTAAACCTGTCAATAATGGCCCTGGTTTTTTTTATATAATGGTATGTCTCTATATCGCCTTTGCCGTAATCCTTATCTACCATTTTAACTAGATTAATAAGGCTGTTAATGTCTGATTTCAGAATTTCCATATCCTCAGAGCTAAAGCTGGTTTTGATTTTAACCCCCTGTTATATTATGTTTTCTATATTTATAAATTATCCTATTTCTTATTTACCAACCCTAGAAGCAATGCTTTGCCTCACTTTTTCCATTTCGCCATCCTGGTATTTGCCTCCGGGCCAGTGATGTAATCCGTCATTTTCAAACCTTGGGATCACGTGAAAGTGAGTATGAAAAACTGCCTGCCCTGCAGCCTTTTCTGTATTTACGCCCATGTTAAACCCTTGGGCATTTGTTGCCTTCATGACTGCATTTGCCACTTTTTTTACAGCTTTCATGCAGGCGCTTATATCTTTGTCATCATCTTCGAGCAGGTTTTTAGAATGGTTTTTCGGGACAACGAGAGTATGGCCTTTATTTATCGGCATTATGTCAAGAAATGCCAAAACTTTCTCATCTTCATAGATTTTCGCAGACGGGATTTTTCCATCGATTATTTTGCAGAAAATGCAATCTTCATCTTTTTTCATAAGACACCACCTTTTTTGTTTGTACGAATTCTGTGTTTTTAAATTTTTTTGATGATTTTTTCCACAGGAAACCGCACATGCAAAATCAGTCTCATTTTTGCATGAGACAAGTCTCATTTTGTTATGATTCTCGTCTCAAATTAGAAAGTGAGACCCCCCTTGATTTCCTATGGAAAAAGAGGCTATTTTTGTCTCAAAATAGTATCATTTTATTATGAGAAAAGTATGATACTGTCTCTTCATGTCTCAATTGTTCAGAAAGATTTATAACAAAGATTTAGATTCCACACAAGATGGCAGTTGGGGGAGATATTGATAAGAATGCATTATTAGATTCATTCAGAAGGATAAAAGAAGATATATCAAGGCATGATTCTGACATTGCAAAATTGAATACTGATAACGCTAAATTAAATGCTGAGATCTATCAGTTGAAGCTTGAATATAAGAATATCCTTGAAGATAGGATTTCTGAAGGAAGAAAAGACAAGAGCCTTAATGAAAAAGACCAAGTTGCATTTATTGTAGCTGAAACTCTCAAAAACTTCCATACTATGCCTGATAAAAAAAAGGCAATTGACCCTATTTTAAAGAAGATAAACAAGAACAGAAAAGCAATAATAAAAAACAGGATACAGCTTCTTGCCGAACAAAAAAAGTTTTCTGTGCCGGATATCAAAGAGATAATTGTAGATCAGGAGGGCCTATGCTCAAAAGCTACTTTCTACCGCTATATTGAAAAGATGAAAGATAACGGGATTATAGATTTAATAAAGATAAATGACAGAGAAGTTGTTCTCAGGGTAAACTAGTTCAATTCTCGTCATCCGGAGGGAAACCGAATTCTATATCCATAAGATCCATATTATATTCAGGCTCGGTGTTTTTTTTGATGATACTATGCCTCTTGTAATAGAATACCTCATAATTTATTTCTCTTCCTGCATCTTTTAGCCCAAGCCTGTCTTCAATCTGTGAAATTATCGCTTTTTCAAGGTAAATGAGCTTTTCTTCCATAATGATATCTGCATTGACAATATCTCCGTATTTCACTATAACAACATTCCTGTTCTTGTTGTCTCCTATATAAAAAAGCCATTTTTCAACATAATCTTCTTTATATGCTCTTTTCATATAGATATTTATTGTCTTTGTATCGTTGATCACTGAAACAGGAGCATTTCTCCTCTTTAATTTCTCTATTAATTCTTGCACTTGTGTTTTATTATCTAGAACAAATTCTGACAAGAGGCTTGAATTCTCCCCTTTTATTTTCGTATGGAAAACTTCCCATCCTGAGCTTTTTTTCCTAGCCTCTATCTTTAGCTTATGGTCTTTTAAAGAATTCTCTAAGATGATAAGATCCTTTGATTCAGCGACTTTTTTCCACACTGTTTCCCACCCCAATTAATTGAGATAATAATCTTTCATATAAATCTTTTCATTGAGAACGCCGCAAACAAGGTGAGCATCCCCAAAAACATTATAGAGAAATATAAGATATAATTGTTGTTTGCTATTCCAAAAGGGATAAATCCGAAAAAGCCGACAACACTAAATTTCGTGTTTGCATTGTCTTTTGTATTTGTAATTACTCCTATAATAATTAACCCTATCCCTATCAGAACTAGGATTATTCCTGCCGGCAGAATATTCTCCTGGATCATGCCATAATATAAGTGATGCAGGTTTTTAAATTATTGCATTCCGACATTTCCAGGCCATAGTTTGCCAGTGCATAGTCAATTATGCTTATTTTTTTTGCCATATAATAGGAATTATTGCCTGAAATATGCTTTTCATATATTATATATTCTGAGCTATTTAGAGGAATTATCATTTTTTTATATCCTGAAGCAGCTGCAACCGCTGCTTTTATGTGTATCCCTCCTGTCTCTAAGAGGTTTCCTTCTGAATCTATTGCGCCTGTAATTAAAGTATTATTATTTATTGATTTATTCTTGGATAATGCGATTATGCCTAGCGCAAGAGAACTCCCTGTGCTTCCTCCTGAGACTTTCTCTGATCTTAAGTCATAGGAGATGAAATAATCATGGCTGACATTTAGATATGACTCTACAAACGTTATTGCGTTTATCGCAGATTCTATAGCAGCTCTGTCAACGCCTGTCCTTTCGTCAAAGACGATGTTATTGCCGGTTCCTTCAATAAATCCAATCCTCATCCACCCTGCAACTCCTGATTTCATATCACTTGAGACTGCAACTATCGGCACATCAATATAGCTTGAGAATAGGTTTTCATTATACTCGCCGTATAATATCTGCTTATATGCTGAAGAATCGCTTATAATAATCAACAATAATAAGATAAAGATTAATTTTTTCATTCTTCTAGCCACTCAAAAATTTTATCTTCTGTCTCATTAGTAAGTGTATTTGTACCGTGCTCAAAGCCACTCAGTATAAGGAGGTCTGCATCTGTAAGTTTTGCCATTATCAGAGAATCGTCATATGATACAGAATCACCATTTGATATTATAATCAAGAGAGGGATCTTCAGGTTTATTACATTGTCTCTTGTGGATATTCCTTTATAATTAAAGCTAGGGGATAATGCAATTACTGCTTCTATTTCCTTATCGTGACTTGCTAAGTTTATGGCTGTGTTCGCTCCGATACTTGCGCCTACTACATAAATATTTTTTATACCTTGACTTTTCAGGTAAACTTTTGCTGCTGTTGCATCTTTTTCCATGCCTTTAAAATCATCTTCTGTAAAATCAGCATAATCCATCTCAGAGTCTCCATGCCCCCTAAAATCTATCGCTATTATTGAAAAATTATATTTTAATGCTTCTTGTATAAATTTGTCATAAGAATGCCTATCGCTTCCTAACTGGTGGAGAAGGATTAATCCTCTATTTGAGGCTCCTTGATAATATGTGCCTCTTATGACAACATTATCAGCTGTTGTTAATATCACTTCGTTTGGAGACTGTATATTATTATTAGTGCATGAGCTAAAGACAAACACGCACAAGGCTAACAATAGCTTAAGATTCAACTTATCACCCCGTGATTAAGAAGTGTATGGGGGATATTTAAGGTTGTTGATTGGTACACGAAGATACAATATTGACATAAATCTCTGAAACTTCAATTCCATCACAATCTTTATAAATCCCCAATTTTTCTTTTGTGCTTATGGCTAGATTAAGAAAGTTCGTGTGTTACAGGCATTATGAGAGGCCAAACACAAGGAAATCCAAGTACAGGAAAAAATCCTTTGTAAGGGGCAATCCTGCTTTAAAGATTGTAAAGTTCAACGTCGGCAATTTGCAGGCGACTTTTTCGCACAGGGTTGATCTTGTATCAAGAGAAGAAATCCAGATAAGGGATAATGCTGTTGAATCAGGAAGGACTACTGCGACAAGACTGCTTGAGAAAGTATTGGGCAAAAACGGCTTCAGGTTACAGGTCAGGCCTTATCCTCATCATATTCTAAGAGAACACGCTTTGGCAGCTGGAGCTGGAGCAGACAGGTTTTCATCTGGTATGGCTCACTCATTCGGAAAGCCTGCAGGAAATGCTATGAGGCTTGTAGAAAACCAGATAATAATTTCAGTGCATGTTAATGAAGTGAATGTACCATTAGCAAGAGAAGCTATGCAGAAAGCAAATCATAAATTGCCTAAAAACTGCAAAATAACAGTTAAAAAGAATTAACTTCCCTTATTTTCGATTTTCTTTAGAATTTCTGTTTCCTGGCTTTTTCCATCATCAAGGATTTTAGCTCATCAATGTTTGTTATAATGTCAGGATATTGTTTCCTGAACCCATCGATGACACTCTTGTCGCACATATCAGTCTTGCTAAGATAAAGGATGAGTGGCTTATCGAATTTTTTCACATTTTCGAGTAGCTTCTCCTGGTTTTCCATGCTGTATTCAAATGTCGGATCAAACACATAGACCAGAAGGTTTGCAAGATGCCTCACAGCAAGATAAGCCTGCAATTCAATCTTGTTCATCTTCTCAAGCCTGTCTAGAGTCCCTGGGGTATCGATTATCTGGATGTTTGAAAGAGGCTCTTTTATGTATCCCAGATTAAGTCTCTTTGTCGTGAAAGGGTATTCGTTTATCTCTGGTTTTGCGGTCGTCATTTTGGATAATAACGTAGATTTCCCTACATTCGGATAGCCGAAAATGCAGACTGTAAAAATAGAGGTCTTTATGGCAGGATATGATTTCATCGTCTTCCTTGACTCTTCAAGATATGCAAGGTTCGGATTTACCTGTTTCATTATGCTCGATATTCTGCCAAAAAACTCTTTTTTCGCTTTTATTATGCTGTCATAATCGTTCGAGAACTTCATCTTCCTGCTGTATAGCTTAAAGAACTGCCCGACTTTTTTTATCGCCCAGTTGAGTGCGCCAAGGGATTTCTTCAATGATTTATAGTCAAGAGTGAGCTTTATTAATTCCTGATAGAACATATCAAGGCTGTCAATATCAGGGAAGGAGATAAGTATTTTTGTGAGAGTTTCTGTCAGATGCGCCCTTATGATATCAATTCTCATTACTTCTTTGTTCTTTGCCCTGGACAGGCCGTCTTTTCCTTTAATAGTAGAATTGATCTCGCTTATTCTTTTTGATGCCTTCCTGAATGCAACATCTAGATAAAACTCAGCGCTCTCAACGGTCTTTAAGTCCTGAAAGTTCATATGTTCTAGAAAGTTAGGTTGTTTTATATGTTTAATCTTCTTTTATCCTTTCAACAAGATCATCTGTTAGGAAATTATTTTCTTCTAGAATTTTTCTTGTCATTGCTTCGAGAGTCCAGACATCTTCCAAAAGATACCTGTCTCGTTCGGCTCTTATTCTTATATTCGAAGCATGTGCAGCTTTTGGTGTAATTGAAGGAAGATGTATCTCATTTTTAATCCAATAAAAATTAGCTTTGTCTTGAAAAGCATTTCGTAAGTCCTTTCTTTGTTTTATAGCCCAATCCTGGTCTTTTTGGTCAGGGCCAAAATATACAATGAAAGGATATCTTGAACCTTGGTTAAGTTCAATCCTTAGTTTCAAATCTTGTTCGTAATCTCCACTTAATTTGAAAAAGCCGTTTATTATTTGTTTACTCCAAAGCCCTGTTTTTTTTATCTCTTGTATTCTTTCATCTTGTGATAACTTTGTTACTCTATTTCCATAGTCTGATGGATTGCTTGGTCCAATAAACAATCCGAAATAGATGAGAATTCAAATTGATTAAATTTAACATCGCTAAAAAGCGAGTTAGATGCAAAATTAATATAAGCATGCATTCTTGCAATATATTGGGAAACATACTGACCAAAATGCAGATAGTCGAATCTTCCGCCACTCCAGATCTGCAAAACTTTCACAATTTGCATATGAAGTTATTTATATTTAAAGATATTCAACAATTATAATGAAAATCCACTTCGTAACAAAAAACCTGCACAAAATAAATGAAGCAAAAGAAATCTTAAAAGAATTCAATATTGATGTAGAGCAGATAGCTGAAGATAAATATGAACCTAAAGAATTGTCTTTAAAAGATGTGGCAGAGTACAATGCGAAATTTTTCTATGAAAAATACAAAAAGCCTGTTATTGTAGATGATACAGGCGTCTTTTTCAAGGCTTACAAGGATTTCCCCGGCAGTCACCCTAAATTAATGTTTGATTTATTAGGCTATAAAGGATTGTTGAAATTATTAGAAGGGGAAAACAGGGATGCACAGTTCCGGACGTGTGTCGGCTATTGCGATGAGAACGGAGTCAGGATCTTTGACGGAATATTGAAAGGGAAAATAGACACGAAAATCAACAATGCAGATGAAGATTTTCTTCCTTATGAAAGGATTTTCCTCATCAATGGAAGGCCCATGTCAAATCTTTCAAGAGACGAGAAAAATAAGATATCACATAGGGCTGATTCTTTAAAGAAGCTCGGGCAATTCCTTACACAAAAGAAGATATGAGAGAGTAAAGCAGGCTAAGGAGAGGCAGATAAATAATTATGTTTGACAAGAACTGGCTTATCTGATGTGTCATGACTTCAAACGGGTCATAGAATGTCAGGAATAACGGGAAAGCAAGTAGAGTTCTTAAAATCAATGCTATAATAAAAGTTTCAATAAATCCCATCCCCATTCCGTGCAAAATGCCAACAATTAAACCGCATATTCCTGCAATCACTGGAGTAAGCATATAACCAGGAGAGATAAAACTGTTAAGGGCATAGCAGGATACTCCTACAATAGGCCCGTAGATAAGAGCATAAATTGGGCCGAAAGTATAGCCGATAAAAAAAGTAAATGCAGTATTACTCTCGGCTGATATATGAGGCACTAGTTTGCTATACCTTATAGTGATGAAAGTAATCGGCACAAAAACAGTTAATATTGCTAGGCCGACAACATATTTTCCCCAGACAATTGCTGCAAAAAGAAAGATGCAGGCGAGAAGAATTATTTTTATGCTAAGATATTTTTTTAATTTTCTTTTTACAAGCTCCCTATTAAATCTCTCCATTAAAAATATAAGGGTTTTAAGGCTGTTAATAAATTTATTTATGGGATTTTTGATTTATGCAAAGTTTTCTGTAGAAAAGTTTAAAAACTAGTGAAATAGTAAACGCTTTGAGGTGAGATTGATGTTTTTTAAGAAAAAAGGTTCCTTGGAATTGTCTGTTACATCGATTGTGATTCTTATAATGGCCATTGTAATTTTAGGGCTAGGACTGGGCTTTGTCAAGACGATGTTTGACAAGACTACCGGCCAGATAAAAGATATCAACAAGGATATTGAGAGGCAGATGATTGCCGATCTCAAAGAGAGCACCGAAAGGATACTTATGGACAATGACAATATTGAAATTGAGCAAGGGAAGACAAGGGAAGTTTACCTTGGTTTAAGGAATGAGCTTGATACTGACTATACGTTCACAATAGACGGGTTAGGTAAGATAGACACATTGACAAACCCTGGGAAATGGGTAGCTGATGACTCTGTAATTACCTGCTTCACTTCATTCGACAGCAAGGCTGTCCTGTCAGGAGACAATAAAAAAACCAATTCTATTTCATTTACAGCAGACAAGAAAAAATTCATCAATAAAGGTGAGATATTGATAAGTAAAGTCGTGATAAATGTTGCAGGAAGGGCTCCGCCAGGAACATATAGCTGCTCAGTAATTATTGAAGATCCTGT
>Ga0247727_10020128_pt1 | contig 10242 bp, 11 predicted proteins | sample WisWelCaveWW1625_FD_202498 | JGI IMG/M metagenome (GOLD analysis project Ga0247727, IMG submission 202498) | Biofilm microbial communities from Wishing Well Cave, Virginia, United States - WW16-25 | ecosystem: Environmental > Aquatic > Deep subsurface > Groundwater > Cave microbial mat | place... | reverse complement strand
GCGTGAATTAGAAATGGGGTTACAACTCCAGGATTTCGATTTCGTGATTGGTGTAGATGCAGATGTCGGCCGCAATCGCCATCGACTTTTCGACGACGCCTCGGGCATCCAGCGTGGAATGGCCGATCAGTGCGCGCGCCGCCGCCTGTGCGTAGGCCCCGCCCGATCCGATGGCGACGATGCCATCTTCCGGCTCGATCACGTCGCCGGTGCCCGAGAGGATGAACGAATGTTCCCGATCGACCACGGCCAGGAGCGCCTCCAGACGCCGCAGAATCCGGTCGGTGCGCCAGTCCTTCGCCAGCTCCACGGCGGCGCGGGTCAGGTTGCCGCGATACTGTTCGAGTTTGGCTTCAAACTTTTCCAGCAGGGTAAAGGCGTCGGCGGTGGCGCCCGCAAAACCGGTGAGGATCGTCTGATTAAAAATCTTCCGAATCTTCTTCGCGTTGTGCTTCAGAACGGCCGCCCCGAGCGTGACCTGGCCGTCTCCCCCCATCGCCACCTGCCCGTTATGCCGGACGGAAAGGATCGTGGTCGATCGGATCATCGGCCGGTCGGATGTCGGTGTATGAATCATATTTTCCCCAGGAAACTGGCGCATCGTGACGCGCAGGCGCGGGGCTTGTCAATCTGACTGGCGTGCGTATTTCGGCTACAGCAGATTGAAGAACGGCCGAAACTTCAGGCCGTCCAGGGCGAGGTCGTTTGGGACGCCTTTACCCTGGATGAGGACCTTGAACACGCTTCCCATGCCGCCGGGGGCCATGAGTTGTCGCATCGTGAGAAACGTCCGTCGCGCCGCCTCCGACGTTTCCATTTCGGCGGCGGCCGCCTCCATCCGTTGCGCGATGCCGAGGCCCATCAAAAAATGGGTCTGGTCGGTAAACCCAATCAGCGCTAACCCGGCCGCCTGCCCCGCCTGTGCCAGCGACGTAAAATCGACGTGGGCGGTCATGTCCTGCATCCCGATCCGTTCAAAGGGGGCCTCGTTCGTCGTGTGGTGATCGTAGCAAAGGAACGTCCCGCGCGGCCGCCGACCGTCATACAACACGGCGGCCGGATGGCCGTAATCAATCGTCAAAACAAAGCCGCGCGTGAGCGAAGCCGCCACATCGCGCATCCAGTCGAGCGCCTGGAGGTTGACCTCCATCTCCACCGACCGGTCGAACGGCACGTCGAGCGCCCGCAGATGGGGGGCGAGTTTCGGCGACGAAGGCTCCATCCAAACGGGATGGAAGCCGTCCGCCCGCCAATCGACCCACATCTCCTGAAGCCGTCCCGCCTCCGTGCGCAGCCGATGGACGGGAAAGGCGTCGATCAACTCGTTCGACAAGACGACACCTGTGATGCCGCTCGGAATGTGGTCTGCCCATTTAACAGGGAAATCGGAAAGTGCCGCCTGCTGCCGCTGCATGAGCCGGGGGCTTCGCTCGACGATGACATATTCCAGGCGTGAAAACGTCGCAGGCGACACCTGCTGAATCTCGCGCAAAATATCACCGCAGAGCGTCCCCCGACCGGCCCCCATCTCCACAATAGTGACGGGATCATCAACGGGGCCAAGGGCCGCCACCATTTGCAAGAGTTGCCGCGCGATCAGTTCGCCAAAGATGGCGTGGACGGAGGGGCTGGTGTAGTAATCGCCGCGTGGTCCGATCTGCGCGTCGCCTGCGGTGTAATAGCCGTGGGTCGGGTGATAGAGGGCCTGCGCCATGAACCGGACGAAGTGAATCGGGCCACATCGGGCGATTTCATCCCGTAAAATATCTGCCAGGTTTTGTTCCGGCATCAGGACTTCCCCCGCAACATGACAAGCACGCTGAAGCGTGCCACGCCAATTCTTGCGAAGGCAAGCGTGAAATGGGAGTGAAAGGAGAGTGTTCTGTTTGGGAGGGAGGGCGCACCCTCTCCGGGCGGAGAGGGTGCGCCGTGAACCCGCACTGCCTTACTCTACGGGGGCAATGCCAATGGGGAGCTGATGGGTGGGCTGGAAATGGGGCAGGGCAGAACAGACGATCGCGTAATCCACATCCGCGATGTGGATGACCCTCAGGAGCGATTCGATTTTTGCCCTAGTGACCGCTCCTCCCGCTCGCCTCAAGAGGAACACCGCCACCTTCTCTTTGAGGTCGGCAACCTCTCTTGGATTATCGAGCACCTTGATATCCAGCGGCGAAAACGGGCGAATCCTTAGATGCTTGGCATAACGGATGACGAAGTTACGCGCCGGATCCTCCACACTTCCGCCGCCCTCTTCCTGAAGCTTCCCCAAACTGAAGATGATCTTATCCCAGTGTGTCACCGCTCGGGGGGGGCAGACCGAATAATTAAAACTCCGTTTCGGGAGCGTGTTGGTGGTGGGGGGAAGAACGAGGGTGGAAAGATCGATTTCAGGGTCAAATACAGGGTCACCAACCTGCGCCGAGGCCTTCTCCGAGTAGAAGAGAAGACTCGCAACGGCCAAAGCGATCCACATAGCTGATTTTAACGTTTTCATTTTGTTGCCTCCTTGTAGAGTGTTTGTGAACGATCGGTTGGAATCTGAACCGATCGACGTTGTGGCCAGGACCATCCCGACCACGCGTGAAGATACGCCAACGACGCAGAACTGCAAGTGGTATATCCACTCTGTCGTTGCATCGCCCAACCCCCAAACCCGGTGTAAGCGGGTTGGGCGTTACACAGGTACGAGTTTTAATAAAGCATCCTTCGTGCCAGCAATAAACACTGCTTAAGCCATTGGTAAACAACACATTCAACAGATACAACGGTATCTTAAAGGATACCCTGTGAACCGTTTAGATACAGTCACGAGATACACTAATGGATGATCCGCCCGTATTTCAAAAAGGTTCTGATCTCCAAAAATCCCAGCCGAGGGACCCAAACGGGTTGCAGACGAGATCAACAACAGACCTCGAACCGTCCTGCGGCTTGCATCCTTTTTTCGGCTTGTGTTAGTTAGTCGGCCTTCTTCAATGGTGGGGGGCGGCGCGATGTCTGGGCATTCGAAATGGGCCACGACCAAACACCGCAAGGGGGCGGCGGACGCCAAGCGGGGGAAGATATTCACGAAGATCATCCGCGAGATGACCGTCGCAGCGCGGATGGGCGGCGGAGACCCCGACGGCAACCCCCGACTGCGGATGGCGATCCTGAAGGCCAAAGAGGCCAACATGCCGGCCGACAACATGAAAAAGGCGATGCTGCGCGGCACCGGCGATCTGCCTGGGGTGCATTATGACGAGATTCTCTACGAAGGCTACGGCCCGGGCGGCGTCGCGCTTTTGATCGAGATCATGACCGACAACAAAAACCGCACCGTCGCCGAAATCCGCCATCTGCTCGGAAAACAGGGCGGCGCCCTGGGAGAGTCCGGCTGCGTGGCCTGGATGTTTGAACGAAAGGGCAGTCTCGTCATCGACAAAAAATTGGTGGACGAAGATCGGTTGATGTCGCTTGCGCTCGACGCGGGCGCGGAGGATGTCCAATCGGACGACCCGGACCAGTTTGACGTGATCACCGCCCCAGCCGATTTCGAGGCGGTGAAAAAGGCGCTGGCAGACGCGAAGATCGACTGCCTCTCCGCCGAGTTCACCCGCCTTGCGAAGACGGAAGTCCATCTCGAAGGCAAGGCGGCCGAGCAGATGCTTAACCTGATAGATGCGCTGGAAGACCACGACGACGTCCAGAAGGTCCACGCCAACTTCACCCTCCCCGACGAATTCCTCTCCCAAGAGACAGGATAGGGATCGCCCCGCAACGACGAGACGACCCGTGGGTTACATTCTGGGCATTGATCCGGGGATTACCTGCACGGGGTATGGCCTCATCGAGACGGCGGGAGACCGGCTCATCCTTCTCGCTTCGGGGGACGTCCGCCCGAAACCATCCGATCCATTCCCCTCGCGGCTTAAAGCAATCTTCGATGGCTTGAACGCCCTGCTCGCCTCTCGCGCGCCGGTCGCCATGGCGGTAGAGGAGGTGTTTCTTGCGCGCAACTTCCCGGCGGCGCTCAAACTCGGCCAGGCCCGTGGCGTCGCGCTGCTGGTGGCCGCGATGCACGACCTTCCGGTGTTTGAATATAGCCCCACGCAGGTCAAAATGACTGTGGTCGGCTATGGCCGCGCCTCGAAGGAGCAGGTTGGTTTGATGGTGGGCCGTCTGTTGAACCTGTCGCGTCCTGTCGCGTCCGAACATGCCGCCGACGCCCTGGCCATTGCGATCTGTCATCTCTATTCCACCCCGGCGCATTCGGCCCAGCGGCAGACAGGTGACCGATGATTGCCCTCTTGTCCGGACTGCTCGCCTCGAAATCGCCCATCGCTCTCATCGTTGACGTTCAGGGGGTCGGCTATGAAGTTGCCGTGCCGCTCTCGACGCTCGACCGCCTTCCAGAAGTCGGGTCGCAGGTGACGCTCCATATTCACACCCATGTCCGCGAAGATGCCCTGCAACTCTACGGATTCGGAACCCGCGCGGAGAAGCATCTTTTTCTCCTCCTGATCGGCGTGGCTGGGATCGGGCCAAAACTGGCGCTGGGCGTTCTGTCGGGCATCGCGGCGCGTGATCTCATCGCCGCCATCCGTGGCGGAAAGATTGAACGGCTCCGGTCGATCCCAGGCATCGGCTCCAAAACGGCGGGCAGGCTGGTGTTGGAATTAAAAGATAAACTGGCCGCGTCATCCAATCTGGCCGATCTGGCCGACGGGGGCGACATCGCCGATGCGACCGCGCCAGCCGACACCATCCCGACCGCCGATCAGGCGCGCGAAGACCTCCGCTCAGCGCTCGTCAACCTCGGTTATTCCCGCGCCCTGGTCTGCCGCGCGGTAGAGCAGATTGCCGAGGCGACCCCCGGCGACGCCACGTTGTCCGACCAAATCAAGGCGGCGCTTAAAATCCTGGGGCGAGTTTATTAGACATTGAAGAACCTTGCCCTCTTCCCCAATCGTCGTCGCGCGATTCAGGCCACCGTGAGCGAGAAATTTACGCGCATGGAACGCGGCCGCCTGACATCGGAATGCGCCAAGATCGATCCAACGTTTGAGAAATCGCTCGCCGAGGAAGGTCTGGGCCAGGAGATTAAACGTTCGATGCAAGAAAGGTAAGCAATGGAAGAAGGCAGCCGTCCACTCGCAGCAGAGACCACCCCTGACGATCGGCAGGCGGAGGCGCGGCTTCGGCCGGCGGCGCTGTCGGAATATGTCGGGCAGACGGCCATTAAGGAGAACCTGCATGTCTACATTCAGGCGGCGCGGCAGCGGGGCGCGGCACTGGATCACGCCATTTTCTACGGCCCGCCGGGGTTGGGAAAGACGACGCTCGCCCACATCATCGCCCATGAGATGGGGGTGAATATCAAAGCGACCTCCGGCCCGGCGCTGGAGCGGCCGGGGGACCTTGCGGCGATTTTAAGCAACCTCGCGGAGGGCGACGTCTTTTTTATTGACGAAATCCATCGGCTGCATCCGGCGGTGGAGGAGGTCCTATATCCGGCGATGGAGGACTACCAGCTCGATCTGGTGATCGGACAAGGCCCCGGCGCGCGGACGCTGAAGTTTAACCTGCCGCGCTTCACCCTCATCGGCGCCACGACCCGCGCGGGGCTGCTCACCTCGCCGCTGCGCGACCGGTTCGGCGTGATTAGTCGTCTGGAGTTCTACCGTCCTGAAGAGTTGCAGCAGATTGTGCTGCGCTCCGCGAAACTCCTCGACGTGCCGATTGATCCGGATGCCGCATTGGAGATTGCCGCGCGAACGCGGGGGACGCCGCGAATAGCGAACCGAATCTTGCGGCGGGTTCGAGACTTTGCCGAGGTGAAGTCCGACGGCCATATCCGGCTGGAGACCGCCCGACAGGCCCTGAAGCGGATGGAGATCGACGCGGCGGGATTCGATGCGATGGATGTTCGGTTGCTGCGGATGATGATCGAGAAGTTCGACGGCGGCCCGGTCGGCGTCGAAACGCTCGCGGCCGCTCTGGGCGAAGAGCGGGAGACGCTGGAAGAGGTCGTGGAGCCGTATCTCATTCAGGGCGGTTATCTCGACCGCACCCCGCGCGGACGCGTGGCGTCCAAACGCGCCTACGAACATTTCGGCCTCCCCCGCCCCCGCTCCGCCCCTCCGACCCTCTGGCCCGCCGCCGGCGCATGAACGCGACTTTCTCTCGAACTGGGTATCTTTACCCCCCTGACAAGGGGGGCAGGGGGGTTGCACCTAAAACATCCGATCAACCCCTCAATCCCCCTGATCAGGGGGAGGATGGCACGCGGAGGCTTCTGTTTCGGGCGGCTCCGGACCGCTTGGAATCGGGAGCGATTGTAGTTGGAACAGGCGTCGCGCCGCTTCCAGCACCATGTTGCCGTTGGCGGAGGCTGCTTCTGCCTTGAGCACCGTCAGCGGATGGTGGAGCAGTTTGTTGACGATGGCGGTTGTGGCCGCATCAAACGCCGCCCGCTGCTCCGGCGTGAGGCTGCTCATCTTTCCGAACGCCTTTTCGACCTCCGCGCTTCGAATCTCCTCCGCCCGGTCGCGCAGCGCCACGATCATCGGTATGGCGTCGAGCGACTTCAGCCAGTGCGATACCCGCTCCGCCTCTTCGACGATGATGACCTCCGCCTTAAGCGCCTCCGCCTCCCGCAGGCGGACGTTGCCCTCCACGGCCACCTTCAGATCGTCGATGTCGTACAGAAAGACGTTGTCGAGGGTATTGATCGCCGGATCGATATTTCGGGGGACGGAGATGTCGATGAAGAAAATCGGCCGATTCTGGCGTGCCGCCACCACGCGGGAGACCTCCGCCACGCCGATGAGATAGTCCGGCGCGCCGGTCGAACAAATGACGATGTCAGATTCGACCATCCGGGCGACAAAATCTTCAAACGGTACCGGCGTTCCGCCCAGCGCCTGCACCAGATCAACCGCCCGTTCGTAATTTCGATTGGTAATGGCAAGTGACGAGATCCGCTGAGAGACGAGGTGCCGCGCCGCCAGTTCCGCCATCTCTCCCGCGCCGATCAACAGCGCCGCGCGTCCGTTCAATTCGCCAAAAATCTTCTTCGCCAGCGCGACGGCGGCGTAGCTGATTGAGACCGCGTACGCTGCGATCTCAGTCTCGGTGCGGACCCGTTTGGCCACCGAGATCGTCTTCTTCATCACCTTGTTCAGGATGACACCGGTCGTCTTGTGCCGCAGCGCTGCCTCGAACGCCTCCTTTACCTGTCCTAAAATCTGCGGCTCGCCGATGACGAGCGAATCAAGGCTGGAAGCAACCCGCATCAGATGTCGCAGGCCGTCGACGCCCGTGTAGAGATAGAGACAAGGCAAAATCTGGTCCGCCGGAAGGTCGGGCGCCGTCGCCAGCAGGAACCGCTGGAGCGCCGCGAACCCGGCCGTCGTCTCCCGCGCCACGGCGCAGACCTCCACGCGGTTGCAGGTGGAGAGGATCAATCCCTCTTCGATGGCCGGATCGGCAGTCAGACGATAGAGCGCCTCGCCCAGCCGCTCTTCCGAAATGGCGAGCCGTTCGCGGATGGTGACCGGAGCGGTTCGATGGTTCAGTCCGACGAGAAGAATATTCATGGCGACAGTGTCAGGAAGATGAGGACGACGCCGGCAAATCCGACCACGGCCAGTCGTGCCGCCCGTTTGGCCCGCCAGCCGATCGTCACCCGACCATGCAGCGTCATGAGATAAAAAAGCCAGACGCCGATCGCCAGAATCTGTTTGGGGTTATCGGGCGCCCAGAGGACACCGACGGCATATTGCGACCAGAGCGCGCCGGAGATAATCCCAAGCGTGAAAAGCGGAAAGCCGGTGAGGATCGCCGTCGCGTTCCACTGATCGAGAAGATAGAGCGACGGCAGCTTGTCGTAGAGCGGCCCGAACTGCTTGGCCTTGAGTAGCCGCTCCTGCGTCAGATACATCAGCCCCGACACGAAGGCGAGCGCAAACGCGACGATGCCGAGCAGCGAGAGGGTCGTGTGGACACCGAGCCAGGTGCTCTTGAGCGTGCGATTCAGATTGCGCACCTCGTTTGGCAGGGCGGAGGCGGAGACGAGCGACAGGAACGCGAGCGGCAGGATGAATGAGCCGAGGATGTGAATGCGGCGGCGGATTTCAACGCAGAGGAAGACGAGCACCATCGCCCAGGAAAAAAAGGAGAGCGCCTCATGCCGATCGGCGAACAGCACGTAATTCGCCACGCGAACGCGGAGGGCGAGCGCCACCGTGTGACAGAGGAACCCCGCCGCCGTCACGCCGATCGCAAACCGGCGGCTCCAGCGGCCCTGATTCGCGCGATCTGATTCCGACATCTCCCGCCGCTCCCGTCCCCAGAGATGCAGCAGGAAAAAGGTGGTGCCGAGGAGATAAAAGAGGAGCGTGGCTTTGAAAAAGAAGGCACTGGCGATCATCGATTCACCGGAGGGGACATCCCCTCCCCTTCAAGGGGAGGGCCAGGGTGGGGATGGGTTTGTTATCAAAGGCCCATCCCCCTCCCAACCTTCCCCTTGAAGGGGGAGGCGTTTCAGGCGCGCGACTCGCTGACAGCGGTTCGCGAAGTGATGCGTCACGACACCCGCAGACCACGTCGCCTGATCTCCGCCATCATCCGGTCAATCACCTCGGAGAGGGTGAGCGGGGTGGAGTCGATGACGATGGCGTCGGCGGCGGGCAACAGCGGCGCGACGGCACGGTGACTGTCGCGGTCGTCCCGCGCCACGATTTCGTTGAGCAGAATGGCCGTATCAATCCGCTGCGTCTCTTTCGCTCGCCGCGCCGCGCGAACCTCCGGCTGGGCGTCGAGGTAAAACTTCACGTCGGCGTTTGGAAAAACCACCGTGCCGATGTCCCGTCCCTCGGCCACCACCCCGTCACCCGCCATGCCACGCTGGGTTTCAATCAACAGATTGCGTACACCGGGATATACGGCGATAACGGCCGAGGCGAGCGTCACCTCCGGGTCACGAAGATGTTCGGTCGCCAATGCGCCGTCCACAGCAACCCCCGCAGGAGACCAGGTCACGCGCAGCCCGACGCAGGCGGCCTCCACATCGGCCTGACAGGTCAGGTCGATCTTTCGATCGCGCATCTTCCACGCCACGGCGCGGTAGAGCGCCCCCGAATCGAGATAGGCGAGGCCGACCCGCTGCGCCAGCGCCCGTGCGGAGGTGCTCTTGCCCGCCCCCGCCGGTCCGTCGATGGCAATGATGGGTGCGCGTGACATGGGAGATGGGTTTGTTCGAGAAATGGAGAGGATCAGACAGCAGGGCAGACGGAAAGACCTTTTTATGTAAGAGACTCAGAGAATCAGGCGGCCGAGTAGACCTTCATCTCGGCCTCGGAGAGACGGGAGAGTCTCTCCCACTCGGCATCGTATTTGCCGCTTTGAATCTCGTCGATTCGGGCCGAAAGGCCGGGCGGGAGCGGGTTGAGAATCGCCCCCTGCGTGCGGCGGGCGTAAAGCCCGACCTGGTTCGACGAGATACCGGCGATGCAGACCGGAACGCAAAGACTGCACATCACGCAAGACAGAAACAGGTCGGACGCTGCCTGAAAGTCGCCGAAGGCCGCCTTCCAGATGCCGGTGCGAACATCAATCCCCTGCGGGCAAGCCTCGGTGCAGGCGTTGCAATTTCGGCAGAGCGCCGCCTCTGGAAAATAGCGGAACAGGTCTTGTTTTGGCTCGACGATCTCTTCGATGTTGTAGATCGGCTTGTGAACGGGGAAGGCCGGGGCGAACGAAAAGGAGATCCCCTCTTCTACCCGGAGCTGGCAGGCGAGGCCCGACTGCAAGGTCGGCTGACCGGGGAGGCGATAGTAGGTCGCGCAAGCGCCGCAAACCCCGCCCAAACAACCGATACCGCGAACAACCTCCAGCCCCACATGCCACATCGCCTGCACCAGCGTGATCCCCGGAGGAACCGCGTACCGCCGCCCCATGATCTCCACATTGACGGATGGTGTTGTGACGGTTGGCATTGTTGGCATGTTTTTGATCGGGTGATCTGTCGTGGGAGGAGATGGTCTCGCCGGATTAGATCGCTCGTCAGCGGCGATCACTTCAGCAATTCCTTGACCGAAACAAAGAGTAAAGCGAAGCCCGCCGCAGCCACATACAGGCCAACATCACGGACATCCGCCAATAGCGACGTATCGAACGCGCAAGCGAGAAGCATGAGACCTGTTGGAATAGAACTGGCCGAAAGAAACTTGCCGATGCCAGATTCCAGGGAACATT
>Ga0247727_10020127_pt1 | contig 10243 bp, 8 predicted proteins | sample WisWelCaveWW1625_FD_202498 | JGI IMG/M metagenome (GOLD analysis project Ga0247727, IMG submission 202498) | Biofilm microbial communities from Wishing Well Cave, Virginia, United States - WW16-25 | ecosystem: Environmental > Aquatic > Deep subsurface > Groundwater > Cave microbial mat | place... | reverse complement strand
ATTTTAATGCATGCCGTCGTGAGGCAGAAGATAATGTTCACTTCTTAGGAAGAATACCGCATGACTCGGATCTTCTGCCATCGGCCTATGCGGCATGTAACACATTTCTATTGGCAAGCTGGCTTGAAACTCCAGGCTTAGCTGCCTTAGAGGCTGGTTTAGCTGGAGCAAAGATTGTGATCACTGATCAGGGAGCAACCCAAGAATATTTCCGTGACAGTGCCACTTACGTTTCACCTGACAATCTTTCGCAGATTCGAAATCGAGTAATTGAGACATTTAACCAAAAGAAAGACAATCGCTTGCAGGAATTTATCAAGAAGAATTATCTTTGGAAAAGTACTGCTCAAAAAACATTACAAGGTTATCAGATGTTATTTAAGGCTTGACTGACCTTAGCCTGACCTTGACTTTATAGTTTGGGTGATTAGAATACGCAGGTTTTTATAGCGGTTACCGAGAGATCTATTACATGAGGAGGAAAATAGAATGGCTGTAAAAGTTGGTATTAACGGTTTTGGACGTATCGGAAGAAATGTTCTACGTGCAGGGGTTAATAATCCTAATATTGAATTTGTTGCTGTAAATGACCTTTTTCCTACCAATACATTGGCTCATCTATTGAAATATGACTCCACTCTGGGCATTTTGGATGCTGATGTGAAATTCACGGACAATTCCATTATCGTTAATGGAAAGGAAATTAAGGTTACGAAAGAAAAAGATCCAGCCAATATTCCATGGGGTAAACTCGGTGTCGACATCGTCATTGAATCTACAGGTATTTTTACTGATGGTGAACAGGCCAAAAAACATATTCAGGCGGGTGCCAAAAAAGTGATCATTTCTGCACCTGCAAAAGGGGACGATTTAACTGTAGTCATGGGTGTCAATGAAGATCAATATAACCCCGAGAAACACAATATTCTTTCCAATGCCAGCTGCACTACAAATTGTCTGGCCCCGATTGCGAAGGTCATCAATGATAAATTCGGCATTGTTCATGGATTAATGACAACTGTGCATTCGTATACCAATGATCAGCGCATTCTCGATCTTCCTCACTCCGATATGCGCCGCGCACGTTCTGCGGCTTTGTCAATTATTCCAACCTCAACGGGGGCAGCTAAAGCGATTGGTCGTGTACTTCCTGAATTGAACGGAAAATTGGACGGAATCGCAATGCGTGTTCCGACTCCGAACGTTTCTGTCGTTGATCTCGTTGCTGAGCTTAAAACAGAGGTTACGGCACAGCAAGTACTCGATGAATTGAAGAAGGCGGCTAGCGGAAGAATGAAGGGAATCCTTGAAATTTGTAATGAACCTCTTGTTTCAAAAGATTTCAACGGTAACCCCGCCTCATCAATTCTCGATGCTGAGCTCGTTCAGGTAATCGACAAAAAAATGTTGAAATTGGTGAGCTGGTATGACAACGAGTGGGGCTATTCCAATCGCGTTGTTGATTTTGCGATTTTTGTTGGAAAAAAACTTAATGATGCAAAGGGAAATCCCCAAAAGATAGCTGCAAAGGCCTAAGTTTCCTAGGCACCTGTGATCTTCGAAAAAAAACATTACCTTGTTTTATTGGCCATCCTCGGATTGGCTTTTATTCTGCGGTTCATCGGGGTGAATTTTGGGTTACCCTACCTTTATCATGCCGATGAACCTGTTGTTGTCAATCACGCTCTTGCTTTTGGAAGTGGGGATTTTAACCCTCATTTTTTCAGAATTCCTCCTCTGGTAAGTTATCTTTTGTTTATAGTATTCGGGATGTATTTCCTCGCAGGGAAGATCATGGGTATTTTCCACGAGGTAAGCGATTTCGAACAACTCTTTTACTCAGATCCAAGTTCCTTTTATTTCTTAGCACGAATAATCTTTGGGGTTATCGCAGGCACAGCAACCGTTTATTTTCTTTACCGATTAATAGCTAAGAATTTTGATCTTGGAAGGGCACTCGTGAGTTCGTTTCTCCTCGCAATTTGTTTCTTGCATGTCAGCGATTCGCATTACGTTTATGCGGACATTCCTTTAGTGCTCATTCTCCTTATTGGATTCATAACTATATTTCACCTTACGGATAATCCTGACAAATTAACTCAACACCTGTGGGTGGGATTTATGGTGGGCCTTGCCACTGCTACGAAATACAACGGAATTACTCTCGCCATTCCTTATATTTACTTTTCTTTAGTACTATCGAATAGACGAAAAATTCTTATTTTTTGGTGTTTTGCGGGCGCTGCTTCGTTTCTAACTTATGTGCTTTTAAATCCATTTTCTCTCATGGACTTCGAGTTCTTTTTAAATGAACTTAAGGCGGAATCGTACGCTCATCAAGGCGGGACTGATTGGCTGCATCACCTTAAATATTCTTTAGCCAATGGTCTTGGATGGCCAATGCTTCTTGCATCAATTGCCGGAATTTTAATTTTTTTCCTCCACGGAGCTAGACGATTTACCCAAGACCCAAAAATAATTAAAGCTGGCGCATTCATTATTTTTATCGCGAGTTATTATTTGATTCTTGTGTTTGCTGCCCAGGAATATGCACGATATGTTTTACCTTTGGTTCCATTCATAATCTATTTTGCCGCCGACTTCATTCTTTGGTTACCCAGCGTTATTAAAGGCAATCACGCGATCATAAAATCCGCTCTGACTTTTTGCATCATTGCGATCGTTACGATTCCAACGCTGGCACATTCAATGGCTTATGACAAAGTTATGACAGCCAAAGATACTCGCACACTTGCAAAGGAATGGATCGAGCAGAACATTCCTTCAGGAAGTCGCATTGCACTGGACATTGATTTTTATATGCCCCGTCTTTCTTTTTCAGATAATCAGCTAAATCAAAAGAGAGACGAAGTGTCTCATAATGGCGTTTTTTCAAAATCTCAAATACGAAGATTGGATTATTTATTAACCAAGTCTTCAAAGCATGTGTCTTCGTATGAGTTATATTTTCTTTCAGATCAAATGGATGAAAGTACTCGACCCCTCTTTGCAAAGCCAGTATTACCTTATAATTTGGATTTCCTTCGAAAAACGAATGTTGATTATGTTGTTTGTGTTAGATTGCGCGGACAAATGGAACGGGACGGTTTTTATGAAACATTGAGTAAACAGACAACCCGGATTGTTGACTTTGATCCATACAAATATCCTACCGGAAGATTTGCACTCGACAGTCAGCCGCTGACAGGAGGGCCCTTTTTGATGAAAGATGTGCTTAGCAGGGATAGGAATGGTCAGATAATCGAAGTTTATCAAATAAAGTAAGCTGACTTATGAGTTAAATCCAATTGTTTCAATTCAAGTAAGCTGATAGAATTCATTGTGATATATAGTTGTGTTGATAAATGCAAGAACTAGCAGGGAGTATTGGCATTCCGCAATTGAAGACCACTTCCACAAATACTATTAAACCTTTCCGAGATAATATGGACATAGACTATAGTTCTTTTCTATCCTGTCAATCTTCGAGCCAATGGAAAAAGGTTGGTATTAATAGACGGGCTGGTATTATCGCGCCACTTTTTTCCCTATACTCCAAACAAAGTATTGGCATAGGGGAATTGCCTGATTTAAAACTGTTAGTAGACTGGTGCAAATCAGTTGGGTTTTCCATCATTCAACTCCTCCCCATGAATGATGTCGGATTTGAATTTAGACCTTATGATGCTCAAAGCACTTTTGCTCTAGATCCTATGTATCTTGCGTTAGATCAATTAGTCAACTTTGAAATAAATCCTTTTAAGGGACAGATTGAATCACTTAGAAAAAGGGGGCTTCCGTTAGGCGCGCGAGTTGATTATGGAATCAAAAAAGCCAAATTGGATCTGCTCTGGAGCATGTTTCAGAAGAGAGAGAGAAATAACTCCACACGTTTCCGAAAATTTCGAAGCACTAATTCTTATTGGCTTGAAGATTACGCACTATTTAAAGTGATCAAAGAAACGCAAGACAATAGAAGTTGGCAGGAATGGCTCGATGATTTAAGACTTCGGAAGCAGGATGTCCTACAGCAATTCGAAGCTGAATATGATGAGCGTGTTGAGTTTCATAAATGGCTTCAATGGCAGCTCTTTGAACAGTTTCAAACAGTTAAAGATTATGCATTCAGCCAGGGCATTTTAATCATGGGCGATTTGCCATTTCTTGTTTCTCGTGATAGTGCGGATGTGTGGGCTCATCAGAACTATTTTAAACTAGATCTTTCCGCTGGTGCCCCCCCGGATCTTTATTTTTCCACGGGACAGAGGTGGGGAATGCCTCCGTATCGTTGGGATGAGATTGAATCTCACAATTATGATTATTTGATTCAGAAGCTTAAATATGCAGAGAATTTTTATGATCTTTTCCGAATTGATCATTTTGTTGGAATCTTCCGTATTTGGACAATCAAACTGACTGAGCCATTAGAAAACGCAGGGCTACACGGTGTTTTTGATCCTCACGACGAACAGATTTGGGAGACACAAGGAAGAAAACTTGTTTCAGAAATGCTTAAAAATGCCTCAATGCTTCCTTGCGCCGAAGATTTGGGCATAATCCCTGAATGTTCATATCGACTGTTAAGGGAATTTGGGCTTCCTGGCATTGATGTTCAACGATGGACTCGCGATTGGGGACAGACTTATGATTTTAAGTCAGGTGAAAAATATCGGAAAAATGCAGTTAATACAATTTCAACGCACGATATGCTGCCGCTCGTTGGATGGTGGCTCTACGAAGCCGGAACTGTCGATGAGGAATTATTCAAAAGGTTATGCCGAGTAAAAAATATTGATTTTGATAATATCAAAAATCAACTATTTGATTTAGAAAATTCCCAATACAAACGTTTGCGATGGAAATCTGAAATAGCCAGCGTAGAAATTCTACTTACAATAATTCAACGTAAATGGGATGAGACTTGGGAAATCGTCGATTTGTACAAGAGTTCATTTGATGAAAGAGAAAAGTTCTGGAATTATCTAAGCTTTAAAAATAAACCATCCAACGATTACATGCCTCTTCTTGTTAAACAGGCGCTCTTGAATGCACAGGCCAGCGCCTCTATATTCAGCATTCAATTGCTTCAGGACTGGTTTTCGCTGGATGATTCTCTCAGTAAAATTGATCCTCTAAAACTTCGCGTTAATTATCCAGGCACAATAAGTGATGAAAATTGGAGCATCAGATTTCCATTTCCATTGGAAGATTTCAAAAATCTTAAAATAAACAAAACGATCAGGGACATTAACAGGCAATCAGGGAGATATTGACAGCCATTGAGAATCCGATAGAATGACCAATTCGTTTTATCATGTTAACCTTAACAAAGGAAGTCTGATTCATGAAAGTAAACACCTTAAAAGATATTTCGATTAAGAACAGTCGCGTTATTATTCGTGTTGATTTTAACGTTCCGATTAAAAATGGAAAGATCCAGGATGATTCGCGTATCGTAAAATCTCTCCCTACTATTCAGTACGCTGTAGCTGAAAAAGCCAAAGTAGTTCTTATGTCCCATTTGGGCCGGCCAGACGGAAAGAAAAATTTAGACTTTTCGTTAAAACCCATCGCAGAACATCTTTCCGTATTACTTAAACAACCTGTGCGTTTTATTGAAGACTGTACGGGTTCGCAGACTGAGAAAGAAATAAACGCTCTTCAGCCTGGCGAAGTAGCATTGTTAGAAAACCTTCGATTTTATAAAGATGAGGAAGAAAATAATCCGAAATTCGCAGAATCCCTTGCCCGTCTAGGCGATATCTATGTCGACGATGCCTTCGGAGCGGCGCATCGTGCGCATGCCTCGGTGGAGGGAATTACCAAGTTTCTTCCTTCGGTGGCTGGCTTTCTACTTGCAAAAGAAATTGAGTATTTTGACAAAGCGCTCACCAATCCCGACCGCCCTTTTGCTGCTATTTTAGGGGGGGCGAAAGTTTCAGATAAAATCAAGCTTATTGATAATCTTATTAATAAAGTGAATATTTTAATTATCGGTGGTGGGATGTCATATACTTTCCAGAAAGCTCTTGGCAATAGCATTGGATCTTCCATTTTGGATCAAGCGGGTATCGAGATTGCCAAGCAGGCGATGCAGAAAGCAAAAGAAAAAAATGTGAAATTATTGCTGCCTATCGATTATGTCGTATCAAAAGAATTTAATGAAATCTCAGAATCCAAGACGACACAAGATGCTAATGTCCCAGATGGTTGGATGGGAATGGATGCAGGACCAAAGACTGTTCAGTTATTTACTCAGGCTCTCAAGGATGCAAAAACGATCATTTGGAACGGCCCTGTTGGAGTTTTTGAAATGAAGAAATTTGAAAACGGTTCTAAACAGATTGCGCAGTTTATTGCAGGTCTTAACGGTATCACATCCATTATAGGTGGCGGTGACACCGCAAGTGCTTTGAAGCAGTTTAAGTTGGAAGAAAAGATGTCTCATATTTCCACTGGAGGCGGCGCATCTTTGGAGTACCTAGAAGGAAAAGTTCTCCCAGGTATTAAAGCTTTGGAAATATCTGGATCTAAAAAATTATCTAAGGTTTAATTTATGCGAAAACCTCTCATTGCTGGTAACTGGAAGATGTACAAGACCTCTCAGGAGGCCATCAATCTGGTTAATACGATCAAAGCAGGAGTGCATGCTGTTTCAGATTGCGATGTGGTTATTTGCCCACCATTCACTTTATTGGGAACAGTTAATGGACTTTTGGATGCAACCGGAATCTCTCTTGGAGCTCAAAACATGTATTTGGAGAAAGAAGGCGCTTTTACAGGGGAAATATCCCCGCTTATGCTTAAGGATCTAGGTTGCCGCTATGTGATCCTAGGACATTCTGAAAGAAGGCAGTATTTCCACGAAACAGATGAATTGATTAATAAAAAAGTGAAAGCGGCACTTGCCTTTAGTTTGGTTCCTATTGTGTGTGTGGGTGAAACTCTTCCAGAACGGGAAGCGGGACAAGCAAAAGAGACTGTTAAGAAACAATTTGATGGTACATTTAAAGATTTAACGGTGGATCAATTTGAAAAGTTGGTTATCGCTTATGAACCCGTTTGGGCTATCGGAACGGGAAAGACTGCAACACCAGAACAAGCTCAGGAAATGCATGCTTTTTTGCGAGAACTCCTAGTGAAAAGAACTAATAAAGAATTAGCGTCGAAAATCCGAATCCTATATGGCGGAAGTATAAAACCAGAAAATATTGAGGGCATCATGCATGAACCGGATGTTGATGGTGGACTTGTCGGTGGTGCGTGCCTAAAAGCTGAATCCTTCATACAAATTGTCCGGGGTGCTGTGCTAGGAAAAGAAAAAGTGAGACTATACCAATGACCATTTTACTTGTAATTTTGCACGTTTTTGTTTGCTTCGTACTCGTACTCGTAATTCTTCTTCAAGCGGGAAGAGGGCAAGGATTGGGCGGGGCATCATTCGGTTTTGGCGGAGGTGTTCAAACCTTATTTGGAACTAAAGCGGCGGATTTTCTTACGAAGGCAACTTCCGTCTGTGCTATTTTATTTTTGATTACCTGTATTTCCTTAGATTTTGTTGAAGCGCATCGGTCTCGGTCGATTATCAAGGCGCCAAGCGAAAAGGCAATGTCAAAGGAAGATATAGCAAAAATTAAAGAAGCTCTCGAAAAACTTAAACTGGAAGCAGAAAAAGAAAAACTGGAAGGTAAAACACCTCAGTCCAAAACTCAGGAAGCATCTCCCATAACCTCAAACCAAAATCAAGCAACCGTTGCAACAACCTCGACTCCTGAACAAACTTCTCCAACAACTTCAAAGTGATCCGTGCTCGAGAAATCAACTGCACGTTTAATAGCTCTTGTCTATTTTGTCCAGGGCGCATTAGGAATTACTTCTATAGCACTTCCCCTTTATCTCAAAGATCTCGGCTTTAGTATCTCACAAATAGCCTACTTAAGTTCCTTGAGTGCATTCCCTTGGTTTTTTAAAATTATTTATGGTGCTCTTTCAGACAGTCTTCCTATCTTCGGATTACGTCGAAAACCCTATATTTTTTTAAGTTCTGCTCTGGCAACTCTAGGCTGGTTGTTTCTTGCACTCAAGCCTACAGGATTTATCACTCTGCTTATCGCTATGAGCATTATGAACACAGGCTTCGCAGCCACGGATGTGATTACAGATGGTCTTATTGTTGAAAAGTCAGACAAAGAAAATGTCGGAAAATACCAAAGCTTAGCTTGGGGGTTTCGAAGCCTTGGAGCCATTGTGAGCGGACTAATGGGTGGTTATTTGGCTCAGACGCTCCCTTACAACTATGTTTTTGCTATTGCATCTGTTTTGCCATTTATAACAATGATGTTCTCGTTTTTTGTTCATGAGGAAAAGGATGGTCCAAAAGAAGGTTTGATTTGGGAACCTATCTGGAGGAGTTTGAAGCTTTTATTCAGCAATCAAATTTTAATATTTTCATTTATTCTCATTATCGGTGCCTTCTCTGCAAGTTTTAATACGCCGTACTTTTTTCACCTTAAGGAAAAAATCAAACTTACAGAAAACTCTTTGGGGATTCTCGCAAGCTTGAGTTGGGGAGGAGCGATTCTCGGGGCGTTCATTTTTGGCCGTTTTCTGACACGCATCAACCTTAAAAAGTTGATGATCATAGGGGTGGTAATTAACGTTGTGAATACCTTTGCTTGTCTTTGGGTATTTAATTTTACAAGTGCGGCAATTATTTTTTCTATAAGTGGGATCTTAGCATATATTACATTTCTACCTTTTTTGTCTGTATGCGCTAAACTTTCTCATGGAACAGGAGTGGAAAGCTCGCTTTTTGCTGTCTTGATGAGCATTCATAATCTAGGAACGATTTTATCCGGCATGATTGGGGGAGCCATTTATCCTATCATCAGTCTTAACACGCTCATTATTGGTACGGGAGTGCTAGGTTTATTGGCAGTCCCGTTTATTTTGAAAATGAAAAGCCTTGCTTAATATAAAATATTATTTATAACAGGAGGCATCATGGCGGAACTTAGAAAAGATCCTATTACGGGCAGATGGGTCATTATTTCCACTTCAAGAGGGAAACGCCCAACAGACTTTGTTCAAGACATGAAGGATACAGGGGATCCATCAAATTGCCCTTTCTGCTACGGAAATGAAAATAAAACTCCTCCAGAAATAGCAGCTTTACGAAAGCATGGGGTGCCAAATTCAGCAGGATGGACAGTAAGGGTTATTCCCAATAAATATCCTGCACTTGGTATTGATGAGCCTCTCAGCAAACGAGGTCTCGGAATATATGACCTAATGGCGGGTTTTGGAGCTCATGAAGTTGTGATTGAGACACCTGATCATTACAAAACACTGCATGAACTTTCGACAGAAGAAATTCAAAATGTGCTTACAGTCTGTCAAAACAGAGTGGAAGATCTTCATCGTGATGTTCGCTTTCGTTATGTCCTCGTGTTTAAAAATGAAGGCCCACACGCAGGAGCCACACTGAGTCATTGTCACTCTCAGATCATTGCCACCCCGGTAACTCCAATCAATGTGAAAGCTGAACTAAAGGGAGCAGAGTCTTATTTTCAAGCTAAGGAAAGATGCCTTTTTTGCGATATGATCAGCCAAGAGAAGGATATTGGCAGCCGTATCGTCTATGAGAATGATCACTTTATTTCTTTTTGTCCCTTCGCTTCTCGATTTCCATTTGAGCTATGCTTGCTTCCCAAAACTCATCAGATGGATTTTTATGGAAGCCGTTCTCATACCTATGAAATGGCGCTTGCACTTAAAATTACTTTGTCTAAACTTGCTGAAGCATTGAATAAACCCCAATATAATTACATCATTCACACAGCGCCAAATCGGTTTAACCGCCGAGGGTACTGGCAAACCATCGCTGAAGATTTTCATTGGCATATTGAAATTATGCCGCGTTTGACTAAAGTTGCAGGTTTTGAATGGGGAACTGGATTCTATATCAACCCAACACCTCCGGAAGACGCTGCTAAATATCTTCGAGAAATGACCACAAGCGAGTAGTATCATTTCTAGTATGAAAACGCTCTTCATTGCCTTCCTATGGCACATGCATCAACCTATTTACAAAGATTCGTCCTCCGGGAAATATCTGCTTCCTTGGGTAAGACTTCATGCACTCAAGGGCTATACAGATTTACCATTTCTTTCAGAGAAATATCCTGATTTTCGCCAGACAATCAATTTCACTCCAAGCCTGCTTGTCCAGCTAGAGGATTAC
>Ga0247727_10020126_pt1 | contig 10243 bp, 7 predicted proteins | sample WisWelCaveWW1625_FD_202498 | JGI IMG/M metagenome (GOLD analysis project Ga0247727, IMG submission 202498) | Biofilm microbial communities from Wishing Well Cave, Virginia, United States - WW16-25 | ecosystem: Environmental > Aquatic > Deep subsurface > Groundwater > Cave microbial mat | place... | reverse complement strand
CGCCGCGCGATGGTTCTGCTCGCCTTTCTCGCCGGGCTTGCCCTCTTCGTTGCGAGCGGGATCTACGCCGCCGTTCGGGCGATCGGACTCTGGCGTCGGACGAAGCGGACCGGTAGGGCGTTCGCAACCGAGCTCTCGTCGTTCGAAGAGAAAACCGCACGTGCGGAGCGCCACCTCGCCGAGTGGGAGCGCGCGAGCAGCGATCTCGAGCTCGCGCTCGAGAGGCTGCGTGAGTCGCGTGCGCGGCTTCAGGTGCTTCTCCGAGCGGTCGAGCGCTCCAAGCGCCGCACACGCTGGCTTCGGGTTTTGCTTCCACTCTGATGACCCGCGTCGCGGCGGTCGATCTCGGGACGAACTCGACCCGGCTCCTCGTCGCCGACGTCGACGGGGACAGCCTTGACGAAGTCATCCGACTCCTCACGATCACGCGGCTCGGCGAGGGCGTCGATGAGCGGCGGCGGCTCCTTCCCGTTCCGATCGCGCGCGTCCGGAACTGCCTGGCCGAGTACAGGCGAGAGATCGAGGAGCTCGGCGCATCCCGGACGTTGGCGATCGCGACGAGCGCGGTGCGCGACGCTGAGAACGGCGAGGCGTTTCTCGGCGAGATCGAATGGAGCTACGGCTTCACGACCCGCCTTCTCGCCGGCGCCGAAGAGGCGGCGATGATGGTGCGCGGGGTCACGGCCGCAAGGCCGCCCGTCGAGGACATGCTCCTTGTCGACATCGGCGGAGGCTCGACCGAGCTCGTCCTCTGCTCGGACGGCGGGGCGCGAGCTTCGACGAGCCTCGACGTCGGCTGTGTCCGGGTGACCGAGCGGTTCCTCGCCTCCGACCCGCCGACGGAGCCGGAGCTGGCCGCAGCCGCGGCCTACGTGCGCTCGCTGCTTCCCGCGTACGAGGCACGAGTTGCGATCGGCGTCGCGGGCACGGTGACGACACTCGCCACGCTCGACCTCGGCCTCGAGGAGTACGACCCCGAGCTCACGCACGGCCACCGGATCGCCCGTGCGTCCGTCGAGCGGGAGCTCGAGCGACTCGCCGGGATGACGCTCGACGAGCGACTTCAGGTACCGGGCATCGAGCCGGGTCGCGCGCCGGTGATCGTCGCGGGGCTCGTCGTCCTGCTCGAGATCATGGAGGCGTACGACCTCGCCGAGATCGAGGTCTCGGAGCGCGACATCCTCCACGGCGCCGCCTTCGCCGCAGCCGAGCTGCCCGAGCCCGAAGAGGGTGCCGCGCCGCCCGGCGCCTACACCTGCTGCTGAATCAGGCGGCGAGCGCAGCGAAGGGGACGGCACGTAGCCGCCCGAAGATCGCCTCGGCCTCGCGCCGGGCGTCCTCGTCGCCGCAACGACCGAGGCCGAGCAGCGCATACGCGCGCTCCACGACCGACCCCCATTCGCCCCAGCCTGCCGCGGCTTCGGCGTACAGGGCGGCAGCCTCCTCAGTTCTCCCGCGTCCCTCGGCGAGGATCGCCCTCGCGGTCGTTGTCACGTGGAGAGCCAGTGGGGTGTCAGAAACAGCCGCGGCCTCGTCGAGGAGGCTCTGGGCGAGCGAGAGCTCCTCGGCCGCTACGCAGATTCGAAGCATGGTCGGCAATCCAGCGATTTCATTCGCCGTCCGTCCGCGCGGCGTGCGCCCGAACTCCGCCACCAGGGTCACCGCCTCGTCCAGCTCGCCGCCCACAGCGAAGGCAAAGGCGGCTTGAACGAGAGCCGGAATCAGCGTCTGCGGATCGGCGACCTCACGCGCCCGCGGGAGGAAAGTGGCGGCATCCCGCCTTGCCTCGTCCACGTTACCCCGCTGGGCGCGGGCTGGGGCCGAGAAGATGAGCGCGCTCACCTCTATCTGCGAGCCACCGCCGTGGTCGCGGTCCCACCGAAGGAGCTCGTCGGCTTCCCGGAGAAGCTCGTCCCAGTGCCCGAGCTCGTAGAGGTACGAAAGCCTCGTAGTGCGAATCCACATCTCGTGGTGCTTCAGGCCACAGCGTCGCGCGAAGTCGAGTGAAGCTTGGAGGAGCTCAAGGCCGGCGGTCACACCCTCGAAGGCGGTGACCGTCTCGCCGAGGTTCCCATACGAGGCCGCGGTCTCGAAGCCGAGTCCGAGCCGGAGAGAGAGGTCGAGCGCGTCGCGCATGTCCGAGAGACCCCCGGCGTCGCCGAGGTCGATACGCGCCAGGCCGCGGAACTGGAGATGGCGGACGACGTTCTCGAGGCCGAGCTCGTCGGCAAGGGCGATCCCCTTCTCGGCCCAGGCGATTGCCTCACTCGGCCGTCCACCGATCGCGTCCTCACCGGCCGCACGTTCGTAGGCGAGGACGAGTTCGGGCCCCGGCTGACGCTCGAGAATCGGGATCGCCTCACGGGTCAGCTCACGGGCGCGCGCGGTCTGCCCGTGTCGCCACAATGCTCGCGCCAGCCCGACCATCGCGAGGGCGGCCGCGTGGTCGTCGCCCGACGCACGCAGCGTGGACAAGGCCTCCTCGTACGCCTGTTCGGCGTCGGGCAACAGTCCCTGCTCCTGCAGCGCGCCGGCCAGCTTGACGAGGGCGGCCGCATGTCCGGCTCCGTCAATGGAGAGCACGAGCGCCCGGCGGTACGCAGCCTCTGCTGCAGCGATGTCGAGCCGCATGGCACGGTCGCCCGCGACCAGCAGGAAGCGGGCAAGGGCGTCCCTGAGCTCCGGGCGATCTTCACCGGCCGCCCGAAAGAGCTCGAGCGCCTGCTCGTAGTGATGGACGAGGATCTCGGCGTGGTCTGCGATCCGCTCCTGCGCGGACTCCTCGATCCAGGCCGCCGCCGCGACGTGCTTCTGGGCGCGTGGGGCACGCGGGATCTGCTGATAGGCGACATCTCGAACGAGCGCGTGCCAGATCGAGAACTCCTCGTCGCCCTTGACCGAAGATACTCGTGCCGGCCGGACGAATTCCCTGCGCACGAGCTCGCGCATGCCACCGAGGACCTCGTCGCGGCCGCGTTCCCCGATCGCGGCCACCGCGCCTGTCCAGAACGTCCTCCCGACGACGCTCGCGTCGTGGAGGAGCGACTTCAACTCCGGCGAGAGCGTGTCGAGGCGCGCGGCGATCAGCGCCTGGACCGTCTCGGGCAGCGGGAGATTCTCGATGGCCCCGCGCTCGGTGAGCATGCGCGCGAACTGCTCCGTGTAGAGCGGATTCCCACCGGCCCGATCGAGAATGGAGGCTTGGGTCTCCGCGGGCAAGAGGGCTCGCTCGAGGAGTCCCTGCAGAAGGCGCGCCGTCTCGTCCCCTGAGAGCGGTGACAACGAGATCGTCGTCGCGTTGCGCTTGCCTCCACTCCAGCCCGGCCGGCGGTCGTAGAGCTCGGGCCGCGCGGTCGAGAGCACGAGGAGCGGGACGGGCGCAGCCCAGTCGAGCAGGTGCTCGAGGAAGTCGAGGAGCGCCTCGTCCGCCCAGTGCAGGTCCTCGACGACAAAGACGAGCGGACGTCTCGCCGCCATCGCCTCGAGGAACCGCCGCCAGGCCGTGAAGGCTTCTTCCCGACCGATGGCTCCGCCTTCGGCGTTCACGCCCGCGAGCGGCGCCAGCCTCGATGCGAACCACTCCCGCTCGGATGCCTCGTCAACGAGCGCCGACACGCTCTGCTCGAGCTTCGCCGCAGCCTCCTGTTGGTCGTCGGACTCGAGGATCCCCGCCTCGGCTTTGACGACCTCTCCAAGCGCCCAGAAGGTGATCCCCTCCCCGTACGGCAGGCAGCGACCGTGACGCCAGGTGACGAGCTCCGGGCGGTCGTCGAGCGTCGAGCGCAACTCGGCCACGAGACGGCTCTTCCCGACGCCCGCCTCGCCGACGACGGTGACGAGCTGCGGCGCCGATTCGCGCTCGACCCGTAGGAACGTCTCGAAGAGGACGGCGTGCTCGTGCTCGCGCCCCACGAAGGGCGTGCGGGTTGGTGCCTCTGGCTCGCCGACGCGGCTGTGGGCCTGGACCGCGCGCCAAACCGGGATCGGCGCCGACTTCCCCTTCGCCGCCACGGCCTCCAGCGCCTCGAACGCGATCGCTCCTGCCGCGGATCGCATCGTCGTCTCGTCGGCGATCACGGTTCCGACGGCTGCAGCCGACTGCAGACGCGCCGCCGTGTTCACGACATCGCCGGCGACGATGCCCTCCCCCCGCTCCGGACGCGCTCCCAGCGCGACCACGGCCTCACCGGTCGTGACCGCGGCGCGCACCGCGACGTCGAGTCCCTCGGTACGCAGCTCCTCGATCGTCTCCAGGATCCTGAGCCCGGAGCGCAGGGCGCGTTCGGCGTCGTCCTCGTGCGCGACGGGCGCGCCGAACACCGCCATGACCGCGTCGCCGATGAACTTCTCCACGGTCCCGCCGAAGCGCTCGATGTCGGCCTTGACGCGCTCGTGGTACGGGCGAAGCGTGGCGCGGACGTCCTCGGGGTCGGCGCGGTCGGAGCGATCCGTGAAGCCGACGAGGTCGACGAAGAGGACAGAGACGACCTTGCGCTCCTCTCCCGCGGGCGCGGCCTCGGCTAGCACCTCGCCGCACGAGAGGCAGAACCGCGCTCTTTCGGGATTCTCCTCGCCGCACTTGGGACAAACGAGCACGCCGGGATCTTGACGCGCCAGGTACCGCGGCGTCTACGCTGCTGGCGGCAGGTCGGGCGGCTCGTCCTCCTCATCTTCCTCCGGCGGCTCCTCGTCCTCGGCGAGACGTCGCTGGAGGACGCTCCGGGAGAGGACGCCGATCAGGCGGTCGTGCTCGTCTACCACGGGCACCCGCTCCGCGTCCTCGGCCTCGAGGAAACGGAATGCGTCCTCGAGCGGGACGTCAGGACCGATGGTGTAGTGGGGCGGCTCTGCGATCTCGCCCAGCGGCGTCGTGCGCGGATCGCGGCCGGCACCGACGACCTCGCGCACGAGCGTCTTGCGCGTCACGACGCCCACGAGCCGCTCGTCCTCGGTCACGTACACCGCCCTCACCTCGGGCCGCTGGAGGAGCTCGCCGGCCGCCTGCGCGGACGCGTCCGCCGGGAGCTGGCCGGGATGCGAGACCATCGCCTCTCGAACGCTGCTCACGTGCTTCTCTTCCGAGCGCCCGCTCGCGTCGTAGAGGCCCACGCTGCGCTTCGGACTGCCAAGTAACAGTCTGTTACTTGGCAGCAGCCTCGCGCGAGATCCCCGCGCAGGTCCGAGGTCGATCTGAGGCTCATGGGAAGATCCCCCGCGCCTCGAGTGCCGCCGAAACCTCCCGGATGCCGGCAACGAGGGCGGCCGTGCGGAACGTCACGTCGCGCTCCTCGGCGAGATCCCAGACGCGGTCGAACGCGTCCGACAGCTTCTCCGCGAGCTTGGCCCGAATCTCGTCCCGGGTCCAGAAGAGGCGGCCGAGATCCTGCACCCACTCGAAGTACGAGACGGTGACCCCGCCTGCGTTCGTCAGGATGTCGGGAAGGACCGGTATCTCCCGCTCCGCAAGGATTCCGTCCGCCTCGAGGGACGTCGGCCCGTTCGCACCTTCGGCGATCATCCGGGCGCGGACGCGCGGGGCATTCTCCGCCGTGATCTGGTCCTCGCGCGCCGCGAGAACGAGGACGTCGCAGTCGAGCTCGAGCAACTCGTCGTTCGTAACGCGGCGCCCGGCATCGCATCCTTCGAGGGAGCCGTGGGCGCGCGCGTACGCCTGCAGCGCCGGCACGTCCAGCCCACCCTCCGCGTGGAGCCCACCCGAGACGTCCGAGACGGCGAGCACCGCGGCTCCGAGATCGTGGAGCTCGAGCGCTGCAACCGCCCCCACGTTGCCGAACCCCTGCACGACGCACCGCTGCTCCTCGGGACGCCACCCGAGCCGGTCGCAGGCCCGGACGACGACCATGACGACCCCTGCGCCCGTCGCCTCCTGGCGGAAGACCGAGCCGCCGATCGAGATCGGCTTCCCGGTGACGATCTCGGGGACTGCATACCCACGCTGCACCGAGTAGGTGTCCATCATCCAGGCCATCGTCTGCTCGTTCGTCGCCATGTCCGGCGCGGGGATGTCCTCCTGGGGTCCGATAATCGGCAGCAGCTCGGACGTGAAGCGGCGCGTCAGGCGCTCGAGCTCGCCGGGCGAGAGGGCGCGCGGGTCGCAGCGGACGCCTCCCTTCGCACCGCCGTACGGCAGGCGGAGGAGGGAGCACTTCCAGGTCATCCACATGGCGAGCGCGGCGCACTCGCCGAGCGTCACCTCGGGGTCGTAGCGGATCCCGCCCTTCGTCGGGCCGAGGATGCTCGAGTGCTGGACGCGGTAGCCGGGAAAGACGACGCGCCGGCCCTCGTCCATCCGCACGGGGATGCTGACGATCAGCGACCGCTCCGGGAAGCGGAGGCGCTCAGCGACATCGTCCGGGATGTCCGCCACGCGCACGGCTTGGTCGAACTGCGCGACCGCCATGCGGTAGAGCGGCGTATCCCACTCGAGCTGGGCATGGGCAAGCGCTTCGGGCGTGCTCGCCACGGCGCGCCGAGTCTACCGGCGCCCGTCGTCCGCCTCAGGTGCCGGGGGTGGCACCCCTCCACTTGGAATCGATGACCTAAGCTGGCGGATCCGCCCCTGGAGAGGATGAGCATCGCCCTGCCTGACCCGACCGACGTCGCGTCATACGACAAAGAGCTCGCCAAGGTCACCATCGGTGGAGCCCGACCGCTGTCCAAACCGATCGAGATCAGTAGCTACGACCGTGACTGGCCCCGCTGGTACGAGCGCGAGGAAGCCCGGATTCGGTCAATCCTCGGGGAGCGGACGGTCCGGATCGAGCACGTTGGCTCGACCTCCGTGCCGGGCCTACCCGCAAAGCCCGTTATCGACGTCGTGCTCGAGGTGCCGGACTCGGCGGACGAGTCGGCGTACGTGCCGGAGATGGAAGCGGCGGGTTACGTCCTGCGAATCCGGGAACCCGAGTGGTTCGAACACCGCCTCTTCAAGGGCCCCGACACAGACGTCAGTCTGCATGTCTTCACCGAGGGGTGCGCCGAGGTGGACCAGATGCTGCTCTTCCGCGATTGGCTACGCACGAGCGCCGCCGACCGCGAGCTCTACGTCACCGCCAAGCGGGAGCTCGCCGCACGCGACTGGAAATACGGGCAGCAGTACGCCGACGCCAAGTCCGCGGTCGTCCACGACATCATGTCCCGCGCCCGAGCCGCGGCAGATGGTTGACTCATGAGTCGGCCGGCCTACCGGCGCGGTCTCTCAGGTGCCGGGGGTGGGAGTCGAACCCACACGTCCCGCGAGGGGACACCTGCTTTTAAGGCAGGCGCGTCTCACCCGTTCCGCCACCCCGGCGAACGCAGTGTAGGAGCAGGGCGCTAGAAGCCGCCTGGGAGGAGCGAGCTCGCGGGGAACCGCTCGGGGCCCTTGAACTGAAAACCGCTGAAAAACGCGGAGAAGGCCGCTTGGTCGAACTCGGTGCACTTCGCCAGGTAGCCCTTCGCTTCGCCGTCGCCGACCCAGGCGCCGAGCGCAATCGTCTTGCCGAGCTTGGGGTAGGGCGCAAGCAGGGTCCCGTTCTTGTGTCTGTCGTAGAACGTGCGGAGCTCCGCGACGACGGACCCCGGCACCTCGTCTCCGTAGAACATGTAGATGCCGCCGTGCTCGAGGTTATGGACGACGCGGGCGAGCTGGAGCGGCTCGGTGTACACGCCCCAGATCACCGTGCCGAGGTTTCCGCTCGCGTCAAAGCCGAAGTGGGGACCGTTCGTCGGGGGGTCCGTGTTCCATTTCGCCGTTCCGTCCGCCGTGAGCGAGTGTCTCCCGAGCTCCGCGTCCACCGCTTGCAGCGTGCAGCCGGCGGCCTCGAGGTCGGCGCGCACCTCCTCCGGGCTCGGGCCTGAGCCCCCACCGATGCCGACGAGGGCCACGACTCCCGCGACGGCGGCGAGCGCCGCGAGGGCGCCACCGCCCAGCATGAGCATCCGCCGCTTCTCAGCGGCGGCAGTCGGATCGGATGTCGTGCGCTGCTTGGGCGCCTTGACGCGAGGCTTGTCGGCCATGCCGCGCGCGAATGTAGCAGCAGCCCCGGGCGCTGCTAGCTCCGTCCGCCGGCCGCTCTACCGTTCGTCGGTCCCCAATGGTCATCGCTGCGCTCATCACCGGGATCGCGGTCGGCGCGCTCTGCGTCTATCTCGCTGTGCGCCCAGCCTTGGCGGAGCGCAGGTGCCGCACCGACGAGGTGATCGAGCTCCAGCGCGCACTCGCTGCGACGGGAGCGGAGCTCGCCGCCGAGCGGAGCGTGCTCGACGACCGGCTCGCAGCGGCGATCCAGGCGCTCTCAGCGGAGGCGCTCGACGCCAACAGCGCACGCTTCCTCGAGCTCGCCGACGCGCGACTCTCCGGGTACGTACGCCCGCTCAAGGACTCTCTGGAGCGGATGGACCAGCAGCTTCAGGGTGTCGAGCGGATCCGGCAAGACGCGTACGTGACTCTCCGCACCCAGGTGGCAACACTGTCCGAGCGGACGGGCAGCCTCGCGAACGCGTTGCGCGCACCGCATGTCCGGGGTCGCTGGGGCGAGGTGCAGTTGCGCAACGTCGTCGAGCAGGCGGGCATGCTCGAGCACTGCGACTACGTCCGCCAGGCGACGACGACGGAGGACGAGCGCACAGTGCGGCCGGATCTCATCGTCCGGATCCCGGGTGGAAAGCACGTCGTCGTCGACGCGAAGGCGCCGCTCGCGGCCTATCTCGAGGCGTTCGAGACGACGGACGAGTCGGAGCGGGCCCGTCATTTCGCGGATCACGCACGGCAGGTGCGCGATCACGTCGCGAAGCTTTCTGCGAAGCAGTACTGGCGCCAGTTCGACCCGTCGCCGGACTTCGTGGTGATGTTCCTGCCCGACGAGTCGTACCTCAGGGCGGCGCATGAGCACGATCCCGCGCTCGCCGAGGACGCGTGGCGAGCGAATGTCATCCTCGCGTCGCCGAGCACGCTCGTCGCCCTCCTGCGAACGGTGGCGGCGACCTGGCAGCAGGAGACGGTGGCGGAGAGCGCGCGAGAGGTGCACGCCCTCGGTCGCGAGCTCTACGAGCGCATCGGGAAGGTGGGCGAGCATCTGACGAAGCTCGGCCGCAGCCTCAACAGCACCGTTGGCTCGTTCAACGAGGCCGTCGGCTCGCTGGAGACGCGTGTCCTCGTCACCGCGCGGAAGCTCGAGGAGCACGGCATCGGGGGAGAGCTCGAGTCGCCCGCACCCGTCGATCGAACGGCGCGGCCGCTGACCGCTCCGGAGCTCGCGGAGCGAACGCCGCTGGCGATCCTCGCCGGCGACGCCGACGCCGCGTAACGGCGCGATGGGAACAGGCGACTGTCTTCGATCGTTGAAGACCGTGTGCCCCGCGCCGCGGGGCCAAGAGCTCATGTACCAAAGGGAGCTTCGTTGAAGGACGTACGCGACGTGATCATCATCGGCGGCGGCCCCGCCGGCTTCACCGCCGCGCTCTACACAGCCCGTGCCAACCTGAACCCCCTCGTGATCGAGGGGTTCAACTGGGGCGGCCAGCTGATGATCACGAGCGACGTCGAGAACTATCCGGGCTACGCGGACGGCGTCCTCGGGCCTGCGATGATGGCCGACTTCCGCCGCCAGTCCGAGCGCTTCGGGGCCGAGTTCGTGACCGACGACGTCACCCGCGTCGACTTCTCGGAGGCGCCGTTTCGGATCTACGTCGGAGCGGAGGAGCACCGGGCGGACACCGTGATCGTGGCGACCGGTGCGAGCGCCCGGCAGCTCGGCCTCCACTCAGAACAGACGCTTCAGGGCCGCGGCGTCTCCTATTGCGCGACGTGTGACGGCGCGTTCTTCCGCGACAAGATCGTCGTCGTGGCCGGCGGCGGCGACTCGGCGATGGAGGAGGCAACCTTCCTGACTCGGTTCGCGCAGAAGGTCGTGATCGTGCACCGGCGCGACGAGTTTCGAGCGTCCCCGATCATGGTCGACCGGGCGCGCGCGAACGAGAAGATCGAGATCGTTCTGAACGCCGTCGTCGAGGAGGTGCTCGGCACCGAAGACGGCCACGTGACGGGCGTTCGGCTGCGGGACACGGCGACCGGCGAGACGAGCGAGCTCGCAGCCGACGGCCTCTTCGTGGCGATCGGCCACGACCCGAACACCTCCCTCTTCCTCGACTGGCTCGACCACGACGAGCAGGGCTACCTCGTCGCCGAGGCAGGCTCGACGCGAACGAACATCCCCGGCGTGTTCGCGGCCGGCGACGTCTC
>Ga0247727_10020125_pt1 | contig 10243 bp, 10 predicted proteins | sample WisWelCaveWW1625_FD_202498 | JGI IMG/M metagenome (GOLD analysis project Ga0247727, IMG submission 202498) | Biofilm microbial communities from Wishing Well Cave, Virginia, United States - WW16-25 | ecosystem: Environmental > Aquatic > Deep subsurface > Groundwater > Cave microbial mat | place... | reverse complement strand
TATGGAATCAATGTTATGAACGTCAAAGGACTTGTGAGAATGAATATCAAAAGGTAACCTGTTCCTATAGTTCTATAGCCTGCACGTAAAAATCTGTAAAACTGAAGTAAAGGAATCATAAAAGGGTATTTGAACAAGAAATGCCCTTCCAAAGCAGGAGTTTGTTTCCTAGCTAAACCTGATCCAAAACCCAATTTGAATGAATGTTTCAGAATCTTAAATAAATTTGTCCAATTAATGTGCTTAACAGTAACGGAACTTGACAAAAAAAGTTTTTCCCTAAATCTTGAATAAAACAGCAAGTCTTCATTTAAGAAACTGTGTTCAGGGAAGCCATCGTATTTTTCAAATAATTTCTTCTTGCACGAAACATTATAACTTAATAAGGCGTTCACAAATCGATCTTTGTTAGGCAAGAATTCACTGAACTCCATGAAGAATATTCCCCACCCGAAAATATTCCAAGGATTTGCATTTAGAACGCTGCCGCCTATGACATCCTGAGTTTTATGTGCAGTGTAAATTTTATTAAGCCAGTTATCATCTTCAACAATACAATCCGAATCAAGGCAAACTATCATTTCGCCTTTGGCTGTTTTTATTGCTACATTTCTAGCTTTACCACTATACATTCTAGTTTTTGAGTGAAGAAGTTTAACTTTGGGAAAATTTTTCTTAATTAGTTCAGGTGTTTTATCTGTGGAGCTGTCTGAGACAATGATTTCGTAGGTTAAATGGGTTTTTGACGAATAACTGAATGCAAACATGCCAAAATAGTCTTCTCTGAATTATATGCGGGAATTATAATGGAAATTTCAACTAAATTATCGGAATTTAAGTCGCTTGGTAATTTGTAGGATGTTTCGGTTGACATCACATTAATTTGCCTTTTCAACTAAATACTCGTGTGCCATTAAAAAATGATTAAATGGACGAAAATCTTTTACAATTTGGAAGCCAACATTATGAAACTGGTCTTCGAGTTCCCACTTTACCGAGTAATCAACAACATCATCAGTTCTTTTACCCAATATGAAAGAAGTAATCTTGTTACGCAGATTTTTTTCAAGAACAGAGACAAAAGGAATCATATAATGGTTATCGAACAAAAAGTTGTAAGCACACAACCTGTTTGTTGTTTTTAAGTAGAGCAGCCCATTCGGGTTTAAATGTTCATATAGAATATTTAAACACTTTCGCCTATCAGAAACATGTTCCAAGACATCAGTACATACTATCAGATCAAATCTCTCATCAAATCTTCGAACATCCATATTAATGAAATGAATATTATTAATTTTGCTTCTTTTCAACCATCTTTTTGAAATGCGAATCATTTCATTATCTGTATCAACGCCCGTTATTGATCCCCCAAGAACTTTTGATAATCCATATGAGACGAGACCGCTGCCGCATCCAAAATCCAGAACTTTTAGATTATCTTTTCCAATAAATGGCATGATTTTTTCCCCAATATTTGCTTCTCTGCGAACACCATCAAGGTTGAATTTCACATTTTTTTCGATGAGCGTTTTCGAAAAATTATTTTTTTTATAATATGATACGAGATACGTTTTAGCGTAATTCAGGACCAACCTATCATTTAACACTGACTTTTTCATATGCATTCATGACTAATGAAACCTGCCTCATTTAAATATGCTTCCTCCGAAATATTGATAAGTCATATAAAAACAAAGCTCAATTGAAAGTGCGTGCTTGATTAAGAAGACTAATAGCTCCGAAATATACAGGGGTTCAGAATCTAAAAACGTTTTTGGAACAATTTATAGAAAACATAATTTATTGCAAGTACACTATGAATAATAAGGTTTTGCCAGAATCCATAGTGCCTCTTAAATATTCTATAATTTTCAATCCACGTCTTTTCTTCATTTATTGCAGAAATTCCTCCTCTCAGATATTTACATAAGACATACTTTGTATTGATTATTTTTTTGCTCTTTTTAAGGCAACATATCATCCACTCCGTATCAGCGCAAATTGGATATTTCTCAAAGTCGTATTTCGGTGCGAGTGCCACTCTGACAATGAAAGATTGATGACATACGACAGCTCCATGCCTGAATGCTTTCCATGTTAATTTATTCGGAGCATTCTTGCCTCTGAAACTTCCTAACTCTCGTCCTGCAGGATCTATCAAAATCGCGTCTCCATAATAAATATCCGAATCGTTTTCCTTTGCCAGCGCTTTTTCAAGTGTTTTTTTACTATGAATCTGATCGCCTGCGTTCATAAACCACACGTATTTGCCTTTTGCCAACTTCAACCCCTTATTCATAGCATCAAAATGTGATTTATCCGGCTGGCTAATCCACCGCGAGATATTTTTCGGATATTTTTTAATGATGTCAATCGTTCCGTCTGTTGAAGCGCCATCAATAATTATGTATTCAATCGCCGGATACGTTTGATTCATTACGCTATTAATAGTTTTTTCAAGAACTTTTTCACCGTTTCTCACAACAGTTATTATGCTAACTAACGGCAACTTTTGCTTACCTTTATCACTTTTTTGTTTCATAAGGTTTGTTCATCACTGAATTTAGAATGCGAAATAAAAATCTTTGCTTGTTTAGAAAACTGACGGATTAAAGCCTTAGATACTCCAGCAAATTTATAGCGAGTTCGCCAGTTGCCGCGGTGATTACTGGAATATGAGTACTTTGGCCAAATTCAAGATATTTCCTGTCTCCAATGCTCTTGCCATCACAGGTAACCATCACTCCGCCAGCCTCCTTTATTAGTCCGTATGCTACTGCAATCTCAAGATTTCCTTTTCTGGTGCATTCTAATGCCAAATCTGCTTCGCCAGATGCAACATCGACATAGTATACGCAGGACGCAAGCAGATATTTTATATTAAATCCTTGAAGTTTTTCGGAGAACGTCTTCCTGTTAATATCAAAATATTCATCAACATATATTCTTGCATCTCTGTTCAAAAATCTTGTATCCGCACAGCAAATTGGTTTCGTGGAACCCTCTTCCAACAAAAAACTTCCTTTTTCTTTAACAGCAAAGAATAATCTCTTTGTTGAATGTTCCATAACGCCGGAAAAAACATAATCATCATACGTAGGATCCACACCATTGAAAATGTTAAACATAGTTCCATACCTGCCCTTACCTCTTTCATTTTTATAGCGGTGAGTGCCATCCAGGCCATCGAGAGATCCAAGATAAATTGGATTAGCTACGATTTCCGTAATTCCGTGCTCTTCGGAATTTACTCTAATAGGAAACTTTGCTTCACGCAATGCGTTTAGAATTTCTGCTTCACACGCGACGTCAATCCGCAAAGCGGTGTCTCCAAACTGATTTTTCTTAACAAGTTCTTCTCCTTGAGCACCCAGGGCCTCATGTATTTTGAATGCTCTAAAAAGGGCATCTATTGCTAAATTTTGAATTTCGTTTTTTATTGGCATATGGATTAATCCTTTTGCTTCTCAAGATACTTATAACCTGCGGCTTCAAAATCTTTAAATGCAGGACCTGCTTCGATTTTGGCTTCGCTACTTTCTTCTGCAGGCCTATATTTCATTGGGCTCAAGTGCATCAAACGCAGAGGTCGAATTACTCCTGGTTTGAAGAAATCGTAACCAGAACTCACTAATTCATTCACCACATGGCAATAACCCCATGCAAATTTTCTATTGTGCAGATTTATTTCCTGCAACGTAGTAGACACTATGCGGCTGCCCCATTTTAAGTTATCGGTAGTAACCTTCCCATCAAACTCTTTCAAAACATTTTCAATATGCATAAAATTTTCGGCACTCAAACAAGTTGTGAATATTGTTGAGCCATACACGAGTTCGGACTTTGTAATTGGAGGCTGAACCGTCATAACATAACTTCCAGTTAACCGTATATCAGAACGAATGATGGCACTAATTTGCCTTATTTTCTGAACACTAGCATTGTCGTATTTTGCTGCAACTTCCGGCTCTCTTTCTAAAAATTCCTGCCCCAAAAGTGCGTTCAATGATTCGGTAGGCTCGAATTTAATCCAGAACTCTTCTTCGATCTCCCTAGAAAGAAGTTCCCTAGTTGACGCATCTGGATGAACTCCTTTCTCCCAGTTTCCTCCAAGAAAATTCAGACCATTATCAAAAAATGGCGACTTGTATCCTTTGTCTTTTTCTTCCAGAATCAAATGCACCTTTCCCTCTAAATCAACATGGAACGGCAACAAACCAGCACTATGATGATTTAAAACTATATCCTGCGCCATAATAAAGATTTCAACAAACAATTATAAATATTTTACCATTTTTTAGTGGTACTGTAATACAATTACAAGCGTTCAGTTAACTGATTCTTCCTAAATATTTCCTCAACAACACCATGCTGTTTTGTATTAAAATACCAGTTTATTGTCTGATGAAGACCTTCCTTAAAACTCCTTTTCTGCCAATTTCCAAGAAGCTTTTTAGAAAAATCATTATCCGCTACCCGATTAAGAGGGCCTGTCGGCATATGAGGCAAAGTCCGGAGTTCAGGCAAATAATCAGGATAATAATTTGACTTCACATGATCAATAACCATTTTTGCGGCATCGAGAACACGGATTCTTTCGTTAGTTCCAAGATTGACAGCACCTCCATCATCTATTTTTTCGGCAGCTAAAATTGTACCACGCACTATATCTCCAACATACGTCCAATTTCTGATCTGTTCTCCAGTTCCCCAAACCTCGAATGGATTTTTGCGGGTAAAAGCGCGGGCAATCATAGCAATAACGGCATGATTTTCAACACCACGCTCACCATAAACGGTAAAATAACGGCACAAAGCCGATTTTAATCCAAGTTCTTTATGCATTGACTTAAGAGTAAGCTCAGCCATAAGCTTTGCCCAACCGTACATATTGTCAGCATCATACGGTGGCCCGACATCTTCTTCTTTGAGATATAACTCTGATTTTACATCTTGCTGCTTATAGTTCGGATAAACGCAGCCAGATGATGCAAAAACGACCTTTTTCACACCTGCTTTAGCAGCCCCATCGAATACCAGATTATCCATGCGAAGATTTCTCGCACAGGCAACATTGTGCAAATCAACATAACCCCTCCCTCCATGGTCGGCGGCCAGATGAAAAAGAACATCGATATCTTTTACAACTTCCTTTGTTACGTTCTGGTCCAGGAGATCTCCTTTTATGAACTCTATTTTTCCAGATTCGATATGCCCGTTAATATTTGAAAGCCTTCCGCTGGAAAGATTATCAACAACTCTTACCTGAGCCCCAAGTGCCACAAGCGAGTCCACAAGGTGCGAGCCAATAAAAGAGGCGCCGCCAGTCACCAAAATATTTTTTCCATTCCAATTCATTTAAAATCCACCACTTTAAACTTTTAACCCACCCTCGAGGAACATTAATAATGGTTACTTATAAAATTATTGTTTTTGTCTAATTTTTTTTGCATAAATCATTCCAAAATCCTTCACTGAATAAATTCTTTTCTTCTCCTGTAAGTATTTGTCGTGCCGCAACCGCAGCACCGGTTTCATCTCCTTCAATATGGGGAGGAATATCATATAAATTCGGAATTCGTAGTAATGCTGCGCCAAATACAAGCAATGAAAGAAGAATTATCTCATGCTTGTTTTTTTTGATAAATTCCTTGAAATTGGACTTACGCGGTCGATAATCCAAGGCCCACCCACCTGTGGCTGTGATTAAAAGAGCGAATATCCACCACCAAAAGGCCGGACGATATAGCTGCTTTACGTCCTGAAAATAAAAAGAAATCACTGATGCAGCAATTCCAATTATTATGAGAATACTTCCAAAAATAATAAACGCTCGAAGCGGTTTCTTTTGCGCAGTTTTATCTGAACTTGTCTGTTCTGGAAGCGGCACATACTTATCGATTTTTATTACACCGATTAAAGCAAACAATGATGCAACACCATATGTCAAATATCCTTCGATAACCTTTCCCAGAGGTGTTAGTAAATACTGTGCAAAAAATGCCAGAATAATAGCAGCACATAAACAAATGAACCCAACCAACAAAGATTTATTTTTCATTTGTCAGCCTCCTCTTTTAATTTGGCGCTTAAAAAGCTTTCTATGAAAAACATGCAAGTGGTTTGGCGCGTCAAAATTTCAGCTTTCATGGGACTTCGAATTATTCCACTCGTACAAGGATATTTGGTTATTGGCAAGCATATAAACAGTTTTATTAGGGTATTGCCCAAGAATCTTCTCATGCTCTTTGTTAGGCAATTCTTTTATAAAAAAGGATTTTTCGTAGTTGGGATCATATAATGTGGCTGTGATACCATCGTTGAACCAATGTGGACTTTGGCCAATAATTATAATGGAGTTTGCTAAATCTAATTTTCGCAATTCGCCTACTAAGTCAGAAGGGATCAAATTATAGTTTTTGTACATGGGCAAAATTGTGTAAAGCCCAATCGAATTATAAATGAGCATCGCTGCAAAAAAAAGTAAAAGCGCAATTCGACGTGCTCCGCGTACCTGATCATATACCCAAATGACACCTCTCGACGCTAAAATGAATAATGCAAAAAGTGCTTCGAAAAGATAGCGCGGACCGTAACCGTGAGTCCCCATGGCACCAGTAAACATGTATAGTATAAAGAGAGAAAAAAAGATTAAAAGCAGTAAAAAATCCTCTCTCTTACGATAAACAATGGGTGGAATAAACACCAGGGCGAAGAATAGAACAGGAAAAAAGTTATGAAAAATAATTGGCGGAAGAAAGGCAAGCGTTGAATCACCGATGTTAATACCTATTGGAAGATTTTTGACAGAAATTATAGAGTAGGTAGGGCTTGACTGTATAGGATTGATAACTTTAATGGCGCTTCCGTTAACCACGTAATTGTCTGCCAAGAAGAGAACAAACATTATCAGAGAGCCGATGATGAAAAAAACTGCCCTAATTTTAAGAATTTGTTTCCGATGAAATAGTATCGCATAGACCACAACTGGAAATGCAACTGCTATAGCAGTTAATTGCCGTAAGCCAAACGCATACCCAAGAAAAATTCCTGAGAAAAAAGCTGCCCAGACTCGAGGGTCTTCAACATACATGAGCCCAAAGTAAATCCCTGCTAACAAAAAAAGTTGAGTCGCAGTATGCGTCATATAATCGCCAGCCAGGATAATGGTCAGCGGGGACACACAATAAAATAACGCAGCGATGCATCCACTTTTTTGATCATATAATTTTGTTGCAATCAGATAAACTAAAATCAAGGAGATTGCTGATAAAAGTGGACTAAAAAACTGGGCAAAGTGCAACCTAATCGGCAAAGCTAACAGGAGAGGCCAGAAGTGGTTATATTGAAAATAAAAATTTCCATTTTTCACAAAACTTCCTATTAGATGGAAGGCTTCACGCGGCTCTCTGGAAAAGTTGCCTATAAACAACCTTCCCTGAATCAGGAGAATGCCTTGGCGATAATAAACGGCCGAATCGGGTACATGTGGCGTGCTGCCCAAAATTACAATTCCAAAATAAGCGGAAAGTGCAAAGTGCACAACACTTAGCATTAGAACAATCATAAGCGTTCTTTTCTTCATTTTGCGTCAGCTCTCCTTGCTAGAAACGTTATCAAGCATATAATGATTGTTGACAACAGAAGTGCCTCAATAAAGAAGTTAAAAATTCTTTTGACATTAATGACAAACCGCTCTTTAGATTCACCTATGCATTTGTCCGCATAACAAAGGCCGTAAATGTTTTCAAGAAAACCATCGTTAACGTCCACACGTGCAGTTTGGTGGCCATTAAATGAAAGGCGCTTATTACCCCTGCCAACAAAGGTAAGCGTCATTGAAAACTGAGATGGCAAGGAAACGTTGTAAAGCACTACTTCTTGAGACATAAAGCGATCCATGGTCCAGTCACCAAACGTCTTCTTAAAATTGGGGTAATTACCCTTAATCAGTGTTCCAATCACATCTTTTCCAAACAAATGCACAACTAAAGGGTTAAACTCAGCAAGAGTTTGGTTGCCATTTGATATTAAAAATTCGCCCACGCCATTTTCAGCTAACATGGCTTTTTGAAGCTGTACGGTCATTTGACTAAAGTTCTCTTCAACGGGTAGAGTTAATACATTCCCATCGACAATTGCAGTGAAGTTGCCATCCGCATACGTGATTCTCACATCGCTTTCAAATCGTGTAAACTGTGTCGCGAAAAAAATGACTGTAATAGAAAAGACTAAAAGAACACTTCTTTCCACCCGTTTCATGTTTTTGGCTTAAGATTACAAAGATTTATAACTTTATCTATTTCCGTAAATCTTGTAGCGTAGAAGTGATTAACAAACCTTAAAAATCTATTTGAAAACGTTAAATGGGATGAAAAGGTTTTTCATTTCGCGCCTTTATACTAAAAAGTTTTATCATGTTTGAGGCGATAAGAAAGGCGGGACTTTAGAGACTATGACTACTCTTTCAATAATTATTCCTGCATACAATGAAGAAAAGACTGTGGCGTCTATCATAAAAAATGTCCAATCAGTGAATTTAGGAGAAATAAAGAAAGATGTCATCGTTGTTGATGATTGCTCCACAGATAAAACTCGTGAGGTTCTTAAAAGTATAAAAAGGATAAGATTCTTATGTCACGACAGGAATAAAGGAAAGGGAGCATCCATACGAACAGGAATACAGCATGCATCAGGTGATATCATCATAATCCAAGATGCAGATCTGGAATATGATCCTGCTGATTATCCTTTGTTGCTCAGACCTATTTTAGAGAACAAAACAAAGGTTGTGTTTGGCTCACGCTTTATGCATCGACCTAAAATTCAAGAAACGCAAGACCATGAATCAGGTTACCAAGGAAATAAATTGTATTATCTTGGCAATAAGTGGCTCAGCTTTTGTGTAGGAATCTTATATGGAGAGAAAATAACTGATATGGAGACATGTTACAAAGTATTTAGAAAAGAAATTCTCGATGGAATAAGTTTGCGTGCTAGCCGTTTTGATTTCGAGCCTGAAATCACCGCAAAGATTCTGAAGAAAGGACATAAAATAATCGAAGTGCCGATTGGTTACAGACCAAGACCATTTACAGAAGGTAAAAAAATCACTTGGAAAGATGGTGTTAAGGCGATGTTTTACCTAGTTAAATATCGTTTTGTTGACTAGATTTATCTCTTTTTGTATAAATGAGAGTTCGACAATGAAATTCCTTCGACAAGGAATTAATGCGCCCCTTATGTTTCCACGGTTGATTATACAAATATCAAAACATAATTCTAAAAACGTAACTTGAAAAATTTATAACCAAGTAAATATAGGGCAACTGGGAAATGGTTTGCTAAAGTTCTCATTACACCAATGTGTTTGAAATAAATTTTATAACAATCCAGAAACATTTGTATAGTTTTTTGCTCTGACAATCCTCCGGTTAAATATTTAGAAAGAATTAAATTTGTATTGATAATTTTTTTACTTTTTTTAAGCCCTCGTATTATCCAGTCAATATCTGAGCTAATAGGATAGGTGAGATTAAATTTGCCAGCCAAAGATTTACGTATGATAAAAGACTGATGACAAACAACCATACCTTTATCCATTTTTCGCCATGTCAGCTCTTTTGGGTTTTTACGCCACCACATTCCGATTTTATCACCTTTTAGATTTATAAGGGCTGTTTCACCAAAATAAACATCGGCGTTTTTTGCCTTTTTAAATATTTTTTGTACGGTATATTTATCATAAATTTGATCTCCAGCATTAATGAACCACACATATTTACCTGTAGCTAACTTTAAACCTTTATTCATTGCATCAAAATGGCTCTTATCCGGCTCACTAATCCAGTTATTGATATATTTTTTATATTTTTTAATGATATTAATCGTGCCGTCTTTTGAATCTCCATCAACAAGAATATATTCTCTGGCTGGATAAGTTTGAGAAATGACACTTTTAATGGTACCTTCCAGAACTTTTTCACCATTTCTTACAACAGTTATGAAACTAATTAAAGGTAATTGTTCCATAAGCAAATTGAAAAAAATCATTGCTTAAAAAGCTATCTCTAATTTATTTTTTAAATTCTATTAAAAAAGGAAGGTTAAACTGTGACGTCCTCCCCGCACTAAAGTGCGGGGCTTCCGTTGAAGTCGGCTAGTTTTCGTTGGTGAATGTCTTGTTGGTTTCTGACGTAATTGTCAATGATGTCAACGGTGTTGTAGCCAGCGCTTCCGG
>Ga0247727_10020124_pt1 | contig 10244 bp, 9 predicted proteins | sample WisWelCaveWW1625_FD_202498 | JGI IMG/M metagenome (GOLD analysis project Ga0247727, IMG submission 202498) | Biofilm microbial communities from Wishing Well Cave, Virginia, United States - WW16-25 | ecosystem: Environmental > Aquatic > Deep subsurface > Groundwater > Cave microbial mat | place... | reverse complement strand
AGGCGGTGAAGAAGTCCAAGCCGTCGAAGGCCGCCAAGACGCCGAAGGCGAAGAGGGAGAAGGTTCCGAACGACGCGACGAGGGTGTTCGCGATCAGGGTAACCGACGCGGAGCTCGACGCCATCCATCGGGCCGCCGGGCCCCGGAACGCGACGAGGTTCATCCGCCAGGTCGCTGCCGCCTTCGCGAACGAGGACGAGGGGGCGTTCCGGGCGGTCGTGAAGGAGGCCAAGGAAGTCCGGGCGTAGACGTCCCCTCTCAACCTCGACGGCCCGTGAGTGATCACGCTCGCGGGTCGTTGTTTCTTTCGCCGTCACCACCAAGGCGCTCCAGGGAGCCTCGAATTCTGCGAATTGTGCGAATTCTGCGAAGCGCGTCTCATCTTGAATGTGTCCTCGACGGCCAGGGGAGATGAACTGGAAATGGCCTCCTTGGAATTCCTTCGCACAATTCGCACAATCGTTCTTCTCGCAAGCCCCCCTGAGTCGCATTGCAGGTTCAAACGCCATTCGCACTATTCGCAGAATTCGCAGAATCATCCGCGCCCAACTCATTCTGCGAATTGTGCGAATTCTGCGAGTCCCACAGCGGATTGACTTCGTACCTCGGACTCGGCTTCCGCCCACGGCGACCAGTTCTATCTTGCTCGACACTCCTGACGTAGCCGTGTTCCTCGAGCAACTCCAGTGGTCGATCCAACTCCTTGACCTGCTTGAACCGCCCTTTGGTTCCCTCGAACGCATCCCGCTTCGAAAACCCCCTCACGCCGCTCCGGGCGATCCAATCCAGCACGTATCGTGCCGCTTCAACCTCCAGGTCCGCACCCATCTCTGCGAACGCGGCTCTGGCGTGGGCGAGGAAATACCGGCCAAGGGTGAACGCTCGCTCGATGACACCGACGTCAACGGGCGTGGTCCACGGCTCCGCCTCCCTAACGTGCTCGGCGAGGTGGAGCAAGCCCCCGATCCTGGCGATCGCCCCCACGAGCTTCCCGGCCCAATCGGTCATCGCCGCGAGTTCCCCGTCCGCTCCGAGTTGCGGCTCAAGCCAGCCAGCGAACTTCAGGAGGCGTGCGCGCGCCGCTGGATCAAGCACGAGCTGGTGCGGTTCGTCGCCGTGCGGCCCGAGGAGTGGCCGGAGCGCCAGGAGCACACGGACGTTGTTCCGGTACGTCACGGCGACCTTGACGGGCATCTGGCGTGGATCGAGATTCCGGCTCCCAAGCGGGTTTTTGGGAAGCGCGTAGAGGAAACGGCCGAGAAGGCCGCGGCCGCGAAACGTGGGGCGTGTCGCTAGCCCACGGAGGACGATCGGCTGCACGGTCAGGCCCACCGTGAGCGCCGGATCGATCACATACTCGGAGGGTCGGGAGACGCGGTCCACGCGGAGGGTATCGCCCGCGTGGCCCTTCAAATACACACCTAAGTTTGGATCCCCGTTGCTCGAGTACCGACCGGCCATGAGATCGAAGACGTCACCTTCGGGACTCATGACGGCCATCCTCCCACCATGGTCTCGGAGAAGGGTCGCGAGGCGCTCTGGGGAGCAGTCATCCGCGATGAGCTGCGGCGCGAGGGGAACATCGATGGCCTCGTACTCATTCCTGAGGCGGATGACGTCTTGCGTGCTTGATTCGCGTTCCTCTGCGTCGTCTTTCTTTGCCGCAGCCTTCTCCGCGCGCTTCAGCGCTGCTAGGGCTACACCTTTTCTCGTCAGGGCTTCTTGAATCGCTGGCTTCAGCCGCTTCGCCTCTTCGCGCTCGAACTCTTCGAGCGGCCGAACCACGTGCCGAAACACAGCGCTCTTTCGAGTCCCCGGGGGAAGTACAGTTACGTGGAAGATGTTCAGGGGTTCCTTCCAGTCAGTGTTGATGCGGATTTCCACCCTGCGCGCGCAGGCGGCTCCGCACGTCGCAAGCGATAGACCGCCCCCAAGATCGCTAGGCGTCTGTGTGCTCTCCGCCTCGGCCTCCACGAACTCAGCCAGCCAAGTCGGCAGGGCATTCGTCGGGAACGCTGGCAGGTCGTACGAGTGGAACGCGGCTGGCGGCGACCACTCCTCGTTCTTTTCGGCCGCCGGGTACCGCTCGTAAGCGTTCCTGACCTTTTTCACCGCCTTATCGGCAGGGAACGGAGGGATGCATCGGCTCGCGGCGTCGCTGACGAGCTTTTCGGCAAAGTCCTGGGGAATGTCGGCCCGGCGGAGTTTGCAGGCGAACCGAAAGAGCTGGTCATCGCGTTGACCCTCTGGGACGCCCGCCAGGATGCGGGACGTGTCGACCGACCGGTCCAAGCCGGCGGGGGGTGATTCGTTCGGGACACGCCCCTCAAGTTCCCGGATCGCGATATCGACCTGGTCCGCCCCGACGCACTCGATGTCCGACAGAAGTTCGAGTTGATCCTCGCACGGTCTCCCGTCGCGGCCGACGAATCGAGTCTGCCCGGCGCCAGTACGGAAGACTCCGTGCAGCGGAGCGTAGGGTGTCCCGCCATAGACATCGCTCGCACTTCCCTTGGGGAAGACCTCGGTCTTCGGCGGGAGGCCTGCCACCCCGATGACGAGTTGACCAAGGCGCTGAGTTCTGCGCAAGGGCACGGAGTTTGACCCGTAGAAGACCCACACGTGGAACCCCAGCCCGCTTCTGCTTTCCTCGATGTAGGCGGGCAGTCCCTGCTCCTCAAGGAGATCCGCGGCATGGTTCGCATGCTGCAGTGCCTCCTCGCGGCCACCGCGCATGTTCTTGCCGTCGAGGTCGAGCACCAGGAACTTCGCGCAGGGCCCGTCCCGTCCAGGGAGCAAGGAGTAGGCCCCGATGCGACGCTGGCCGCGGAGGTGGTCGAGTGAGACTTGGTCCGTAAGAGGCTCCTTGACGCAGCCGCGCCCATCCTCCAGATACGCATCGGCGCGGCCAACCAGGAGTCTCTTGAATGCCTCCAGGAGGCGGGTCTCAAGACTCTTGACACGCACGGCGACGATCGCGGCAGCGAACCGTTCCGTGCCCATGTTCCTGAGTTCGGCGACTTGATCCGGCCCCAGAGGCCGGGTCTCGAGGACCCGGGGCGCTGCGTACGGCCGCCCCATCACACCGGTCCTCCGTCGAGGAGCCGGATCTTGAAGCCCCTACCCGTGTTCTGGAGCTCGACGTACCCGGCCAGGCGGAGTCGCTGCAGCTCCCGCCGGCCCTGGCGCTCGCTGATGCCCAGAGCGTCGCCCAGTTCCCGAGCTTGGACCGAGTTGCCCGAGCGGACGTAGATGTCCGCGGGGCCCTTCCACTCCCGGAGCAGCAGCAACAGCCAGATGGCCAGACCCAGGTCCCGGCGTCCCATCTTGCAAGACTCCAGCGCCACGTCTCCCGGTTCAGAACGAACGTGAGCCTGCATGGGTCACACTCCTTGGATCGCGGGACCAGCTTCAGCCTCGGCATGGCCGAGCTGGCACCTCAACCCTGAACCGTCAGCCTGGACGTGGCTGCGGCTTTCACTCTCTAAATCGATGGAGAGCGGAGAAGTGTGATCGGGCGGGGTGGAAAGCCTATCGAAGGCCGGCTGCCAGCTTCCTGATCTTGGAGAGATGGCGGTTCACTGTTTCCCGGCGGATGCCGAGACACGAACCCACCTCAGCGTCGGTGAGCCCGCGGAGCTTGAGACGAAATACCCCTGCTTGCATCGGTGCCAGCCGTGGAAGGAGTTGCCCAAGGAGCTGAAGCCTCTCCTTCCTGGCAGATTCTTCGACCCAGGCTTCCCGACTCTTGTTGTCGACCTCCTGACGAACCCCAGCTTCTGACTCCCCTGGATCCATTGCTCCGGCGTATCGCCTCTCTTCTCGCTTCAGCCGGCGAAGGGCGTCCTTTTTCCGGAATTCACGGAGCTGTTTCAGGTAACCAGCGAACCAAGCTCGACCGTCGTACCGGAGGACCGCATCCCGCAGCCACAGCACGTCCTCTGGCAATGACCCGCTCGGTCGTACCATTCCCTCGGCATCGATCTCTTTCGTCGAGCTGGACATTTTCCTCGCGGCCAAGAGCGAGCGGTATCTTCCGTAGAGCGTCGGGTCCGAGGCGATCTCCTTCGTGCGGCCTGCCCACCTGATCAGAACCGGTGCTCCCTTCTCACCAAATAGGGCATTCCAGTGCAGCCGCCCCAGGCTCGCGGGATAGGCCTTGACCTCGGTGGTTGACGTTACGTCAAGGTGTTGGATCAACGGACGTGGGTCCTCGAAGATGTCCTCGCTCCTCACACCGTAGATCACATGACACTTCGCGCTGCGATTCGATGGACGGAAGCCCTCGATCGAAGTGAACGGCGGGAGAGCGGGGAGTCGCGCTTCTGGTGGAAAGTGCGCCCGGTAGTGAAAACCATTCGGCCGAGACTCCTCCTCGTACACGCAACCGTTCTGCCGAAGCCACTCGATCACGAAGTACCTCAGCGTTTTGCGGTAAAACAATCGCTTGAGCGGATCGGTGGCCTCAGAGATCGCGATCTCAACGTTGCGGTGGCACCGGCGGCAATCCATCCAGTGGTTCGGCAGTGCTCGTCGGGGGTCGATGAAGAGCAGTAGGGTGGCGAAGCAGGGATCTTCCTGAACCCATTCCGCGATCCTGGCCGGCAGTTCCTGCGCGTGAACTAGATGTCTTGACATCACAGCCTCCGCGCCTGCGGCATGCCGTGGGCCGTGTCGTGCCGATCGCAGTCTATCACCGACGACCGCCCAGAGTAGCCGTCCCGACTAAATTCTGTTGATCACACTTCGTCCGACCCGATCGAGTTCAGCAACGAGGGACCAGAGAAGAATTGGTCAGAACACTCCGATCGGCCAAGAACGTCCGGTCAGTGACGGCAGGGACATGAAGCATTGGAATGGGACATCGAGAACATCGGCCGGTCGAGGTCCGAGGCCGGAGATCGTTGTGGTCCTGCGAAGCGATCCATCGGAGGACCCACCTTGACTCTGACAGGTCAGAAACCACGCCTCGAGTGGTCCGCCATCCTCGGCCAGGCCGCCGAGATCGTCGGCAGCTACGACACGGGTGTGACGCTCAGACAGCTCTTCTACCGCCTGGTCGCAACGGAGGTCCTGCCCAACACCAGGGTTGCCTACAACACCCTGAGCCACGTCACGGCCGAGGCCCGGCGGGAGGGGCGATTCCCGTCGCTGGTCGATCGGACGCGTCAGATTTACCGGTACCAGACCTTCGATGGCCCGGCGGAGGCGCGCAGTTGGCTGAGCGACATCTACCGCCGGGACAGGACGGAGGGCCAGGGGTTCACCATCTATCTCGGCGTCGAGAAGGCCGGCATCGTGGAGCAGCTGCAGTCCTGGTTCGGTGACCTGGGCGTCGCGATCCTGGCGCTCGGCGGCTACTCCTCCCAGAGCTACGTCGACGAGATCGCCAAAGACGTCCAGGAGCAGGGCCGGGCCGCGGTTCTGATCTACGCCGGCGACTTCGATCCATCGGGCGAGGACATCCAGCGGGACTTCATCGAGCGCGCGGGGTGCTTCGATGAGGTCCTGCGCATCGCGTTGAACGCCGATCAAGTGGAGGAGTACGGTCTGCCGGAGCAGATGGGAAAGTCGACGGACACCCGGGCTCGGGGGTTCATCGAGAAGCACGGGAAGCTCGTCCAGGTCGAGCTCGATGCCCTCCCGCCGGACGTCCTGCAGCGGCTGTACACGGAGGCCATCGCGACGTTCTGGAACGACGCCGCCTACCGGAAGGCCATGAAGCGGGAGCGACGGGAGGCGGCACTGCTCGAGGCGTCGTCGTGAGGATGCAAACCTGTCAGCTTGCGCCCCGCGACGCGATGCGCGAGCTGTCCGCCCTTCTGGCCCGGGCCTACTTGCGGCTCGCCGAAATGTCGCGCCATTCCGCCGTGTCTGGCCGCAGGATTCCCCTTGATGTTTTCCGCCCGGAGAGCCCTCCTGCTGCCGTGGGACGCCACCACGGAGGCCACGATGGAATCGACGCTGCTCGGTGAGATCCGGCGCATCCAGCGGCTCTCGGTGAACGAGCTGCAGACTGAGTGGTCGAAGCTCTACGACGGGGAGCCGTGTCGTTCCCGGAACCTGCCCTACCTCGTGAAGCGCCTCTGCTGGAGGCTACAGGAGCTCCAGCTCGGTGGTTTGAGCCAGCGCGCTCGAGAGCGGATCGAGCATCTCTGTCCCGACATGTACCCTCGTGCCTGCCCCCCGCGTGACTTCCGCCCGTCGCCGGAGGCATTGGCCGCCAAGGTGACCGAGCCGCGTCGCGTTCGGGACCTGCGCTTGCCAACCGGCTCCGTGATCACCAAGACCTACAAGGGGAGGCAGATCCGCGTCGTCGTCCGCGAGGACTCGTTCGAATTCGAGGGTAGGACCTTCGAGAGTCTCTCGGTGCTCGCGAAGTTCATCACGGGCAAGACCACGCAGATCAACGGCAGGTTGTTCTTCGGGTTGACCGTGCGGAAAAGGTAGATGCCCCTCGTGCGCAACGGTCGGGCCAGGTCGGCGATCGCCACCGTGACGGTTCCAACGAGGGCCGCGATCTATACGCGGAAAAGCACTGCCACCGGTCTCGACTCTGACTTCACCTCCTTGCACAACCAGAGAGAACGCGCTGAGGCGTACGCCGCCAGTCAGGGGTGGACGGTACTCTCGACCAACTACGAAGATCCCGGTATCAGCGGTGGAACGATGGACCGTCCCGGCCTCCAGAAGCTGCTCCACGACATCGAAGCGAAGTCCGTGGACGCCATCATCGTCTACCGCCTCGATCGTCTGAGCCGGTCCATGGTCGATTTCGTTCAGCTCCACGCGTTCCTCGAGAAGCATGGCGTCGCGCTGATCTCGGTCTGCGAAAGCATCAACACGGGCACGCCTCATGGCCGAATGATCGTGAACGTCCTGGTGAGCTTCGGACAATACGAAAGAGAGCTTGCAAGTGATCGCACCCGCGACAAGCTCAGCGCGTCGCGGCGCAAAGGAAAGTTCACGGGCGGTTTTCCCGTCCTCGGCTTCGATCTCGACTCGAAGGGCGGCCGGCTCATCCCGAACGAACCCGAGGTCGAGACGGTCCGTGAGATCTTCCGGCTGTTCCTCGAGAGGCGCTCCCTCGTTGACGTCGCCGGCGAACTCAACCGTCGGGGCGTGACGCTAAAGCGGTGGAGCACGAAGAACGGCAAGGTGTACGGCGGCGGCCGCTTCAACCGAGTGAACCTTCACCGGATGTTGACCAACTACGTGTACGTCGGGAAGGTGCTTTTCGAGGACACGCTCTACGACGGTGAGCACGAGGGGATCGTCTCGCCGAGAGTCTTCCACGAGGTTCAGCGGATCCTCCACGAGAATCGGCGCGACGGCGGGGCCTCCCACCGGAACCAGCACGGCGCTCTCCTGCGCGGGCTCCTCCGCTGCGCCGCCTGTGGGACCGCCATGGTCCACTCGCCCACCAAGAAGGGCGGCCGCGTGTACCGGTACTACCGCTGCACGAACAGCGTGCGGCGGGGTGCCGAGTCGTGCCCCTCGCGGTCTATCCCGGCGGCGAAGGTCGAGGAGTTCGTGGTGGCGCAGATCAGAAGGACCGGGGCGGACCCAGCACTGCAGCGGGCGACGTTCGAGCAGGCCCTCGCCCAGGTGGCCGCCCAGCGACGTGGCGCACGAGCCGAGATCAAGCGGTGCGAACGCGATCTCACCAGCACTCGCCGCGACGTGGAGCGTCTGGTCAGTACCCTGTCGCGCACCACGGGATCTGCCGCCCAGGCGGTCCACGCCGAGTTGGAAAAGGCCCAGGAGCGCGTCGCCACCCTCGAGTCCCGGCTCGTAGAGGTTCGCACCGAGGAGGCCGCCATTGCCGCCCAGCCCGTCGACGAGGCGGACGTGGCCCAGGCGCTCGCGGAGTTCGACGAGATCTGGAGCGTTCTTCTCGTCGGCGAACGAGAGCGAATCCTCAAGCTCCTGATCGCCGCCATCCGCTACGACGGCGCGACCGGGAAGCTGGACATCGACTGGCGAATCGCAGGATTCGGCGAACTCGCCCAGGAGGTCGGCGGTGCGTAGGGTCGCCGCGACGTCGAGCTACACCGTCGAGTTCCGCAGGGCTCGTCCGGCTCTTGCTGCAGCGCAGCAACCCCAGGGCCGCGTCCCCCGCGTCGCCCGCCTGCTCGCTCTCGCCCACAGGATCGACGGGATGGTCCGGTCCGGCGAACTCAAGGACCTGGCCCACGCTGCTCGGCTGTGCGGGGTCACCAGGGCCAGGATCACCCAGATCATGAACCTGCTTTTGCTCGCCCCCGCCGTCCAGCAGGCGATTCTCGACCTGCCGCCGGTCACGAGCGGGCGGGACCCGGTCACCGAGCGGCACCTGCGGGAGATCGTGGCCGAGCCGGACTGGAACCGGCAGGTTCAGCTGTGGGATGCTCTCCCACCGACGAACAGCCTCGCCAGCGGGCCGAAACTGAGGAGGTGAGCATGGCAACGGGTCGGAGCAACAAGCTGGTGGGCCAGGTCGGGGAGTTCCTCGTCTGCGCCGAGCTCGGACGGCGTGGGCTCATCGCTTCCCCCTTCGCGGGCAACGTGCCGGGCTACGATGTCATCGCAACCGACGAGCGCTGTGTCTCGGTGCCTATCCAGGTCAAGACCAACAACGGCAAGGATAACTGGCAGTTCAACGCCGATGACTACTTGCAGATCGAGTTCGATCCGAAAACCAAACAGCAACGCGTCAGGGGCCGCACCCGGCTGCCGGACGCGCGCCTAGTCCACGTCTTCGTGTGGCTAGACCCCCAGAGATTGAAGGACCGCTTCTTCGTCCTGGAGAAGAGGGATCTGCAGAATCTCATTTACTGCGGCCACACCTCGTACTTGCGCCGTCACGGTGGCAAGAGGCCCCGGAATCCCGAGAGCCGACACGTCGCAGTCAGTATCGCGCAACTGGAGCCCCACGAGGATCGGTGGGATCTGGTCGCCGACCGACTGAACGGACAAGGACAAGCGTAGCCGGAGGCTCGCACTGATGCCCTACCTTTCGCCCCCGACCCTAACCGCCGACGAGCAACGTCTGATCCTCCGCTTCACCGCCGGGAATCCCCGCGACCACCTCATCTTCTCCCTGGCCTTGGGCACCGGCCTCCGCCTCGGCGAGATCGTCGGCCTCAACGTCGGCGACGTCTTCGCGGCTGACGGTACGCCTCGGGTCCGCGTCAAGGTCCGCCGAGAGATCGCCAAGGGAGGCCGCGCCGGGGACGTGTTCCTGCCCGATCGGCTGCTGCCGAAGCTGCGCCGGTTCTGGGGATTCAAGGTGAAGCGCGGCGAGGGACTCCAGCCGAGCGACCCGCTCTTCTGCAACCAGTCGCGGCGTCGCATCTCACGGAGGCGCGTCCAGTACGCCTGGAGGACGTGGCAGAAGCGGGCGGGGTTCGACCGGCTGTACCCCTTTCATTCGGCACGCCACACAGCGATAACGGCGGTCTACCGGCTGTCGCGAGACCTCTTCCTGGCGCAGAGGTTTGCGAGGCACGTCTCGCCGCTCACGACCACCATCTATACCCACCCGTCGGACCAGGAGATGTTGGAGAAGGTGCGAAGACTGTCCTGCTGAAACGCGCTTCTACGCCTCGCCGGGTCGGGTCCTCTTGCCTCCGCATAGCTGACACCTTCCCGACCCATCACAAGCGGGGCAAGGAACCGCCCGCTTTCGCTTCAGCCATCCGACACGCGCCACTCGCACCCCACTCCCCAAGCATTTCACGCAGCTACCCGATCCCTTGCAGAATGGGCAAACCCTCGGCTCGTTCGCCATGCTGGCTGGCGGTCAGCCCCCGGACTCCGCAGGCCGTGAACCCTGGGCGTGCGATCTATGGGGGGCCGCTCACCGCTCCTCCCCGAGACATTCTACGCCTTCACGCCAACGGAGAGTTCGCACGAAACCGCGCTTGGGTGGACGCAGTGGTTCACGAGGCACGTCTCGCCGCTCACGACCACGATCTACGCCCACCCCTCGGACCAGGAGCTGGCGCGAAGGGTCCGGAATCTCTCCTGCTGATCGGGTACGCCCTCTACAGTGCCGGAGTCTCAAGATGTGAGTGCTATTGCGGCTCGTTTCCTGCCTTCCACTTGATGTTGCAGCCAATGCTCGGCTTCTGGCCCCGCGAGACCGGCCTGCCTTCCAGCACGGCGTCCAGGGCCGCCCTGAGGTCCTTGCCAGTCACGGGAATGCCATTGCCAGGCCGGCTATCGTCCATCTGGCCCCTGCAGACGAGCTTGCGGCTCTC
>Ga0247727_10020123_pt1 | contig 10244 bp, 11 predicted proteins | sample WisWelCaveWW1625_FD_202498 | JGI IMG/M metagenome (GOLD analysis project Ga0247727, IMG submission 202498) | Biofilm microbial communities from Wishing Well Cave, Virginia, United States - WW16-25 | ecosystem: Environmental > Aquatic > Deep subsurface > Groundwater > Cave microbial mat | place... | reverse complement strand
TGGGAGGTAGGCGCGGGCAATGTCTGCGAGAAGTTTTGGGTAGGAAATGATTCGGCGCAAGTCAATGTAAATGGGACTCGTGAGTCCAGACTTGAGAGTGAACTTTCCGAATTTGATACAGCCCGCGGAGAGGAGTCCATCGGCGAGGGAGGCGAGATGAGTGTCGAGTTGTGTCATGAAGAATTCCTTCTTTGGACGCTGATTCACGCAGAAAAAAATCAGCGTAAGTCAGCGTTTATCTGCGTCCCAATTGCATTTGAATATTCACAATCTCATCACGCAACCCTGCCGCGGCTTTGGCGGGACTCTCGGCGCGTGAGATTCCGCGTGAGATGGGAATCAACATCCCTTTGCCATCTTTGCGGAGACCCGCTTGCAAGGCTGATTCCAACTCTCCACCCTGAGCGCCCACGCCAGGAGCGAGGAACCACAAGTCAGGCGCGGCGGCTCGGACGCGTTTCATCGCGTCCACGTGGGTGGCGCCGACAACGAGCCCGATGTTGTTTTTAGTATTCCAGGTTTGGGCGAGTTTGGCGACGTGTTCGTACAAATGCAATCCTTGCGAAGGTTTCGGAACCTTCGCAAGGATAAGGTCTTGCAGGTCTCCAGAACCTGGATTACTGGTCTTGCACAAAAGAAAAATACCTTTTTCCGGATTTTGAATGAACGGCTCAATAGAGTCTTTTCCCAAATATGGACTCAGCGTAATGCAATGCGCGCCGAGAGTCTCGAACGTGGATTTGGCATACGCTTCTGCCGTGGAGGCAATGTCACCGCGTTTGGCGTCGAGGATGACGGGGATCAGCGAGCCGAGTCGATTCGATTCGTGTTGGATGGCTTCAATGACCTGCTTGAGCGCGGTCCACCCGTCCGCGCCGAAGACTTCGAAGAATGCCGCGTTGGGTTTGAATGCCGCGGCGTATGGAGCGGTCTGTTTAACGAGATTCAGGCAGAAGTCGAGGGCAGAGGCGGAAGTCGGCTCATTGAGTTCGGAAACGTGCGGGTCGAGTCCAACGCAGAGGAGGGAGGAACAGTCGTCGACGCGTTTTTCCAAAAAAGAAAAGAAGGTTTCCATGTTTTAGAGTTCCAAGTGTCAAGTTCCACGTTTCAGGTGCACTTGAAACGTGGAACTTGGAACGTGACACTATGCCTTTCCAAGTACCATTGCCAGCAACGCCATTCTCACATACAACCCATATTCCGTCTGACGGAAATACGCGGCGCGGGGATCGTCGTCGAAGTCCATGCTGATCTCGGTGACGCGCGGGAGCGGGTGCATCACGATCATATCCTTTTTTGCGGCTTTCATCACCGCGGGGTCAATCACATACGCGCCCTTGACCTTCTCGTAATCATCCGCGTTTTCAAATCGTTCCTTTTGGACGCGCGTGACATACAACACATCGGTTTCGGGCAGAACTGTATCGAGCGTTGAAAACTCGTTTTGCGAAATTCCTTTCTCTTTCACTTCATCCATCACTTCCTTTGGCATCTTCAAAATATCAGGCGAGACGTAATTCAATTTCACCTTGAACAATGAAAGCAGGCGAGCTAATGAATGCACAGTGCGTCCATATTTTAGATCGCCGAGCATGGTCACGGTGAGATTCTCGAAACGTCCGAGTTCCTCTTTGATGGTAAACGCATCGAGCAATGCCTGCGTGGGATGTTCTCCGATACCATCGCCCGCGTTGATAACAGGTTTGCGCGCCGCCTTCGCCGCAATCGCCGCCGAGCCTGTTTCGGGATGACGCAACACGATCACGTCCGCATAACATTCGAGCGTGCGCACGGTATCAGTCAGCGTCTCGCCTTTCGTCACCGACGAATACTTCACCTCATTGATCGGGATGACCGAGCCGCCGAGCCGTTCCATCGAGGCAGTGAACGACGACGACGTTCTCGTGGAAGGTTCATAAAAAAGATTTGCCAGAATTTTTCCTTTCAATAAATCAAACGTCCCGACGCGCTCGACCATGCCGCGCATCTCGTGCGCCACGCCGAAGATATATTCAAGGTCTTCGCGCTGGAACTGCTTGACGGAAATAATGTCCTTGCCATACCATTCGGCGTTTTTATTCTCGCCGAAAGGCAGGTGAACGGATGATGGACTTGTAGGCATTTTAGTCTCCTTGTTTGTTAGTCCTCCGTCATTGCGAGGACTCTTTCAAAGATTGAGGTTGATTCTGTTCCAGGCATTCTTCTTGCCTCGAGTTTCGTCCCATAGCAAATTCAGCATCGGCTGTAAAGCCGTCATTATATTATCCGCTGATAAGGTCATTATTTCGTCTTCTACGCCACCCATTATTCTTATGTGAATATTTGATTTTTCTTTAACTGTATAGGGGGCTGTATAACGCTCATTCATGTCATATCGGACAGTGAGAAACCCTCTATCAGCATCTACATATAAGAATGGTTCGCCAGTTTTTAGCCCTTGACTGTCAGCAGTCGATATGATCAAAGTATAGGCTCGCTCCCCTGCTCTGAATATTTTAGCCTGCTGAGTCTTCAAAACTGCCGTAGCTATACCGCCTAACATATTGGAGTAGGGAAAGTGCTCTCCTATCATAGCATCAACAGGTCTTTCAAAAAATTCGACTGTCTCCTTCCATGATTGTAAATTGCTCTCCGCCAAACCTTCAGGCAATAAAGCGAGTTTTTTAGTAATAGCATCGTTTGTCATGCTTTTTACTCCTTACTCTCATCAAAAAGATGATTCGCAAGCGGAATGACGTTGATCAACGGATCTTCGTAGGGATGCACACTCCTTATCACTCGAATCGCATCCTTCACAAATTATCGCTTGTTACGGCTGAATCAATCCAACCCATTCCAACTGTGTGATTTGAATGAGCGATTCGCCATCGGGGCGCATAACCCAGGTTGAGTCGTCCGCTGTGCTGGTGAGGATCAGCCAATCGCCATCACTCCAGGCGCGCGGGTTGAAATAAGGTTTGGTATCGTAATCGGGGGTGTAGATGCTTGTCCACGTTTGATTTTGCAGATCGAAGACGAGCAGTTCAGTTTGATAATCATCATTCGCAGTGCGACGCGAGACTGTCAAAGCAAGTCTGTTTCCATCAGGCGAAAAGAAATAGACTTCCGCTAGTTCCCAAGTTTCTGTGAGGAGATGCGTAGTTTCACTTCCGGTGGAGAGATCTCGTAGATGCAGAGTCCAGGGCAGGGTAAAGTCCGCTTCGGGGTCGCCCCACGTCAGGTAGGCAAGCAGGCGTCCGTCTGGAGAGACCGCCGCGGAAACGCCTGCATACATCCCGTCCGGTTTGAGAGGCCAGAGCGGAGTAATTTCATCCGTAGCTGTATCGGCAACATACAACGAAGCCACCTGGGTAGGAGTCATACCGCTGTAAAATGTGTGCAACGCGTAGACCAGTATCCCCCGCGTCTCGTCAAAAAACAACGGGACAATTGCGTGACCCGTCGCCTCGGGTGGCAATTCTGTGCGCCAGACTTCGCGGCTTTCGCCCGTTTCCAGCGAGGTGATGAAGACCGCGCGCGTCATTGTTCCATCCTCATCTGCGCGGCTCCAGACGAGACTCCCGCCATCGGAGGAAATTATCGGCGCGATGCGCGGGCTTCCCTCCACGTCCCGTCGCGTGTCCAAATCGGCAATCCAACGTTCCTGTGGGTAGGCGCGATTGAGCACGAGCGAGCCGTCGCCCGGATCGGTCAGCGAATAGATGTTTCCATCGCGCACGAGAAAGAAATCAACCAGCGGCGCGTACAGCCGTTGTAAAACGAATCCTGGTTTTACATCGCTTGGATCGAGAAAGGCAAGATTCTCATCCGTCCGCACGATCCATTCTCCTGCGCCTTGAACTGTCGCGAGCGGAACTAACGCGGCTTCAGGCGTGACTGTTGCACACACGGTGCCGCACCCGCCGGGGCAATTGCCGGGGCAGAAATACGTCTCGTTTGCACTACAGGCGGGCGGTGTGCAGACTGCCATGAACGTCGGTGAGGGAGGAAGCGGTAACGGGGACAGCGTTTCAGTCGTTGGAGGTTCTGGAACAAACAGGGAACACGCCATCAACGCGAGAAGAATTGGAACTATGGAGAATCGTTTCATAGGTTTTCACTCCTCATGCCCATGCCTGTGATGAATATCGGGCATGTGGTCATGCATATGTTCCTCAGCGGAATGTTCGTGCTCGTGCGAATGGATTCCATCCACTTCATCATGTCCATGTGCTAGGTCATCGTGTTTATGGCTGTGCTCGTGGAATAAAACCGTATGCGCGTGCGAGTGTTCATGCTGTTCGTTGATGAGCAACAACGCGCCACCGATCATCAAAATCGCGGCGATGATAAATAAGAATGAAGGAAATTCTCCAAAAATTACAATGGACAACAGCACACCAGCCAGCGGAGCCGTGCCATACAAGGCGCTGGTGCGCGCCGCGCCCAGTCCGCGCATGGAGCGGATGAACAACATCGTGCTCAAGCCGTAACTGACAAATCCCAAAATCAGCGTACCAAGAATAGTCCTCACAGATGGAAACGGATTGCCGAGAAACAACGCAAGAAGGAATGAGAACGTACCTGCGACCAATCCCTTCCATGCGACGATGGCAAGCGGGTCTTTGCCTGAGATGTTGCGCGTAAAGTTATTGTCCACGCCCCAGAGCACGCAGGCAAGGATGATTCCCAGCGCGCCAAGGGAGAGCCCGAATCCGCTTTGGAAATTGGTGGAGAGGAAGATGCTCGCCAATGTGATGACAATGATCGCTGTCCACGCGCGGCGGCTGATGGCTTCCTTGAAAAATAACAGGGCAATCAGGGTTGTCCCCACACCTTCAAAATTCAACAACAATGACGCTGTGGATGCAGGTGTAGTCTGCAAACTGACGAGTAACACAATCGGCGCGAGGATACCACCAGAGATGATCGCACCCGTCAACCATTTGATGTCTGGTAGTTTGATATTCGCTTCCACATCTTTGGATTGAATCCGCCGAGTCAACTTGACGAGGGAAATGCCTGTCCCACTACCGAGATACAGGAACGCCGCGAGGAAAATCGGCGCGATACTTTCATCCAGTAATAATTTTGCGATGGGCGCGCTTGCTCCGAAAAATATCGCGGCGAGCAAGGCTTGGAAAATAAAACTGAGATTCTTCGTTTTCATTTCATTTGAAAGAGATGATTCGCAAGTGGAATGATATTAATCAACGGTTCTTCGTAGGGGTGAGTGCTTCGTATGACTTTGATCGCTTCATTCACCAACTCGCGTTTGCAATTGACTTCGAGTTTGTATTCCGCAACTTCGCTGATGCTCCCTACTTCTCCCTCAAATGGATTGGCTTCTGGCAGAGGTCGGTAGTATCCTTGCACGGAGGAAATGGCAACACAGTGGTCATAATTCCCGATGACCCCTACTCCGATTTTTGCGAGTTCATCGCGGAGTTTCAGCGTGTGTTCCTGCGGGGTAAAGATTTCAAGTTTTACTTCCATAAAGTTTTGCATGGCTATTAATCCTCAATTACTTTCCATTGTATGGGATATATCTGTTTATGCGCTGCCCACTCGTCGGCGAGAATGGCATATATCAACGTATCCCACCACCTGTCTTTGAAATATTTATGCTCGCGGAGCCGCCCTTCGAGTTTCATTCCCAATTTTTCCAATACATGAACCGAACCTGTATTCTCGGCAATACAATCCGCCCAAATACGATGCACACCGAAACGCGTAAACCCAAAGTCCACGATGGGGCGCGCGGCTTCGGTGGCATAACCATTATTCCAACGTTTGGGGTCTAACTCATACCCTATATTCGCCTCAACCGAATTCACCTCGTCCATGCGAACGCCGCAATTGCCGATCAGAAGATGATTCGACTTCAACGTAATAACAAGTTGATATTTGATGCGAGGCTCCTGCTTTTGTTGAGCCAGGAACCATCCGATGAACTCCTGCACTCGCTCCTGTGTCCCCTCTATCGAATCGTTACATCGCAAATACAGCGGATCGGAATTGTATGCCAGCATCGCATGCCAATCATCTTCGACAAAATCGCGCAGGATCAATCGTTCGGTTTCAATCTTCATCACGCATCCCGAATATTTCTACCATACCCCGCTTCGACAAGGATTTTCCCATCCCGATAGGCTTCGCGTCCGCGCAGGACGACTCGCCTCACGCGCCCTTTGACCTGCCACCCCTCGAAGGGAGTCCAGCTACAGCGAGAGAATTGGTTTGCGGCTTTGATTTCGTACGCTGAGTCTTCGTCTATTTCAGTCCATGTTTCGGGTTGTTCGGGGAGGTGGAAGATTTTTTTAGGATTGATATACATTCTTTGAATCAGATCGTCGAAGGTCAAACGTCGAAGGTCAACAGCTGTCAACAAAAGTGGAAGCATTGTTTCGAGACCAGGAAATCCTGGCGGAGGATTCTCGGAGTCTTTTTCTTTCACGGTGTGCGGGGCGTGGTCGGTGGCGAAACAGTCAATGACGCTTAGATTTTCCCAGAGCGCTTCGACATCTTCTTTGGTGGCGAGGCGCGGGCGGACTTCCTTGCGCCCGTTTACCCTCACCCCTAGCCCCTCTCCCTGAGGGAGAGGGGAATCGGCAGTTAAAAACAAATGATGCGGGCAGACTTCACACGTCACTTTGATGCCGCGCTCTTTTGCGGCTTTGATAAGCAGTATTTCTTCTTTCAACGACACGTGTGCAATGTGAATGGGACGGTCATGGATGGCGGCGAATAAAATTGCGGCGGCCATGGTTCGAGATTCGCTGTGAACGACCAGAGGCATGTTCTTTGGAAAGTTTTGAAAATGCGGTCCCCAAAGAGTCATGTCATCGAGGCGGAGTTCGCCGAAGGTGGAGTCGAGGTACATCTTCAAGCCCGCAGACTTGTTTGCCAGCGATGCAACGATCTCTGCATTGTCTGGTCCTGCACCGAGAAATTGGGCGTAGTCGCAACGCGCTTTTGCTCTTGCGGCATCAAGGGCGAGATCCAATGTCGAAGCATCGAATATCGGCGGTTTCGTATTGGGCATTGCAAGGATCATGGTCACACCGCCAGCGAGCGCGGCTTGGGTGGCGGAATCCCAATCTTCTTTGTGGGTTTGCCCAGGTTCACGTACATGGACGTGAGGGTCAATTAAGCCAGGGAGTTTGAGCATGGATAAAAAAAGAGAGCCGATGATGGCTCTCTTTGATGAACGGGGGAGAAAAAGGTTGATGAAACGGGAACATGTTGAAGGTCCAGAATGAAGCGGTTTGTCATATCGCGTGATTCTATTCGGGCGGGGGAATCTGTCAAGAGGCGGTGATATAATCCAGCCGCTAAAATTTTCCAAGGAGTTGTAGATGGCGTATCAACATGTGAAAGTCCCCGAGGGCGGGGCGAGGATTTCAACCCAACATGGGAAGTTGAATGTTCCCGATAATCCAATTATTCCCTACGTGGAAGGCGACGGCACGGGGCGCGACATCTGGCACGCGTCGCAACACGTGTTCGACGCGGCGGTGAAGAAGGCGTACGGCGGCAAACGCAAAATCCATTGGATGGAAGTGTACGCGGGCGAAAAATCTTTCAAGATGTTTCAGAGTTGGTTGCCCGATGAAACGGTGGAAGCCTTTACGGATTTTTTTGTGGGGATAAAGGGACCGCTCACGACTCCGATTGGAGGCGGCATCCGTTCCCTCAACGTCGCCTTACGCAAAATGCTTGACCTGTACGTGTGCCTGCGACCCGTGCGTTATTTCAACGGCGTGCCCTCGCCTGTGAAGACCCCTGAAAAAGTGGACATGGTCATCTTCCGCGAAAATACGGAGGATATTTACGCGGGCATCGAGTTCGCAAACGGGACTGAAGACAACGCGAAGTTCAAGGCATTGTTGAAGGAATCTTTCCCGAAAGAGTTCGGGAAAATCCGCTTCCCTGATTCGAGCGGGATTGGTTTCAAGCCTGTCTCTGTGGAAGGCACGGAGCGACTCGTGCGCGCCGCGATTGAGTATGCCCTGCTGAATAAACGCCGCAGTATAAACTTTGTGCACAAAGGGAACATTATGAAGTTCACCGAAGGCGCGTTCAAGGATTGGGCGTATGATCTTGCCAAGCGCGAGTTCCGCAATGATGTGGTCACTGAGCGCGAGACGTGGATTTTCAGTAATAAGGAAAGCAATCCTGATCTTTCTGTTGAGGATAATGCCAAGATCGTTGACCCTGGCTTTGGCATGATGTCTCCCGCGCAACAAACAGAGATCAAAGCCGAAGTGGAAGAGGCTCTCCAGTTGTGGAGTACACATGGCGATGGGAAGTGGAAGTCCAAACTGCCGTTGAAAGATTCAATTGCGGATGTTACGTTGCAGTTTGTGCTCGTCCGCCCGCAGGATTTTGATGTGATTGCCACCATGAATCTCAATGGAGATTATTTATCCGATGCGCTTGCCGCGCAGGTGGGCGGCATCGGGATCGCTCCGGGCGCAAACATCAACTACGTGACGGGTCACGCCATCTTCGAGGCGACTCACGGCACCGCGCCGAAATACGCCGATTTGGACAAGGTGAATCCAGGTTCGGTGATTCTCTCGGGCGAGATGATGCTCCGCTACATGGGCTGGACCGAAGCGGCGGATTTGATCATCAAAGGCATGGAAGGCGCGATTCTGGCGAGGACCGTCACTTTTGATTTTGCCCGTCACATGAGCGACGTGAAGGAAGTGAAATGCTCCGAGTTCGGGGAGGCGGTCATCAAGTGGATGGATAAGACTCCATCTGCGGTTAAAGTTGAAGGCGGTGCTCTGAGCTTGTCGAAGAGTTCAAAGTCGAAGGTCCTAAAGAAGAAAGCAGTTAATAATAAGAAGAAGAAGATGGTCAAGAAGGTCGTTGCAAAGAAAAAAGCCAAAAAGAAATCCAGGAAATAACCAAATGAAAAGCAAAAGTCGGGACTAATATAGTCCCGACTTTTTGATTCCGAAGATTTCAACTAATTTGTGACGGTAATCGGCAGTAACATTCCATCTTCGTAATGTCTCCTGATGAGACAGGAAAATTCCAACAACTGTCCCGCGGCAGACTCAGGGAACGTAAATTCCACTGTCACGCTTGCGCCTGCCCCCAGTTGATTCTGTTCCACAGCAAGCAGCGCGCCGGAAAACGCTGCCTCAAGACTGCCCGCCACTGAAACAGGTGTACTGACATTGAAGTTATGCGCGTGACGACCTGTGTTCGTAATCACAAAAGTATATGGCACGCCAACCTGGAAGGTGGTCAATGATGATTCAATTGTATTATCTGCCAGTGTGATATCCACCTGTGTACTGTTACCAGCGGGGCTGGTTTCCACGGGGCTCGATGGAGTAGCGGACGCTTCCGTCGCGGCAGGTTCAACAGGCGCCTCGGTCTCTGTCGCTGTCGGAGCAGGAGCGCCGCAAGCAGTTACCAATATCGTCGTGAAGGCGATCAAAAATAGCAAAGCGATTCTTTTCATGGTGTTTTCTCCTTTCAACTCCTGATGAAATTGTAGCATCCGCCTTTACCCCAAACACAAGACTCTAATCATTCGCTCATTCTCATACCCCTCTTCCAGGCGTCGTCCATCGCTTGGGTATTACTGCTGTGTGAATGGTATAAGGCAGACTAGATACGAGGTAAAATAGGGGCAACGAACAGAAATTCTTCAAGGAGACTTTAGATGGGAATCAATAGAGATGTCAGCCTGATGACGGCTCTGGGCTACAAGGGAGAGGGTCCGTTCTTGACCTACATCCTGCATCGCATCGGCGGGAGCGCGTTGTTTATTTTCTTCACGATGTACATTCTGGTATTGGCAGGCGTGGATTCGGTCAATGTCATTTTCGGCAACCCGATATTCCAGATTGTTATGCTGGTATTCGGACTGTTCCACGCCATCAACGGACTCCGCATCACCATCCTTGACCTGTCACCCAAACTCATCGAACATTATCGCACCGCCATCAACATCGAGTGGGTGGCGTATATTTTGATGGCGGGTTTTGCAGTGTTCGTTGTGTTACGCAACACGTTCGGAGGCTAGACATGGCAACCAGAACCCTTCCCCTTTCGAAACGCGGTTTCAATTTTGAAACCTTCATGTGGGCGTTCACGCGATTCACTGTGATCGCAATGTATGGGTTGATTCTTGCTGGCCTCATCGGCGGGTTAATCGTCAGCGCGCAGACGGGCGCGAACTTCGGCGATATTTTGTACTGGGCGTTCTTCCCGAACCTGGCGGAGAATCCCCTCGGTCA
>Ga0247727_10020122_pt1 | contig 10244 bp, 4 predicted proteins | sample WisWelCaveWW1625_FD_202498 | JGI IMG/M metagenome (GOLD analysis project Ga0247727, IMG submission 202498) | Biofilm microbial communities from Wishing Well Cave, Virginia, United States - WW16-25 | ecosystem: Environmental > Aquatic > Deep subsurface > Groundwater > Cave microbial mat | place... | reverse complement strand
TGACGATCTACCTTGTTATGCTCGTCGTGATGACGCGCAAAGTCATGCAATCCAACGCGCCGCTGGATGCGAAATCAATCATTCATTGGATTCTCGCCATCTCGCTGCTGCCGCTGCTGTTCGTGAAAATTCTCATCGTGCGTTTTTATCCGCAGGCGTTCAATCACGTCCTGCCCATGGGCGTCAGTATTCTCGTCATCACCACGGCGTTTGTCACCATCACCGGCGGCTATTATTTTTTAAAGAGCGTGAGCGGAAAATATGTCAGCAGCATCGACCCTTCCTCCGGCCACCTGGATGTTGACGTCGGCCGCGAGTTGGTGATTCAGCGCTGCAATAAATGCCACGATTTGACACGCGTTTTTACGATGGTGAAATCGCCGGAAGGCTGGCTGGAAACGGTCAATCGCATGAAAGACCGCGATCCAACCTGGATCAGCGATGATCAAGTGGAGCAGGTTGTTTATTTTCTCAGCGAGCGGCAAAACATCAACAAACCCGAACAGATCACGCCGGTGCAAGTCGAAACCATGCTGCTCACCAAATGCTCGAAGTGCCACAATCTCGACCGGGCTTTTGCGCAACGCCGCACCGAGCACGAGTGGAAAATTCTGGTGAAACGCATGTCGGTGCGCCATCGCAGTTGGATTAACGACGCGGAAGCGCAGCTCATCGGCGATTATTTGTCAAAAACCTACGGCATTAAACAGGACGACGGTGAAGTGACGCCGGCCGTTGCGAAAACAACGTCAGCGACAAAACCGGCGGCGCCGCCGAAACCGATTGACTTCACCGCGCTTTTCAAGAAAAATGGTTGTGTGTTCTGTCACGGCGAAGACGGCGCCGGCGTCGCCGAAGGGACGCCGGACTGGACCGATCCCGAATGGCAAAAGTCGCGCACCGATGAGCAATTGCTTGAAACGATCACCAACGGCAAAGACACCCGCATGCCCAAATTCGGCACGACGCTTTCAGTTGATGAAATAAAAGCCGCCGTCAAGTTTGTTAGAAATTTTGCAGGGAAAGAGTGAAATCTACGGAGTGCAATGCTTTAGCATTGCACCAACACTCGCTTGATATCAAAGATTTGCAAAACTAAAGTTTTGCACTCCGGTTTTTTATGCAACGTCACATTATTCTTGGCACGGCCGGCCATATTGATCATGGCAAAACTTCGCTCGTCAAAGCTTTGACCGGCGTGGACACGGATCGTTTGCCGGAAGAAAAAGCGCGCGGCATGACCATCGATCTCGGCTTCGCGCATTTCGGCGAGGGGGCGACGATCATCGACGTGCCGGGCCACGAGAAGTTTGTAAAGAACATGGTCGCCGGCGTGAGCACCATCGATCTGGTGCTGTTCGTCATTGCCGCGGATGACGGCATTATGCCGCAAACGCGCGAGCATTTAGAGATTTGCCAGCTTCTGCAGGTACGGCGCGGCGTGGTGGCGCTGACGAAAAAAGATCTCGTTGAGCCGGACTGGCTAGAATTGGTGCAGGAAGAAATTCGCGCCTTTCTCAAAAAAACGTTTTTGGAAAATGCGCCGATCCTTCCAGTTTCGAATATCACCGGCGAAGGTATTCCGGAATTACGGCGCACCATTAACGAAATGATGGCGAAAGTCTCGGCGCGGCAAGATCGCGGCGTATTTTGGATGCCGGTGGATCGCTCGTTTTCCATGAAAGGCTTTGGCACGGTCGTTACCGGCTCGGTGCTTTCCGGGCAGGTGAATAGCGGTGAAGAATTGGAAATTTTGCCGGCGCAAAAATCCGTGCGCGTGCGCGGTTTGCAACGGCATGGCAAAGAAACCACGAGTGTTCAAATCGGCGACCGCGCTGCCATTAACCTGCTCGGCGTTGCGACGGAGGAAGTGGGGCGCGGCGACGTGCTTGCTGCGCCCGGATATTTTCATCCGACGCGGCGGGCCAATTGTCGCGTGCAGTTGCTTCCCTCCGCGCCGTCGGCGCTGAAAAATCGCGCGCGGGTGCGCGTGCATCTGGGCACCGCGGAAGTGCTGGCGCGCGTGATCCCGATTGGCGTCAGTGAAATCGCGCCGGGACAAACCGGTTACGTGCATTTTATTTTCGAAACGCCGATTGCAACGCGCCGACTGGAGCCGCTGGTGATTCGGCGCTATTCGCCGCCGCGCACGATCGGCGGCGGCATCATGCTGGACGCCGAAGCTGCGCGGTATCGTAAGCGCGACGCCGCGTTGCTGCCGAAATTGCAAGCGCTTGAAAAGGAAGACCCGCAGGAATTGCTCGTGGCGCAATTTCTCGTGACGGGAAGATACATCGTCAACATCGACCAGCTCGCCGCGGAAACCGGCGGACGAAAAGAAGATTTGCAAAAACAAATTCAGGCGTTGGTGCAGACACAAAATGTACTGCCGGTCGGCAAACGCGGTTTTTTGCATCGCCAGCGTCTCGAAGCGCTGTGGCATCAATTGGAGAATTTGCTGCGCGAGTATCATCAGAAAAATCCTATTCGTCTTGGTCCACGCAAGGCGGAATTGAGCGCTTTGATACCGCCGCTATCCGATGCGGCGCTGCTCAATTTTTTCATCGAACATTACAAAACCGCGGGCAAAATCAAAGAAGTGGACGCGCACATCGCGCTGGCGGAACACGAGATTCAGTTATCACCGGCGCAGGAAAATTTGCGGCAAAAAATCAGCGCGGCGTTGTATGCGCAAGCTTTCGCGCCGGCCAGCCCAGCCGAGCTGGCGGCAAAATTTTCCGTGGTGGAAAAAGAGATTGATGATATTTTAAGCGTGCTGCTCATTCAAAAAGAAATCGTTCGTTTTGAAGAAGGCATTTTTATGCATCAGCGCCGCCTCGACGAGGCGAGAAAAAGAGTGATTGACTATTTGCGCCAAAATCACGAAATTACGGTGAGCCAGTTCAAGGAACTGGTGGAGAACACCAGCCGCAAATTCGCTGTGCCGCTGATACAGTATTTTGACGCGACAGAAATTACGGAAAGACGAGGAGACGTGCGGGTACTAGGCGCCAATGGAGAAGATACATAAATCACTTGTACGCTCTTGCTCGCAATCTTACTTTTACTCATTCTCCACTTTTTCAAACCCCCGAGAGTACGAGAAAGAGTAGGAGTTCGAGTAAGCGTAAAAACGACAAACATGAGCTCGAATTCTACCAAAGAAGAAATCACCCGCCTCACCGAAAAAGTTCGTTGCGCGGGTTGAGCGTCGAAACTCAGCCCAACGGTGTTGTGGCAAGTTTTGGCGAAAGTGAAGAAGATCAATATGCCCGGCGTGCTGGTCGGTTTGGAGGCCGCAGCGGACGCCGGCATTTTTCAATTGCGCGACGATTTGGCGCTGGTGCAAACGGTGGATTTTTTTACGCCCATCGTTGACGATCCTTATGATTTCGGTCGCATCGCGGCGACGAATTCGCTGTCCGATGTTTACGTGATGGGCGGCAAGCCGATAACCGCGCTGAATATCGCCTGCTATCCGGCAAAAGGCGAGCCGGATATTCTCGCGGCGATTTTAAATGGCGGCATCGATCAGGCCGCGGCGGCGGGAGTCGCCGTCATCGGCGGCCACACGGTGGATGATCCGGAAATCAAATTCGGACTCGCCGTCACGGGCGTCGTGCATCCGCAGCAAATCGTGCATAATCACACGGCGCAAATCGGCGACGCGCTCGTGCTCACGAAGCCGCTGGGCACGGGCATCCTCAGCACGGCGGTGAAACGCGGTTTGTTGTCTGAGAATGGAATTCGGCAACTCACCGCGAGCATGTTGCAATTAAATCGCGCCGCGAGCGAAACGATGCTCGCGATTGGCGCGCATGCCGCGACAGATGTTACTGGCTTCGGTTTGATGGGCCACGCATACGAGATGGCCTCAGCGAGCGGCGTCACTTTTCGGATTGACGCAAACGCCGTTCCTTTGTTGCCGGAAGTTTTGCACTTCGCGGAGCAGGGTTGCATTCCCGGCGGCAATCGCAACAACTGGGAATTTGTGCAAGATCACGTGCAGGTGCGCGCATCGTTGCATCCCATGCTCGTCAAAGTTTTACACGATCCGCAAACCGCCGGCGGATTACTGGTGAGTCTGGCGCAGAACAAAGTAGGTGAGTATCTCAACCGGCTGGCTGATCACGGGGTGTTGGCGCGGCAAATCGGCGAGGTCGTCTCCTCAGGAGCAGCGACAATACTGGTTGAATAAAAATTTATCGGGAGAAAATTATGCCACGCTATATCGATCCGACGACTGATTTCGGCTTCAAAAAAATTTTTGGCGATGAAGCCAACAAAGACATTACGTTGAGCCTGGTCAATGCCGTGCTGGGGCTGGAGTCGCCTTTGCGCGATCTCAGTTATTCCAACATCGAGCGACTTCCCGAAACGGTCGAGGAGCGCAAAGGCTACTACGACCTCTATTGTGAAGATGCGGCGGGCAATCATTATCTGGTCGAAATGCAAAAGAATTATCTGGCTTTCATCAAAGATCGGACGCTGTATTACGCGACTTTTCCAATCGTGGCCCAGGCTCGGAAAGGCAAAAGCAGGAGCAACGGCAAGTCCTATTCTTATCCTCAGCCGTCTACCGGCGGTATGCTCGTTCGTGAAGCCCCCGAAGTGTATGAAGACGACGAAGAGGTCGTCACGATTAAGTGGGATTATGAACTCAAAGCGGTTTATTGCGTTGCCATCTTGGGCTATGCTTTGGATGGCAGCCAAAGAGCGGTCAATCGCAGTAGCCTCCGAAACGACGAGCCGCCGCATGAGCTATTTTATGACAAATTAAAATTCGTGACCGTGGAGTTGCCGTTATTTGATGAGCAGCAGCCCGAATACAGCGTGGATCGTCCGCTGAACCAGTGGATGTATTTTCTCAAGTATTTGCCCATGCTCTACAGCCTGCCGGCGTTTCTGGAAAAAGATCCCGTCTTCCGCAAAGCCGCTCGCGTTGCCGAACTCGCGCGCCTGACGGCAGCGGAGCGGCGAGATTATCAGATCAATCGAAAATATATGCGCGATAACTACGCCGCATTGACATCGAGTTATAGTCGCGGCAAAGACAAAGGTAAGATTGAAGGTAAGATTGAAGGTAAGATTGAAGGCAAGATTGAAGGCAAGATTGAAGTTTTGCTTATGCTTCTCTCCGAAAAGCTCGGTCCGGTTCCAGCGGATATTGAGACCACGATCCGCGCTTTAAAAGGCGAAAGTCAACTCGATGCGTTCTTGAAGCGCATTGCTGGAATCACGGATTGGGAAACGCTCCGAGCTTTGCTGCGCTAAATAATTTGCGCAACTATCCTGCTGATTCGACGCGCGCACCAATTCCGCCCAATTTTCCCAACCAGTCTCTCAGCTTCAACCGCCACACCAGCGTCGCGGCTTCGAGTTGGACTTGGCGTGACATTTTGGATTTACCTTGCTGGCGTTCGGTGAAAATAATTGGAACCTCGCAAATCCGTGAGCCTTCGCGCCAGATTTTATAATGCAACTCGATTTGAAACGCGTAGCCGCTGGAGACGATGTGCTCAAGATGCACGTTTTGTAGCACGCGGCGATGGATACATTTGAAACCGCTGGTGCAATCATGAATCGGCATGCGCGTGATGGTGCGGGTGTACCAGTTGGCAAACTGGCTGAGCATCAGCCGCGACAACGGCCAGTTGACGACGCCGCTCCCTTTCAAGTACCGCGAACCGATCACCAAATCGTAGTCATTCATTTTTTCCAACAGCCGCGGCAGGTCGGTGGGGTTGTGCGAAAGATCGGCGTCCATTGCGATGATAATGTCGTAATCGTTTTCCAACGCATAACGAAAACCTGCGACATACGCGGTTCCCAGCCCCATTTTGCCCGGGCGGTGTATGAGATGAAGTCGCGGTTCCCGTGCGGCCCAACTTGCCACCAACTTGCCGGTGCCGTCCGGCGAGTTGTCATCGACAATTAAAATCTCCAGGGCCACGACGTCAATCTCCAAAATACGGTTGATGACCGTTCGGATATTGGTCACTTCATTATAAGTCGGAATAACCACTAAAGCACGAGATTGGCTACTTCCTGCCAAGACTTGCGCTCCTTTCCGGTTTCGGGTATCCGATTGCACGGATTCCATCACTGAGTTCCGTATTTGTACATTTCGCTTTAAGACGCCGTCTCAACATCAATATTCTTGTTTACCTGCAAACATAAAATTTGCGGAAGGTTAGGGACTTATGCGCCGCCATTCCGCGCTCGATGAAAATGGTTCAACCGGGTAACAAACAAAAACGCCGCCTGTTCTTCAGTATCGCCCTACGGACGTAGCCTCTAATACCGAACAGGTGGCGTTTTGATTTTATGGAGTTGTCCGTTATCAGTTGCAGTGGTGTAACTGGCCTCGAATCGACCTCGGACTTCGGACAATCGACTCCGGACTACTTCAACATCTGCATCCTACCGCTGAACATTTTGTTGCCGATCTGCAAACGATAGAAATACAGGCCGCTGGCCACCTGATTGCCGCCGTTGTCGCGGCCGTGCCAACGGCGCTCGTGGACGCCGCGATTGTACTCGCCGTCAAGCAGCGTGCGCACCAATTCGCCGCGAATGTTGAATATTTGCAGCGTCACGTTCGCCGGCTCTTTCACGGCGAAGCGAATGCTGGTGGAGGGATTGAACGGATTCGGATAAACCTGCGCCACCGTAAAATTGTCGATCTCTTCTTCGCGCTGGCGAGCGAGAGCGGCGTTTTCATTTTCGCTATTCTTCGTCAAGCTGAGATTGACGTGATTCAACCACAGATCATCGCGTGTCGCATTGCTGGCAACGAGCATCAAACCGGTCGCGTTTGTCACCGCCGCCAGCGGCGCAGAAACATGGCCGAAATTATCCGCGCCGTTTTTAAACATCTCTTTCACCGGCGCGTTTTCGAGCGTGCCTTCATTGCCGAGCGCGCACCATTTATATTCGCCGATCGCGGGCGTGCCGGTGCGAATGCCCATCACATAAAGCCGCTTGTTGGTCGCATCCAACGCCAGCGTCGGGCTGGTCCAAAGCGCCGGATTGGTATTTACTTTGAATTTGCTCCACACGCCGCTGGCGCTGCGTTTGTGCAACGTGTTGCTCGGCTCACCAACAATGCTGGTTTTATTGCGCGTGATCGCATAAACCACCCCGTCGCTCGCCGCATTCGCGCTGACCCAGTTCTCCACGTTTTCCGTGCCGAAGAAAGTGAATTGGCCGCTTTCATCCGTCCACGTATTGATTGGATCGCTATCCAAATGTTTTAGAAAACCTAAGCGCGCGCCGGTCGTCGTAACGTTCATCGCATAGAAAACCCCGACCGCAGTGCCGAAGGTGACAGCGTCGGTCTGTCCGCCAAGCCCGGCCAATCCGCTTTTGAGCATCATCGTGCTCGACCACGAATTGCCGTTGTCCATTGAAACCTGCGTTTCCAACAAGCCGTTGTTGATGCGGAAGACCCACAGAAAACCGTTCTTCGCGCGCGTGATCGTCACGACATTCGCGCCGGTGCCATGCTCGAAGCCCGCGAGCGGCACTTGCGCTTCCAGACTCCAATTGCCGCTCGCATACAGCAGGCGATTGAAATACGTTGCCGTGCCCTGCGAGATCAGCGCATACAAACGATTGCTCGGCGCATCGACCGTGAAATCGGCGCGCGAAGCGCTGCGCGAGTCGATCTGAATGCCGCGTGTCCACGCGCTGCCATTGTACGAGAACAGATACCATTTCGCATCGGCGCTATCCAGCGCTGCCGTCCACCATTTGCCGCTCAGATAAAAAACTTTGCTCTGGCTCGATTTATCAAACGGCGCTTTCGTGCGGCTCGCTAAAAGTTGGCCGGTGTTCAGACCCGGCGGCGGTAAAATAATTGTCGGCTTGAGGTTGAACGCGGGCGAGCCGGCATTCACCGGCTGCGCGCTCGTCTGCGCCTGCAAAGTGTAATCACCCGCGGTGGTCGCGTTTTTAATCCCCGCGGTTTTGAGGAAAATCAAATTCACCGCTGCACCTGCGGCGATATTGCTCGGCACCGTGATGACGGCCTGACGTGCGGCGGCATTGCTCATCACCGCTGCAGCATTCACGCCGTTGACCGTTACCGTCGTGTTCGCTATCGTCGCCGGCAATATGAAATCATTCGGCCACGTGATCGTGATCGTTCCCGCGCCCGCCGCAAGGCCGCCGGTTGCGCCGAGCGTCATTGGAATCGCATAACTCGCTGGACGATTCACCGTGTCCGGATTCACCGCGATCGCGCCAATCGTCACCGGTGTAATCACGCCGGCGCCAACCGCATACAGCGGCGAGATCGCCTCCAGCGGCTGCGCGGTGGTTTTGATAATAAGAGAATAATTCGCCGCAACGGCTGGATTGACGATCCCGGCCGTCGCCGCAAACGTGAGCGTCCCGATGGTTCCGCCGGCAATATTCGCGGGAATCGTCACCACCGCCTGGCGCGTGGCCGGCGTTGCCGTGACACTTGTCGCATTCACGCCGTTCACACTCACCGACGTGTTCGCCATCGTTGCCGGAAGCGTTGTGCCGTTTGGCCAGATCGCGGTGATCGTATTGCCGGCAACAAGACTTCCGGCCGCGCCGAGGGTAAGCGGAATCGCGTACGCGGCATTTTGATTGGTCGCTGTCGGCGTCACCGTCACATTGCCAACCACCACCGCGGTCGGCGGCGGAATATCACCGCCCTTGATCGGAAAAATTTGATACCAGATTTTTGCATTCGTGTTGTTTTCCGCGGCAATCAACAGCCCGGTGCATGAGTTGACGCGATGCGGTGGTGTTGAAACATTATGAAAATCATCCGACGCATTCTGGAAAAATGTTTTCACTTCGGCGGTTACCAGCGCGGCTTCATCACCGATCAAACATTTCTTGTAGCGGCCAAAGCGTGGCGTATTCAAGAGAGTCGTAAAGATGTACAACTCATTATTTGTTTCATCAATCGCCACTGCCGGACGGGTTTCTGCGCTGCCTTTGAAAACAGGAAAACTGCTCCAGCCGCCATTGGTGGCGCGTTTGTAAAGATTGACGCCCGTGGCACCCGCCCCTCCCGGTTTAGTTTTGATCACCATAAAGACTTCATTGTTGGCCGAAATCATCATGGCAATATGATCATCCGACTGGGTGTTAACCGGTTTGACGATCTGATTGGTTTCATCCGTCCAGACATTGTCGGGATCGCCGTCTTTATGCATCAAAAAACCATAGCGGGTGGCGGGATCGGTATTTTCCGCGTAACCTACGCCAATATAATTTTGGCCATTGCTCGTGAAGGTTACCACATCACAAAGCGCGCCGCTGGCGGTGATGGTTTTGATTTTGATATCGGCGCTCCAGGTTTGGCCGCCATTCGACGAACGGCGCGCAAACAAGCTGCCCGCACGCGGCCCCAGCGCCCACAGCTCGCCATTCTTCGCGCGTGCGATGACCGACGGGTGTTCGCCTGGATACGAGAAACCAGTGAGTGTCACCGGAAAACCGGCGTCGAGCGCCCACGACCCCTCTTCCGGATTATAACTCAACCGCAAAAACTTCGCCGAGCTTTGCGCCGAAAGAACATACAGTTTGTTGTTGGGTGAATCAATCAAACAATCCGGGCGTATGGACCCGGGTGTGCCCAACGAAATTGTTTTGATCCACACTGAGCCCATTTTTTTCCAGAGAAACCATTCGCTCTCCGTTGCGGAGGATGCCGCCACCCACCACGTGCCATCATGAAAAAAGACCTTGCTTTGATTGGGCTTGTAAAATTCGCTCGAACCACCTTTGGTTCCGGGAATCGCCGCCGGCCCGGCCGCTGCTTGTGGTACACAAATGCCGCCGCCAGTGTTGCCAGCAATTTCAAGACGGTTGTACCAGATTTTGCCCGCGGTCGTGTTCTCCACGCAAACCATCAATTGCGTCGTCGCGTCAATCGCATGCGCCGGCGCGCTCAAATCGTTGAAAAAATCAACGCCAGAATCAAAAAGAGGATTTGCGGTCGCCGTTGCCGCGAGGTTTTCCTTTGTGATGTTGACGATTTTATATTCGCCCTTGCCGGTGCCGGTGTTGATCCCCATCAGAAAAAGCTTGCTCGCGCCCTGTATCGCAAGCGCCGGAGAGGTCCAGAGCGCGGAAGTATTGACTTTGAAAGCCTGCCAAAGCCCGGTCGTCGCATTCCGTTTATAAAGCGTGTTGCGCGGATCAACTCCCGCGGCGCTGTCGTTTTGCGTAAAAAGATAAAGATCATTCGCCGCATC
>Ga0247727_10020121_pt1 | contig 10245 bp, 8 predicted proteins | sample WisWelCaveWW1625_FD_202498 | JGI IMG/M metagenome (GOLD analysis project Ga0247727, IMG submission 202498) | Biofilm microbial communities from Wishing Well Cave, Virginia, United States - WW16-25 | ecosystem: Environmental > Aquatic > Deep subsurface > Groundwater > Cave microbial mat | place... | reverse complement strand
TCTCTTCCAGTGAAGAGTTGAGAGCATTCTTGCTCAAAGCCTCGCAGGGACAGAACGTAGGTTACTATCCGCGTACTACACTTGGCGATGTAGTGTTTGAACGCGCTCCAGCTCCCATGCTACCAAGTCAAGGAGCGTTTTCCCAGACGGACGAGTCTCAGTCAGAAATCTCTGGAAATGAGTTTTCCACAACAAATGTTCAGGTTTACGGTGTTGACGAGCCAGATTTTCTGAAGAATGATGGTAAGTATGTTTACATTCTGTCAAACGATAAGCTTACGATCGTAGAAGCGTATCCTGCAGAAGATGCTGAAGTTGTGCTGAAGATCGGGCTCGATGTAGATGGGCAAAGCCTGCAGAACATGTTCTTGAACAAAGACAAGTTAATCATATTTTACGTGGGTCAGGGAGAGCAGTATGCCATAGAGGAATATGGCTACATTCCAAGCCCGATATATTCTCCAACAACACATGCACTAGTGCTTGATGTGTATGACCGAGAGAACCCAAAGAAGGTCAAGGACTATGAAGTAGACGGCTATTATCACAGCGCAAGGATGATCGGAGATCATGTATACTTTGTCGTGAACAACAATATCGATTATCCTCGTCCATTGTTGCCAGTGGTAAGAGAATCATCGGAGAGGATCATGTCTCCTGATGTATTTTACTTTGACAACCCCGAAGATTATTACTCATTCAACACCGTGGCAGCTCTTGACATCTTTGGAGGAGAGATAAACGCAGAGACATTCATGATGGGCCCTGCAAGCACGCTATACGTTTCCGAGGACAGCATATACATAACCTACATGAAGAACCTGCCGTATTGGTACTACCAGACTGCCAACAAGGATAAGTTCTTTGATGTCATACTTCCCTTGCTTCCTCAAGATGTGCAGGCAGAGATAAGATCTATAGCAAACAGCAATCTGGATTCAAACGAAAAGTGGAACAAGATCTCAGACTTGTTACAGGATACATACAACAAGATGCCTGAGAACGAGAAGAATGAATTATTCAGCAAGATAGAGAAAGCACTGCAAGATTATGAAAGCAGACTGGCGCAGGAAACGCAAAAAACAGTTATTCATAAAATTGGACTGGACAGGCTTGTTCTGAACTATGCTTCAAAGGCAGAAGTTCCGGGAAGACTGCTAAACCAGTTCTCCATGGATGAACACAACGGCAAATTCAGGATTGCAACTACATCTGAATTTTACACATCAAGAGGTTCCGTATTGCATAACAACGTCTATGTTCTTGACAATAATCTCAAGATCGTAGGAAGTTTGGAGAAGATAGCACCCAACGAATCGATCTATTCAGCAAGATTCATGGGAGACAGGTTGTATTTGGTAACATTTCAGAGAATAGATCCCTTCTTCGTGATCGATCTTTCTACAGATACTCCTAGGATTCTGGGAGAGTTGAAGATGCCAGGGTATTCAAACTATCTGCATCCATATGACGAGAATCATATCATTGGAATAGGCAAGGAGACTAAAGAAAACAAGTATGGAGGAATCGAAATATTTGGAGTGAAGGTTGCACTCTTCGATGTGTCTGACGTAAACAATCCACGTGAAGTCGATGTAGTCACGATCGGAGATCAGGGAACAGAATCTGAGGTCTTGTGGGATCACAAGGCTTTGCTCTTTGACAAGGAAAAAAACATACTTTCTATTCCCATTCAGTCCAACACTTACAGTGAAAGACCTATACCAGAAGGAAATACGGACATCTACATCCCACCAAAGCAATGGCGAGGATTCTATGTATTCGGAGTTGATCCGCAGGATGGATTTACCCTGAAAGGTAAGGTTGAACATTCTACCAGCGCAAGTTATGACTATGGCTATGGAAGCAGATCGTTCTACATCGGAGATGTGTTGTATACAGTTACAAGCAACCTGATGAAGATGAATGATCTGCAAGATATGAGCGAGATAAATCAAGTTAGGCTTGGCAATACTGGCGAAGTAATCAAGTACGTCGATTAGTGCACGAACAACCAAGCAAAGATAGCTTCATTAATTCCCTAACGAGCAACAACAAGTGAATATGCTATTGCTTATGTTCTTGTTTGGAATTCTCGCTACAGGCGTAATCATACCTCAAGCTTATGCACAAACTCCTCGAACAATACAATTTGATAAAGTACAGTATACAATGACCGATGAGGCATTCATTACTGTTACAGACAGCGAAGCAAACAGAGATTTTAATGTGAGAGATAGAATCGGAGTATACATTTCCTCAGATAGCGACGCGAAAGGAATGATGATCGGACTTTTAGAGTCCGATGCAGATACAGGAATGTTCGAGGGTCGTCTGATATTTACCAGCGGCTCTTCCAGCAGCGCAGCTATAAACACAAAGACCGGAGGTAATGTAAGAGCAACTTACTATTACTGGCAGCCCGCTGGGGAATTTTGTAATATCTCTGCAAGCGCGAAGATAGGGAGCGAATCACTGATGGGCCTCATGTTCAACACTGAACCTGAATGTGTAGATAATCCGTTAGGCAATCCACAACTTTCACTTTCTGATGTGCAAGTTGTTAGGTACAGTGTTGATCCAGTGAGCAAATCATTATCTGCAATTTTAACAGATGTGAAGGAAGATGCATCTATTACGCTAACTCTTGATAGAAGAATGATAGATGCCAAGAGTAATGGTAACGATATTGATTTCACAGTTCTGCTGGATACCAAGATCCCAGCTACTTTCTCAAAGTTGAGCAGCAATGAAACTCATAGAATGATAAAGATACAGATACCCGAGAACACACAAACTTTAGATATAGTTGGAACACAGGTCTTGCCAGAATTTCCCGCAGTGTTAATTATAATGACCTTATTACTAACATTACTGACTATCGCGAGTAGATGGCGCACTTCGTTCAGACACATTACTCGATATTGAGAAAGACTATCGTCCCACCAGACTTGTCTTCGTAGTGTCCCTGAATGGCAAGAACATAGGTCCCTCTTTCAAAATCATCAGGAATTGATACATTAAGATTAACCGGAATATCAGATTCTTTGTTTATTTCAACCTCTGGAGTCGAGAAACTTAACTGATCCAAAACTGAAAAGGCAAGCTTACCATATACTTGCCTGTAACTAACGTAATCTTTCAAGCTTAACACATACGCATGCAATTTTACCACCATTGGTTCATCTTTCGCGAATGGCAATCTGACTATCTGTAAAGGTATATCGAAGCTTTGTCCTGCCTTTGCACTGCGCGTTGCTAGAGGTTCAGGATCATCATTTACAATTCTAATCCGAAAAGTTCCGTCTATGAAGCCACCCGTGGAAACCTTGATTGGATATTCTTCAAACGACTTATTGATCTGTATTAGAGCATTAATACCGGAATTTATTCTATATACAACTATAAGAGCACATGACCCTTCATAACAGGTTTCCGGAATGGTATTGAAATATCGCACGCTGGTTACGTAGTAATCATCACTCTCAAGAAACCTACGGGCTAGTTCTTCTTGCATTGCAAAGTTAATAATTTCTTGATAATCGTTAAATTGTATATTGCGAACTGTATCTGCACTTTTCACTACATCGATATCAAATAACTCCTTGGTTTCAGAATCTCTCAGCAAAGTTATGTTCAAGTTATTGATATATGAAACCGTATAGCCTGTGCGCCAATGCCCTTCAACTATCTGCTCTCCGGCTATGCGGATAGCGATCTTGTCCACGTTTCTACCATCTATAAACTCATGAAAATAATTGCAACTTGCGGAGTATGCATTTGTAATATTTCTGATCAGGGCAGGATACTTCATTATCTCGGTATACTTCAATGTATAAGGGGAATCACCACAAACTATTGCTGGTTCCCTTACACTTCCATCTGCCGATTGCGCCAGTACTATTACTGTCCCTCTCAACCAAGGCTTACCGTGATAACCGTAGATGCCTGTCTTTGTAAAAGTATGACTCCACGTCTGACCAGATCCCATCATGGTTGATTCAAACTCACCACGATCACCGACGACTCTATGCCCATGCAACTCTTCATTCAACCAGAGTATCGTGTTATTCACTCCTAACACAACTGTAATGACCTTAGGACTGTAGTTCTCTTCCTGTTCAGGATTCGAAGAACCTTCAAGTATTCTTACTAATGGATATACTGTAACTTCCATTATTTTTGCAGCGTCGAACAATGTTGGCTTCTCAAGATCATTCCAAATCAAAACAGTTATTGTATAATCCTCAGCTTTCTCTGGTTTCCACGATATCGAGGTCGTTACGGTTTCATTCTGTCGTACTAGGGTTCCATTTGTCCATAACAATTGTTCAGTGAACCCACTGTAGTTTTCTATCAGGACAATATACACGTATGATCTTACGGGCAATCCCATAGTGCTTATGTCAGACTGAATGGTTACTTCTCTTCCCGGATAGATGTCAGTTATAGGTATTCCTGAAGAATCCAGAAGTTCTGGAAAACCACCTAATTCGCATGGCACATTTATCGGAAGACATCTTGCATCTGTTCTAGTATACGATAATGGAATGGTAAGTAAGATTACGATCAGAAGTGTTGGCAAGATAATCTCTTGCATATGTAGATCTTATGATATTTTATCTTAAATCCTTTGTGAAGCTAATATGCTGTAATATTCGTTAGAACATTGTTTACAAGATACTATAAATCCAAGAAAGCGGTAAATTCGTTTGTTGGGGCATTCTGCGCGATTGCGAAGAGCCGCATTGATAGTTGTAGTAATTGGCATCTTGCTCTCAGGATATCCTATACACGTGTTATCGTTTTCCTTTTCGAGGGTATATTTGGAACTGTCCTTGGAGATTATGCAGAATTCTTTAATCTAATACCGCTGCTATTTGTTGTACTAGTTGTAGGTGGTATGATTATTCTCGCAGTGGCATTATCAATAGGAGAACACAAGGAAATTCCTGCCAACGTACCTTCCCCAATCAGAGTAAACGTTTCATACGTTAAAGATATAGCTGTAGAACTTGCCACCGCACTCTCGCATTATTTCCACACGCCCATGAAGATCAAATCCAATAATATTGTGGTTGATATCGACGAATCGTTGTTTGAGGAGATAAGAAAGTTTATTGAAAAATTCTTAGAACGAAACAAAATGAGCAAACACAAGCTAATATGGGCTGGAACACAGTTCGTTATTCTTCGCCTTATACCAATGGAAAGAATGGGTCTTTGTCAATGCGCGCACTGTGGTGCCTTGTTCAATGATCCCACAGTGGAAACTTATCACAGGCGTTTACATTACTTCAAATAGACTTGCCGGATTGCATAAAACTACATTTTGTCGTCCTTAAGCGCATCTAGTATTTCCCGATCTTCCACTGCTATTCTGAGCATCTCTTTTATCCAGCTCTTACTTTCTTCATCAGGTGTTTGTTCTGTCATAGTTCTATTATCCTCTTGTTTAACTACGCCTCCATTTGATTTAATTCTATCCTTCCAAATAGCCAGAAAGTCGGTTACTTTCTTGCCTTTAGCAACACTACAATAGCTATTGCGCCCATCAATCCTCCCATCACAATGAGAAGTTGCAGCGCGAAAGGATTCGCAGGTGGATTTGTAGGATACTCGTACACGATAGCTCCTTCGTTAGGACCAATTGCGTATGCTTCTGCAAAACCAAGTATCTGTATGGTTCCGCTGGGTGGAGGAATTGTTAGACTTAGCTCATGAGGTCTCCCTCGATCATCGTCAAACGGAACATCATACCTAGTAGGTCTTGGATCAACTCCCAATCCTCCCTGAGTAGTGACAACTGTTATCTGCTCGTTGCTATCCACTTGCCATTTCCATTCGTCTACGGGTATGGCAAACTGACTAAAATCTAGAGCAGGCTTGTTCAGAAGTTCCAATGTTCTATCGTGCGAAAGAGACTCCATCAGTGAAGGTATTGTTGCATATATGAAACCAGAAGGTCTGTTGATCTCGATCATACCCCATTTTTCAGTTTGTACTTCTACTCTCTGGTCCATAATGAAAGTACGCCAGTTCAGATCAACTAGCATCCCATCTTCCCCTTCCTTCACGGGCCCAATCACATATCCAGCTACGGTCATCTCTACACCGACTTTATGCGTCAAAGCAGCTGAATCTTTCAGCCCTGCAAGCACGCCCTTGTAATGAATCACCAGATCCGAGACAGTAACCGTGCTATCGCGTTCTCTCAGCAAATAAGCATTCATGTCTTTCATAAGCATCTGGATACCTGGATCGCTAGAATCCACGGTAACCTCGATAACTACATCCTGCCCAGCTAGTTTGGATCCTATGTTACTTCCACTTGGATACTTTATGTTGAGAACCTGCAAGGATTCATACTTGACAACGGCTTCGTTTGACTTGGGAGAAAGAACCGTGTCCATGGAGGTGGCTTTGCTGGGAACCGTTGTGCTTAGAACAAGAAGCGACGCTAGAACTGTCACAATCATCGGCAACGTTATGGTAGATTTTTTCTGCATATACTATATAGCGTTAAAGTTTCGTATAAGGATTCTGAAGCTGAAACCTGTTCTAAATTGTAGAACAGCATCGTAATAATCATCTTACTAGATCCTAACGACTATAGGTCTTCTTTAACAACCATCACTTTAACTGTAACCGAGCGATGAATTGCACCACTTTCTCCTACGATATCAAAATAATACGTCCCAAGAATAATAGAGTCATCTATACTGATTTTTACAGGAAGTGTGTAAGGCGGCCTGTCTCCTTTGAAATCCTGTTCTAATTCTACATTCATGCCGCGAGGTACATTATCTAACATTAATCTCACATTATGCTTCTCTACACCCCTTGGTTCTACAGCAACAATCAAATCCGAACTTCTTCCCTTTTGGATTTTCAGCCATTCAGGATCAGTTGAAATGGTGAAATCAAATGGTAGTGTTTGATTCTCAGGGAATATGTGAACATCCAACTCGAATGATGGTGAGAGTGGGTCTGGGTTATCTACTGAACGCCAAACAAAAGTCTTTATGAAGTAATTACCTTCCGCTTCAGGAATCCAAGACTGGCTTACCTTTAATTCCTGATATCGTAATAACTCCCCAGTCAACCACGACAGCGACACCGTAAATTCCTTGTCATCCTTTATCTGAACTATATATGCAAAAGGTTGATTACGTATTTGTGAAGACAGAGTTGCCTCTACGAATGTCACTTTGCCAACTCCGACATGGAAGAGTTCTCTACCAGACTGATCTTTCAAAACAGGTATCGTGCTAGGCAGTCTTTCAAGTGGTGGCAGAGCATAAACAGAAGCAAGCATGCTTGATAGAAGAACACATCCAAGTATTATTGAAAGAACATCATTTCGCATCAGTATTCTAGACGCGTTCTTAATTCATAAACATATCAGTATTAGGCGTTAAAATAATTGTCAATTTTCTTTCATCAGGTTTCATTATAGTATATTGTGGAGCACGAATATTATATCAGGACGTATTATGATAATGCATGATTAAGGTTAGAACAGTATCAGGACCAATTCCTTACAGAAAGAAACTCAATCTAGTAGACCGCGCTTACCTTGCAGGCTTTCTTGATGCAAAGGCAAGATTCGATGCACGCATAGCACGTTACAAAAGCAGATCATATGACGAGATCGAAGCGCTAACAGTTGTCTATGGAAATAATAGAAATGTTTTGAGCATGTTGCAACGCAGCTTTGGAGGAACAATAACAGTTCAAGATAGACACGAGATCGGAGGTAAACTAGTTTACAGATGGCAGGTCAAGAACAAGGCCGACATTGTCTCCATGATAAAACAGATCTTACCATACGTGAAGATAAAGAGGAAGCAGGCAACGCTCCTGATGCGTTACTGCAGTTCAAGACTGGAGAAGATAAGCGAAGATAATCCGTTTGAGCCAATAACCGATGAGGAGAGGAAGATAGTGAAAAGACTGATTGCAATGAATAAAGAGTGATCAATCAAGGTGCGGTAGGGGCAGATCTTTAACTGTCACCAAGCCAGATTTGGCATTCATTACAATAGGAATGTAGTTAAGTAACAGTGAGATGGTAGCCTGATCTCCCTGTATTCCATTAGTTCTAATCGATATTGGAGGCGTTCCTTCGATCTCTATAAGGTCAAATTCGCTCGCACCCGCAAACATGTACAGTATCATTTCGATGAATTTTTGATTCCTGTTTTTCCCAACCAACCTATGCTCAAGACCCGCGATCTGTCCTTGCTCTATTGCAAGTTCAGACGATGCGAACGTTCTGTTAGCAACTACCGGCCTTATGTTTGATGTGAACGCTACCTTTACTTTCAAAGCATCGCAGACCATCTTTGCAGATTCTAACAAGCCAACATGTCCGACCTTCTTCTTTACCTTTTCAAATTCCGGGGGAGTTAATCCCAAACACATCTTCTGCTGTAACGCCTTTCTCCTCTTAGCAACATCGACCACTCTTTCCACTCTTATACGTTCAATCTTGCTACACAAACCAGTCAATGCAAGTACAAGTGAGTCCATGACAAAACCAGGATTCACGCCAACGCCCAGTATGGTTGCATCATGCTTCCTTGCAAGCGCATCTAATTTGTTTGCAAGTTTGACATTTGTGCTTGATGTGTATGGGTAAACTAGCTGCTCGCATGTTGATATCACGCTTATACCTTTCTTAACTATTGCAGAGATCTGCTCATAAGCATGATCAAGATATGAAGTTGCTGCATGCAAAACAATATCAGGCTTTTTCTTTAGTGCTTCATCTATTCTGCCGACTTTGACGCCAAATTTCCTGTCAAGTGCAAGCACGCCAACATCTCTATCGATCTTGCTGGGGTCTATATCAACAGCACCAACAAGTTTCAATTCCTTCCTTTCATGCAGTACCTTAACAATCTCAATACCTAAACTACCGAGACCGTACTGAACTACTCTCACTGGCATGTGCTTGCAATCAAGAACATGGCTTTAATGCATTTCTGAAATTATGAAAGTCAGGATTGCTAGATGATTTATATGTAAGAACTAAGACTTGCTCAGCAGAAGGAGGTGTAGCGTACGAGCGAAGGTAGAGGTTTCGGCGGTTTCAAACCCAAACCAGTTGAGAAAGACAAGGAATATGATGTGAAGGTAACGGAGATAAGCAGAAAAGGCGACGGCATAGCAAGAATTCAGGGCTTTGTGATCTTTGTTAAAGGCGGCCGTGTGGGTCAGGAATGCAAGGTCAGGATTTCTCAGGTCTCAGAGAGGTTTGCGTCTGCCGACATAGTTCAATAAGTGAAATCAAGCAGTTAAGCTGCAGCGAGAATTTTTGATTTATTTTCCTTCGTATAAAATTGATATTTATTTATAATTATTACAACTTGATTTGTTCGTAAAATATAATTTAAACTTGGTAAACGATCATTTAAGTAAGGATACACCTCTCGTGGAAAGACTTCAAACAAAGGATCTAAATATCTGTACATCACAAAGTGAGATGAGTTGGCTTCAAAGATTTTACGTCGCAACAATGATGGGGTAGATAAACTGCAAAAATTATACGGTGATCTAACAGAATGAAAGTAGAAGACTATCATATCATTAATGAAATTGAAATTAATCTAGAGGATCTTGTTTGTAATTACTTCAGAAATCCGCGCAACGCACTAGGTTCTGATAAACCAGAGTTGGACGAAGAGACCGTACGCAAGTATACGGATGATATGCGCGGGGGCGACATATTCCCCCTGCCATATGTGTACAAAAATGACGAGGGTAAGTATGTCGTTCTCAATGGAAATCATACTGTGGAGGCTTTCAAACGTCAAATGCCTTCCCCCCAGAGGGTTCGTGTAAGAGTGTTAGATATAGGTAAAACTCCGCCGCGCTGGGTAGCATATGGTCTCAACAGAAAAAATGGTTTACAGATACCAGCGGACAAGGTAAGGCAATTTGTCCGTGATGAGTTTGAGAGGCTGGGGGGAGAGATTGATTTCGAGGGATTAAGCAAATGGGTTGGTAGAAAGCCACGTACGCTGCAAGGATGGGTATGGGATCTTGCAGCTCAAAAAGAGGCGGAGATTGACTTGAAGATTAAGGAGACATACGAATCAACAAAAAGCCTTAAGAAAACTAGTGATGAATTGAAATCACAAGGCATCAAACTAAGTCATGAAGGCGTCAGGAAGCGCCTGAAACAATCAACGAAGAAGGAACAGCTAGACTTGGAGAAACGTGGTGATAAACTCCACA
>Ga0247727_10020120_pt1 | contig 10245 bp, 1 predicted proteins | sample WisWelCaveWW1625_FD_202498 | JGI IMG/M metagenome (GOLD analysis project Ga0247727, IMG submission 202498) | Biofilm microbial communities from Wishing Well Cave, Virginia, United States - WW16-25 | ecosystem: Environmental > Aquatic > Deep subsurface > Groundwater > Cave microbial mat | place... | reverse complement strand
TGCCCAACCCCTACACCGACCTCCGCCTGCGCCTCCTCCCCCTCAAAGCCGCCGAAGGCTACTACCCCGTCGAGGCCGAACTGAGCGACGGAAGCCGCTTCGACAAGGGCCAACTTAAACTCGACCACGAGCAATTGTTGGCGCAGGAACTTGACCCGCAGGGTTTTGGCGAGGCCTTGTTCAACACGCTCTTTCCAGCGGGGGGCGAGGCGCGTCGCGCGCACGATACGGCCGTTGGCCTGGCCAGCGCGCAGAGCGGCGGGCGTTTGCGTGTGCGCCTGTGGGTGGATGATGAGGCGGTGGAACTTCATGCCATCCCCTGGGAACGGCTCTACCATCCCGTGGGCGAACGCTCTGTTTCATTAACCGCCTCGGCCCTCACGCCCTTCTCGCGCTACACCAGCCTTGAAATCCGCGAACCCGACCCGGTGACGGAGACGCCGATAAAAATGTTGGTGGCCGTGTCCAACCCCACCGGCCTGCCCGGCGATCTTAAGCCCGCTAATGTGGATGAAGAAGTAGAGACCCTCTGCCGGGCATTGAGCGAACTCAAGACGCAGGGCAAAGTTGAGGTGACCATTTTGCCAGGGCGCACCGGCCTGTCGCCCGATTTGCAAAAACGTTTGGAGCAAGAGGGCTACGTCATCGTCAAGGGCAACACCAATCTCTTCACCGTCGCGCCCCTGCTGGACAAGTGCCACATCTTCCATTTCATCGGGCATGGGGCGTTCCGCCCTGCACCCTCCCCCATCGGGGGAACTTCGCCGATGGGGGAGGGCCGGGGTGGGGGTACCGCCGCGCTGTATTTAGAAAAGAAAGATGGCGCGTGGCAACCGGTGAAAGATGAAGAGATTGAATCCATGCTCACGGCGCTCGGCACACTGCCTCATCTTATTTTCCTCGTAGCGTGCGAGAGCGCCAAACGGGAGGCCAATGCCACAAGTCCATTTGTGGGCCTCGGCCCCAAACTGGTGCGCGCCGGAGTCCCCGCTGTCGTCGCCATGCAAGACCGCGTGCCGGTGGAGTTGGCGCGCACACTCTCAGCCGAGTTTTACTCACGCCTGGCCGAGCATGGCGAAGTAGACCGCGCGCTGAATCAGGCCCGCCTGCAAGTCTTCAACGCCAAAAGCATCGAGTGGGCCATCCCCGTTTTGTTTATGCGGATTCGCAATGGGCGCTTGTTTGGCGCGGAGCCGGAGGCCGGGGATGAAGCCCCCGCGCCCGGCGAGCCGCCGTACAAGGGCCTGCAATACTTTTCCGAGAAAGATGCCGACAAGTTTTATGGCCGCGAGGTGTTGATTGCCAAACTGGTGGGCAAACTCCGGCAGAGCCGTTTCCTGCCCGTCATCATCGGGGCGAGCGGCAGTGGCAAATCGTCCATCGTGCGCGCGGGCGTGATCCCGGCCCTCAAACGCGGCACACCGCTGGCCGATGGCACCCTGCCGCCGGAAGGGAGCGCGACATGGGTGCAACGCCTTATTGTCCCCTCGGCGCAACCCCTCGAATCATTGGCCGCCGCCCTCACCCAAGACGCCGGTTCGGTGTCGGCCATGGCCTCGCTCATTGACGATTTACGGAAAGACGAACGCTCACTGCATCTGGCCGCGCGCCAGGCCCTCAGCCGGGTCAATGGGAGCCGGTTGCTGTTGATGGTGGATCAATTCGAGGAAATTTTTACGCTGTGCAAAAACGAAGCTGACCGCAAGGCCTTTATTGATAATTTACTGTACGCCGCCGCGCCCACCACCGACGGCCCCACCATCGTCATCATCGTCTTTCGCGCCGACTTCTATGCCCACTGCGGCCAGTATGATAATTTGCGCGAAGCCGTCTCCACCAATCAAGAATACGTCGGGCCGATGAACCGCGACGAACTGCGCCGCTCGATTGAGGAACCCGCCAAGGCGGGCGGTTGGGAAATTGAACCCGGCCTGACGGACTCGATCCTCAATGAAGTGGTCGGTGAACCGGGCGCATTGCCGCTGATGCAACATGCCCTGCTCGAAACATGGAACCGGCGGCGTGGACGGGCCATGACCCTGCGCGGCTACGCCGAAGCGGGCGGCATTCGTGGCGCGATTGCCAAAACGGCCGAGGCCGTTTACACCGCCTTACCCGAAATCGAACAGCCCATCGCCCGCCGCATCTTTTTGCGCTTGGTGGAGTTGGGCGAAGGCACGCAAGACACGCGCCGCCGCGCCCGGCTCGAAGAACTCTATCCGCGCCCCGAGGAGAAACCCCTCATCGAGGGCGTCTTGAATAAACTCACCGCCAACCGTCTCATCGTCGCCAACGACAAAACCGCCGAAGTCGCGCACGAAGCCTTGATTCGAGAGTGGCCGACTCTGCGAAAGTGGCTGGACGAGAGCCGCGATGCCCTGCGCCTGCAACGCGAACTGCTGGACGCCGTTGAGGATTGGGAGCGGGTGGGCAAAGATGAGGGCGCGCTCTATCGTGGTGTGCAATTGGCGCAAGCCGTGGAGTGGGCGGCGGCGCACGCCGACGAATTGAGTCCGCTCGAAAAAGAATTTCTAGCCACATCGCAAGCCGTGGCCGAGCGCGAGGCGCGCGAAAAAGAAGAACGCCGCCAACGCGAATTGGAGGCCGCGCACCGCGCCGCCGAAGCCGCGCAAAAACTCGCCGAGACCCAACGCCAACAGGCCGAAGAACGCGCCCAGCAAGCGCGTGTATCCCTGGCCGGAAAACTGGCCTCGACCGCCATGGCCCTGCCCGCCACCCAACTCGACCGCGCCCTGCTCCTCAGTGTGGAAGCGAGTCGCCTGCATCACGACTCCAACACCCTCGGCAGTTTGCTGGCCACGCTGGAGAAGACTCAGAAACTTGAGCGGATTTTGCATGGCCATAGCGACACCGTGACCGCGCTGGCGTTTCGCCCTGGCGACCAACCCCTGCTCGCTTCGGGCGCGGCCAATGGCGAAGTGTTTCTGTGGGACTTAAGCGCCGAGCCGCCCGCCCTAAAAAAACTGGACGGCCACGACAGCATTGTGTTGTCATTGGCCTTTAGCGCCGATGGCACAAAACTCGCTTCCACCGATTGGGAACAGAGCACGGTGATTGTGTGGGACACGGCCAGTGGAAAAAAATTGGCCGAGGCCGAACTGGAAGACTTTGCCGAGTGCCTGGCCTTTGCGCCCGATGGCAGCCGCCTGCTGGTGGGCCAGAATAATGGCGTCATCGCTGACCTCGACCCCGAGACGCTCGCGCTTCGTGGTTCATTGGAAGCCCATGCCGTCAACATCACCAGCCTCGCCTTCAATGAAAAAGGCACCGAGTTTGCGTCGGGCGATGCGGAGGGGGTGATAAAGTTGTGGAGCGCCAAAACGCTCAAGCAAAAAGGGAACGACATGCAAACGGATGGTGAGGTGTTGGCGTTGGCCTATGATCCGGGCGGTGAGTTTATTTTGATTGGCACCTCCGAGCGCACCATCGAAGTGTGGGCATTGAAAGAGCAAGCCTTCTATACCCGTTCCTCCCTCGAGCCGCTGGGCCGCATCCGGTGCGCGCAGTTTGTCAGGCCCAATGAAGTGCTGTATGCCAGCAGCGCCAACGATTTTACCCGCTGGAATTATGCCGAACTCCATTCGGGCGACGAGAACAGCGGCCTGTTACGCCTGCCCTTGCGCGGGCTGGAGGGCGCGGTGGACGCCGCCGCCCTCAACGCTGATGGTTCACGGCTGGCCTCCAGCGCGGGCCAGGCCATCTATTTGTGGCGCGGCGCGGGCGCGATGCCGCTGGCCGTGACCATGCAAACCGAGCGCATCATTCGCGCTGTCGCCATCAGCCCCGACGGGCAAACGTTGGCCACCGGCAGTGAAAGCGGCGAACTGCAATTTTGGAATACCGAGACTCTGCAACAAATGGGCGAGACGCTCACCGACAAAGATAACATCAGCATCAACGACCTGGCCTTTAGCCCGGACAACCAACGCCTGGCCGGAGTCTGGGACGATGGCCGGGTCTCGTTGATGGATTCGGCCACCGGCCAAATGAACATGATACAAGGCCACGCGCAGGCCGCACACAAAATCGCCTTTAGCCCGGATGGGCGCTGGCTGGCCACCACCGGTGAAAGCGATGGGGTGCATGTCTGGGCCGCCGACTCGCTCAATGAGATTTATCACCTCGCCGAAGTGACAGCCACCGACGCGGCCTTTAGCCCGGATGGCAAGGTGTTGGCCATTGGCACCCGCGCCGCCGCCATTGAACTGCGCGACTCCGCCACGGGTGAGTTGTTGGGCGAGCCCATTCGCGGCCATACCAATGTGGTGTGGAGTGTGGTCTTTAGTCCCGCTGGCCAACGCCTGGCCTCCGCCTCGCGCGATTTCACCATCCGCCTTTGGGATGTGGCGACGCGGACGACCGTGGGGACGCTCGTCGGCAGCACCGATGAAGTGCGGAGCATCGCCTTCTCGCCCGATGGGCGCTGGTTGATTTCCACCGGCGATGAAGGCACCGTGCGCGTGTGGGATATGCTGACGTTCCAACTCGTGGGCGTGCCACTGCATCATCACTTTGATGAAGACGGTTATGGCGAGGGCTACCGGTTGGCCTTTGCCCCCAACGGCCAATGGTTTGCGTCGTGCGGCACCTTGCCTTACACCCTTAACTTGCGGACCTTGAATGTGGAACAACTGCGCCAACGGGCGCTGGGGATTGCCGGGCGCGAATTGACAAAGGAAGAGTGGGCCTTGCACATGCCGGATTTGGCTTAACCTTCGTGCAGACCTTTACCTTTGCGGGTGACGAATCGGGCGATGTGAGTTTCAATTTCGCCAAAGGCGCATCGCACTACTTTGTCGTGGCGATGCTGAAGCGTATGAGTACATTGAGGGCAAACTCCAAACCGTTCTGGAGTATCGCGTAAAATAACCCGCCCCGCTAGCCACACCGTCAGCACGCCCAGACGGGGGCAAGGCCGCCACAGTAGGCGACCGTTCGCGGGGCGGGAGAAGCCAGAGGCTTTTACGCCTATAAAATAGCACGCTTTCCAGAGGTGTCAAGAACCTGAGGCTCGCCGGGTGCATTCGCCGAAAGTGGTCAATTTCGGCCAGACTTCCGAAGTCCGCGCATGAGGCCTGCACACTTTGAGCCATTTGTGCGTGGACTTCGGAAGTCTCTGGGGGCGGCCCGCTCTGCGTCCCGAATGCACCCAGGCTCGCAAGTGAATGAATGGAATCAAACCTGACCGTGTGCTCGTTGATTATTCTTCACATCTGACACCCTGACCCATAAGACTTCCTATGCCCGACACCTACACCGACCTGCTCCTCCGTATCTTCCCGCTTGACGAGCGCACTCAGGCCTACCCGGTCGAAGCCGAACTCGACGATGGCAGTCGCTACACCGGCGGTCAACTTAAACTCGACCGCGACGCATTGTTGAGCCTGCAACTCGATTCAGAAGCCTACGGGCTGGCGCTGTTCGACGCGCTCTTCGCCGGCGACAGCCGCCGGGCCTACGACAAAGCCACCGGCGCGGCGGAAGCCAACACCGGCGGACGTTTGCGCGTGCGCTTGTGGGTGGACAACGACGCGGTGGAATTACATGCGATTGCATGGGAGCGGCTCTACCATTTGCACAAGGGCAAGGCCGTGCCGCTCGGCGCGTCCACGCTGACGCCGCTCTCGCGCTACACCAGCCTTGAAATTCGTGAACCCCAGCCCGTCAGCGACCTGCCGATTCAGATGTTGGTGGCGGTCTCCAATCCCGATAACCTGCCCGGCGGCCTGGCCCCGGCCAATGTGGATTTGGAGATTGAGAGCCTGCGCCGCTCATTGGATGAACTGCGCCGCGCCGGACAGGTCAAGGTCACGGTGATGCCCGGCCACACCGGGCTGTCGGCGGCCGTGCGCTCCAGGCTGGAAGGCGAGGGCTACACCATTGTGGACGGCCCGCTCACGCTCTTCCATCTCGCGCCGCATTTGATGAAGAGCCACATTTTCCACTTCATTGGGCATGGCGCGTTTCGCAAGACGGCCAGCGGTGGGCAAGCCGCGTTGTATTTAGAAAAAGTAGATGGCTCGTGGCAAGCCGTGCGCGACGAAGAAATTTTGAACATGCTGACCGCGCTGGGCAATGTGCCACACTTGTTTTTTCTGGTGGCGTGCGAGAGCGCCAAGCGTGACGCCGAAGCCACGAGTCCGTTTGTGGGTCTCGGCCCTAAACTTGTGCAAGCCGGAGTCCCGGCCGTGGTGGCTATGCAAGAGCAGGTGCCGGTGGAGTTGGCGCGCACGCTCTCATCGGAGTTTTATGCGCGGCTGGCCGAACACGGCGAAGTAGACCGCGCGCTCAATCAGGCCCGTCTGCAAGTCTTCAATCGCAAAAGCACCGAGTGGGCCATCCCCGTTTTGTTTATGCGGATTCGCAAGGGGCGGTTGTTTGGCGCGGATGTGGATGAAGACGCGCCCGCGCCGGGCCTGCCGCCCTTCAAGGGGCTGGAGTTTTTCAACGAAAACGACGCCGACAAATTTTATGGCCGCGAACTGTTGACGGCCAAACTGGTGGGGCGCTTACGCCACGCGCGCTTTCTGCCCGTCATCATCGGCGCTTCGGGCAGTGGCAAGTCGTCGGTCATTCGCGCCGGGCTGGTGCCGGCCCTGCGGCGCGGTGAGCCACTGGCCGATCGCACGCTCCCGCCGGAGGGCGCGCGGCACTGGCCGGTTTATACCCTCACGCCCTCCACCAAACCGGCCGAATCATTGGCCGCCAGTCTCACGCGCGAGGCGACCTCGGTGAAGGCCACGACGACGTTGCTCGAAGATGTGCGCGTTGACCCCCAGGCCCTCCACCGGCACGCCTTGAAATTAATGGGCGAGGTTCCGCAAGCCGAGCGTTTGCTGATCATCGTGGATCAGTTTGAAGAAATTTTTACGCTGTGCCGGGACGAGAGCGAGCGGCGGGCGTTTATCAACAATTTGCTGTATGCCTCGGACGCGGCCACCGACGGGCCTACCACCGTCATCATCATCTTCCGGGCCGACTTTTACGCGCACTGCGCGCAGTATGCCAATTTGCGGGTGGCGGTCTCGACCAATCAGGAATTTGTGGGGCCGATGAATCGCGAGGAGTTGCGGCGCTCGATTGAAGAACCGGCCAAAGCGGGCGGGTGGGAGTTTGAGGCGGGGCTGGTGGATTTGATTCTCAAAGAGGTGGGCGAGGAGCCGGGCGCACTACCGCTGATGCAACATGCCCTGCTGGAGACGTGGAAGCGGCGGCGCGGGCGAACCATGACCCTGCGCGGTTACAACGATGTGGGCGGCATTCGCGGCGCGATCGCCAAAACGGCCGAGGCCATCATCAACGATTTGTCGGTTGACCAGCAAGCCATCGCCCGGAAAATTTTTTTGCGGTTGGTGGAGTTGGGCGAGGGGACGCAGGACACCCGCCGCCGCGCGCAACTGGTCGAACTATATCCGCGCGCCGACGAGCGGCCCGCGGTGGAAATGGTGTTGAAGAAACTGGTGGACAACCGGCTGGTCGTCACCACCGACAAGACCGCCGAGGTCGCGCACGAGGCCCTCATCCGCGAATGGCCGACCCTGCGGCAGTGGATTAACGATAGCCGCGATGCCCTGCGCCTGCACCGCGAACTCCTGGCGGCGGCGGAGGATTGGGAGAAGGTCAACCGCGATGAAGGCGCGCTCTATCGCGGGGTGCGGCTGGCGCAGGCGCACGAGTGGGCCAAAGCCAACGCTGGCGAGATGGCGACATTGGAAAAGGATTTTCTCGCGGCCTCCCAGGAATTTTCGGAACGCGAGGCGCGCGAGAAAGAAGAACAACGTCAACGCGAACTGGAAGCGGCGCAGAAAATCGCCGAAGAACAAAAGCGGGCCGCCGCCGCCGAGAAGAAACGCGCCGAAGAACAGGCCCGCGCCGCCGAACGCCAACGCCGCCTGGCCCGTGTGATTGCGGGCGTGGCCGTCCTCGCCGGCATCGCCGCTGTCGTGGCGGTGTTCCTCGGCTTTCAATCCAACCGCAACGCCGTGCGCGCCGAGAACAACGCCGCTACCGCTGTCTTCAATGAAGACCTCGCCAACCAAAACGCGGCGCAGGCCGCGAGCAAGGCTCGCCTCGCGCAAGCCCGTGAGCTGGCGGCGCAAGCCCAAAGCAACTTAAACCTTGACCCCGAACTCAGTTTGCTACTGGGCTTGCAATCCATTCGCACCGTTGAGCAGGATGGGCTGGCGCTGGCCGAGTCTGAGGATATTTTGCATCGCGCGCTGGCCGCCGCCCGTGTGACGCTAACGCTGACCGGGCATCAGGACCAAATCGGGCAAGCGGTGTATAGCCCAGATGGCACTCGCCTCGCAACAGCGAGCGACGATGGCACGGCTAAAGTTTGGGACGCGGCGACGGGCCAGGACTTGCTTACCCTCAGCGGGCGTGAAGCGGCAGTGTCCAGTATTGCCTTTAGCCTGGATGGAAAACTTATCGTCACCGGCAGTGAAGACGCCACCGCGAAACTCTGGAATGCCGAAACCGGCGAAGAAATAAGAATGTTGATTGGGCACGAGTTTGAAGTGTGGGGCGTGGCCTTTAGCCCCGATGGCGCGCGACTGGTTACGGCCAGCGGCGATGCCACCGCCAAAGTCTGGGATGTGGCCACCGGCGAAGAATTGTTCGCGCTCGAAGGCCACGCCGAGACTGTATGGAAAGCCGTATTCAGCCCCGATGGAAAAAAGATTGCCACCGCCAGCCTCGATGGCACCGCCATTGTCTGGGAGGCTGAAACGGGCGAGGCCTTGTTCACGCTGGAAGGCCATTTGAGTTCGGTGGCCGATGTGGCCTTTAGCCCCGATGGCAACACCATCGCCACCGCCAGCGAAGACCTGACCGCGCGCCTGTGGAACGCCGAAGATGGCGCTCCCGGATTGACGCTGGTGGGCCACAACGATTTTGTGACCGGTGTGGCTTTCAACCCCGATGGCACGCAACTCGCCACGGCCAGCGCCGACGCCACTGCCAAAGTCTGGGAGGTTGAAACCGGGCGAGTCATTTACATATTGGCCGGGCACACCAAGGGCCTCACCAAGGTTGCATTTAGCCCGGAGGCCGCTGGCAATTCTCTGGTTACTTCCAGCCGCGATGCCACTGCCAAAGTGTGGGACCTCACCCCAGAGCGCGATCAAGAGTTACCCACCGCGCCGATTCACATTGACCAAATTAACCGGATCGCCTACAGCCCCGATGGTCAACACTTTGCCACCGCCAGCCACGATGGAACGGTGGTGGTGTGGGATGCGGCTAGTGGCGAGAGTCAGATGACGCTGACGATGGATGGGCCATTGCCGGTGTTCTACGATGTGGCTTACAGTTCGGACGGCCAACGTCTTGTCGCGGGCGGATGCGATGATGCGGAGCGTGAGCCTTGCCCGGTCGGCCAGGCGGTTGTTTGGGAGGCCAGCACGGGTGAGGTGTTGGCGACTCTCACCGGCCACGCCGACAGCGTGAGCGCGGTGGCCTTTAGCCCGGATGGCGCTAAAATCGCCACCACCAGTTTTGACGGCACAGCCAAAGTGTGGGACGCGACCACCGGGGCGGAGTTGTTGATGTTCACCAACGCAGAGCTTTTCAACCGCGTCGCCTTTAGCCCGGATGGAAAACGGCTGGCGCTCTCAGCCTATGATGCCACCGTCACCGTCTGGGACGCGGCCAGCGGTGAGAATTTACTGAGCCTGGAAGGTTACGCCGATTACACCACCGGCCTAAGTTTTTCGCCGGACGGCCGGCAACTGGCCGGCGCCAGTTTTGATGGCACGGTAAAAATCTGGGACATGGCGACGGGCGATGAATTACGCTCACTTGTAGGGCACAGCGGCGGTGTGTATGATGTGGCCTACAGTCCCGATGGCACACGATTGCTCACCGGCAGTTTCGATAAGACCGCGATTCTATGGGACGCCGCTACCGGCCGCCGCCTCATTACGCTTACCGGCCACACTGCCGATGTGTCGAGTGTGGCCTTTAGCCCGGATGCGCGAAGCGAGCAATTCGCAACAGCCAGTTACGACACCACCGTGCGCCGCTATGTTCTGCCGATTGATGATTTGATGGCGCTGGCCCAGGCGCGCCTCACCCGCACCTTCAGCGCCGAGGAGTGCGAGAAGTATCTGCCCGGCGTGGCGTGCCCAGGAAATTAAAATATTTTGGCTCTACCGGCTTGAACGGGAAAGACCCTGACTCACGGATACGCTACGCGAAGAACACAGATGGTCAAGAAAACCC
>Ga0247727_10020119_pt1 | contig 10245 bp, 6 predicted proteins | sample WisWelCaveWW1625_FD_202498 | JGI IMG/M metagenome (GOLD analysis project Ga0247727, IMG submission 202498) | Biofilm microbial communities from Wishing Well Cave, Virginia, United States - WW16-25 | ecosystem: Environmental > Aquatic > Deep subsurface > Groundwater > Cave microbial mat | place... | reverse complement strand
ATTATATTTATTCTTATCCTGTCGTTCAGGGCGAAATCCCCAGCGGCAGTTCGCAAATCACCGGCACCTTCTCCGTGGACGAAGCCGAAGACCTTGCCAACATCCTGAAGGTGGGAAAACTTCCCGCCCCGGCACGCATCATCGAAGACACCGTTGTTGGTCCCACCCTCGGACAGGAATCCATTGACGCTGGTTTTCTTTCTTTCGTTATCGCGCTCATACTTATTCTCGTGTTCATGGTGGCGTATTACAACAACGCGGGCTGGGTGGCAAACATTGCTTTGTTCATGAACGTGTTTTACATCATTGGCGTGCTTGCTTCATTAGGCGCAGCGCTCACACTCCCCGGCATTGCAGGTATTGTGCTCACCATTGGTATGTCGGTAGACGCGAACATTCTGATTTATGAACGTGTGCGGGAAGAACTTCGCCACGGAAAAGGACTGCGCCTTGCTATTGACGATGGATATAAAATGGCTTACTCTTCCATCATTGACGCCAACGTAACCACCATCCTGATGGGTATCGTTCTCTTCATTCTCGGCAGCGGACCTATTCAGGGATTCGCGACAACACTTGTTATCGGTATTCTCACTTCCATGTTCAGCGCTATATTTATTACGCGCCTCATCTTTGAATGGCGGCTTGCCAAAAACAAAGTCATTAAGTTCTCGAACAAATACACCGAAGGGCTTTTCAAAAACATCAACATTGATTTTGTCGGAAACAGAAAAAAATATTATGCCTTTTCAATCACCATAACCCTTATCGGCATTGCTTCTTTCTTTGTTAAAGGTTTTGATTATGGTGTTGACCTTGTGGGAGGAAGAAACTTTATGGTAACTTTTGAAAAGCCGGTCATCACATCAACTATTGCTGATGCACTAAAGAATCCGTTCGGTGGGCAAGCCCCGCAGGTGAAAACCATAGGAACAGGAAACACCTTCAGCATCATTACCGATTTCAAGATTAATGAGACAGGTTCAGATGTTGACAGCGTGGTTACGAAAAAACTTAATGACGGACTCTCCGCAATCAAAGACAACAAGCACGAAGTGCTTAAGTCAGTGAAGGTTGGCCCCACCATTGCCGATGACTTAAAGTCGGCTGCAATCTTCGCTGTCATTCTCTCATGGATTATCATGTTCCTCTATATTCTTGTACGCTTTAAGAAATGGCAATATGCTGCCGGAGCCACCATCGCCCTCATGCATGACGTGCTTTTTGTGATGTCTGTGTTTTCTATTTTCTCTGGCATACTTCCATTCGCCATGGAAGTGGATGCTTCATTCATTGCTGCTATCCTCACCGTCATGGGTTACTCCATCAACGACACGGTGGTTGTGTTCGACCGGATCCGCGAGTTCACCGGCATCCATCACACGCTCGACCAGAAAACAGTAATCAACAACGCCCTCAACGCAACGATGAGCCGCACCATCAATACATCGCTCACCATTATGTTCGTGTTGCTTGCCATCTTCCTCTTTGGCGGTGATGTAATCCGCGGGTTCACCTTCGCCATGCTTATCGGTGTGTTCATCGGGGTTTATTCTTCCATTTGTGTTGCCACTCCCATTGTAATTGACTTTGCCAAGGGCAAGAAAGTGCACGTTTAAAATTAATAGCTTTTCGGTTTGGATGCGGATGTGAACCATCGGCATTCGAAGTTTAAAAGGAGAACGGGAGTTTTCCTTTTTTGCTTTGTATGATTGAAGCGGCAGCAAAATGAAAAAGTTCATTTACCTGCCTGCACGTTCATGCAGGCAAGCAACTGGACTCTTTTTATTGCCTGCACGTTCATGCAGGCAGGCGAATGACTTCTTTTTATTGCCTGCACGTTCATGCAGGCAGGTGAATGACTTCTTTTTATTGCCTGCACGTTCATGCAGGCAGGTGAATGACTTCTTTTTATTGCCTGCACGTTCATGCAGGCAGGTGAATGACTTCTTTTTATAGATAAGCCGTACGGCTTGCCAAGCAAATGGATTATTCTTATTGCCTGAATGATTATGTATGAGCATGAATCCTGAAAAATTAGTCAACTCGCAGGGCAATGATTGAGTATGAGTTTCACCGGGTTGAATGAAACTATCTCTCTGTGGAACTCTGCGCCTTTTCTCTCTGTGACCTCTGTGTTTAATTTGTTTTTAATAATCTGTGAATCCCTGCCTGCCGAAGTGCTTCAGCACGCAGGCAGGTGTGGCAAGCTTCCATTCTCATTATTCCCTTAACTTTATCCCTGATTAAATTCGATATTAATTATCAATTATCAGTAATCAATTCCGAACGTGGCGCTGCTCAACTCCTTCCTTTCCTGGTGGATGAAAAAAAGAATCCACCAGATAGAACTGTTCCTGAAATATCCTCACGATGTTCAGCAGGATGTTTTTCAGAAGCTCATTCAATCCGCGCAGAACACGGAGTGGGGAAAAAAATATTCTTACTCCGACATAAAGAACCCGAAGCAATTCAAGGAGCGGTTTCCGGTCATGAATTACGATGCGTTCAAGCCGTGGATTCAGCGCGTGATGCAGGGCGAGCAAAACATTATCTGGAACACGGAAATAAAATGGTTCGCCAAATCATCGGGAACAACAAGTGATAAGAGCAAGTTTATTCCCGTAAGCAAAGAAGCCATCGAGGACTGCCATTTCAAAGGCGCGAAGGATTTACTTTCCATTTATTGCAACAACCATCCCGACACAAACCTCTTTGATGGCAAAGGACTGACACTGGGCGGCAGCAATCAAATTAATTCCCTCAGCAATGATTCCTTTTCCGGTGACATCTCCGCCATCCTTATCAAGAATCTTCCCAACTGGGCCGACATCATCCGCACACCCGACATGAGCATTGCGCTGATGGACGACTGGGAAGAGAAAATAAAAAAGATGGCAGAAGCAACCGCCTACGAAGATGTCACCAACATTTCAGGCGTTCCCACATGGACGCTCGTGCTCGCCAAACGCATCCTCGAAATCACCGGAAAGAAAAACCTCCTCGAAGTGTGGCCCAATCTCGAACTCTTCATTCATGGCGCGGTGAGCTTCGTCCCCTACCACGAACAGTTTGAGCGACTCATCCCGTCAGACGACATGCACTACGTGGAAACCTACAACGCCTCCGAAGGATTTTTCGGAATACAGGACAGAGAAGATTTGAGCGAGCTCCTCCTCATGCTCGACTATGGAATTTTTTACGAGTTCATGCCCATGGAAGAATACGGAAAAGAACACCCGCGCACCGTTGGGCTCGAAGACGTGGTCACAGAAAAAAATTATGCCCTCGTCATTTCAACCAATGGCGGCTTGTGGCGCTACCTCATTGGCGACACCATCAAGTTCACCTGCCTCTCGCCCTACCGCATCAAAATCACCGGGCGCACCAAACACTACATCAATGCCTTTGGCGAAGAAGTCATTGTCGACAATGCCGAAAACGCGTTACAGATTGCCTGCGAAAAAACCAATTCCCTTGTGCGCGACTACACCGTGGCGCCCGTCTACATTTCCGAAAACGCAAACGGGGCGCATGAGTGGCTCATCGAATTCGAACGCCCGCCCGTGTCGCTCGAATTCTTTTCCGAAGTCCTCGACAACGCCCTCAAGTCCCTCAACTCCGACTACGAAGCCAAGCGCTACAACGACCTCGCCCTGCGCAAACCCATCATCACCCTCCTCCCCGAAAACACATTCTTCAACTGGCTCAAAGCAAAAGGAAAACTCGGAGGGCAGCACAAAGTCCCCCGCCTCAGCAACGACCGCAAAATTGCGGAGGAGATTTTGGAGATGCTCAAAGTGAAAGTAAGTTAATCGTCATTGCGAGCGCAGCGAAGCAATCCGTAACTTTGAACTATAAACTTTGAACTAAAATTAGAAGACAACCATCATGAACTCTCTCAACCCCTCCGTCCCGCAATACTGCGGGATCTATGCACGCAGGTTCGTAACTCTCACAATCTTTCCAAAAAAAAAGTTCCGTAGGAACGGCCTGTTGGTAGAAAAACAATCACCACCAAAAACAAAAGCTCCTTAGGAGCGACCTATCTTACAAAGCAAAACCCCGAACACGGTCGGGGTTGAGTTTCACTCGTTGATGCTAATTTTTTTCTTGTCCCCCCGTCCCTCTATTCGTATTTTGTTTAGATGTTGAAGCGTGTTTAAACTTCCAGCAATACTCCCAGAGGTTTCTTTATATCCAAACTCTTTTACGCAAGTTTTTTTAAGTTCCACCCAAGTTACTGTCTTATGGTTTCTAATATAGTTCAACATTTTATTTGTCAACGTGTCTCCACCTCGTTCCAATTCCTTTGCTCGTGATTTTGCATACGCTGGGATGTTTCCAGTGTCAACTGTCTTGTGTAATTGAATTGAGGTTTCGTTTTTTACTTCTGTTTTAAAAATTTTCTTTTGCGACTGCGTAAAAAGTGGTTCAAATTGAAAAACATTCTCTCCTGCATCTAATCCATTTCGTGTAAAAATTTTAAAGACGCTAATCTTTGTTTTGAAAGGCAAAGAATTAAAAATGCTCTTCAGCTCGTCATGTTCTTGTTCTATAATAATAATGAGTTCAGGAGAGGTCTCTACTATTTCACTAACTGTTTTAAATATTTCGCTTTTCTTATTTGAAAGCAATAGGGCATTTTTAAAAGGGTCATTTTTTATTTCACTTTCAAAAAACTTAATCAGATGTTTTCGTGTCTGCGAATTGTTTAATGCTGAGGCAAATTTTGTCAACTGAGGAACAATATGAGTATAAACATCATGATTAGAAATTTCGACTTCAATAATGAACCATTTGTCATTTTCAAAATCTAAAATAAAAGCATCCGGAATTGTTCCTATACCTGTTGCGGTTTTAATTTTCTGCTTTGTAAACAGAATAGAATTTTCTCCAAAGAGATATTTCTGTTGTTCAAACACAATTTTTTCAAATACATCTTCCTTTCCTTTAAGGTCGGATTGAAAATATTTTACTCCATCTTTTATTAATACATCCATAGCTATTTATTTCATGTCTAATTTTCAAGAGTTTTCAAGAGTAATGCCATTTTATGCAATTCAGTATACGCTTGTTCAAGAAGAATGCGTAACATTCTCATCTTGAGTTCATCGGTTGGCATTGAATCTATTTTCCGTAAATGCTTTTTATAATCTTTAAAACGGCTATCTATTTCTTTTTTTTCTTCGTTGGTCATGGCATTTATTTTTACTTGACAAATATATCAACTTAATTTTTCATCCCTCACTCAGCATCCGTGCAGTGCGTTGGGCGCCCACCAAATCTACGTGCGCGCGCGAAGCGCCTTGGGTTGCGCGGCAGAAACAGATTTAGATTTTAGCAGGGCAAAAGCCCTGTGGGCTTTTGAGCCAGATCTTCAACAGGCAGCATCAGCGCGATTCTTTTGGATACTTTTCTTCTAAAGAAAAGTATCATAGAAAAATATTAAAGGCGGTTAGTTTTAATATGTGTAAATCTGTGCAATCTGTGGCAACCCATTTTTTCATTTTTTAATGCATCTTCCTTCAAAACCCCATAAAACGAAACCCTTATGCATAACGACAGCGTCCTTATTGATATAGATTATGTCCTTATTGACTTTGTCAGCGTCCTTATTGAATAAGATTGCTTCCTTATTGATGTTGTCAGCTTCCAAATGAATATTGTCTGCGCCCTTATGACATTTGTTTATGCCCTTATGACATAAGTTTCTGTCCTTATGAACATTGTCAGCATCCTTATTGATGTAGATTCTTTCCTTATGAATGTTGTCAGTTTCCTTTTTGATGTAGTTGCCTTCAAAATTAATGTCGCTTATATCCTTATCAACCCAACCCGTTTCCGAATGAATCCCGTCACGCTCAAAACGAACATAAAAACATGTCGCCCCGCTGGGGCTTCGTTACTTATTTATGTTGTTGCTATTAACATTAAGCCCCTGACGGGGCTTTCAACTTCAAACTTTGAACTTTGAACTACCTTTGTCTCAATGAAAAAAGTTGCTGTTAGTTGTTTCTTATACTTTCTACTCACCTCCCTCACAGGTGACTGGCATCTCATCAAAAAAATCCCCTTCACCGAAGTTGCTTCTTTCACCACCGACAAGCTCGGCAATGTGTATGTGGTAAGTGAAAACATGCTTCTGCAGTTTGACGCCAACGGTCAGCCCGTCAATCATTACTCCGAAAAAAATCTCGGGCGGCTGGCTTCTGTTGATGCAGTCAACCCGTTCAAGCTACTTACCTTTTATCCTGACTATGCGCAAATCAATATTCTCACATCAAAATTGGTCTTGCAGTCAACCATCCAACTCCGCGGAATAGGAATAGAACAACCCGTCCTCATCTGCAACTCAGCCGTTGATTACGGAATCTGGATTTACGACCGCCAGGATTTTCAGCTTAAGAAAATTGACCTCAACCTTCAGATTTTTCGAAAGAGTGATAACATACCTCAAATCACAGGGAGAGAATTTAATCCTGTCGCCATGCTCGAAGCGAATGACTACGTTTTGCTCTCAGACCCCGCCACCGGAATTTTCTTTTTCGATTTGTTCGGAACGTATTATAAAACGCTGCCCGTCAAAAATGTTTATTCCATGCAGGCGAAAGACAACGATTTGTATTACGTGAGCAACGGAGAGTTGCGCACCTACAACTTCAAAACCTTAGCCGACAAAAAAATCGAACTGCCCGTAGGCGACTCCATCACCGCATCCCGCTTTGAACAAAACCGACTCATGCTCTTGAGCGGAAACGAGTTGAAATTTTATTCTAACTAAAATAACCTAACCACAGAGACACAGAGAACACTGAGAAGCACAAAGCATTTTCTGTGAAACTCCGTGCCCTTTGTGTCTCCGTGGTAATATTTTTTTAATCTGCGAACCAGCCGCAAACATTTTCTTATTAGTAAATTTGCCCTCTCAACCCATAAACTCTCAACTCAAAACTCTAAACTGAAAATGGCTTTTGACATCGGAATGATAAAACACGCATACGCAGAACTGCCCAATAAAATTTCTGCCGCCCGCAAAACGCTTGGACGTCCGTTAACGCTCACAGAAAAAATTCTTTACTCTCACTTCAGCTCACCCCTCTCTTTTGGAGAGGGGCAGGGGGTGAGGCGGGGAATCAGCTACGTTGACTTCGCCCCCGACCGCGTTGCGATGCAGGATGCAACTGCACAAATGGCACTTCTCCAATTCATGCAGGCAGGAAGAAAAAAAGTTGCGGTGCCCACTACTGTTCACTGCGACCATTTAATCACTGCTCTTGATGGCGCTCAAAAAGATTTGCAGACCGCACTTGATAAGAACAAAGAAGTGTACGATTTTCTTGCATCGGTTTCCAACAAATACGGAATCGGTTTTTGGAAACCCGGAGCAGGAATTATTCACCAGGTTATTCTGGAGCAATATGCTTTCCCAGGAGGAATGATGATTGGCACCGATTCACACACAGTGAACGCAGGCGGACTCGGAATGATTGCCATCGGTGTCGGTGGCGCTGATGCATGTGATGTGATGGCAAGTTTTCCGTGGGAGTTGAAGATGCCGAAATTGGTCGGAGTAAAACTCACCGGGAAATTAAGCGGATGGACATCAGCAAAAGATGTCATCCTGAAAGTCGCAGGACTCCTCACAGTGAAGGGCGGCACGGATAATATTTTGGAATACTTCGGTCCCGGTGCGCTTACAATTTCATGCACAGGCAAAGGAACCATTTGCAACATGGGCGCTGAAATAGGTGCAACAACTTCTGTGTTTGGCTACGATGAAAAGATGTCGCAGTATCTGAGAGGAACAGCAAGAGCCGATGTCGCAGAACTTGCTGATAAAATTTCCGCTCACCTCACCGGTGACTCAGAAGTTTATCTAAATCCCGAAAAATATTTTGATCAGGTTATTGAAATCAATCTCTCTGAACTTGAACCGCACATCAACGGTCCGTTTACTCCCGATTTGGCTTGGCCAATTTCAAAGTTTGCAGCAGCCGCAAAAGAAAACAACTGGCCCAACAAAATTGAAGTAGCGTTAATCGGTTCATGCACCAATTCTTCTTATGAAGACATCACGCGTGCAGCATCGGTTGCGAAGCAGGCAACGGAGCAGGGACTTAGAGCGCATTCTGAATTTACAGTTACTCCCGGCTCCGAGCAGGTTCGTTTCACGGTTGAGCGTGATGGCTACCTAAGTGCGTTTGAAAAAATCGGAGGCGTTGTTCTTGCTAACGCCTGCGGTCCGTGCATCGGGCAATGGGCGCGGCACAGCAATGACCCATCAAGAAAAAATACCATCATCACTTCCTTCAACAGGAATTTTGCAAAGCGCAATGACGGTAATCCGAACACGCATGCTTTTGTTGCATCACCTGAAATCGTGACTGCGATGGCGCTTGCCGGTGTGCTTACTTTTAATCCGCTCAAAGATGAACTCGTCAACATGAAAGGAGAAAAAGTAAAACTGAAAGAGCCGCAGGGAATTGAAATGCCTGTGAAAGGTTTTGCCGTTGAAGACGCGGGATTCCAGGAGCCGGCAAAAGACGGAAGCAATGTTAACGTGATTGTTGGTCCAACATCTGACCGCCTTCAACTTCTTGAACCGTTCCCCGCATGGGAAGGTGTTGACTTGAAGGGATTAAAACTTCTCATAAAGACGAAAGGAAAATGCACTACCGACCACATCAGCATGGCAGGACCGTGGCTCAAGTATCGCGGACATCTCGATAATATTTCCAATAACCTTTTAATCGGTGCGATGAATTCGTTCAGCGAAAAAACTGATTCGGTGAAAAACCAGCTCACCGGAGAATATGATTCCGTGCCGAAAGTTCAGCGCGCTTACAAAGCACAGAATATCGGAAGCGTTGTCGTGGGTGATGAAAATTATGGTGAGGGTTCTTCTCGCGAACATGCTGCAATGGAACCGCGTTTTCTCGGTGTGCGTGCAATTCTTGTGAAATCTTTTGCGCGCATCCACGAGACCAACCTTAAGAAACAGGGAATGCTGGCGCTCTCGTTTGCCGACAAAAATGATTATGACAAAATCCGCGAAGATGATTCGATTGATATTATCAGCCTCACTTCATTCACCCCGGGAACTCCTTTAACTGTTGTTCTCAATCACGCTGACGGCACAACAGAAAAGTTCAACGTGAATCACACCTACAATGAAAACCAGATTGAGTGGTTCAAGGCTGGAGCAGCATTGAATATTATTCGTGCAGGAATCAGGGCGTAAAAAATAATAGCACACAGATGACACAGATTAAACGGATGAAATCGGATTTTTTTATCAGTGTTAATCCGCAGCATCCGTGTCATCCGTGTTCCATTTAAAATTCTTTTGTGAAAAGATTTTTCGCTCTCTCACTTTTTATTCTGATTGCTGCACAATCCTTTTCCCAAAGCGATTCAACCTACTACCGTAAGTACAACGAGTCGCTTATCATTTCTATCTATCAATCTTTCGCGCGGCAGTTTGATATAGAGATTTCAGAAAAGTTTCCTCCCGACTCCGGAAAATCAGGCGTGCATTATTTTTCTGATGCTGATGTTGTTTCAGGAATCGCCATTGACTACGATAAATTAGGAATCGCATTTGGCTTCCGTTCCGCCCCGCCAAAAGATGCAAAGCGAAAAGGCAATACCAAATTTTTTAATATCGCTCTGAATATTGGCGGAATAAAGTGGCGGCTTGAATCAAGTTACAGGAGATACAGAGGATTTTATGACGCGAATACTGCAAACTATTCTCCCGCATTTAATGACTCCACTCCATATTATCATGACGGCTCGATGCTCAATGAAAATATTAAATTTAAGTTTCTTTATTTTCTCAATCACAAAAAGTTTGCGTACAAGTCGGGTTACGGAAGCAACTACCGGCAGACGAAATCAGCAGCAAGCTGGGTGCTGCTCGGTAATTTATATTTCAACCGCTTTGGCGCAGACAGTTCTTTGTTTCCGTTCCGGATAAGAAATTATTACGGCAACCTTGCCGACCTTGACCGGCTGCGGGTTATTGGATTGTCTGCCGGTGGAGGGTTCTCGTGGAATCTCATCATCATAAAAAGATTTTTTGCAAACCTCACCATTGGTGTGGGACTTGAATCGCAGTGGAGAAAATATTATCACGCCAGCGGTGAAGAGGAAGACAGAATGTACATCAGCGGCTCGGGCGATGTGAGAAGTTCCATCGGATACAACGGAGATAAATTTTTCTTTTTCCTTTCCTCAATG
>Ga0247727_10020118_pt1 | contig 10245 bp, 10 predicted proteins | sample WisWelCaveWW1625_FD_202498 | JGI IMG/M metagenome (GOLD analysis project Ga0247727, IMG submission 202498) | Biofilm microbial communities from Wishing Well Cave, Virginia, United States - WW16-25 | ecosystem: Environmental > Aquatic > Deep subsurface > Groundwater > Cave microbial mat | place... | reverse complement strand
GTTCGTCGCCCGTTTTTTTGATTACCGGCGCATTTCGCCCGAACTCCACCGCGGTTGCGAGACGATCTTCCAAATCGGGATTCTGCTCTTCGATGTGCCGCGCGATCTGCGTCAAATTGGGTTTATGCCGCAGCGGCAAAATTAGATATTTCACGGTCAACGCTATCCAACCGAGCGCGCCCGCGCCGAGCAGAATCCACCACAACGTCGGAAATGTACTCAGCGCCGGTGTTGCCAGAAAAATGAGCGCAAACAAAACCAGTAACCCGAGCAACGAGATCGCCAACCCGCGCTGCAAACGGCTGCGCCGCCACGCCTGCAATCCAAGCGTCAATTCGGTTTCGAGATTTTTGTAGAGAGTATTCATAATCGCTTCGCGATGTTGGATTATTGGATCATTGGAGTTTTGGATTGTTGGATTTCTGGAGCCCAACAATCCAAAACTCCATTACTCCATCAATCCACCGATCCATCAATTCTCAACTTCCTTCGGATGATACGCTTCGATATTTTCTGAAGCCCGAGTGACCCACGAGCCATCGTCCCGCTTTTGCTCTAATCGTTCCAACAGCTTCCAGAGGCCATTCTCGACTTCATAATGTAAAGTATCCAACTCGGTGAATTGTTCCTGAGAAATTTGCTCTGTAGCTTTGAAGGCAATCGCTCTTGTCAAGGTTTCCGATAACGAGCCAAGCGCAATATAGACATGTTGAATATACTCATTAATTGATCGCCTGCTATACCCCTCTGAAATATTAGATGAAACCGACTGCGACGCATCCGCTATTTGCGCTCGTAATTTAAAATCAATCTTGTTGTCTTTGTAGACGATTCTGCAAACGAGTTTGTACAATTCGATAGCCTTATGCCACACCCGAAGTTTCATGTACCCACGGTTTTTGTTCCGAAATTTTGTGTATTCTTCCATAACCTACCTCCGTAACCTTTATCTTTGTTGATTTCCATCACTCCCAAAATCCAAAAATCCAGTAATCCAGAAATCCAGCGCTCCAGAAATCCAGTAATCCAATAATCCACCGATCCAAAAATCCATTTCACCTCGGCGTTTTGTTTGCCAACCAAACTTCACCCAACAACAAAATCAGCAACGCCCATAAACCCAGACGCCACAGCTTTTGTTGCTTCTCGGCGTCGCGCTCCACCGCTTCCGAGGCGCCAAAAATTCCGGCCACGCTGTTTTGCGCCAGCGTTTGCTCATCCGGGCGAATGAGGCGCGCGGTAAAATTTTCCGCCGGTAAACTGGCGGGATCGGATTCGTGCGCATCGAAATTCACCGCATGCCAGAAGACGCGATTATTTTGCTGCACGCGATAAAAGCCGGGCTGCGACGTTTCTTTTAAAACCGGCGGCTGTAATTTTTCAAACGTCTGCTGCGAACCGTCCGGTAATGTCACGTTGACGGACTGGCCCGGCTTGATCGTTTCATCAAAAAAAAACGTTTGTCCGACCAACGTTGTCGAGGGCGGCGGTTCGAGACGGCAAACGTAATTCAACCATTGATAGAGCAACGGCACAAAAATGCCGCGCACCGGCAAATTGCCGCCCGGCAAATCAAGGCTCGAGGTCCACAACAACACTTTGCCTCTGCCGACGCTGCGTTCGAGCAGGGCTGCAGCCCCGTCTTCAAAACCGGCCAACCGATTCGCCGCCGGATTCGCTTCGACGCGATAATAGTGCGAAGCCTGCACCGCCGTCGGATCGCCGTTGGACGGATCGACAAAAACTTTAAAAATCGGATGCCCGAAATCGATCTCAGTGAGTGCAATGCCTCGCCGTGGCGCGTTGTCATTTGCACGAACAACAGACATGATCTTACCCGGCAATACTTCCGGTAAAAAACGATTATACATATCGCTCTGCAACGCCGTGGCCAGCGTGAGAATCAAGCCGCCGCCCGATTCAGCATATTGTTGAAGAGCCGTCGCCTCGCCGCGATTGAAGCCGGCCACGCCGACAATCAGCATGACGTCGAAATCTTCGAGACGGTATTGATTCAACGTATTGGGCGCCGCTTCAAAAAGCTGGTACTGCGAACCCGGCAAACGCAACGCTTCGCGCACGAAATAGGCCGCTTCCGAATTGCCGCGGAGAACGAGCAAGCGTCGTTTTCTTTCCGCCTGCGCGGCCAGATAAAAACGATTGTCCGCCGGCAAATCGTCAACTTGCGCCCTGACCGCAAAATAAAAATTTTGCTCACGCCCGGTTGTCTTTGTCGAAAACTGAATCACCTGCTCGGATCGCGCCGCGAGCGAAAGGCTTTTCGTAGCAACCGGCGCAGTCGAGGCGCTGTTGTTAAACAACTGCACTTCGATCCGTTGATCAGCATCGGAAAAATTTCGCACGCGGCACGCATACGCCGAAGCTTGATTTTCGGCTGCCGTCGATTTATCATTGGATGGTTTCACCATTTGACCATCCATCAGCGCCACGTTTTGCCACGCCGGTTTGACGATGACCGGCACACATTCCGCGTTGCTGTTGAGCGCGAGCGTTCCCGCCGGGATATTGCTCGCCTGCAAATCGGAAATCAGATAAATCGCGCGGCGTTGCAGCTTGGCGCGGCTGAGCAATTGATCGGCAAACAAAAGCGCCTCGCGCAAATTGCCGGCAGTTTGCTTTTGGGTTAATTGCGCTAATGCGATTTCGGCTTTGTTCGGTTCGGCTTCTTCGGCGAGCAGTTCCATCGTGTTGGCCGCGACGATCAGCCAAAGGCGGTCGCCGGATGCAGCCTGCTGAATGATTTTCCGCGCTTCCTCGCGAGCCGCGGCAAAATGATCGGCTGCCGACATGCTGGCGGAAACATCGACGATGATCGCCAGCGCGCGCCGCTCGCCGCCAAACAACGCCGGCATTTTTTCGCCCTGTAAATAAGGCCGCGCAAAAGCCAAGCCGAGCAGGAACAGCGCTAAAATGCGCACCACCAACAACAGCAGATGCTTCAACTTTTGATAGCGCAACAACCTGAGCGGCGTGAGATCGAGAAACCGCATCGCCGCGAAATGCACGATCTCGGGTTTGTTGCGGTGAATCAAATGAATCAGCACCGGCAACAGCGCCGCGCCTACTCCGAGCCACAAATAAGGGGTGGTTAATAAACTAAACATAGTCGAAATTTGGATCGATGGATTGTTGGATCAATGGATTGTTGGATTACTGGATTACTGGATTACTGGATTGTTGGATCACTGGATTGTTGGATTGCAGGAGTATTGGGGTTTTGAAATTCTGTTACCTTCACGCTATTCATTCACCAATCCATTACTCCCAAAATCATCAATCCAGCGATCCACCAATCCAACACTCCGTTTTTTACATCTTTCCGCTGCGCGCTGCCAGATACGCCTGCAGCGCGAAATCCAGCGGCTGATTCGTCGTGAGCAAAGTATAATCGACGCGATTGGCGCCGCAGGCCTGTTTAAAAGCCTCGAGATGATGGCGCAAATTTTTTAAATAACGTTCGCGCATGGCCTGCGGCAACGCCATAATCGGCGCTTCGCCTTCCAGACCGATGAAGCGCGTCATTTGATTAAAACTGAAATTCAGCTCAAAATCATCCATGATTTGAAACGCAATGACGTCGTGGCCGCGAAACCGCAAATGCTCCAGCGCGCGGGTGAGCGGCGCGACTTCGCCGAAAAAATCGGAAATGAGAATCACCATGCCTTTGCGATGAAACCCTTCCGCCACCTGATGCAGGGTTTCCGGCTGCTCTTTGAGGTTGTTACCGGGGCGGAGCTTTTCGAGTTCCACGAAAATATGGTGCAAATGTCCCGCACGCGCTTTCGCCGGAATGTGCAACCGGATTTCCTGATCGTATGCGACGAAGCCGACGGCATCGCGTTGCATAAAAATAAAATACGCCAGTGAGGCCGCGAGATACGTAGCGTAATCAAATTTGTTGAGCCGCGTTGCCGGCGTTTTTTTTCCCGAGGTGCCAGCCATGCTGCCGGAGAGATCGAAGAGAATGTGGCAATGCAGATTGGTTTCTTCTTCGAACTCTTTCACATAATACCGATCGGTGCGGCCATAAACTTTCCAGTCAATATGGCGAGGATCGTCGCCCGGCGTGTACTGGCGATACTCGGCAAATTCGACGCTGAAACCTTTGAACGGACTGCGGTGCAAGCCGCTGAGAAAACCTTCGACCACCGTGCGCGCGCGCAACTCCATGCTGGAGATTTTCGAGAGAATTTCGGGGTCGAGGAAACGAAGTTGAGTGTTCATTTTCGGCTAAAGCCAATTGGAAAATTTAAATTGGGTTTTAGTTCATATTCATACTCATACTCTCACTCGCTGTTAAGAAAATTGAAAAACGAGTAGGAGTAGGAGTAGGAGTAGGAGAAAGAGTATGAGTATGGAGTATCTACAATCCTGACTTGGGCGTTGGCACCTGCTCCAACAAGCGTCGGATAATCACTTCGGAGTTGACCTTTTCGGATTCCGCATAAAAATTCGTCAACACGCGATGGCGCAACACGGGCAGCGCCAGCGCTTGAATATCTTTCACGGAGACATTGGCGCGGCCACGCAGCAGCGCACGCGCTTTGCCGCCGAGAATGAGATATTGCGAGGCGCGCAGGCCGGCGCCCCAGCTTATCCATTTTTTGACAAAATCCGCCGCGTCATTATTGCCCGGTCGCGTGGCGCGCACGAGCCGAACCGCGTAGCGCGCGACTTCGTCGGCCACAAAAACTTTGCGCACGAGCGTCTGCAGCGCGAACACATCGCTGCCGCTCACAACGCGCTGCACCTCCGGATTGAAATTGCTCGTGGTCGCATTCACCACCAGCACTTCCTGATCTTCCGGCAGGTAATCAACCACGATGTTGAACATGAAACGATCAAGCTGCGCTTCCGGCAACGGATACGTGCCTTCCAGCTCAATCGGATTTTGCGTCGCCAGCACGAAAAACGGCTCATCCAGTTGATACGTTTGCCCGCCGGCGGTGACGCGATGTTCCTGCATCGCCTCGAGCAACGCGGCCTGCGTTTTCGGCGGCGTGCGGTTGATTTCATCGGCGAGAATGATATTCGCGAACAGCGGGCCTTTGATGAATTTCATCACGCGCCGGCCCGTGGTGCGATCTTCTTCAATCACGTCGATGCCGGTGATGTCCGCCGGCATGAGATCGGGCGTGAATTGAATGCGCTTAAAATCGATATCAAGAATCGTGGCGAGCGTGCGAATGAGCAGGGTTTTCGCCAGACCGGGCACGCCAGTGATCAAACAATGGCCGCCGGTAAACAGCGCAATCATTATGAGCTCGATGATTTCTTCCTGACCGACAATGATTTTGCGCAATTCGGCGAGAATCGCGTCGCGCGTGCGTTGCAGTTGCTCGGTGAGAACGTTGGCGTCAATCGGTTGCAAGGGGCGTTCGAAGTTGGTCATGGTCGCTAAAATGGGTTAAGATTCTCTTTGCTATTTTCGGCTAATTTTGATAAATTTTGTTTATCAACTCATGGAAAATATAGATGGCAAAATATCACGCGGTCATGACGCTCGCGGAGGCCGCAAAATTTCTGCGGTTGTCGCCGAAATACATTCAGAAAAAAGTCGAGACCGGCGAAATTCCGGGGCAACACATTGGTCGCGCATGGCGTTTTTCCAGAACTGCGCTTGAACACTGGCGAATTTCCAGCGCCAAAAATCCTCCGGTCATGACGCTTGCCGAGGCCGCAAGATTTCTTCGGCTGCCGACGAAATCCGTTCAGGAAAAAGTCACGATCGGCGAGATTCCGGGACAACGCATCGGTCGGGCATGGCGTTTTTCCTCAGCCGCGCTCGCAGGCTGGTTGCGCTTTCAAAGTACTCAGCGTGCACTTCGCGAGCAAATCGGTGCATTTAAAGATGATGAGACGTTTCTTCCAATGGTTGAAAAAATCTACAAAGAACGTCGTCGCTCTCACCGCCGAAGATAATGCGCTTTCTTAATGCGAATTTTGATAAATTTCGACAAACCACTCAACTCAGGGAGAACATATATGTCAAACAATCATGCCGTCTTGACGCTCACCGAGGCCTCCAAATTTCTTCGGCTGTCGCCGAATATTATCTTGGAAAAAGCCGAGACCGGCAACCTGCCGGGACAACGCATTGGCCGGACGTGGCGTTTTTCCAGAGCCGCGCTTGAAGGCTGGCTGCGCGGTCAAAATACTCGCTTTGCCCTTCTAGAACAAGTCGGCGCTTTTAAGGATGATGATACATTTCTTCCAATGATTGAAAGAATCTACAAAGAACGTAGCCGCTCTCGTAATGGTAAATGATGCGCCTTCTTGATACCAACACCCTTTCTCATCTGTATGCGGAACATCCGCGCGTGGTGAAAAAATTCGGCGAGATGCCGCACGATGAATTAGTCGGCACCACCATTATTACTAAAATTGAGATGCTGCGTGGGCGTTTCGATTATGCCCTTAAAGCGGCAACTGCTGAAGAACTGCTCAAAGCCTACGGAATGCTGGTCAACACCGAAGCGCGTCTCGCGGATCTTTACATCGCGCCTTTCGATCAAGTTGCCGCCGATCACTTTCGCCGCCTGCAAAAAAGCCATCGTCGCATCGGTCGCGCTGATCTTCTTATCGCTTGCATTTGTCTTGCTCAAAGCGCAATTGTAGTTACTCGCAATGTCAAAGACTTCCGTGTCGTGCCCAATCTTCGTATTGAAAATTGGCTCGACTGAGCCCTCCGCTCAGTGCGTCAACGCATACACAATATAATTAATTCCCAGCATATATCCAATCTTTGAATAAAACGTCGGGTAGCTCGGGTCCGCGGCGTGTTCCCAGCTATCGCCAATGTCGACGTTGTGATTGATTAAAACCATCAGGCGCTTATTATCGTCAAAAATTCCCCAGCATTCCGGATTATAGCCGTCGCGTTCGTAGAGGCGGCCATACGACAGCGGGCCTTTGCCGGGAATGCGAGGATAAGTGTTAAAATCATGGTAACAATGAAAAATCGGGTGATTGGCCGGCAATCGCACTGGCTGCCGGTCGGGAAAAGCTTTGCTAAATTCATTGAGGAAGTTTTCCCATTCCGCCGAGCCGTGAAAATCATCAATCATCAAAAAGCCGCCGCGCAAACACCACTCGCGCAGGGTGTCGGCTTCGGCCTGCGAAAATTTCAAATAGCCGACTTCCAGCATATAGGCGAACGGATATTGAAAAATTTCCGGATCGGTGAACGGCATGGCCAGCGCCTGATCGTTCACGGCGAGCTGCGTGAGCCGCTGCACGCCGCGCAAAAAATTTTCTTCGGCGGTCGGATAATCCACTTCCCAACTGTCGGTGCTGTAACGCATGCGGAAAGCATAGGCCGAGCCGCCCGCGCTGTATTTGATGCGCACAAACGTGAACATGTCGTTCTGCACAATCTGCGGCAGTGCGGACTCAAATATGCCGGCCAATAGAATCAAGCCGAGCGGCAATAAAGCAACTTTTCTGAAGCGCATAAACTTTTTCACAAAACAGAAGCCAATTTTCGGTATCCGGATTTTCCGAATCGTCCGGATTAACTTATATGAGCCAATTAACCGGCTAACAGGCCAACCAGCTAACAAAGACTAATGCGTCATCGCATAAATCAAATAATTAATGCCCAATTTAAAGGCTTCGGTGGAAAACGCCTCGTCGTTTTGCGGCCATTCCCAGCCGTCGCCGATGTCGTTGTTGTGATTGATGATCGCGATCATGCGGCCTTTGTCATCGAAAAGCGCATAATAACGCGGCGTCAAGCCGCCGTACGGCGCGTGATCACCGAGCCGATCAAAATCGAAAAAACAATGAAAAATGGGATGATCGATTGAAATCGGCTGGGGAGCCTTCGGCGTCACGCGCTGGATTTGATCGAGAAAATTGCTCCATTCATAGCCGCCGCGAAAATCATCGACGATGAGAAAGCCGCCGCGCGAGAGATACTCCGCCAGCCGCTCGACTTCTTTTTCGGTGATCGTCCAGTAGCCGACTTCGCAAATGTACATAAAAGGAAAATCAAAAATTGCGTCATCCGTCAGCGAGAGAATTTTGTTCTCATTCGTCAGCGGCAATGACGTCAGCGCGTTGATAGCCGTATAAAGATTTTGCTCGGCAGTCGGAAAATCGTGCGCCCACAGCGGCCCATTGCCGCGACCGGAAAAGCCGAGGCCCGAACGCCCGCCTTCCCATTGCACGCGCACGAACGTAAACGCCTGTGCGGGCGGCGTTACGCCGTTGCTCGCCGGCGGTGTTGACGCTTGCGCGAAACTGATTTCGCTTTGGGCAAGCAACACAAAAGCCCAAAAGATCGTACAGGTGAAAATAAATTTTCCGTCTTGGAGTCGCATCGAATTTTGGGTTGCGCTCGTTATGTCATACAAGTTGCCGGCTGCAGGCAGGATGCCTGCGCTACTTCTTATTCAACAGCAAGGATTTCTTCCAACGAATAAAACACTTTCAAGCCTTTCTTTCGTGCAAGCTCAACCATAAGATCCGCTCCCGACGAGGCGCCGCCGACTCGCAAAACTGCATCACATTTTTCCAGCAGCCGCTCCGAGATGGGGTGAAAAATTTCGTTAAATGGCGCATCGCCGACGCGCTTTGAGCCGGCCGATGCAACGAGCGGAAGCGCGAACCATTCGCCCAGCACTGGCAGATGGCCGGCGCGATAGATCGGCAGAGCCAAGGCTTCCATCGCTTGCACATTCGCTGCCATCTTCGCTGGATCATCACCGGTTCCGGAGCGATACGGGCCTGCAATCAATATCATCATCGAGTGTTTTGGTAATGTTCGTGTCCAAAATGATTTTATTCAATTTTTGATTCACCGTGAGATTAATTCATAAGGCAGCAAAACACAGAATAAAATCTGATGTAATTTTCTGGGCCTTCTTTTTATCTATTTTCTCTTTTTATCTTTTTTCCGAAATCACTCCACCGCCTGCAATAAAATCTCCTGCGCGCGCTCGAAGTTGGGCGCGATTTCCAGCGCCAAGAGCGCGTGCTTTTTGGCCGGGAGTTTTTGTCCCCATGTCAGATAGGCCTGCGCGAGCCAGCAATAAGCGTCGGCGCGGTCAATCGGATTCATGGCTAGCACGGTGCGAAACGCTTGCACCGCTTTTTCAGGTTGGCGGCGCGCAATGAGCAAACGCCCATATCGGCTTTGCAGTTCAACTTTATAAGGAAAAATCGCCAGCGCGCGTTCGACGGCTCCGGCCGCTGCCGCCGTGTCTCCGAGCGCCAGTTGCCACTCGCTGAGACGCACGGCTTCCTGAAAATCTTTGCCGTTTTTCGCGGTCAAATATTCCAATTCGGCGACAGCCTCGCGACGGCGATTTTGTTTCCAGTAAAGATCGGCCAATAAGATGTAAGGATTTTTTGCGTCGACATATTCCGGCAACAACGCTTTGGCTTTTTTGAGATAGACTTCCGCTTCGGCGGGATTGCCGGTTTCCGCCAGCCGCGCGCCGTAATAAAGATTGGCAAAAAAATTCTGCGGCTCGCCTTCGGCGATTTGCTGCAACGTTTCGATTTCTTTGGGCGGGCCTTTCGCCGGATCGATTTGCGCATAAGGCCATTCCACTTTCACGCGGCTGGGATGAAAACGCTCGCGCAAAAACTCTTGAAACGCTTGGTCAAAATCATCCACCGATTGGCCGAACACCGCGCTGATCGCTTCATCGGTTTTCTTGCCCTGCCGAAAATGCGGAAAGAGCGCGAGTACTTTGTTGAAACCATATTTGCGCTCGATGAACGCGATGATTTGCGAGGCCTGATAATAGGCGAGCGAAACCAAATCCGGGCGGCGCGTGAAGCCGTCATCTAATTCGCGCAGCGGCAAAAGCTCCGCTCCACGGAGCGCGCGAATCATGATGACTTCCATATTCATGTCCCACTCGGGACGCGCGTTAGTGGCTTCGTAAACGGCGATGCCCTCGGCCAGCCAGCGCGGAATGCGATTCGCGGTGAGCTCGAGATGAAACACGTGCGCGATCTCGTGCCACAACGTTTCCTGCCAGTTGAAATCGCCCTGCTGGCGCGCGCGGGGAGAATCCATCGCGACCAGACGCCCAAAGCAGATGCCGAGAAAAACCTGCGCGCCGGGCAAACCGAAACAGCGCACGGCAAAATCATCATGCTTCGGAAAAATTTCGATGAGAATCGGATTCGGCAGCGTCACGTTGTAACGCGCGGCCATGCTTTTATAAGCGGCTTCACTCAGCGTTGCAGCAGTCGCGCCGATGACCG
>Ga0247727_10020117_pt1 | contig 10246 bp, 11 predicted proteins | sample WisWelCaveWW1625_FD_202498 | JGI IMG/M metagenome (GOLD analysis project Ga0247727, IMG submission 202498) | Biofilm microbial communities from Wishing Well Cave, Virginia, United States - WW16-25 | ecosystem: Environmental > Aquatic > Deep subsurface > Groundwater > Cave microbial mat | place... | reverse complement strand
TGCACGAGGTCATCTAGCCTGTCGATGAGCACGAGTACGTCCATGGGTGGGGAAGTCTACGGGAGCACTCGGCTAGGCGCGAAGCCGGACTCCGCTCGCGCGGAGTCCGGCCGCGCAAATCCCTGAAGGCGTCCGCTTCGCGGCCGCGGGCGCTCCGGTCGTCCCCTACTCCTGCGGTGAGACGGGAGCGCCTGGGCGACCGTCCGGGTAGATCTCGGCGAACCGCTGCGCAACCGCGGCGGGCACGAGCTCGTCCACCCTCCCTCCGAACGTAGCGATCTCCTTGACCCCGCTCGAAGACACGAAGCTGTACAGCGGGCTCGCCATGACGTACACGGTCTCGATCTCCGGCGCGAGCTGCCGGTTCAAGTGGTTCATCTGGAACTCCCACTCGAAGTCGGAGATTACGCGGAGCCCCTTCACCATTGTCTTTGCGTCGTGCTTGCGCGCGAAGTCGACAACGAGCTCGGAGAACACGTCGACGACCACGTTCCCGCACGACGCGAGCGCTGTCTCGAGGAAGGTGACCCTCTCCTCGACTGTGAAGAGTGTCTCCTTGTGCGTCGGGTCCCGCACGACCCCGACGACAATCCGATCGAAGATCGCCGCCGCCCGCCGGATGACGTCGACATGACCGTTGGTGACGGGGTCGTACGAGCCTGGACAGATCGCTGTGATCATCGAGAGAACACCGTAATCCGCGCGGAACCGTAGCGGCGGCTCGTGACGAGGTCGAGCGGAAGAGCAGGTTCTACCTTCGCGGAAGTCTCGATGACGGCGACGCCGTCCTCCTCTAGCACGTCTGGGAGGAGCTCTGCGAGGTGTTCCTCGTGGCTTCCCCACTCGTCGTACGGCGGATCGACAAGGATGAGGTCGTAGCGGCGCCCGCGTGTTCGCTCCTCGCGCAGCGCCGCGAGCACATCGCGATTGACGACGGCCCCCGTCAGGTGCAGCTTCTCTAGATTCGCCTGGATGACGCGGCACGCGGCGCGATCACGCTCGACGAAGACGCACTCGAGCGCGCCTCGGGAGAGCGCTTCGAGCCCCATCGCACCCGAGCCGGCGAAGAGGTCGAGAGCGGTGGCGTCCTCGACCGGGCCGATCAGCGAGAACGCGGCCTCGCGAACGCGGTCACCGGTCGGGCGCGTGACCACTCCCTTCGGCGCAGCGATGCGGTGGCCCTTCCGCGACCCAGCGACGATTCTCACATCGCGACCCTAGATGCCCGTCTCCGGGTCAGTGAGATCACGACTCGCCGAGGTGCTCGGCCTCGTCGAGCAGTCGGTCGACATCGTCGGCGTGCAGGCCCTCGTCGTCGAGAGAGCGGGCGACGTCTCGGGCGCGCTCGAGCAGTCGCTGGTCGCGGCGAAGCCGGACGAAGCGAAGGTCGGAGTACCCCGACTGGCGCGCGCCCAGGAGTTGGCCTTCGCCGCGGATCTCGAGATCGCGCTCGGCGAGCTCGAACCCGTCCGTCGTCGCGACCATGGCCTCGAGGCGCTCGCTCGCCCCTTCCGTGAGCTCCTCCTTCGCGCGTGAGACGAGGAGGCAGTACGACTGCTCGGCGCCACGCCCGACTCGCCCTCGGAGCTGATGCAGCTGGGCGAGGCCGAACCGGTCGGCCTCCTGCACGATCATGATCGTCGCGTTCGGGACGTCGACGCCGACCTCGATCACGGTCGTCGCGACGAGGACGTCGAGCTCGCCGGCCTTGAAGCTCGCCATCACGCCGCGCCGTTCTCCGGGGGGCAGGCGACCGTGGAGGCATCCCACGCGGTACCCGCGAAGCTCAGCACGGCGAAGCCGTTCGGCCTCGGCCTCCGCCGCCCGCGCGACCTTGGTCTCGGACTCTTCGATCAGCGGACAGACGACGTATGCCTGGCGGCCGTCGTCGAGATGCCGGCGGAGGCGCTTGTAGGCCGCGGAGCTTCGATCCTCGGTGACCCAGGCCGTGATGACGGGCTTGCGGTTCGCAGGGGGAAGCGCGAGCTCGCTCACCTCGAGATCCCCGTAGACCGTGAGAGCGAGCGTGCGTGGGATCGGCGTGGCGGTCAGGTGGAGCACGTGGGGGCTGCGTCCCGCGACGAGGGCAGTGCGCTGGCCCACGCCGAAGCGGTGCTGCTCGTCCACGACCGCCACGGCAAGATCGCGGAAGTCGACCTCCTCCTGAATGAGGGCATGCGTCCCGACAACGATGTGTGCGTCGCCCGACGAGATGAGCTGACGTGCGGCGGCGTGCTCACGGGCACGCAGCGAGCTCGTCAGCAGGACGACGCGAACGCCTAGCGGCGCGCACAGCTCGTCGATCGTCAAAAAGTGCTGCTCGGCGAGCGTCTCGGTCGGCGCCATGAGCGCGCCCTGGCGCCCGAGCTCGACCGCGCGGAGCAGCGCATAGAGGGCGACGACGGTCTTCCCCGAGCCGACGTCACCCTGAAGAAGCCGCTGCATCGGCGTGGTCCGCGCCAGGTCGGTGTCGATCTCCCCGATCGAGCGCTCCTGATCCGGCGTCAGCGTGAACGGGAGCGACGCGCGATACCGGTCGATGAGCTCACCCGGTTCTCCGAGCGGGACGGCCGACGCTCGCTCGCGAGCAGCTGCGGTACGCGCAAGCGCGAGCCGAAGCACGAGTAGCTCGTCGAATGCGAGGCGCGCCCGCCCCGTCTCGGCCTCGGCGAGCGCGCGCGGCCCGTGCACGGCCGCAAGGGCGTCGGCCCGAAGAGGGAGCCGCTGATCCGTGAGGAGCGCTGCGGGCAGCGGCTCCCCGGCGTCGCGCGCGAGCACGACTGCCTGCGCGTGGAGGTCTCGGAGCCGCTTCTGCGCGAGATCCTCGCTCGCCGGATAGACGGGAGCGAAGTCGGCAGTCGCGCCGTCGTTCTCCAGTTCGTACGAGGACACGGCGAACCCGTAGCGGTTCGAACGCCCGCGAAGGCGAATCGGCAGCCCGGGCGCGAGCTTCTCCTCGAGCCAAGGCTGGTTGAACCACGACGCCTTGATCTCGCCCGTTTCGTCCGCAACCCGAGCAGTCAGAATCCGCAGTCGCCCGCGCCGCCTGCTCGACACAGAGCGAACGACGACCTCGATCGCGGCCTCCTCGTCGCCGAAGAGGTCGCAGATCCGCTTCGACGGAACGGGCTCCTCGTAGCGCCGCGGGCGCTGCCAGAGCAGATCACCGACGGTCTCGAGACCTATTCGAGCGAGACGGCGCGCCAACGTCGGGCCGACGCCGCGGAGCGTCTCGACGCTCTCCTCGAGCCGCTCAGGCCGCGGAGCAGTCCTCGGCCGCGGCCAGCGGTCGGGCGGGTCCAGGCCGGCGAAACCGACCGGGAGGCCCACTCGAGCTCGAGTCCCCTTCACGCCTGCAGGATAGGTCCCAGGCCTGACCTCCTCGCCGGGGCGCGACTAGGAGTCGACGACGAGGGTGTAGAGCCAGCCCGGCTGCCAGCGGAACGAGCTCTCGACGAGCTGCGGGAGCGGTGTGCCCTCGAGCAGGTGCTGGAGCGCCCACTGCGTCGCCGAGTGGCCGATGACGACAATCCGCTCGTTCTCGAACCTCGGCGAGAGATCGTGCAGGAAGCTCTGCACGCGGAGCACGACCTGGCTGTAGCTCTCGCCCCCTGGATACGGGTCGTAGACGTGGAGCGATCGCTCGACCTCGAGCCGCGCCACGGGCGTGCCGTTGAGCTCACCGTAGTCGCACTCTCGCAGGCGCCAGTCGTGGAAGATCGGCATGCCGAGCCCGCCGAACGCGAGCTGCGCCGTCTCGACTGCGCGATCGAGATCGGAGGTGAACACGGCGGCAAGCCCCTCGCCACCGCGACGTTCTCGAAGCTCGTTCGCCTGACGCTTCCCCGCGAGCGAGAGCCGTCCGTCGAGCCACCCAGACGCGATCCAGCGCTCGTTGTCGGTAGTGGTGGAGTGCGTCTCGAAGACGATCGCGATCGAGGAGTCGCGCCGGCGACGCACGGGACTATTCGTCCTGGAACCAGAAGAACCCGACGGCGCCGGGGCCGGCGTGGGTTCCGACCACGGCGCCCAGGATCGCCGTGAACTCGATCTCCGCCTTCGGGCGCACGCGCCAGACGATCTCGCTCAGCGTGCCGACCCATTCAGCCGCATCCGCATGCGCGATGGCCACACGCAAGCCCGGCCCGTCGGTCGTCGCCTCGACGAACCGCCGCTCGAACTCGGCGAGCGCCTTCTGCCGGCCGCGCACGCGGGAGACCGCGACGACGACGCCGTCGTCCACCCCGAGGATCGGTCGCACGTTCAAGAGCGAGCCGGCGATGGCGGCCGCCCGACCGATGCGCCCGCCACGCTGGAGGTACTCGAGCGTTTCTACGGTGAAGAGCACCTCGGCGTCCTCGTGAAAGCGCGCCACGAGCGCGTCGATCTCCTCGTCGGTTGTCCCGCGAGCTAGCCGGCGCTGAATCGCGTGGGAGAGCATGGCGATCGCGAGCGACGCGCTAAGCGAGTCGACGACGCGGATCTTGTCGCCGCCGAATTCTTGCGCGGCGAGCTCCGCGCTCTGAAACGTCCCCGAGACTTTGGATGAGACGTGCAGCGAGTAGATGCGCTCGTACGCGGCGAGCTCCTCGTACGCGTCGACGAAGTCCTGCGGTGTCGGCTGCGCCGTCGCCGGCGTCACGGTCGACGTGCGGAGCTTCTCGTAGAACTCGCCCGGGCCGAGCTCGACGTAGTCGCGATAGGTGTCGTCGCCGAAACGGACGTACAGCGGGACGAAGCGCATGTTGGGAAAGCGCGACGGCGCCTCGGGATAGTCGGACGTCGAGTCGAGTACGACAGCCGTGTTCTCGGTGGTCAGGTTCACTCGCGTCTCCTCCTGGCGGCGGCGCGCACGGCACTCACGAGCGCATCGACTCCCTCGTCCTTCCGTACGAGCGCTGCGCCTGCGCTCGCGGCGGCATCGTACTCCTCTCGGCCGGCGGACGCGCTCAGGAAAACGACCTCGGCTTCAGGGCAACGCTCGCGCAGCTCGGCGGCGACCTCCGCGCCGTCGATGTCCGGCAGGCGGTAGTCGAGCACGACAACGTCCGGATCGAACTGGAGGCACGCGGTTGTGGCTGCTGCGCCGTCAGCGACAGCGCCCACGACCTCGAGCCCGTCCACCCGCTGCAAGAGGAAGACGAGCGACTCGCGGTAGACCTCGTTGTCCTCGACGAGGAGGACCGCGATGGGCGCGTCGCGCTCGGTCACTCCGCGACGAGAAGCAGCGGGTAGTGGGGCTGCCCGCCGTCGTGGATCTCGATCGAGATGCCAGGGTGATCCCGTTCCACGGCTGCGACAAGCCCGTCCAGCGGCGGCGCTCCCTCTCCGGTGAGGATCGCCAGCCATTCCCTGTCACCCTCGAGAACGCGCGCCACGACCTCATCCACCACGGTCGCCAGGTCCTGCGCCGCGGAGACCGCAGTCTCGTCCACGAGCCCGAGGAAGTCGCCCTTGTGGATCTGAACGCCGTCCAGCTCGACGTCGCGCGATGCGATCGTGACCTCGCCGGTAGAAATGGAGGTAAGCGCATCGAGCATGTCCTGCTCGTTCTGCTCCGGCGTGTTGGTGGACACGTACCGACCCATCGCAGCGAGCCCCGCCTGCACCGAGCGCGACGCAACGACTCGCACCGTCTTCGACGTGTGCTCCGCCGCCTGCTCCGCCGTGAGAATGACGTTCGAGTTGTTCGGCAGCACGATCACCTCGGGCGACGGAACCGCTTCGATCGCGGCGACGATCTCCGCGGCGGACGGGTTCATGGACTGCCCGCCTTCGATCACGCGGGTGGCGCCCAAGCTCTCGAAGAGCCGCCGATTCCCGCGCCCGGGGCACACGGCAACGAGGCCGGTCTCGAGCGTGGGCAGCGGCACTCCGGCGCTCTCGGACAGCCGGTCTTCCCGCTGAGCGGTCTGGTGGTGCATGTTCGCGATCTCGACGCCGTCGACGACGCCGAGCAGCGTCGCGGCCGAGAGCGCCGCGCCGGGATCGTCCGTGTGCACGTGCACCTTGAGCGCGGACTCGTCTCCGACGACGAGCAACGAGTCCCCCATCGTCTCGAGCGTGGTCTCGAGGGCTGCCTGGTCGAGAGCCTCCCCCTCGACCACGAACACGGTGCAGTAGCGGTACTCGGAAAGCTCGAGGTGGATCGCGTCGATGCTCAACGCCTCGGTCTCGACCGGCACGTCGGGAAGCGGCTCGCCGGAGGCCCCGTACACGAGGCCGCGCGCTATCTCGACCAGCCCGGCGCCACCGGCGTCGACGACCCCAGCGTTTTGCAGGACCTCGAGCATCTCGGGTGTACGCGACAGCGCGTCCTCGCCACGGGCCAGCACCGTCGCGAGAAACACGGGTGCCGGCAGGCGGCGATTCTCCTTCCGCTCGCCCTCCTCGGCCATCTCGCGGATCACCGTGAGCATGGTTCCCTCGACGGGGCGCTTGACCGCCCGGTAGGCGGCGTCGCTCGCCCCGCGAAAGGCGCGACGAAGCCGAGGCGTGCTCACGTCGCTCGTCTGACCGAGCGAATCGACGAAACCGCGCACGATCTGGGAGAAGATCACGCCGGAGTTGCCGCGCGCGCCCATGAGCGCGGCGCGTGTGACGTCCTTCGCCACGGCCTCGCTCGATTCCGCAGTCGAGCTCTCGAGCGCCTCCACGATCGACCGCAGCGTGAGGGTCAGGTTCGTGCCCGTGTCTCCGTCGGGAACGGGGTACACGTTCAGGTCGTCGATCCGCCGGCGATGGGCTTCGAGGTTCTGAAGCGCGCAGGTCGCGAGGTAGCGGACAGCCTCGAGCTCCATGGCTAGCTCGACCTCACCCCGTCGATGCGCACCTCGAGAGCCGCGATCGGGACACCGAGCATCCGCTCCAGCTCGTACTGCACCCGCGAGCGGACCGTTGCCGCAACCTCGGCGAGCTTCAGGCCGTGCTCGACGACGATTCGAAGCTCGACCGCCAGCCCACCATCGCGCTGCTCGACGTCGACGCCCTTCTTGATCCCCCACGGGAAGAGGCGGGAGAGGCGTCCACGGCCGGCGAGCGCGACGACCCCGTAGCTTTCAGCCGCAGCCTGCCCGACGATCTGCGCGATGGCGTCCATCGAGACCGCGATGGTGCCGAGCTCGGTCGACGCGATCACGAACTGCTCGCGGTCCATACCGCGAGCTTAAACGGCGTGGGGCGCTAAAGCGCCTTCTGGACCTTGCCCGCCTTGAGACAGCGCGTGCAGACATAGGCACGCGTCGCATGCCCGTCGAGCATGACGCGGACGCGCTGCAGGTTCGGGTTGAAGCGCCGCTTCGTGGCCACCATCGAATGGCTGCGGCTGTTGCCGAAGCCGGGCTTCTTCCCGCAGATGGCGCAGACCTTGGACATGCGGCCGCGGACTATAGCTATTGCGCAGCGGCACGAAGTTCCTATTCGGAACTCCGCGCCGCGCGAGAACCCCTGAAGGCGCTCGCTTCGCGAGCGCTGTCGCGGATACAGCTCAGCCGTACGAACATCCCACTCGGAGCTCCATGCCGCGCGAGAACCCCTGAAGACGCTCGCTTCGCGAGCGCTGTCGCGGAGACAGCTCAGCCGCGACGCACGTCACCAAGAAGACCTTTGTGGCTCTGAGCCACAAAGTCGTCTATCTCAACGAGAGGCCGCTGCGCGAAGCTGCGAGAACAGATCTGCCATCTCGAGCGCACTGCGAACGGCCTCGGCTCCCTTCTCGATGCGCGGTTCCGCCTGCTCGACCCGGTCGAGCGTGAGAACGCCGAACGAGACCGGAACGCCCGTCTCCAGCGCCGCGAGCTGGAGCCCGCTGGCGGCCTCGCTCGCGACGTAGTCGAAGTGCGGCGTGTCACCGCGGATGATGCAGCCGAGCGCGACAATGCATGCGAAGCGGCGCGTCTTGGCGAGAGCCGTGGCTGCGAGCGGCAGCTCGAAGGCTCCGGGCACGACCATGATCGTGATGGTCTCCTGCCGGACGCCGGCCGCTTCGAGCTCCTCGAGAGCCCGATCGAGGAGCTGCGTCGTCACCTTCCCGTTGAAGCGAGAGACGACGACCCCGACCGCGCGACGACCACCTTCTGCCTCGCCCTCGAGCACTGCATAGCCGTCGGGAATGTGGAGGTCGCCCGCCGCGTGCTCATGGGAGAGCTCGACATGGATCGGCGCGCCGTCGCCCGCGGGCGACTCCGGCTCGAAGGGAACCTCCTCGGGCGCGGGTTCGAGTGTCGGCTCGGTCTCGGCGATTGCCAGCACTTCTGAGTCGCTTTCCTGCTCCGCCGTCGTGCTCGCAGTGCCCCAGGCGGGAGCACCCTCGTCATCGCTCATTCCGCTCACGTCGTCGGACGGGGTGTCTGCCGGCTCGTCCCGCTCCTGCCACTCCGAGAGAACGTTCTCGCTCGAATCGTCGATATCGCGGCTCGTCACCTGTCGTCCTCCGAGAGGTGCTCGGGCTCGAGCCGAGCGCCTTGATGATGGAGCTTCGTGATCGTATGCCCGAGCTTCTCACGCTTGGCGGCGAGGTATCGCGCATTCTCAGGCTTGGGCTCGACCTCGATCGGCACCTGCTCGACGACCGAGAGCCCGAATCCGTCGAGGCCGGTGAGCTTGCGGGGGTTGTTCGTGAGAATGCGAATCGTCGTCAGGCCGAGATCGGCGAGGATCTGGTTCCCGATCCCCCACTCCCGCGCGTCCGCCGGAAAGCCGAGCTCGAGATTCGCCTCGACGGTGTCCATGCCCGACTCCTGGAGCTCATAGGCCTTCAGCTTGTTCAGAAGCCCGATCCCGCGCCCCTCTTGCCCCATGTACAGAAGGACTCCGCTGCCCTCGGCCTCTATACGTGCGAGCGCCTGGGTGAGCTGCTCGCCGCAGTCGCACAGCAGCGAGTGGAAGACATCACCGGTCAGGCATTCGGAGTGCACGCGCACGAGGACGTTCTCCGCGCCGTCCACCTCTCCCTTCAGGAGCGCGACGTGGTGCTGACCGGTCAGGAGCTCGCGATAAGCGACCGCCTGGAACATGCCGTGGCCGGTCGGAAGCTGTACCGAGACCACGCGCTCGACGAGCTTCTCGGTGCGCCTCCGATACTCGATGAGGTCGGCGACCGTGACCATCCTGACCCCGTGCCGCTCGCAGAACGTCGTGAGATCGGTCACGCGGGCCATCGTCCCATCGTCGTTCATGATCTCGCACACGACGCCCGCCGGGATGAGACCCGCCAGCCGCGCGAGGTCGACCGCAGCCTCGGTCTGGCCCGCGCGGCGGAGAACGCCGCCGGGCCGTGCTCGTAGCGGAAACACATGGCCTGGCTGAACGAGATCGTGCGGGGTCGAACCGGGATCGATCGCAACCTGGATCGTGCGCGCGCGATCGTGTGCGGAGATCCCGGTGGACACGCCCTCGCGCGCCTCGATCGAGACGGTGAATGCCGTCCCCAGCGGCGTCTCGTTGTGATCGGTCATCGGGCGCAGGTCGAGCTCGTCGCAACGTTCGGCGGTCAGGCACAGGCAGATGAGCCCGCGACCGTACGTCGCCATGAAGTTGATCGAGTCGGGCGTGACGAACTGCGCCGCGATCGTGAGATCCCCTTCGTTCTCGCGATCGGCGTCGTCGACGACGACTACGAACTTCCCGGACCGGATGTCGTCGATCGCCTCCTCGATGGTCGCGAACGGCGACGCCGTCTCGGCTGGTGTCAGATCCACGCTCACCGCCGGATCGTAGCCCTCAACCGTCTCGTGCTCGAAGAAGGCGCTCGACGTACTTCGCGAGCACGTCGGACTCGATGTTGACCTCGCGCCCCGGTACGAGCCCGAAGAGCGTGGTCACCTCCATGGTGTGCGGCACGAGGGCGACGGCGAACGCGTCGTCGGCGACCTCCGCGACCGTGAGCGACACGCCGTCGATCGTCACCGAGCCCTTCTCGACGCAGAAGCGCAGCACGTCGTCCGGCGCCTCGACGAAGACCCGCAGCCCCTCGCCCTCGGCCTCGACCGACTGCACGCGGCCGACGCTGTCGACGTGCCCCTGCACGTAGTGGCCCCCGAGCGGCTCACCGGCGCGCACCGCGGGCTCGACGTTCACCGCGTCGCCAGCCGCCAGGCGCCCAAGTGTCGAGCGGGTGAGCGTCTCCGGAACGACATGCACCGAGAGCAGAGCGCCGTCGACGGACTCAGCGGTGAGGCATACGCCGTTGACCGAGACCGAATCTCCCACGCTGAGCTTGGCGGCCGTCCGAGGCGCATCGACGACC
>Ga0247727_10020116_pt1 | contig 10246 bp, 7 predicted proteins | sample WisWelCaveWW1625_FD_202498 | JGI IMG/M metagenome (GOLD analysis project Ga0247727, IMG submission 202498) | Biofilm microbial communities from Wishing Well Cave, Virginia, United States - WW16-25 | ecosystem: Environmental > Aquatic > Deep subsurface > Groundwater > Cave microbial mat | place... | reverse complement strand
AAGCCAATCTCGTCCTGCACCGGTTTTCAGATAGTTTTCAAACTATCTGGCTTCCGTGTAGGTGGGAAAGTATTGCTGAAACCAGAGGTGGAGCGGACGCTGGTTCTTTGTTCGCGACACGCGACCAGCTTGATGATCTTGAAGACGCGCTTTCAAATCGCGGGCACTGCCTTTGTAGAGGTATGCACCATCGGCAGGTCCGACCACGTAGGTTGCCGGGTGAGAGCGTGCGTGCTCAATGGCTTCAGATAGATTCAGGTGCTGGAGAGAAGTTGGTGGGGAGGAATGGATTCGAACCATTGAAGGCATAAGCCAGCAGATTTACAGTCTGCCCCGTTTGGCCACTTCGGTACCTCCCCAAGCCGGGCCGGAAAATATCCCGACCTTACCCTGTAAGTCAACGCCGCGCACATGACAAGGCCGAGACTCCGCACGACCCAGAATCATCCAAAGTTTCCGGCGATTGTGTTGCATAAGCCAGCAGATTTTCCGCAGGCGGCGGATCCGCCGTGAGTCGGAACAGTCTGCCCCGTTTGGCCGCTTCGGTATCTCTCCGCCGTTGAAGGCTGGAGCGGGCGATGGGAATCGAACCCACCTCACCAGCTTGGAAGGCTGGCGCATTACCACTATGCTACGCCCGCGTCCCCGGCACTGCGCGTGCAAGCTACACCACGCCGTCGGCGAGCGTCAAGGCGGGAAACAACTTGTGCGGGCGCGGGCGCGGTTGTACATGTAGCGGTGCGCGTGAAGAAGCTGACGCTCGCCATCCTGGCCGGACTCGGGATTTGGGCCGGCGGTGCCGCCGCCCAAACCTCCGGCACGGGCTTCGTGGTCACCGAAGACGGCTACATCATCACGTGTGCCCACGTCATCCGCAACGCCCGCAAGGTCGAAATCGTGCTCGGCGACCGGTTACTCGACGCCGATGTGGTGGAGATCGACCGCATTGCGGACCTCGCGCTGTTGCGCGCCAAAGCGAAAGGGCTGACCCCACTGCCGCTGGCCGAGTCCGACGACGTCGAAGCGGGCGAGGAAGTTCGCGCGTTCGGCTTCCCGCTCGCGACTGTGCTCGGCGAAAGCGTCAAGATCACCCGCGGCACCGTGTCCGGCATCGAAACCAAGGACACGTACAAGTATTTCCAGATCGATGCCGTATTAAATCCCGGCAACAGCGGCGGCCCGCTCGTCAACGACCGCGGCGAAGTGATCGCCATCAACAACGCCAAGCTCGGCGGCCCCGCCGTGAGCGGCATCGGTCTCGCCGTGCCGATCAACCACGTCAAAGACATGTTGCGGCGACAGATGGTGGCGTTCACCACCGTCACCGCGCCGCCGCAATTGGACGGACCGAGCATCGTGCGGCGCGTTTCGCCGTCGGTGGCGCTGATCAACGTCACCATGCGCGCGGCGGCCATCAATACCGGCGCGCCGCCCTCGGCCACGCCGATTCCGCCGCCCGAACCGCTGGAGCTGGTGCCGAGCATCGCCAAGTACAACCGGCTCGTGTACGACCTCGCCTTCTCACCCGACGGCAAACTGCTCGCCAGTGGTGCGGGAGACGGTCTGGTGGGGTTGTGGGATCCGCGCGCGGGTGAATTGAAACGGCCCCTCGTGCTCCACAAAGGCGCAGTCTCCTCCGTGTCCTTTTCCGGCGACGGCAAGCTGCTGGCCAGCGGCAGCCTCGATCAGACCGTGCAACTTTGGGATCCCAACAGCGGCGAACTGCGCCGCAGCCTCGCGTGGAATGCCGGCCCGGTGTTCTCCGTCGCGTTGTCGCCGGACGGATCGACGTTGGCGGCCGCCAGCGGTCAGTCGGGCAAAGCCGGTTTCGTGCGGCTCTGGGAAGTGAACTCCGGCAAGCTCCGCCGCAACCTCACCGGCCACCGCGCCGAAGTCACCGCTGTCGCGTTCTCGCCCGACGGCAAACTCCTCGCTAGCGCCAGCAAAGACAAGACCGTTCGCCTCTGGGACGGCGTCAGTGCCAAACTGCTCCACATTCTCAAAGGCCATTTCGACGAGGTGTACACCGTGGCCTTCTCCCCTGATGGCCGGCTCCTCGCCAGCGCCGGCAAAGACTACACCGTCCGCTTCTGGGACACGCGGACCGGCGAGAACAAGCGCACGCTGACTGGTCATCTTGATGAAGTGGATGCGGTCGCCTTCTCCCCGGATGGCCAGACCCTCCTCACCGCCAGCCTCGACAACACCGTCAAACTCTGGGAAGTCGCCACCGGCAAACTGGAGCGCACGCTCGACGGACCGGGCGGGGGCGTGGTCGCCGTCGCGTATTCGCCCGATGGAAAAACTCTTGCCGTGGCCGGCAAGAACAAGACGCTCAAGCTCTACGATCTCACCGCGGCCACGCCGGTGGCGGCGCCACCGGTGGAATAACCCCCGCGCCGCTCTCGTCGCCCAGCTTCGCCAGCGCCTCCGCCGCCGCAAACCGCACCGTCCACAGTTCGTCCTTCAACAACGGTCGCAATTTCGGAATCGCCCGCTTGTCCCCGATCTTTCCCAGCGCCTGTGCCGCCCGCAGCCGGACGACCTCGCGCTCGTCGCGCAAAAACCGGATCGCTGAACCACACGCCTGTCGCGCCCGCAGATGCCCGAGCGTGTACAACGCCGTCGCTTGCGTCTTCTCCCGCCGCAGCAGCGGCAGCACCACCGGAATCGCCGTGCGCGCGTTCTCGTCGAACCGCGCCAGAAAATAGCAGCACAACCGCGCCGCGTCGTCCGTCGGCGCGTGGCGAATGCCCGCGATCAAGGCCGGCACCGCGTTCGTCCCGAGGTGATCGATCAACTCCTCCGCTTTCGCCCGCACCGACACGTTCGGACTGTCCACCCGCGAGAGCCAGTAGGGAAGTGCCTGAGTGCCTAAGTGCCTAAGTTCCTGCCAAGCCTCCTCGGCATCGTCGCGATCCGAAATCGCCCAGCGAATCAGCCGCTCGATGGGATGGTGGACGTCCACCTGCCGATATCTGGAGTGCGGTGACTTGTCACCGCTTTGCCGCCGGGGCGACGCAGAAAAGCGCCGACGAGTCGGCGCACTCCAAACAGCCTCCACATCCACTCCCGCTCCATAATGAGGCTTCAACCACACCATCCCATTCGTCTGCCCCTGCGAGTAGGAGTCTCCGCCGCCGAGATCGAGCATCACCGCAATCGAACCGTACTCCCGCTTGCCGCCGTCGTGGCCGGCAGCCTGCGATTGTTTCGGATCGGTTCCCGTGTACGAATCATCTCCGCCGCGGTCCAGCAGCAGCGCGAACGAGTTGTTGATGGCCGAGCCTTGCGCGGTCGTATTGCCCGTGTATTCGTCGTTGCCGCCCCGGTCGATCAGCATCCCGACCGCGTAATCGTGCGCCGCCCCCTGGCAGATCGCGTGCGCCGTGTACGTATCGTTGCCGGCCCCATCCACGAGCGCGCCACTGGAGAGATGGATGCCGGCACCCTGACCGTACTGATGCGCCTCATACCGATCATCGCCCTCTGCATCCAGCAACATGCCAACCGCATACCAATAGCTTGCCCCCTGGCCATACACGTCGGCTTGATAGCGATCATTTCCTTTCAGGTCGCAGAGAATGCCGATGCCGCCGCCAGCAAACGGTCGCATGCCATAGCCGAACCCTTGCGACAGGGTGAACTTGTGTCCCGGCAGCCAGCCGCAGTCTTCGTCGCCGCGTGCGACGTATTCATCGTCGCCGTCGCCGTCGAGCAGCAATCCGTGCCCCATGGTTCCGCCGTAGCCCTGCCCGAGCGAGGCCACCTGGTACTTGGTGTGGCCGCCGCGCTGCCACAGGACGCCGGCCCCGAACGTCGCGGCGCCCTGTGCATGCGTTTCCGCCACAAATCTGTCTTTGCCCCCGAAATCCGCCAGCAATCCGCACCCGAAAAAACCCGCGCCCTGCGACAGGTGTTTTGCTTCATACACATCGTCCCCCGCGCAATCCACCAGGATGCCGATGCCGAATACTCCTGAGCCTTGGGAAAAACTTCGGCGCGAGAGGTACTGATCGTTGCCGGCCAGGTCAATCACGATGGAAACGGGACGGTTCAACAGCCCATTCGCGCCACCGGCCGAGTTCTCGTAGCGGTCGTCGCCGCCGAGGTCGATGATCAGGAAGGCTTCGTCACGGTAAGTATCAGGGCCGTGGCCGCCGACGATGATCTTGCCCAGATCGGTTTCGAAGGTTTGCTCTCCCAGTGCGCTGCCCGGCAAGACGGTGAGTGCTTCGTCCACCGCGGCGAGGAGGATGGCAAAGGTCTGTTGCAGTGTTTCGCGGTCAAACCGGTTGGCTCCGGTCAGAATCCTGTTGGCGATTTCGTCGTCCTGCAGTTCGAGGTTTTCATGGCGCCGCCGCAGTTCCGGGTCGATGTCCGTCTCGTCCATCTCGTCCAGTGCGAACGCGTCCCACGCCGGACGATGTGGTTTCGGCAGCCGCCGCCGGGCGCGGTTGGCGGCGGTCACGATCAGATCGATGATTTCCTCAGGGCGGAGCCGGTCAGGTCGGAGCGCCCGGGCAGATCGCGCTTGGAAGGGTACTCCCACCGAGCTGGCCAGCACAAGATTGGTTGCTCCGCGGGCAGTGACGAGACTGTCGTCCGCTAACGCCGGCAACGCGTTCGGGCGATGGAGCAGCCCGCGCGCGTCCCGAAGCACGAACTCCGACTCGACGTGGTCTTTCTTGAACGACAGGTCATGCGCGGTCATGTGCAGCGCGCGCAGGGCGTCTTCGAGGTACTGCTGTTCCGTGGCGTCGGCCGAACAGGACACGAGCACCACGCAGTTCAGCAGCACGGAGAGTCGCCACGCGGTCATTTCCGGGGCGCAGTCTAACCGGGTACGGCGCAAAAAAGAAGTTCGCCTTTGCGCGAAATGTTTTTCATCATTGGGCCGCGATGCAATTACCGGACGAACTGGTGACGCGGATCAAGGCGGATGGCGGCCACCCGCAGGTGGCCGTGCGGGCGTTGTACGATCTTGACGGCAATCTCGGAGAGACGTTTGTGGCGGCTGACAATCGGACCCTCTGGTTGTTCTGGCGCAGGTTTGGCGAACCGTTCCAAACGCTGCGCCTGTCGCTGGCCGAAATCAGCGAGCTAAAAGTCGCGGCGCAGAGCGTGTTCATCGAGATGGGGCTGACCACCTCGTCGGCAGCCTACGCCTTGAAGTTTTCCTCCTGGGACAAACCGCAGTTGGACGCACTGGCCGGGTTGTGGTCGGCGGGTCGACCGGCGCCGAAACCTACCCGGGAGACACCGCTGGCGGTGTTCGACCAGCCGGGACCGGAACTGTCGCCGGCGGACGGGTTGACGCCGGTGATTGCGTACTGCGCGGCCATGCGGCTGATGATGGCTGCCGACACCGCGCTGGCCGTTCACGAGCAGGAGCATCTCCGCGGGGCCGGGCTGGCGGAACGCACGATTCGAATGGGCGAGAACTACCTGCAGACCCACGGACGCGAGCAGGTGTTGTCGCGACTCGGGGCGGTGCTGAATGGGGAGCAGAAGACGTGTTTGATGTCGCATCTGATCGCCATGGCAACCGCGGATGGCGCGCTGAAACCCAGCGAAGAGGAATTACTGCGGCGTTTCCGTCAGGCCCTCGGGCTGGCGGAATAGCGTCGTCACGGTCTCTTCTCGAACTTCAGGGACGCGGAGTTGATGCAGTAGCGCAGGCCGGTCGGTTTCGGACCGTCCTCGAAGACGTGGCCGAGATGGGCGTCGCAACGAGCGCAGAGCGCTTCGGTGCGAATCATGCCGTGGCTGAAGTCGCTTTCAGCTTTGACGTTCTCTTTGGCCATCGGCTCGTAAAAGCTCGGCCAGCCGGTGCCGCTCTCGAACTTGGTTTTCGAGTCGAACAATGCAGTCCCGCAGCAGACGCACTTGTAGATGCCCGCTTCATGGTTGTCCCACAACTTGCCGGTAAAGGCGCGCTCCGTGCCTTTTTGGCGGGCCACTTGAAATTGTTCGGGCGTCAATTGTTTGCGCCACTCGTCATCGGTCTTCTTAACTTTGTCCACGGTTTCGATTCCTTTCCGTTCACCGTTCGCGGTGAACTCGACGATTTGAACTTTCTCCGCCGCCAGCAGAGTCGCGGCAAGAATGCCGCTCCCACAAACCAATGTCACCCATCGCTCCATTGCGCCTTCACTCCGTGACGACGTGGCAGCTTGGCAGGCCGTTCTTCTTGAAATAGCTTTGGTGATAGTCCTCGGCGCGCCAGAATTCGGCCGCCGGCTCGATCACGGTGGCAATCGGCCGGCGAAACTTGCCGGACTTGTCGAGTCGCTCTTTCACCGCGGTGGCGACCCGTTGCTGGTCGGGCGAGTGGTAGAAGATCGCCGAGCGATATTGCGTGCCGACGTCCGGGCCTTGGCGGTTGACTTGCGTCGGATCGTGCAGCTTGAAGAAGTACTCGACCAGCTTCTCGTAGCTGATGATTGCCGGGCCGAATGTGACCTGGACCGCCTCGGCATGTCCGGTCTCGTCGGTGCAGACCTGCTTGTAGGTGGGGTTCTTCGACTTGCCGCCGGTGTAGCCCACCGCAGTCGCGTTGACACCCTTAAGCTCTTGAAATGCCGACTCCACTCCCCAGAAACAACCGGCCCCGAAGGTTGCAGTTTCCATTCGATGTTCTCCTGGGAGTGCCGTCGCACAAATTCGGGGCGATTTCAAGCCGTCAGTTGCCGCGGGACTCTCAGCTTTGGCTTGCCCGACCGACCAATCCGGCGTCATATGCTGATTGTTCGAATGATTGGTCGCTACACGCATTGGCTGCACACGCGGTGGCCGGCGGGCACGGTCGAGAAGCTGCCGGAAGTTGGCCCCGCCGGCGAAACCAATGTCCCCGGCGTGCGCATCGTCGGCGACCTGACCGGCATTCCGCTCCTGAAATTCTCCGCCGACACCGGCGCGCGGGCGGTGCAGGCGATCGTGCGGGAGTTGGCCACTGGAGGGCCGAGCTCCCGCGAGGCCGATCTCCTCGACCTCGCGATCATCGGCGGGGGTGTGTCCGGCATCTCGGCTGCGCTGGAAGCGAACAAGGCCGGGCTGAACTTCCGTGTGTTTGAAGCCGTGCAGCCGTTCTCGACGATCGTCAATTTCCCCAAAGCCAAGCCGATCTATACCTATCCGACCGAGATGGTGCCCTCCGGACAGATGCAGTTCCGCGCGGATGTGAAGGAAGATTTGTTGGCCGAACTGGAACAGCAGCGCACCGCGGCGGGCGTCGAGCCGGTGAAACAGCGCGTCGAACGTGTGGAGCGGAAGGGCGGTGAATTGCTGCTCCACATCGGCAAAGAAACAGTCCGGGCCCGGCGCGTGATCATCGCGATCGGTCGCAGCGGCAATTATCGGAAACTCAAAGTTCCCGGCGAGAATCTCGACAAGGTGTACAACCGGCTCTACGACCCGAAGGAATACACCGGCAAGCACGCGCTGGTGGTGGGCGGGGGCGACTCGGCGCTGGAAACGGCGATTGCGCTGGCGGTGTGCGGCGCGCACGTGACGTTGAGCTACCGGAACAAGGAGTTTTCCCGCCCCAAGCCTGGCAATATCGAGAAGATCGAGATGTTGCAGAAAAACCCGCTGGCGCGCACCGGCGTCGAGAAACCCACGTCGGACCGCGTCAACACCGCGATGGACGCCGACAATGCCGGTGTTCACGCACCGGGGTCGCTGAAGCTGATGATGGCGTCGAATGTGAAGGAGATTCGGCCGGATGCGGTCGTGATTGACGGTGAAACCATCCAGAACGACGTGGTGTTCGTGATGATTGGGCGGGAAGCGCCGCTGGATTTTTTCCGGCGGTCGGGCATCCAGATTCGGGGCGAGTGGAGTGGAAGGACGTGGCTGGGGTTTGTGGCGTTTCTGCTCTTTTGTTTTTGGCTCTATCACTGGAAAGCCGATTATCTCATCCCGTTCGGTCTCCAGAATGCGTTCAATCAGCATCTCGGTTGGAATCCCGCGGGACTTTGGCAGGCGCTGGTTGGAAATGCGGGCGGCCATTTCAACACGCCCGGCACGCTCGGCCACACGCTTCAGATTTCCGCTTCGGGCCGCAGTTTCTATTACACATTGGCGTACTGCCTGTGCGTGCTGGTGTTCGGAATTCGACGAATGCAACGGCGGCGCACGCCCTACGTGAAGGTGCAGACGATCACGTTGACGCTGATCCAGTGGCTGCCGCTGTTTCTGTTGCCGGAGATCATTTTGCCGTGGTTGGGCCACAATGGCTGGTTCGACAGTGGCGGCGGGAAGTGGTTTGCCGACCAGTTTTTCCCGGCCGCGAACTATGGGCACGGTCGCGAGTATTGGCGGGCGTACGGATTCGTGCTGGCCTGGCCGTTGATGGCGTGGAACTGGTTTACCGATCAACCCCTCTGGGGCTGGCTGGTCGTTGGTGGAGTGCAAACGTTCGTGCTGATCCCACTCATCATCTATCGCTGGGGCAAAGGCGCGTACTGCGGATGGATTTGTTCGTGCGGCGCGCTGGCAGAAACGCTGGGCGACGCGCATCGTCATAAGATGCCGCACGGGCCGCTGTGGAACCGCGTCAACCTGGTCGGTCAGGCATTTCTCCTGTTCGCCTCGGTGCTGCTGGTCCTGCGCATCCTCGGTTGGGCGGGCGCCGGCTGGGCGGCCAACCTGTTTTACCTCGGCAGTAAGAAGCTACCGTTGTTGAACTACGCGTGGTTCGTGGATCTGTTGTGGGCCGGCATCCTCGGCGTCGGCTTGTATTTCTGGTTCAGCGGGCGGGTCTGGTGCCGGTTCGCGTGTCCCCTGGCGGCGCTGATGCACATTTATGCGAGGTTCTCCAAGTTCCGTATCTTCCCGGAAAAATCAAAGTGCATCTCCTGCAACGTCTGCACCAGCGTCTGCCATCAGGGCATCGACATCATGAACTTCGCGAACAAGGGAATGCCGATGGAGGACCCCGAATGCGTCCGCTGCTCCGCCTGCGTCCAGGAATGCCCGACCGGTACGCTGTCCTTCGGACGGGTCGGCCCGAACGGCGAGATCGTTCCGGACAAGATTCCTTCGTCGCCGGTCCGCGTGCGGGAAATGAAATCCTGACCACGGTCGCGACCCGCAGCATTGAGGAGTTGGCGAAGACGCATGCTTGCCGCAGGCATTGACCGAGACCGGCCAAGGTGCTACAAGGGTGGCATGCGCACGAAACCGGTGCTGTTCCTTGCCGGGGTTCTGTTGGGGATCGCCATCATGGGTGCGCTTCAAGTCTTGACCAAGCCCGGGACGCCAGCCAGCACCGCCGACCCCGCAGCCAAACTGCACGATGATCTTGATGCGGCGGAGCAGCGGAACAAGAAGCTCGAATCCGAGAAGGCGGCGTTGGTGGCAGAAGTTCTGAACCTCAAGAGCGCTCCGCCAAAGGCGGCATCCGCTGAGCCAGCCCAACCGAAGACCGCCGCTGCGTCACCTTTCGCGGCTTTGTTTGGCGGCGGTGGGTCGGACACCAATCGCACCGCCGCCATGAGCCAGATGATGAAGGCGGCCATGCAGCAGCAGGTGGACATGCGGGTCTCGGCGCTCAAATTGAGATTGGGGCTGACGCCAGAGCAGGAGCAGTCCGTCCGCGCGTTGTTCGACAAGCAGTTTGGAATGGGTGCAGAGGTGGCCAGCAAGATGTTTCAGGGCAAGTTGCCCAAGGAAGAGATGAAAAAGATGAGCGTCAATCCAGTCGATGTCGAGGGGGAGATGAAGAACCTCCTGACGCCGGAGCAATACGCGGAGTATGAGCAGTATCAGAACGAGGAACGACACAACCAGGCGGAGATGATGGCCAACGTCCAGTTGGGGCAACTTCAGGGCATGTTGCAGCTCAGCGAAGACCAGAAAGACAAGGTGTTCGACATCATCTACCAGCAGGGCGGGCAGCAGTTCGATCCCGCGCTGCACAAGCAAACCAACGCGGCCAATTGGCAAGAGGTTTGGGGACAGCAGAAGGAAAAGAAGAAGGAGTCGCTGCGTTCCGTTCTGACTCCCGAACAAATGCAGATCTATGAACAACACCTCGAATCGCAGCGCCAAATGATCAAGGCCTTCCTGCCCGGCGCGGACGCAGACTCCACGGGCGAAGCTGACGCAACTGTGATTGTCACACCAGCGCCGGTGCGCATCTTGACACCACCACCATAATGGAGACGTGAACGGTTCCCCACCCACGGATCACGAACACCCAACCGTGGGAGGACCATGAACACCGAGAAGCTCACTGCCC
>Ga0247727_10020115_pt1 | contig 10246 bp, 10 predicted proteins | sample WisWelCaveWW1625_FD_202498 | JGI IMG/M metagenome (GOLD analysis project Ga0247727, IMG submission 202498) | Biofilm microbial communities from Wishing Well Cave, Virginia, United States - WW16-25 | ecosystem: Environmental > Aquatic > Deep subsurface > Groundwater > Cave microbial mat | place... | reverse complement strand
GCGCGTCCATTTGTCATTGAAGCGAATGTTGAACTTCGCATGACCGCTGGCGGGGATCACATTGGTTGCCGTGTTGCCGACATCGATGGTGGTAATCTCCAGATTCGTCGGCTGAAAAAATTTCGTTTCCTTGTCGAATTTATGAGCCGTCAGCGCATCCAGCAGCCGCACCAGTTTGGGCAGCGGGTTATTCGCCAGTTTCGGATAGGCCACATGACCCTGTTTGCCCGTTACCGTAATTTCCCCCGACAGCGAGCCGCGGCGGCCGATCTTGATTTCCTGGCCCAGGTGATCCGGGTTTGTTGGTTCGCCAACGATGCACACATCCGGCGTGTGGCCGTGCTGCGCCATCCATTCCAGAACCTTCACCGTTCCGTTGACGGCGGGGCCTTCTTCATCGCCGGTGATCAGCAGGCTGATAGAGCCTTTGGGCTTGCCGTGCTGCGAAAGATAAGCGGCGGCGGCGGACGTAAAAGCCGCGACGGAGCCTTTCATGTCGGAAGCGCCGCGCCCGAAGAGTTTACCGTCTGCGACGGTGGGCGTGAACGGACCATAGGTCCATTGGCCCGCTGGGCCGGGCGGCACGACATCGGTGTGCCCGGCGTAGCAGATATGCGGGCCGGACGTGCCAAGCCGCGCGAATAAATTCGGCACATCGCCGAACGGCAGGTGAAAAATTTCAAAGCCGAGATTTTTAAGAACGGAGGCAAGATAATCCTGCGCGCCCGCGTCCGTCGGCGTCACGGAGGCACAGCTGATGAGTTTTTTCGATAGTTCGATGACGGATGTCACGCTATATCCCCTTTAGTCTCTCAGCAGTTCGTTGATGCCGGTTTTGCTGCGTGTTTTTTCATCGACCTGCTTGATGATGACGGCGCAGGCGAGGCTCGGTCCGGGTGAGCCGTCTTTCAAAGGCCTGCCGGGCAATGTGCCGGGGACAACAACGGAATAAGGTGGCACACGTCCGAAAATCACTTCGCCGGTTTCGCGGTTGACGATTTTTGTGCTCTGGCCGATGAACACGCCCATTGAAATGACGGAGCCTTCGCCGACAATCACGCCTTCGACGATTTCCGAGCGTGCCCCGACGAAGCAATTGTCCTCGATGATGACAGGTTCGGCCTGTAGCGGCTCCAGCACGCCGCCAAGTCCGACGCCGCCGGAGATATGGCAGTTTTTTCCAACCTGCGCACAGGAACCGATCGTTACCCATGTGTCGACCATCGTGCCTTCGCCAACATAGGCGCCGACATTGACGAAGCTCGGCATCAAAATCACATTTTTCGCGATATAGGCGCTGCGGCGCACGAACGCGCCCGGCACGGCGCGAAAGCCCGCGTTTTTAAATTCATCTTCCCCCCAGCCGGAGAATTTGCTCTCGACCTTGTCATACCAGCTCGACGCGCGCGGACCGCCCGCGATCATGCGGTTGGGGTTCAGGCGGAACGACAGCAAAACGGCCTTTTTCAGCCATTGATTAACGGTCCAGCCCTTCGCGCCTTTTTCCGCAATTCGCAACTGGCCGGAATCCAGAAGGTTCAGGGAGGTCTCAACCGCGTGGGCGATATCACCCCGGGTCATGTGGTCGATTTCGGTACGGGTTTCCCATCCCGCATCGATGATTTTTTGCAGGTCGGCGGGGGTTCGGAGCGCGGCGAGAGCCATAAATCTGTCCTAATGTCTAATTTCGTCAGGGTTGAAAGGCTTTTGTAACATGAACGCGTATAAATTCCAAAGGGCCTGCGAAGGGGCACTATAATTAAGACGGCTTTTATGGACAAGCGCAGGAATACTGGTATTTTAGGGGTCTGGAGAACCATATGACATCGAAATTCCGCGCCTGCGCCGCCCCCCTGATCGCCCTGGCCGTCTTTGCCCTTTTTCTGCCCGGCAGTGCGCGGGCGGAAGAACAGAACCTGGTGTACGAGGTTTATACCGGGGGCATTCACGCGCTGCAGGCGCACATGACGCTGAAAAGTGTCAACGGGCGCTATGACATCGTGCTGGAGGCCAAGACGCGCGGCTTCCTCGGCAAGATGGCGCCGTGGGAGGGGATTTTCGAAAGCCACGGCTGGATCGAAAAAGATGGCATCTATAAACCCGAGCTGCACAAATCAACGGCGATCTGGCGCGGCGAAGAGGAAATCAAGGAATATAAATACAAACGTGACGGTCATTTCATCGGTCTGACCGAGATTGTCGATGGCAAAGCACAGGATAAAAGCGGCTTAACGGCGGAGCTCACGGATGGCACGACGGATGCCCTGACAGGTGCGCTGAATGTTCTGGTGAAAGTCGCCCAGGGCGGCGAGTGCGCAGGCTCAGAAGAAGTCTTCGACGGCAAGCGCCGCTTCAAACAGATTTTCGTGGATTATGGTGTGACAACGCTTACGCCAACGAAATACAATATCTTCAAGGGCGACGCCGCCGAATGCACAATCGAAGTCAAACCCGTTGCGGGCGAATGGCACAAAAAGCCGCGCGGCTGGATGTCGATCCAGGAACAGGGCCGCGAGCGCGGCAGCATGCCCACGCTGTGGGCGGCCCAGCTGAAAAACGGCAGCCCCGCCGTGCCCGTGAAAATACGCGTAAAGACCTCTTATGGCGTGTTGTTTATGCACCTGGCCGAATTCAAGGATAATGAACGGACAGTGGTTGCCGGGCACCGCGAGAAAGAGTAAAAAAGGGACATGAATAAAAGTTCCAGCAAAAATTCATCCACCAACCCTTTGGCTGTTGTCATTCTCGCTGCGGGGCAGGGCACACGGATGAAATCCGAGCGCCCCAAGGTCATGCACGAGCTGGCAGGCCTGCCGATGATTCAATGGGTCATCCGCACGGCGGAGGAGCTCGACCCGGAAAAAATTATCGTTGTTGCGGGTCCCGGCATGCCGGAATTGCTGCAGGCCGTGAAGCCGCACCAGGCCGTTATCCAGGAAATCCGTAACGGCACGGTGGGTGCGCTGAAAGTGGCGCTTTCGGCGCTGAAGAATTTCAAGGGCGATGTACTGGTCCTCGCCGGGGATGTTCCGCTGATCACCAAGGCAACATTGCAAAAACTCATCCGCGCGCGCAGCGAAAAACCGATTTACGGCCTTGCCGTTCTGGGCGCCGAGATGTGCGATCCCACGGGTTACGGTCGTTTGATTACATCCAAGGACGGCACGCTGAAGAAAATCGTCGAGCACAAAGACGCCACCGACGAGGAGCGCGAAATCAAGCTGGTCAATACCGGCGCATGGTGCATTGAATCGCTGCGCCTGGGCGCATGGATCAACCAGGTTAAAAACAAGAATACCGCGCAGGAATATTATTTAACCGACCTCCCGCAGGTTGCGGCAAAGGATCATGTCCCCACAGCCGTGGCCGTGGCCGATTGTGCGCAGGAAGTGCAGGGCTGTAATTCCCGCGCTGAGATGGCGGCGCTGGAACGGGCTTTGCAGCAGCGCCTGCGCGAAAAAACCATGGAAGGCGGCGTGACGATGATTGACCCCGCCACCGTGACGCTGCATTTCGATACCGTGATCGGCAAAGACGTTGTTATCGAGCCGAATGTTTTTTTTGGGCCCGGCGTGGAAGTGGCGCCCCAGGCGGTGATCCGGGGATTCTCGCATATCGAGGGCGCAAAAATCGGCAAAGGCGCCGTGATCGGCCCGTTCGCCAGATTGCGCCCCGGTGCAGAAATCGGCGCCGAGGCGCGCATCGGAAATTTCGTCGAAATCAAGCAATCGAAAATCGGCCGCCACAGCAAAATCAATCACCTGGCCTATGTCGGCGATACGATGATGGGCGATGACGTGAATTTCAGCGCGGGCGCGATCACCGTCAATTATGACGGCTTCGAGAAACATAAAACCATCATCGGCAAAGGCGTGATGATCGGTTCGAACGTCAATCTCGTTGCACCCGTCACCATCAATGACGGCGCATTCATCGCCGCTGGTTCTACCATCACCGAAAATGTTTCAGCGAATGCGTTGGCGATCGAACGCGACACTGCCGAAATCCGCAAGGGCTGGGCTGCGGAATACCGCCGCAAAAAAGAATCTTTGGTCAAAAAACTCGGGAAGAAGAAAAAGAAATGAGAATTTTACTTGCTGCTTTGTTGTTGATGATTTCTGCCGCTCCTGCTTTCGCCTGCGAAGGGTTCGAACATGATATGGACGCGCTGGAGCATTCGATGAAACAGTCCGATCCCAATGCGCCCGGCCAGGCCCCAGGCCCCGAAACCGCCAAATTTGCCCGCGAATTTTCGAGCCAGGAGGAATTGCAGCAATGGACTGAAAATTCGACCATGGGCGGCGGGCGCGTTGAAGCCGCCGATTTCGAAGGCCGCAAATTCATCTTCGCCTATCGCAGCTACACATCAGGCGTCAAAAGCTCAGACGCCGCTGTTTACATGCAGGACGGCGACAACTGGCGGCTGGTCAAAGCCTACCCGCTGGTCATGGGCAAATGGATCGTGGCCGAAAAACAGGACGATACGGTCATTTTCCGCCCGGAGGACGAGGGCAAATCCCTCATGGTCCTCAGCAAGGCCGATCTGGCCCAGTTTTAGCCTGCCGTAACACCCTGTAATACAATGTGACTGGCCTTTTCCGGGCCTGATGCTACATTCCCAGAATGTGCGGAATAATCGGAATCTTAAGTGAAAAACAGGCGGCGCCCATCCTCGTGGAGGGGCTGAAGCGCCTTGAATATCGCGGCTATGACTCCGCCGGTATCGCGACGCTCGATGGCGGCAACATCACGCGCCTGCGCGCCGAAGGCAAGTTAATTAATTTGGATACCAAGCTGAAATCTCATCCACTGAAAGGCACGGTCGGCATCGGCCACACGCGTTGGGCGACACACGGCCTGCCCAACGAAAAAAACGCGCATCCGCATGCAAACGAAAAAGTTGCCGTCGTGCATAACGGCATCATCGAAAACTATGCCGCGCTGAAAGAAGAGCTGGAAAAATCGCAGGCACGTTTTGAAACGGATACGGACACCGAAGTTATTGTCCACCTCGTGACGCATTATTTGAAACAAGGCATGTCACCGCAGGAAGCCGCGAACACAACCTTCAACCGCCTTACCGGCGCTTTCGCCATCGTCATGATTTTCGCAGGAGAGCAGGATTTAATCATCGGCACGCGCCAGGGCACGCCGCTGGCCGTGGGTTACGGCGACGGCGAAATGTTCGTGGCATCGGATTCTTATGCTCTCTCGCCGCTGACGAAAAAAATCTGTTTCCTCGAAGACGGAGACCGCGTGCGCGTCACGCGCAAGGGCGCAACCGTCTATGTGAATGACAACAAAGAGGTAAAACGCGAAATCCGCATCACCGCGCAGAGCGGCGCATCGACAGGTAAGGGCGAATATCCGCATTTCATGCTGAAGGAAATTTACGAGCAGCCGGCCGTGATTGGCGATACGCTGAATTCCTTCATCAACCCGGCCACGGGCCGTGTGAACATCCCCGATGATATCCTTGCCGCGCTGATGGCTGCGCCGCGCGTGACGTTGGTTGCCTGCGGCACGGCGTATTATGCCTGCATGGTCGCGAAATACTGGTTCGAGCGCGTCGCCCGCATCCCTTGCGAAATCGATGTCGCATCGGAGTTCAGATACAGGGAAGCGCCGCTGCCGGAAAATGGCCTGGCGATTTTCGTTTCCCAATCCGGCGAGACGCTGGACACTCTGGAGGCGCTGCGTTACTGCAAACGCCAGAAGCAAAAAATCCTCTCCATCGTCAACACGATTGAAAGCACCATCGAGCGCGAAAGCGACATGGTGCTGCACACACTGGCCGGGCCGGAGATCGGAGTTGCCTCGACAAAGGCGTTCTCGACACAAATAACAACGCTCGCCTGTATGGCCTTTGCCGCCGCGCGTGAGAAGAAAACAATCACTGTAAAAGAGCTGCAGGAGATCGGTGAGGAATTGCGCCGTGTGCCGAAAATCGCCGCAGAAATTTTACAACACGACAAAGACATTGAAAAAATTGCCAAGAAAATCATGAAAGCGCGCGACATGCTGTATCTGGGCCGTGGCGGCATGTACCCGCTGGCGCTCGAGGGCGCGCTGAAGATGAAGGAAATTTCCTACATCCACGCCGAAGGATATGCTGCTGGGGAAATGAAGCACGGCCCTATTGCCCTGATCGATGAAAACGTACCCGTTGTCGCGCTGGCGCCGAGCGATTTCCTGTTTGAAAAAACGGCCAGCAACGTGCAGGAAACCATCGCCCGCGGCGGCAAGGTTTTGCTAATTTCCGATGAAAAGGGTGTGGCGGCGCTGAAAAATCATGCGACCTGGAGCATCACCATGGGCGCTATCCATCCCTTCATTGCGCCCATTGTTTACGCTATTCCCGTACAATTGCTGGCCTATCACGTGGCCGTGGCCAAGGGTACCGATGTCGACCAGCCGCGTAACCTTGCCAAATCGGTCACGGTGGAATAAACACCTTAAGTATGGACCGTCTTTCTAAAATCTGGTGGTTATGGATTCCACTCGCCGTCATGGCGCTGCAGATTCCCATGGAAATTTTCCTGTCAGCGGATGTGCTGGCTTTGCTGCATTCCGAACAGGGGCCGCATGAATTTGTCGAATTTGTCGTTCTTGTCATCGCGTTTATTGTCACGCTGGCAACGCTGCGTCGTCTTGACTGGAAAAAAGACAAATGGCTGGCCGTGTGGATTGCGCTGGCAGCCGCGTGCTGTTTTTACGTGGCGGGCGAAGAGGTCAGCTGGGGTCAGAAATTCGTGCAATGGTCGACACCGGAATTCTGGGCAAACATAAACGATCAGAACGAAACCAATTTGCACAACACCTCGTCATGGCTGGACCAGAAGCCCCGCCTTATTTTGCTCATCGGCGTTATCGTTGGCGGCCTGATTATTCCGCTGCTGAAAAAGTTCAGGGCGCAATGGCTGCCGAAAAAATTTGAAATCATTTACCCGCCCGCGATTCTGAGCCTCACCGCGCTGATGACGCTGGGCATTGAAATCACCGATAAAATCGATAAGGCGTTGGAGGATGTGATTTTGTTCGGGCGCTCAAGCGAGGTCGAGGAATTATACCTGTTCTATTTTGTGCTGCTTTACCTGGTTATATTACGCCGCAGAATTCTGCAGAACCAGCGTTGACCATTCATTGATATCGTGGCGGCCCTTCAGCGTAAAGCCGCTCTGACCGTAGACTTCCAGCACTTCCGCCGCCTGCGTCCTGAGGATTCCCGATAAAATCACATAGCCGTTTTTATCGCTGACGGCCTTCAGATCAAGCACCATTTCCTTCAGCGTCACGGCCAGGATATTGGCGATGACGAGATCAAAAGGCTTTTTCTCCTGCACCGCCCGCGTCGCAAACCCGTCGCCCGCCTTGCAGATCATGTCGGTATCGCCGGCAGGAACGTGATTCAGCTCGCGGTGGCGGCAGGCCACGCGCACGGCCTCTTCATCATTGTCGACGGCAAGCACAGGCGTCTTCCAGAGTTTCCATGCGGCGATGCCGAGAATGCCCGAGCCCGTGCCCATATCCAGGATGTTCCACGGGCACACGCCCGCGTTTTTCAAATCCAGCATCGCCAGCAGGCAGCCCTTTGTCGTGCCGTGTTCACCGGATCCGAACGCGGTCGCGGCGTCGATCTGCAAGCCAAGAGAGTCCTTGGGAATTTCTCCGTCATGGTGCGAGCCGTAGATAAAAAACGGGCCGACGGAAAAAGCGGGGAACTGCTTGTAGCTTTTTTTCAGCCAGTCGGTGTCAGGAATTTTTTCAAACGCCCAGTCACCCGCGTAAACGGCTGACAGTTCCATCATGGAAATGTCCCGCCCGGCGATACATTGTAAAAGCCATTCGCCGCCATCATGGCCGCGGTGCACGCTGAGCGAAACGCTCAGCGGCTCAAACAGGGCTGCAATATTCTGGATTTCAGGCTCGCTGAGGGAACCGGGCAGAATCAGGCGCGCCGCATAAATACCGGGCACGCCAGAAACTCCCTATTCTTTTTTCTTCTCGACGGGAACTTCGAGATCGCCATCTTCCTCGATGTCTTCGAGGGTGGTGATGTCATCTTCATCGTCGACGGCCAGTTCGTCTTCATCATCACCATCGGCGTTTTCAATCGCGACAACATCCTCGAGGCTGACAATGCCTTCCTCGCGGGCTTCGACATCGGTGGCCTGTTCGTCATTGGCGACTGGAATAACTTTGGCTTTGGCAAGAACAGCTTCGGCTTCGGCGGCCACGGTAACACGGCCGCGGCGGCCTTTGAGTTTAATCTCGCCGCTGAATTCTGTTTCGCAGTTCGGGCAATGAATGGGGCGTTTGTTCAGATCGTAAAAACGGATTCCGCAACTGACGCATACGCGTTTCAGTCCTCTGGTGTCGGCTGCTGCGCTCACTGGCATTTCTCCCTAAAAGTCGTTATTTCGTATGGCTTGAAGTGCCTGATTTTTGCCAGCGTGTCAATGATTATGAAGAAGGCGGCAGCCTTTGAAACCGGATGAAAACCGGCTCGGATGCCCCTGAAAGACCCCTACAAGGCCATGGACCCCCGGTCTATATCATTATAAACTGCTGAAAAGTACTGATTATCCCCCACTGATCCAATAATAGAGGCCTGAACTCATGCAAAAATCTGTCGTCATCTGTGGTTATAAACGCTCGCCGATGCATCTGGCGAATAAGGGCGACCTGGCGAAAATTCGCCCGGACGACATGGCCGCCGCCGTGATCAAGGCGCTGGTCAAAGAAACCGGGGTCAGGCCCGAAGACATCGAAGATCTAATTATGGGCTGCGCCTTTCCCGAAGCCGAGCAGGGCTTCAATATCGCTCGCCTGGTTGTAAATATCGCCGGTTTACCTGTTTCCATCGGCGGCCAGACGATCAACCGTTTTTGCGGCTCCTCGATGACCGCCATTCATGCCGCCGTCGGCCAGATTCTGGCGGGCGCGGGCGACGTCTTTATCTGCGCGGGCGTCGAATCGATGACGCGTATCCCGATGGGCGGCTTTAACCCGATGCCCAACCCGGTCCTCGCGCAATCCTACCCGCAGGCCTATATCTCGATGGGCGAAACGGCGGAAAATCTCGCCAGGCAATATAAAATCCCGCGCCTGGACCAGGAAAAATTCGCGGTCAATTCGCAAACCAAGGCGGCCAAGGCCGCGGCGGACGGGAAATTTAACGATGAAATCGTTGCCATCGGCGATGTAAAGACAGACGGCACTATTCGTCCGGAAACAACGCTCGAGGGCCTTGCTGGTCTGAAGCTTGCCTTCGATGAAAAAGGTACGGTTACAGCCGGAACGGCGTCGCCCCTTACCGATGGCGCGGCTGCGGTTCTGGTGGCGTCGGAAGACTACGCCAGGAAACACAAGCTGCCGATTCTGGCACGGATCAAATCCATCGCGACGTCCGGATGCGCCGCCGAAATTATGGGCATCGGTCCCGTCCCGGCGGTGAAAAAAGCGCTGGAGCGTACCGGCCTGAAAATCTCCGACATCGATATTTTTGAACTCAACGAAGCCTTTGCGGCGCAAAGCCTGGCCGTTCTGAAAGAACTCGGCATCGATGAGAAAAAAGTGAACCTCGACGGCGGCGCGATTGCCATGGGCCACCCGCTTGGCGCTTCCGGCGCGCGCATCACCGGCAAGGCCGCAAGCCTCCTCAAGCGCGAGAAGAAAAAATACGCATTGGCGACAATGTGTATCGGTGGCGGCCAGGGCGTGGCGACGATTTTGGAGTCCGTTTAAATGACTTTAACCGCGACGTCATTGCGAGGAAGGCGAAGCCTGACGAAGCAATCCATTTTTAATTCTGGATTGCTTCGCTGCGCTCGCAATGATGAGAGCCCTATATGAACATAGAAGCCATCCATGAACGAAATGCTCGCGTTGAAGCTGACAAGGCTTGGGAAACATCGTGGACGCGCAAAATAATTATCACGCTCGGCACATATACTATCGTCTCTGGATATCTGATGCTGCTGGGCATGGAGCGCGCCTGTTTGCATGCATTGGTCCCGGCGGGCAGCTATTTCGTTTCAACCTTGTCCCTGCCGATTTTCAAGAAACTCTGGGTCGAGAAAGTTTATAAAAAAGAGGCGTCTCTATGACCATTAAAAAAGTCGCAGTCATCGGTTCCGGCGTGATGGGCAGCGGCATCGCCGCGCAGGTTGCAAATGCGGGCCTTCCTGTTGTGCTTCTCGATATCGTGCCGAAAGACGCCAAGGACCGTTCGATGCTCGCCAAG
>Ga0247727_10020114_pt1 | contig 10247 bp, 8 predicted proteins | sample WisWelCaveWW1625_FD_202498 | JGI IMG/M metagenome (GOLD analysis project Ga0247727, IMG submission 202498) | Biofilm microbial communities from Wishing Well Cave, Virginia, United States - WW16-25 | ecosystem: Environmental > Aquatic > Deep subsurface > Groundwater > Cave microbial mat | place... | reverse complement strand
TCCGCCGTTGTTGTTTCAGGCCGGAATTGAGGATGAAGGTCTCTAAAATAGGTCCTTGAAATAGAACCTTATATAAGGTATCTATCTTTTCATGATTACCGCCACTCTTCAAGAGGCCAAGGCCAAGCTCAATCAATTGGTGGAGAAAGCGCGCTCCGGGGAGACCGTCGTTCTCCTGCGCGGCTCCGAGATCGTGGCCGAAATCCGCCCCCTCTCCGCCGTCGATCTCGAAGTCAGTCCGCGTCTCTCCGATCGTCAGGCGGAGCGCTTCTGGCAGGAGGTGCAGGAGAGTGCAAGTCGCTCCTTTGCGACCCCGGTGGCCGCCGTTTCCTTCCTGAAAAAGGCGAAAAAGTAGTCTCCTTCTCATGAAGATCACCCTGACGGAGCGTTTCCAGAAGGACGTCGAGGATTTGCAGGACCTCCAGAGGTCTCAGGCGTTCTCGATCCTCCTCAAGCTGCCCGGCGCCCTTCGGGACATCCACAGGCATTCCGGACTTGGCCTACGAAAGATCCATCCGTCGGGCATCTTTGAGGCGCGCGTTGGGCTGGGGTTGAGGATGGTCTTCGGATTTGAGAAGGAAAACTTGATCCTGCACCGGATCGGAACTCACGACGAGATTCAGAGGTATCTGAGGGGGCTATAGAGGGTAATCATTGCCCGGAAGAAGGGCTGTTCCATTCATATAACTTTTGAAGTCCCCTCAGAGTGAGATTCGCGTCCACGGAGTCGATGAGCTGCGAGGCGCGGCCCACGACGGCGGAGAGGCCGCCGGTCGCGATCACTTTGGCGGGAAAACGGATTTCCTTGCGGATCCTCCCGATCAATCCCTCGATCAATCCGACGTAGCCGTAGAAAACCCCGGATCGGATCGCCTCCACAGTGGAACGGCCCACCGCTCGCTTAGGTTGCGAGATCGATACCTTCGGCAGGAGGGCCGTGCGTTCGTGGAGGGCCTCGTTGGCGATACCGATCCCGGGCGAGATCGTCCCGCCGATGTATTCCCCCTTCGGCGTCACCACGTCGCAGGTCGTCGCGGTCCCAAGATCCACGATGATGAGTCCGCATTTCCAGCGATCGTAAGCCGCGGCGGCGTTCACGATCCGGTCCTGGCCTACCTTTTTGGGATTCCGGACACGCACCTTGATGGGCATCTTGAGGTCCGGACTCACGAAGACGGCGGGTTTCCCGGAGACCCGCCGGGAGAGCCAATGAAGAGTGGGTTTCAGGGCGGGGATCACGCTCGAAACAATGACCCCGTCGACCTTGGGGAGCTGCCTGGCGAGATGACGGACCTCCGAGGATCCCGAGCGGATCCGCCAGGTCCGGTTCAGACGGGTCCCCCGAAAGAGTCCCAAGACCGTGTTGGTGTTGCCGACGTCGATCGTCAAGAGCATAGGGTGACTTCTCCCGCATTTAAGTCGAAGAACCCGCCGTCGTCGGAGCGTATTTGAAGCCGGCCTTCGGGAGAGAGGTCGAGCGCCGTGCCCGTTCTTGAAGTCCCATCCTCCCAGCGGACCTTTTTCCCTTTGAGGTAGGAGTGCCGGTTGCAGAAATCAATGAGGGGGCCGGGTCCGCGATCGAGAAAGTCCCGATAACGTCTTTCGAAACTTTTGAGGAAAGAGGTCAGGGCCCCTTCACGGTCGCTCTCGCGTCCGGAGGCGATCTTGACCGAGGTCGCGATGCCGCGAACGTTTTCGGAAAAATCCGCGGCCTCGGCGTTCAGATTCAACCCCACGCCCACCACCACCCAAGCGACTTGGGGGCCATGGGAACCCATTTCCGTCAAGACGCCCGCGATTTTCCTATTTTCGTAATACACGTCATTCGGCCATTTGATCTTAAGCGGGGCGGGATCGGCGAGAAGCCCCGACAATGCGTCGAAGATCGCGGCTCCGGCCACCAACGTGAGGAGAGGCGCCGCCGAGGGCTCCAGCGGAGGCCGCAGGAGGAGGGATACGTAGAGATTTTTCCCCTTCGGCGATTCCCAGGCACGACCCACGCGTCCCCGGCCGGCGGTTTGCGCGTCGGCCACGAAGACTTCCCCTTCCTCGCCGCCTTCCCGGGCGCGCGTGGCGGCCAGGTCGTTCGTGGAGGTCGCCTCTTTAAAGCGATGGAGGGTGATTTTCATCCGTGTTACCATCATTCCTTAAACCATGCGCCGATTTCCACTTCTCTTTTCCTTGGTTTTCCTTGGCCTCTTCAACGTTTCGGAGGCCCAAGCGGGGCCGGCCCAATCTTACATTCTCAACAATGAACAATGGATGAAGTACGCGCAGGTCGCTGCTTGCGGCAACGGGGTCTGGGACCAGGGCGAGGTTTGCGACGACGGATCCGGCGGGACCTGCAAGGACGACTGCAGCGGCTTCATGCTGGTGTATTACGTCTGCGGCAATGGAGCCATTCAATCGAATTACGGAGAAGAGTGCGATGACGGAAACCAGGTCCAGACGGACGCCTGTGTCTACTGCCACCCGGCCAAGTGCGGGGACGGTTTCGTGCGGGCGGGCCCCGATTCGACCGAGGAATGCGACGACGGCAACCTGACGAACGAGGACGCGTGCACGAACGCCTGCCGCATCCCCAAGTGCGGAGACGGCATTGTGCAGCCGCCGGAGACCTGCGAGGACGGGAATTCGAACGAGAACGACGGCTGCACCACGCTTTGCAAGCCCCCGTCCTGCAGCGACGGCGTCGTCACAGCCCCCGAGGAATGCGACGACGGGAACGCGAACAACGCCGACTCCTGCACGACCGCCTGTAAGAAGACGAAATGCGGGGACGGATACGTCGAGGAGGGAATCGAGGCCTGCGACGACGGGAACGCGGACAACGGCGACGCTTGCACCACGGCCTGCAAGCCTCCCTCCTGCGGCGACGGGGTCGTCTCAAACCCCGAGGAATGCGACGACGGCAACAAGACGGATACGGATGCCTGCCTGACGAGTTGCAAAAGGGCGAAGTGCGGCGACGAAGTCACCCGAACGGGTTTTGAGGAGTGCGACGACGGCAACAAGGTGGACACGGATGCGTGCCTCCCGAGCTGCAAGAAGGCGAGTTGCGGAGACGGGTACATCCAAACGGGCGTCGAGATGTGTGACGACGGCAACCTGATCAATGCCGACTCCTGCCTGGCCACTTGCAAAAACCCCGTCTGCGGCGACGGCTTCCTTTGGACGGGGGTCGAAGCCTGCGACGACGGCAACACCGGCGATTCCGACGGCTGCGCCTCCTCCTGTAAGCTCCCGACCTGCGGGGACGGCGTGGTGCAGACGGGAGAGGCCTGCGACGACGGGAATGCGAGCAACAACGACGCCTGCCTGAATGTCTGCCTCTTTGCCGCCTGCGGCGACGGGGTCGTTTCAGGCTCCGAGGAATGCGACGACGGCAATTCCAACAACGCGGACGGCTGTACGGTCCTTTGCAAACCGGCCCTGCCGGGTTCGGCGCCGGGGTCTCCCGGAGAGGATGAGGAGCCAAAGGACGTCGGCGAGGACAAGGATCTCAACGCTCCGGACGCCCCGACCTTCGGGGCCGGAGACGAGGCCTTCGCCGACGGATGCTCGTGTTCGGTCTGTTTTCAGCCGGCGGGACGTCCTTAAGAGGACGATCCCTTTCCGGGCAGGGCCGCCTTGACGATGGCGGTCAGCTTCGAGTTGATCCTTCGGAAATTCGCGAGCAGGTCCAGGTGAATCGAGCTCGTCTCGATCGTTTCCTTCAATCCCTTGTGAAGCCTTAAAAGGTGCGCCTCGCGGTATTTGTCCTCCAAGACGGCGAGGTGCCTTTCGTGCCGCGCCATCTTACGGGCGATGATTTCGTCTTCGGCCGCCAGGTAGGCGAGCGCCAGATGAAAGTTTTCCAAAACCTTGGCGTGGAACTCCTGGATCTCCTTCCACCCCTCGGCCGAGAACTGGAGATCCTTCTGGATCTTCTTCTCGGCCAATTCCAGGACGTTCTTGTTGATGATGTCGCAGATCTCCTCCATGTCGCTGGCCATGGCGACCAAGTTGAGCTGGATGCGCGCCTGGTCGGAGGTCAAGGTCTCCTGCGAGAGTCTCGCCAGGTACATTTTGATCGCGCGGTCGAGGATGTCGACCTTGTCGTCCTCCTCCTCGATGGTGCTCATGAGCTCGCGGTCGTTGTTCGCAAAGACGGTCAGCGTGCGCTCGAACATCTCGGAGGCGATCTCCGCCATCCTCAAGATCTCCCGGCGCGTGTTGGAGAAGGCGAGCGGCGGGGTCTCGAGCGACTTTGAGTCCAGGTATTTGGGGCCGAAGGGCTTATGCTCGCTTTGGTAGGGTTCGGGGATGAGTTTGCGGATGAGCCAGGCTCCCTGCGTGATAAAAGGCAGAAAGAGGATCGAGAGGGAGAGATTGAACACCAGGTGGCTCAAGGCGGTCTGGGCGGCGGGATTTCCCTCAAACGACGGCATGCGCGCGGCGATTGCGACGACGAGATCTCCAAACTGAGGCAGGAAGATCAGCGCGATGGCGGCTCCGGTCGCTTTGAACAAGAGATGGGCGGCCGCGACACGCCGGGCGGAAGGCCCGGCGCCGACGGCGCTCAAGATCGACCCCGCGCAGGTGCCGACGTTGGCCCCCAAGACGATCGGGAGAGTCTCCGAAAGACCGAGGATCCCCGAAAAGGAGAGCGCGATGGCGATGCCGAGGGTCGTCGCGCTGTTCTGGACCAGGGCCGTGAAAGCGGCGGCGGCAAAGAAGGCGTAGAGGGGGTTGGCCCCCAGGACACCGAAAATCTCCGTCAGAAGCTGGCTCTGCTGCAGCGGCGCCGTCGTCTGGATCATGAGCTTCATCCCGAAGAACACGAAACCGAAGCCCAAGATGATCATGCTGAGGTAGCGGCTTCTTTTGCGCCGCGAGGCGATGTCGAGGATTACGCCGGCGACCAGCAGCAGGAGGGCGTAATCCGCGATGTGCCGGACCGAGAAGAGCATGACGACGAACGTGGTGCCGATATCGGCCCCCAAGATCACTCCCATCGCCTGGGCGAGCGAGACGACGCCCGTCGCCGCGAAGCCGACGAGCATCACGGTGGTCGCCGTCGAGCTTTGGAGGATGAGTGTGGTGAGGACGCCGATGACGAGGGCGGAGAACCGGTTCTCCGTGAGCGAGGCGACGAGAGGCCGGAGACGGTCGCCCGCAAAGAGCTGCACGCCCATCCGAGAGAGCCGGATGCCGTACATGAAGATCGCCATCGCGCCGAGGAAGGCGAGGGCGGAGAAGGGCTGGTCCATGTTCTGATTAATTATAGCACGTCATGGGGAACGTATTGGAAGGAATGCTTCCATATACGCCAATAAACAATTGGCATACCAAATTTTCAGTGGTATATAAGGCATATGCGAAACCTGGCGGGTCCAATAGAAAAGGATTTGCGGAAGAAGTTCGTTTTTCTCGCGGGACCGCGCCAGGTGGGCAAGACCCATTTGGCCATGTCAGTTTTGGAGCGCTTGGAAGGGAAGTATTATAATTGGGATCTAGCCGAAGATCGCCAGAAGATTCTGGCCAAGGAGTTCCTTCAGGATCGCTGGGCCGTCCTTGATGAACTCCACAAGTACGATCGATGGAAGAATTTCCTCAAGGGGATTTACGACAAGTACCACGAGACGTTGAAGATTCTGGTGACGGGGAGCGCCCGGTTAGACGTCTACCGGCGGGGAGGCGACAGCCTGCTCGGCCGTTACTTCCTGTTTCACCTTCATCCCTTCAGCCTCGGAGAGGTTCTCCGGCCGTCTGTCATTGGAAGACCCGAAGAGGTGCTCAAAGTCGGTGAGGGAACGCCCGCCTCCGACGCTTTGGAACAGCTCCTCCGATTGGGTGGTTTTCCGGAGCCCTTCTTGAACGGGTCGGAAGAGGCGCACCGTCGCTGGTCGATCCAAAGGACGGACATTTTGGTGAGGGAGGATATTCGCGATCTGACGCAAGTGACTCTTCTCAGTCTCATCGAGCACTTGATGCTTTTGCTGCCGAGCCGCGTGGGTTCCGTTTTGAGCGTCAATAGCCTTCGCGAGGACCTGCAGGTCGCCTATAACACCGTTCGGTCCTGGCTGGAGACGTTCGAGAGGCTCTACATCACCTTCAGCCTTAGTCCCTGGACGCAGAGGATCGCGAGATCGATCCATAAGGAAAGGAAACTCTATCTCTGGGATTGGTCGCAGATCAAAGACGAGGGCGCCCGTTTCGAAAATTTCGTCGCCTCCCACCTTTGGAAGGCCGTACATCTCTGGCGCGATCTCGGGATGGGAGATTTCGGGCTGTGGTTCGTGAGGGATCGCGACCGGAGGGAAGTGGATTTTTGCGTAACGAAAGATCGCGCCCCTTGGCTTCTCGTCGAGGCGAAACTCTCGGAGACTCAGCTCTCCGAGCCCCTTGAATATTACGCCAACCGTTTTGGAGTCCCGGGCGTCCAGGTTCTCAAGACCGGCGGAGTTCTCAAGAGAGTCGGTCCTCACTGGATCGTGAGCGCCGATCGCTGGCTACCCCTACTACCTTAACTCGCCATCTTCATCAATACAGAAAACCAAACAAATAGAGTGGTATCCTTTTCCCGGCGCCGATCTCGATGTTGTCGAGGGCCAGATAGGCTTCTTCTTTCCCTTTGATTTGACCTAAGTTTTTTGAGGCTCCTCCCACTTCGACGGTGTAGCGGTCGTCTACAAGAAAATCGGCACTGTCGCCCATCTTGAGCTTGTGGCCTTGAAGCTGGCTGGCGAAAAAGGATTCTCTCACTCCGCCCGTGTCACTGGCGAGATTGAGGGAACCCGTGATGGTTTCGAGGAGATTGGTATTGGAAAGCAAAACCTTCCCTGGTTTACGAACCAACTTATGGCCACGCCCTTGCGGAAAAATGAAACGAACTAATCCGGCACGCTCGAGATATTCGAGGAATCCATAAGTGGATTCTTTCGACAGATTGAGGCTCTGGCTCATCCGTTCGATGTTTGGAAGGAAAGGTTGAGAGGTGGCAATGAGCCAAAGCATCTTCTTGAGAGGGATGATCTTGGCTGGAGTGATGTTGAAAGCCGCCGGAATATCTTCTCCAAGAACCTTGGCAATAACGTTTTCGAGTTTGGGAAAGTAGTCGTCGATGCCCTCGATGAAAAAAGGGTAATAGCCATGCCTTAAATAGTTGCGGAAATGCTTGAGAACCGGGTCGTCGCTCGTCAATTGTTCGGAAATTTTCCCCGCGATGGCGACATGCCGCTTGAAAATGTCCTCCAGTGAAAAAGCAGGAAAAGGCGATCCTTTGACGAAGGAGAGATATTCCCGAAAGGAAAGTCCCCCTAGGTCGTAAGAAACGATACGCCGAGAAAGATCGGCAATGCCCTTGGTCAGGGCGATGGCCGAGCTGCCGCTGAGAAGAAGCTTCTTTTCACGATAGGTGTCGACGATGTTTTTAACCTCAGTCGGCCACTGAGGATACTTATGAACTTCATCGATGATGATGGCTTCGCCTCCGTACTTAAAATATTCCTGGGCGATGGCGAACAAGCCGGTAGAGGCGACGTGAATATTATCGGCAGAAACGTAGAGGCACTTTTCGACGTTTTTATAAGCTTCAAAGTAGTGTTGGATCAGGAGGGTGGTCTTACCTACCCCCCGGGCACCAGACAAACACAGCGTTTTTGAAGACCATCGGATTTGGTTGTAGAGATAACGTCGGATGTTTTGTGGAACGCCGCGAACAGCATGGCTGTGAATGGGAAAAAGTTGGTCGAGCATGCCCTTAACCGTCTTTTCAACTAGACGAAATATACGATAATCCGTCTAATCAAGTCTACGGTTAATTTAAGACGCCAACTTCATCGCCTCGTTCATGCGCACGGAAACGAGCTGGGAGCAGCCGGGTTCCTGCATCGTGACGCCGTAGAGGAGGTCGGCCTTTTCCATGGTGCGGCGGTTGTGGGTGATCAAGATGAACTGCGTCCGCGGCGTCATCTCGTGGAGGAGGTTGTGGAAGCGCTGGGTGTTCAGGTCGTCCAGCGGCGCGTCCACCTCGTCCAGGATGCAGAAGGGCGAGGGCTTGACCAGGAAGATCGAAAAGACGAAGGCGACCGCCGAGAGCGCCTTCTCGCCGCCGGAGAGCAGCCCGATGTGCGAGAGCTTTTTGCCCGGAGGTTGGACGAAGAGCTCGACGCCGGCGTTCAAGAGACCTTGTCCGTCCTCGCCTTCCTGCAAGCGCATCTCGGCGCGGCCGCCGCTGAAGAGGCGGGGGAAGAGGGTCTTGAAGCGTTCGTTGACCATCTCGAAGGTGGCCTCGAAGCGGAGCTTCGTCGTTTGATTGATGCGGTGGATGGCCTTCTTGAGGGCCTCGATCGAGTCCTCGAGGTCTTCGATTTGCTTGGCCAAAAATTCATGGCGAACTTTCAGTTCCTCGTACTCGGGGATGGCGCCGAGATTGACGTCTCCCATGCCCTCCAATTTGGATTTGAGTTCGGTGAGACGCGCTTCCTCTTCCTCACGGTTGAATTCGGGGGGCACTTCCACCGGCACTTCCGCGAGGTTGACCGAGTATTTTTCCAAAATCCTTTGTTCCAGGTGCGAGATTTCCGTCTCCGCACGGGAGAGGGTGACGCGCAGGTCGCCGGTATGGCTTCGGGCGAGGTCGTTTTCCTTGCGCAGGTCGCGGACCCTCGCCTCTTTGTTCTTGAGCGCGCCCGCCAGGGTTTCGAACGCCGTCCGCGCGTCTTCCTGTGAGACGACGAGCGCGTCCGCCGTCGCCTTGAGGGAGACGATCTCGCTCGCGGCGGCCTGGAGGGCCGAGCGGGCCTCGGTGATTTTTTGGTGGGCCTCGGTGATGGAGGCCATCTTTTGATCGCTCTGCCGGCGCAGGTCGGACTCGACGTTCAAAAGGCGCTCGGACTCGCGCCCGGCCATCGACCGCCGCTCGGAGAGAGCCGCCGCTTCGACTCGGAGGGAAGTCAGGCGCTCGTGGGCCAGGCGGGACCGGTGCTGGGTGTCGACGATCTCCGTCTCCGCGCGGGCGACAGCCACGTTTTTCTCCTCCAAAACGGACAAGAGATTCATGCGTCTCGCGTCGCCGTTCGCCAAAGAGGCGTCGGCCTTTTCGAGCTCGGCGACGATCTCCTCGCGCTCGCGCGCGACTTTCGACCGGGCCTCTTCGACGCGCCGGTATTGCTCCTCCAGGTGCTGAACTTCCTGGGCCAGGGACATGTGCTTCAATTCTTCCTCGTGCGCGCTCCGCGAAAAAGTATCTTGATTCATGCCGAGGTCCGAAAGGCTGCCCTCGAGCTGCGAGAGGGTGTCTTCCTTGAGCCCGATCTCCTCCTCCATTTCGGCGCATAGGGCCTTGAGCTCCTTGATCTCCCGCTTTTTCTCCAACAGGAGCTTGCCCCGTATGCCGTCGCCTTCCGAAGAGCCTCCGCTGACGACGCCGGACGGGTCCACGACCTCGCCGTCAAGCGTGACCAGGGTTTTCGTGTGCCCGTTCCCGCGCCAAAGGGTGAGGGCGTCGCCCAGGGTTTCGACCAGGACGACGTCGCCCAAGAGGAACTGCCCGATCTTTCTGTAATCTTCGCGGATTTTGACGTGATTCATGAGAGGACCGATCACGCCGTCTTGCTGATACGAAAAAGCGTCGGTAGAATGGTCGCGCACCTCGATGGGGATGAAGCTCGAACGCCCCGTGCTCGCCGCCTTGAGGTAGTTGATGGCCTCGACGCCCTCTTCGTGGCCTTGCACGATCACGTACTGGAGCTTTTCCCCCAGGGCGGCGCTGACCGCCATCTCGTAGCGGGGCGCGGTCTCGATGAAGTCGGCCACGACGCCGAAGACGCCGCCGATCTCCCGGCTCTCCTTCTTTTTCTTCAGGATCGCGCGAACGCCGTCTTCGTAGCCCTCGAAATTCCGTTCCAGATCCAGGAGGGACTTGAGGCGCGAGCGTTTGACCACGAGCTCTTCCTGCCGGACCTTGAGTTCTTGGGCGAGAATCTCCCGCCGCGCGTGCTTGTCGGCCAGTTCGGAGCGCAGGGTTTCCATGTTCGCGTGCAGGGAGGCGCAGAGCCGCGTGACTTCCCGTAGGAGCCGCGTTTTTTCCTGAAGCTGCGTGTTTTGCTCCGAGTGAAGCCGGTCTTCTTCCGCAAACTCGACCTCCGACTTGGCGAGTTGTCCCTTGAGCGACACCTGACGCTCTTCATGGAGGCGCCGCTCGGCCTCCAGGCGCTGGATCTCGGAGGCCGTCTGATGGCGTTCTTCTTTGAGCCGGTTGA
>Ga0247727_10020113_pt1 | contig 10247 bp, 10 predicted proteins | sample WisWelCaveWW1625_FD_202498 | JGI IMG/M metagenome (GOLD analysis project Ga0247727, IMG submission 202498) | Biofilm microbial communities from Wishing Well Cave, Virginia, United States - WW16-25 | ecosystem: Environmental > Aquatic > Deep subsurface > Groundwater > Cave microbial mat | place... | reverse complement strand
TGGAATGTGACCGGAGATGAATGGGAAGTGCCGATCGAGGAAGCGTCGGCGCGAATCGTGCTGCCGCAAGGCGTGACCGGCGTGCGGACGCTGGCGTTCACGGGCGGGTACGGCTCGCGCGACAGCGATGCGGAGAGCAGCGTTTCGGGGAATGCAGTGGAGTTTCGGATGCGGCGGCGGCTCTCGTTCCGCGAAGGCTTGACGGCGGTGGTGGGCTGGGACAAAGGCTATGTGCGGGAGCCGACGAAGCTGGATGAGGCGTGGCTCTTTCTGCGCAGTAACTGGCCGCTTGCGCTGCCGCTGATTGTTTTTGCATTGATGTACTGGGTGTGGTCCACGCGCGGGCGCGACCCGCAACTGCGCCCGATTGCGGCGCAGTATGCACCGCCGGAAGGGCTGACGCCGGCCGAAGTCGGTACGCTCGCAGATAACGCGGCGGACATGCGCGACGTCACGGCGACAATCGTGGACCTGGCCGTGCGCGGCTTTTTGAAAATCGAAGAAAAAGACGAACCGCAGATGATGGGGCTGTGGTCGAACAAGGAGTACGTTTTCCACCTGCGGAAAAAGCGCGGCGACTGGAGCGGGCTGAAGGCGCACGAAATCGAACTACTCGACGCGATGTTTTCGACGGGAACGCGCGACATGGTGGAGCTTTCCGATTTGCAAAATAAGTTCTACAAGCACCTGCCGGGGCTGCGGGACGGCATCTTCCAGACGTTGATGAGCAAGCACTACTATCTGCAGCGGCCGGACAAAGTCAAAGTGGGCTACCTGGTGGGCGGAGTGATCCTTGGCTTCCTGATGGCGATGGGAGGAAGCGCGCTGAGCGCGGGGTTGGGGATGGCGCCGCTGCCGTTCATCGTGGCGGGCATTCTGAGCGGGCTGATTGTGGTGATTTTCGCATTTGTCATGCCGGCGCGGACGATGGCCGGGGCACGAGCGTTGGAAGGAGTGCGCGGGTTTGAGGATTTTCTTTCACACGTCGAGGCCGACCGCTTCGAGCGCATGGTGAAAACGCCGCAGATGTTTGAAAAGTTTCTGCCGTTTGCCATGTCACTGGGCGTTGACAAGCGCTGGGCCGATGCGTTCAAAGACATCTATACGCAGCCGCCGGAGTGGTACAGCGGCCCGGGCTACGGCCCGCGGTTCTATCCCAACAGCTTTGTGAGCAACCTGAACACGATGGCGACGCGCACTGCGGCGGTGATGGCGTCGGCGCCGCGCAGCTCAGGAGGCTCGGGCTTCGGCGGAGGGGGCGGGGGAGGATTCTCGGGCGGAGGAATGGGCGGCGGTGGAGGCGGCGGGTTTTAGATGACCACTCGCAACCGCATCACGCAAGTGCTGCTATGGCTTTCGATTCTCTCCATGAGCATTTGGGTCGGGGGCACGATCTATCAAATGGCGGTCATCGTGCCCCAGTGGAGTGCATCGCCGCCTGAGTCGGTCCGGACATTTTTTCTGGGTACGCAGTTTAACAGCCAGATCGGCAACTTCTTCGGGCCGCGCATCATGCCCTTTCGCGTGCTGCCGATCCTGGGAGTGCTCATTGCCGGTTGGAATCTGAAGAGGCACCGCAAGTATTTTCTGCTGATGGCCGCCTGCATGCTGGCGGGCGTACTTCTAACCTTTGGCTACATCTACCCGATCAATGAAGTGCTGTTCGCTCAAGCAGGCGGAAACCACACCGCCGACGAAATCCGAACGATGGTGAGCCACTGGATTTTTGCCGACTGCGTGCGGTTGGCGATCCTGTTTGTCGGATTCCTGGGGTTGTTGCGAGCTTTGAGCATCCCGTTTCCGACTGCCGACCTCTCCTGAGTCTTCCTCACGAACTGGCGAACTGCTAGAATCGGTGCAACGCGAGCGCCCGCCTGCGAGGTGAACGATGAGCAAAACCATCCGTAGCCAAATTCTAAACCTGGAGCGAGAGCAGGTCCGAGCGATTAACCGCGGGGATGTGCGAGCCGCGCTGAAGATGTTCGACTCCAGTCTGATCGGATTCTCGTCGACCCGGCATGAACGAATTCGCGGACTAGCGGCGCTGGCCCGCACGTTTCAGCACTATCTGAAAATTGCACCCCGCATGACCTACAGCATCGCCAATGCTCAGGTGTATGCAGCCGGCCCGACCGCCATCGCGACATTTTATTGGACCGTTGGATTGGGAAAGGGGCGGAAGATCCACGGCCGCGGCTCTCATGTTTTTGCCCGCAAGGGCAAGAGCTGGCGCGTCGTCCATGAGCACTTCTCGCGGGCGCATTAACCCTGCCCGCATTGGTCGTGCGCAAAGATGGCGGCGTGACCTCATGCGGGAAGCAGAGTAAGGATTCCAAAAACTTCAGTTGGGTTTCGGAGTGGCAGAGCCGAAGACGGGCTCGGGCTGGGTGATGGAATGGTGCATGTTCAGCATGCGCCAGTGCCCGTCTTTCTTCAGGCAGACAGCGACGCCGCGCCCGGCAACGTGCAACGTAGGTGAATCAATGGTGTAGTCGTAGGCGTGCAGTAGGGCATCTCCGAACACGCGAACGTCGTGGGTCTTCATGGCGAACTGAGGGATGGGCTTGACCGTGAGATATCGCTGGCGCAGATAGTTGATGACCTGTTGGCGCCCGCGAAACTCGCCCCAGGTGGTGTAGAGAACCATGTCGGCATCCAAGCAGTTTTCGAGCTCGCTGGAGTTGCCCCGGTTGAACGCGGTGACGCAGGATTCCATGGCGACCATCATCTCTGCCTGGGCCACGGAGCTATGAGGCGCGGGCGGGGCAGGAGCTGTTCCGAGGCGAGCGACGCGGCGCTGGAGGTCAATCGTCGCGCCCATGCGATCGAGCAGATCAATGCCGAGGATGCCATCAATGCGGCCGCCGCAGGTCTTTCCGATGGCGCTCAGGTCCACTGCGGGCAGCTTCAGGCCACTCAAGGTATAACGACCTAAGGAGAAATCCGGCAGCTTGACCTCGCGAGCACTGGTGGCCGACGTGCCGGTCCAGGAAGAGACCTCGATGGATTTCGACTTGCCCGAGGAGAAAGATTTGATGTTTAAGATGGTTGTGGCCGCGGTGTCCACCAGGAACCGGTAGCCGGCAGCCTCAATTTTAATCGTGACTACCGGCAAGACATCACAACGCTCGATGGGAATCTCATCCGCAGTGGACTTGTCCTGAGCAGCGGCCAGGGTCGTCCAGGGAAGGAAACCAAAGAGGAGAGCGACAAATCGGAATCTGCGCATGACGGGCTCAGAAGCATTCTACCATTCCGTCTGGGAAGACGCTGCGTCTGAACTGGAAGGGTCTTCGCGGCGACGAATTAAGGCTTACAAGTTCTTGCAGAAATGCTTCTGGGTTTTGGTGACGGTATAGCCGAGAGATTCGTAGAACTTGTGGGCGCGTTCACGGATGACGTTGGAGCGCAAGACCACTTCGCGGTAGCCCTTCACGCGGGCCCATTGCTCGGCCTGCTCCATCAATTGCCGGCCCACGCCAAAATTGCGAAAGTTTTCATCCACCACCAGGCCCCCAACTTCGGCGCGTGGATCGTTTGCAACAAAGTGGTGCGCGTGCACTTGAACCCAGCCGACGATCAGTCCGTCGGGAGCTTCCGCGATGAAGACGGCCTGATCGGGCGCTGCCTGGATCCGCGGGAGCTGGCGCAAGACGGTTTCTGCGGTGGAGGGGTAACCGAGTTGGCCGGCCAGGACGGCGATGCGTTCCGCATCCGCAGCGACGGCAGACCGGACTTGCACTCGGGTGACAGCACGCGTCATCGAAGCGATTCAAGGAAAAAAGTGATGGCGCGCAAAACTTCTGCCGGGCTTTCCATATGCAATTGATGGCCGATGCCTGAGAATTTGACACTGGAGGCCTGCGGCAGGATGGCGGTGATGCGCGCGACGTCCTTATCGGTGAGCAGAGCGCCGCAGGAAGGATCGGCTTGAAGCAAGAGGGTCGGGCAACGCACCTGAGAAAGGACCAAATCGAGGTCTGGTTCCTCGAGGGCCCGCCCGTCAATGAGCATTTGCAACGCTTCGGGATCGGTTTGCGCGAGGCAATGGGCGCGAAAGCGCAGGAAAGCGGCGTCATTGCCGAGAATGTCTCCCTGGCGAACGGCCACTTTGGTGCCCGGAGTATGAGCGCGAATCTCGGCAAACTGTTTTGCGATTTCATCCACGGAAGCACCCGAGGTGGCGAGGTCGCGCAACGCCGGAAAGTAAGCAGGGTCAATGCGCTCGAGAAAGCTCTCGCGATACAAGGGGCTGTCGCCGATGACGAGGCCGCTCATGTGCCCCGGCACAGGAATGGCGGCGCCGAGAGCCACCAGGCCACCGAGTGAGTGGCCAATGACGGCGGCAGGAGACTTCACCTGCATGAGAAGAAAGGAAGCAGTGTCGGCCACGTAGTCTTGCAAGCGATATCGGCCGGAGACGCGACCTGACTTGCCATGGCCGCGAAGATCGAGGGCAAAAACCTGCCAGCGCATCGCCAGCGAGGGAATCACCGGCATCCAAGCCTGCCAGGCTGTGGTGATACCGTGAAGCAGAACAAGCGGAGGGCCGGCAGCAGGCCCTTCTGCGTAGTTCAGGACGACCGTGTCGGCGTCGAACTTTTTTTCGGTCAGCATGGGTGTGCCAGCTTACACCACCCCCTCGCGCGAGGCCACCGGCGGAGGAATCAAAACTGTTTCTCGGAGTCGAGGAGGAGCGTGACGGGTCCGTCGTTGGCCAGCTCGACCGACATGCGGGCCTGAAAGACGCCGGTCTCGACGCGGACGCCGAGACCGCGAAGGACGCGAACAAACTCTTCGTAGAGGCGTCTCCCTTCATCCGGCGGCGCGGCGCCGATGAAGCTGGGGCGACGCTGACCGCGCGCGTCGCCGTACAGGGTGAATTGAGAGACGACCAGGGCCGCGCCACGAACGTCGAGGAGGGACCGATTCATTTTGCCCTGGTCGTCGTCAAAAATGCGGAGGTGGGCAGTTTTTTCGGCCAGATACGCGGCAGCCTCGGTCGTATCGCCCTGACCGACACCCAGCAAGACGAGGAGACCGGCGGCGATTTCACCGGTGACGCGGTCGTCAGCAAGGACGCGGGCATGAGAGACGCGTTGGATAACGGCACGCATAGAGAGTCTTCAGTTTTCAGTCGTCAGGGCAGGAGCGGTTGAGCGATTTGCGCCCCTGTGCCGCTCAGCGGGTGCGCTATTCCTGACTGGATTCGGAGCGCTGCTGGGTGGCCGGTGCTGGACGCCGCGGCAGCATCTCTGGCAATTGAGCAACGTTGTAGGCCCAGACGGCCAGCACCTGAGCACCCTGGACAAGGTCGTCTTTCACGACTTGATCGAATGTATCGGACTGGCTGTGGTGTGTTTTGCGGTAGCTGTACGGGTCCTGGATGCAGTAGAGGCCGGGGATGCCGACGTCGTTAAAGGAGGCGTGGTCGGTGCCGCGGCTGTTGCGGAGACTGACTTCGGCGAGGCCGACCGCGCGCATAGGAGCTGTGACGCGGTCTATGACTTCTCGCGCCTGGTAATTCCCTTGCGTGCCGATGGAGAGCACGCGGCCGGTGCCGGTGTCGTGCACTAAAACGGCGGAAATCTTGGGCCATTCGGACTTGTGTGCTTCGACGTAAAGGCGCGAGCCGTTCAGTCCTTGCTCCTCGCCAGAAAAAAGGACGAAGCGGATGGTGCGCTTGGGCTTCAGGTCTAGCTTGGCAAGCGCGCGGGCAGCTTCGAGGACGGCGACCGAGCCGGTACCGTTATCGGTGGCGCCAGTGCCAAGGTCCCAAGAGTCGAGATGGGCACCCAGGATGACGATTTCGTCCGGCTTTTCGCTGCCGGGGATTTCGGCGACGGTATTATAGACCTCGACGGGCTTCTCGCTGAAGGTGTTGGTCATCTGGAGCTCCACTTCGACGGGGCCACGCTTCTGGAGGCGAAAGATGAGCCGATAGCTTTCCGGGCTGAGGTACGCGGTGGGGATCTGACCAATGTTGTAGTCGCGGCCGCCGACGCTGGACATATTGAGCAAGCCATGATCCTTGTCCGAGTCGCGCAGAGCTGCCAAAACGCCTTCGGCTTTGAAGAAAGCGTCGCGGTCACGATTGAATTGCTGTTGTCCGGCAAAGGCCTGAGGTGCGGCCGGGGGCCCTGCCGGGGCTGGGATGGGACCGGGGCTGAACAGGGGAGAGCGAGGGGCCTCGTAGGGCGGAGGAATCGCAGCGGGTTGAGTGGTGATCACCACTGCGCCCTTGAGCTTGCCTTTGAATTTCTGGAGGTCCTGCAAGTTGCGCGCGCCCACGAAAACCACTGGGCCGCGGATTTTGCCCGCAGTGCTGGGTGACCACCCGGCGGAGGCCAGAGTGAGCGGGTGCTCAACCGGGGAAACAATGTGGCCACTTGCCGTGCCACGATACCAGGCGCGGGCGATGGTCCAGGGCTCGAGATTCGCATTGGAAAGACCGTATTTCTTGAACATCTCCATCATCCATCGATTGGCCTGTTCCATCTGCTTCGTGCCGGTGAGTCGCGGGCCAATCATATCCGTCAGGAATTCGAGATTGGCCATCAACTCGCTGTTGTCCTTAATCTCGGCCAAGATCTTGGTGTCGGCGGCAAAGAGAGGATCGGCAGGGGCCTGTTGCTGCGGGCCCTGCGCTACGGCAATCCATCCAAGGAGCAGAAATAGGCCGATCGAGGCGACGAAGAACGAGCGTCTCTGCTTCACAGGTGGTTCCTCCAGTGAGTCGGAATGCGGCGTGCGGCGGGGATTCTACGCCAGTCCACAAGGCTGCTCAAACGGTTTGCACTCCGGGCCGTTGGACGGTTGAGAAGGCCCGGCGGGTTTCAGGAAAAGCAGTTTGCAGTGGGGAGGAAATGTGCTAGAAGAAGTTCGCGGCGCGGAGCAGACCCACAGCCTTGAAACTCGCACTGATTGGTACCCACGGTGTCGGCAAGACTACGCTGGCCTACGAAACGTGTTCCCTGCTGAAGAAAGCCGACCACAACGTTGAGCTGGTCACGGAAGTGGCGCGGCGCTCGCCCTTTCCGGTGAACGAGGCGACCACGCTCGAGGGACAGCTCTGGATTCTGCACGCCCAGATTGCTGCGGAATTGGACGCTGCTTCGCGGGCGCCGCACGTGATTTGCGACCGCTCGGTGCTGGATAATTACTGCTACCTGGTGAATAAGTTTGGACGGCAAGCGCGGCTTGAGCAGTGGCTGGCGTGGTGGATGGAGAGTTACACGCTGCTGGCAGCCGTGCCGCCGCTATCCGATGGAATTCCGCCGGACGGGTTCCGCTCAGAAAACCTCGAGTTCCAGCACCGCATTCACGAGCTGCTGGGCGAACTGCTGGCTGAGGTTCCTTTCCACTTGCTGCGCGAACGAGTGCTATGGCTCGAGCGACGTGACCGGCGCGTTTGGGGTGAAATCATCTTCGGCGCAGCAACACCACTATTGCGTCCCGCCGAACGCGTCCAGCAGGCCGCAGCCGCAAGATAACCGCAGAGCCGTCCTTCCCTAACTTTCCGGCAACTCCACTCGCGCGAGCTGCGCCGCAACCATCTGCCAACCCGCCGTACGCTTCATAAAGACAATCGCGAACCGGAAGTGGCCCGGCTGGGAGGTGTTCTCCATGCCGATCCGACCCATGACGACGCCGGTAGTGCCGAACGCCCGAGCTGTTGCTTCCTTCAGGACAGATTTGGGGAAGCGAGGGCCATCTTGGCCTTCTGGAGGGAGCAGATCATCTTTGGAGATCACATTGCCGCCGAAGGCGGAGCCGACAAAGTCTTCGGCAATGATTTTGTCGAGCGCGGCGCGGTTGCCGCTCTGTTCCGCGGCGAGCCATTCACGAACGACAGAAATGAGTTCGTCCTCTACGCGCGGAGCCTGAACTGTGAATTGCTGCTTCGCAAAAGCAATCGAGAAAATCACAAGAACTGCTGCCACTCCAATCATCGTACGTAGGAACTTCATGCATCTCCTCCGTTTGTGTCGGGACTTCCTCCGCATAGACACCGAGTAGTCAGAGTTTGTTCCCGCGAATGGGCAAAAAAGGTCTAGCGCTTCCGGCGAGGAGCGGGCTGGCAGCGTGGACAGAAATGACTGCTGCGGCCAGCCATGAGAATGCGGCGGATTTTCGTTCCGCAGCGGAAGCAGCCTTTTCCTTCCCGACCGTAGGCGCGATGGCGGAGTTGATACTCGCCGGGCAGGCCGCTGGCGTCCACGAAATCAGAAATAGAAGATCCTCGAAGGCGGATTGCGTTGTCCAGGACCCGACGAATACAACGATACAGCAACGAAACCTGTCGAGGACTAAGCGCTGCGGCATGGCGGGCAGGATGGATGCGGGCACGCCAGAGGCTTTCGTCGGCGTAAATGTTGCCCAAACCGCGAAGGACACTCTGGTTGAGGAGAAGCGCCTTGATCATGGCCCGGCGCCCAGCGAAGCACTGGCGAAAGTCGGCCAGGGTGGCTTCGAGGGGGTCGAGGCCGAGCTTGCCGAGGACGCCTCCCAACGCGTCTTCCTGCAACAAAGCCATGCGGCCGAAGCGCCGAACATCGGTGTAGCGAAGCTCCCGGCCATCGTCCAAGGTGAAGCAAGCATGGGTGTGAAGCTGGGGCGGCTCCGCAGCAGGGTGGGGGCTGAGATGGCCGGTCATGCCGAGGTGCACCAACAGCTGGCAGGAGTGATTGTCACCGGGCTGCGTTGAGTGTGCGTCAGCCGGAGAAACCAACCGCAGAAGAATGAATTTGCCGAATCGCTGGATGCTTTCAATGCGCCGCCCAGGGATTTCACGTTCAATTGCGGCGGGGTCGTCAATGAAGTCGGTCTTCCCCAGTCGTATGGAGAGAATGCGGCGGCCGGGCAAGTCTGCCTGCAGACCGCGGACGAGCGTTTCGACTTCCGGAAGTTCTGGCATTTGCCCTTCCAAAAGAACATAGCACAGAACCGCGAGCGAAAACTTTGGGCGTGTCCCAGCGGAGTAAGCTGCTGCAGACTGGTGCAACAGGCTGCGTCCCGCGAACATCCATGATACATTTTCGGCGGCCGGACTGATCTCGGGCGGCCGATCGCTCGAAAAAAGAATCCGTGTAACAGGCAGGCAGATCCAACGATTTTGGGTTCGTCTGCCCGTGAACACTGGCGGACCCTGGGGGTTGTGAATGACCTACCTGCTGATCGGTGCAGTGATGCTGCTCAGCTTTGCCAACGGCGCCAACGACAACTTCAAGGGTGTGGCTACGCTGTGGGGCGCCGGACGCACCTCCTACAAGCGCGCGCTGGCCTGGGCCACCGGGTTTACGCTGCTGGGGTCGCTGGTGGCCATCTGGGGCGCCGCTGGCCTAGTTGCCAAGTTTAATGGGTCGAAGCTGGTGGGTGCGGCGGTCTATACGCAGATCCCTTTTCTGGCGGCGGTGGCGCTGGGTACGGCAGCGACGGTGCTGCTGGCATCGAGGCTGGGGCTGCCGGTTTCCACGACGCATGCACTGACAGGAGCACTGGTAGGAGCAGGCGTGATCGCTGCGGGTCCTGCGCAGGTGCGATTTGGGGCGCTGGGAATTGGCGTGGTGCTGCCGCTGCTGTTTTCGCCGGTGGTTGCACTTTTGCTTACGGTTGCGGTCTATCCGCTAGTGATCCGAATGGGCAGACTGGCCGGGAACCGAGACTGCCTCTGCGTGGATCAGCCGTTCGCGGTGGAGGTCACACCGGCCAACGCGGCGCTTTCTGCGGATGCTGCTCTTTCCGCAGTGCCGGCACTGCGCTGGGCAGCGGCTTCGGAGTGTGAGACGGGTGCGGAAGTCGCCCGATTCTCGATCCGCGACGGCGTGCACTGGTTTTCCGGAGCGGCGATCAGTTTTGCGCGCGGACTGAACGACACGCCCAAAATTGCGGCTCTGCTGCTGGTGGCTGCGGCGGGCGCGGTGCAACTGAATTACGTTTTGGTGGCTGTGGGGATGGCAGTGGGAGGCGCGCTGGGTGCGTTGCGCGTGGCTGAGACAATGAGCCGTAGAATTACTCCCATGAAATCTCCCGAAGCGATCTCGGCCAATCTTGTGGCGGCAAGTTTGGTGACCGCCGCGTCGTATTTTGCCCTGCCGGTGTCCACCACACACGTGACCTCGGGAGCGATTTTCGGAATCGGCATGCTGCACAGAGGACACGCCGATGGGAGGCGGGTGCGCGAGATTGTGCTCTCGTGGGTGGCCACACTGCCCCTGGGCGCAGGGCTCGCAGCAGGAGGCTACTGG
>Ga0247727_10020112_pt1 | contig 10249 bp, 9 predicted proteins | sample WisWelCaveWW1625_FD_202498 | JGI IMG/M metagenome (GOLD analysis project Ga0247727, IMG submission 202498) | Biofilm microbial communities from Wishing Well Cave, Virginia, United States - WW16-25 | ecosystem: Environmental > Aquatic > Deep subsurface > Groundwater > Cave microbial mat | place... | reverse complement strand
TATTGGCGATGAATTATATGCAGAAATTTTACAGCAGCTCGAAGACGATGAAGAATCCGGCTCAGGAGAAGACATACTCACCACGCCCAACCAACCCCTCCTCAGCTTCATCCGCCCCGCCATCGCCTACCTCGCCATTGCCGATGCCACCGTAGAACTCCCGCTCGAATTCCGCAACAACGGCATCGTATTGAACGCCACCGAAGGCGGCTTTGAAAACATTGCCTCAAAAAATCCTGCCGAACCTTCACGCCTCTCATCCATCACCATCAAGGCAAAAGAAAAAGGCAACGACTATCTCAAGCGCCTCCAGCTCTGGCTCATCGCCAACGCCTCCGCTTATCCGCTCTTCACCCCGCCCGCGGATACATCCGGTAATCAATATTTCGAAAATAAATCAACACGCAAAGGCTATTTCACCTGACAAAAACAATAAATGGACGCGCAACAAATCTTCACCTCAGTAGCCTCCGCGCTCGTAGTACTAATCCTCAGCGGCATTTTCGGATTAATACGCGGATGGATTAAAAAAACTGAGCAGCGCGAACTGCAAAAAGAGAGACGAATGCTCCGCTACTTCCGCAAGACAGATGCAATCCTTTATGCATTCATCATCGCAAGCGATAAGATTATTTCCGAATCCTTCCAGCGCGCTTACACCGAGAAGCTGGAAGATTTGGAAAAAGAAGATGCGATGATGGAAAAGTCCGGCAAAGAATAATGACCGCCCACCTGCTCAGATTAAGCGATGACGGCACCGAAGCCCTCGGCAGGCTGTACGTATTCGAAGGCTTGAACAAAATCTTCGAATGTTGCACCCTCGAACTCCCCTGGCTCAACAATCTCCAAAATCATTCCTGCATCCCTCCCGGAAAATACGATTGCCGCCTCTCCATGTCCGCAAAATTTGGAAGGGAAACATTTGAAATCCTAAATGTGCCCAAGCGCGCAGGCATCCGTATCCATAAAGCCAACTACTTCGACCAACTCTCCGGCTGCATCGCAATAGGTTCCGACTTCAAAGATTTGAATAATGATGGGTTTTTAGACGTAGTAGAATCCAGAATCACCGAAGAAAAACTAATCTCCATTCTCCCCACACAATTCAAAATCATCATCGCATGAAAAATAAAAACATCAAAACATCATTCTTTCCCCCTTCAGGGGGAAACACAAAGGGGGTAGCATTTCTTTCCCCCTCCAGGGGGAAACACAAAGGGGGTAGCTCATGAACCTCACCGACCTCAACCCCATCAGCAGCGCCATCACCACCGGAGTATCATCACTCGCAAACTCCGTTGGCGACCTCGTGGACCGCTTCAAGCTCACACCCGATGAAAAGATTGCCGCAAAAAAAGAATGGCAGCAGCTCATTGACCAGCATGAACTCGCATTGCTGGAAGTATCATCCACCCAGGAGCGCATCGCCATGGAAGACCGCGACTCCGCACGCAAAATGCAAATCACCGCCCTGCAGCAATCCGGCTGGCTCGCCAAAAACTTTGTTTACCTCCTCTCCATCGTCACCATCGTAGGCGCCTTCGCCTTTGCCGTTGCGCTTTTTTTTGTCACCGTTCCGGAAAAAAATACACGCCTCATCGAAATGTTTGCCGACCTCTTCCTCTTTGCCGGTGGCGCTGCCGTCTATAATTTCTTCCTCGGAAGCAGCGCAGGCTCCAAGCAAAAAACCGACATCATGGCGGCATCAAAGTCCCAAAAGTCCCCTTCAGGGGATTTAGGGGTAGATGACACCGCAAAGCCATCCGACATTGACGAACTCCTCCTCTCCCGCAGGGATAAAAAACAACGCAGAAAACTTACCGAATGATTAAAACCATCCTCCTCATTCGACCTGGTGCTATTAGCAGGCTTGTTCGCTGCCGGCATCGGCATTCTCTATTGCTGGCTCCGCGATATGGATATGGACGAACCCCACGAACCATTATGACATCCTCGCTCACCCTCACCGGCTCATCCGTACATGCCAGCATCCCGCAGTCATGGAACGACCTGAGCGGTATTCAAGCCTCCATGTGCGCAACTATCCTCAGAACTGCCATCCCACAGCAACAGCAGCAGCTTCGCCTGCTCCTCATATTGCTCGACATGCGCTGGTATCATCTCCAAAAACAATATCGCTTCTGGTCATTGTCCGCAGAAGCACGCTACCTTTTCGCCATCGAAGGAACAAAATTCCTCTACTCAGAAAACACCCTCACCAAAAACCCATTCTCCTGCCTGCGTGCGAAGGCGTTCCCCCTCTTAGGGGGAATACAAGGGGGTACGCTAATAGGTCCCGCTGATGCCCTCGAAAACATCACTGCCGAAGAATTCGCCTTCAGCGAATATCACTATCAGCAATACCGCGAAACCGGCAAACTCGATGAGCTGCACCAACTCATTGCCGTCCTCTGGCGAAAATCAAAATCACAAAAACAAATCTCCGCCCCCGATTATGACGGTGACCCCCGCCTGCCATTCAATTCACACATCTACGACCATCCAACTGCCAACTGCCGCTGCCAACTGCCGACTGCCTACTCGCTGCTACAGTTCTACGAAGCCTCCCGCAACAAAATAATTGCCGACAACCCCGAAATCTTCACCAATCAGCGGCAGGCTGCCGGCAGCGCCACCATCACCGGCTGGGTAAAAGTCTTTTACGCCCTCGCTGAAAATATCACCGGTGTTGATGCGGTCGCAAAGCAGCGCCTCTCCGCCATCATCACCTGGCTCATCCACCAGAAAGAAGACACCGAAGAAATGCAAAAACGCCTGAAAAAGCAATGATGAGGCTTCCCCGCTTTTTACTTTTGTATTAATCCCCCTTGTGCGGAAGCCTCATGCGCAGGAAAAGGGGGTGAAGGGGGATTTGTATTAATCCCCCTTGTGCGGAAGCCCCCATGCGCAGGAAAAGGGGGTGAAGGGGGATTTGCGCTAATGTCCTTTATCCCTCACTCCTAAACTCTAAACTTTAAACTCTAAACTTTTAAATACCATGAGAAAAATATTCGCCATCAACGGCAGCATCTCCACCGAGAAAGAATGCACCGAACAGCAGTACGAACAGTTCAAAGCACTGGTAGCCGCGCTTCCCAAATGCGATGAAGCCGCGCTCAGCGTGCAGGATACAGCCTGTCCTGTCGCCAGCGAATCCTTCGATGATATTGACGTCCATGCCGACTTCAATCCCCTCCACGATTTCGTCAACACCCTCCAAAACTGGATTCAGCCCCCCGCAAACATCCCCCCTCCTCCTGCATCAGTGGAGCAAGTATTCGCCAAATACGGGCTTACCCCCGCTGATAATCCACAAGCCAATAAAGACTCCCTCTCCTCATTGAATGATGATGATTTCTACAACTGCACCAAAGAGCTTTTTTATGTCATCGAGGCTACTCCAACATGGGATACCTTCCGCAGCCTCTGCGACTCCCATAACGACTTCCGCGTAAACCCCGCTGCCTACCGGGCTGAATTGCAATCCCTCGTTTTCCTTTTCATTGACAATAACGGAAACGGCTCATAAATAAAACCACAACACCCAGCACTCAACACTCAACCAACATGAATTATATCGTACTGGATGACAACGTAGAATTCGCGATTCAAAAATTCCAAATCTTCAGCCCCACCTCCGAGCCGCTGCTGTACGAATGCGTCCAAAATCCAGATGTGCAGGTCGGATTAGTCACCATCCTCGCCTTCCCTGACTATTTCAGCCCTGCCCTCAACCTGGAATGCACCGTTAAGATGCAAGCCCTTGCCGACCGCATCAATGGCGCTGCCTGGTCGCCCGCTGAAGGCGATTATTTTACGGACATTGATAATGCCCTTCGCCTCTACCTCATCACCGACATCACAGCCCCCAGCATTGATTTCATCACCGTCTCCGGTGGCGAGCTGGGCGATGGTACCGCCTCCGAATCCGGCTTCACCGATACCCGCGTCCCCATAATTTTTGATGAAAGCGGCAGCGGCTCCGGCTCATGAAAAAACTATTTACAATCCTTTCCCCCTATAGGGGGAAATACAAAGGGGGTGTTACATGAATCCTTTCTACAAAGCCTACACCGATTATTTTGAATCCATCGCAGCGAAGCATAAGGACATCCTGCATGTGATTGGTGATAAAGACAACTGCCATTTCACCGCCATATCCATCCACGATTTCCAGGCGGGCATCGTCAGCAAAATAAAATTTCCCCACCTGCTTTTGCTCAAGCCAGAATGCACGTTCATCAATGAGAAATCCGAGAACATCCTGAAAAATTACCTGTGCATGTTCATGGTGCTCGATAAGTTCAGCCCCACCGAAACCACTCCGGAACAATCCATCGCATTGTTTAACAAGTGCGAGGCTCTCGGTGATGAAATCATTGCCCGCATGATTGACGACCGTGAATTAGGCGAAGAGGAAGGGCGCTCCGCATTCCCAAAGCTGGCGCCCTTCTATAATGTGAGCGGAACACCCGTGGGCGACAGCAAGGAAAATAACCTCTACCACGGATCCAAGGGCTGGCTCATCACCTTCGAAATGCTCTGGCCCCTTGACCAATTGCCCGATAACACCAAATGGACTGACCTGTGAGAAAATATTTCCATAATTCTTTCCCCCTCCAGGGGGAAATACAAAGGGGGTGAAATGGCAAAGACCGAATCCCGTTCCGTCAATGTTTATATCAACAATAAGGTTGTCGGGCAAACTATTAAAGACATCCAGTCGCAATACATTGCCCTCAACAATCACATCAGAAAGAACCTAATTCCGGGGACTGCCGCATACAATGAGAAGGTTGCCGAGCTGCGGAAATTAGGCTCCGTCATTTCCGACCATACCGCAAAGGTCAAAGGCATGACCGGCATCTGGAGCAAAATCTCCAAGGAAGTAAAGCAATTCGGTCTCCTTGCTATCAGCGCCCTCGGTGCACAGCAGCTTATCTCCGGCATCAATAACCTGATTAAGCGCAATGCCGACCTCAGCGATTCTTTTGCAGACGTCCGCAAAACAACAGGGCTTACGGATGAGGCGGTCAGAGACCTGTACAAAGATTTAGGACAGCTCAACACCCGCACCAGCAGAAAGGAATTGCTCGACCTCGCACGGGAAGCCGGTAAGCTGGGCATCTCCGGGCAAAAAAATATTTTGGATTTCGTTCGCGCAGCGGATAAAATCAATGTAGCGCTCGGTGAGGACCTCGGCAAAGAGGCCATCACTCAACTCGGCAAGCTCGCCCAGCAATTCAAGACGGTAGAGAAATTCGGCTTCGAAGCATCCCTGGAAAAAATCGGCTCAGCCATCAACGACCTTGGCGCAAATTCAGCCGCCACTGAAGGATATATCGTTGACTTCACCACAAGGCTTGCCGGTGTTTCCAAGCAGGCAAACATCACCGTTCATGATACCCTCGGTCTCGCCTCTACACTCGATAACCTCGGGCTCACTTCCGAACTATCCGCCACCGCCATCAGTAAAACCATCGTAGCCATGTTCAAGGATACCGCTGATTTTGCCAAAATCGCGGGTATGAACACCAAAGACTTTACTGACCTGCTCAATACAGATGCCAACGAAGCGCTCATAAAAGTTGTGCAGGGGCTAAAAGGAAATAATGAAGGTCTCTCCACCATGGCAGCCAAGCTCGATGACCTCGGTGTTGACGGTGCGCGCACCATCACCGTTCTCGCCTCGCTTGCCGATAACACCGAACTCCTCAAGCAGCAGCAGGACCTCGCCAACAAATCATTTGAACAGGGCGTGTCGCTCACCAATGAATTCAATATCAAGAACGAAACGCTGGGCGCCAAGCTCGAGCGCGTTCAAAAAGCGATTTATGGCGCGTTCATTTCTTCCGGTGCAGTGGCGGCATTGGAAAGCCTCGTCAATGCAGCCGCTGATTTTATTTCCGTTCCATTGAGCGAAACATTGCGCGAGGAACAAGCTGAGCTGAATACACTCGTCACCGCCATCATCACCACTAATGACAATCAGCAACTGCGCAATGATTTGGTTAAGGAACTGCAGGACCAGTATCCCGACTTCCTTAAAAACATGGATGCTGAAAAAGTATCAAACGAAGAATTGCGCGACCGGCTCATCCAGGTCAATGATGAATACGAAAGGCGCATCCAGCTCACCGTGTTCGAAGAAGACATTGCGAAGCAGGCGAAAGAATCAGCAGACGCCTACCGCGACCTGCGTGAGGCTCAGAAACAATACGGGCAAATCCTCCTTGGCGTCAATGCGCAGCTTGATAAGAAAATAACGCAGAACTACTTAAACCGGGCAGAAGTTTACAAACAGGAAAAAGAACTGCTGAATGACTTAACCCTCACCGAGGAACAGCGCAGAGACAAACTGCTTGAACTTGCTAAGAGCGGGGCATTATTTTTCAACAATATTGACCAAGGGTTAAAGAAAGTGCAGGAAGCCGATGAGAATTATCAGGCTTCCATCGCTGAAGGCAATGCCATCCTCGAAGAGCGGAACAAAATTTTTGCAAAGCAGATTGTTAATGAAGAAAATATTGACACCGTTGTCAATCAAATCACCGATGACTCCGGAAAAGCGGTTGAGGCTCTTAATAAATTAAATGGCGCCCTCGATGAAGTGCAGCGTAAAGCAGCGGGGCAAATCCCCAGACAAACACTGGCGGTTCCCGAACAGCTTCCAACCGACAGCAACCTTCCTGGCGCTCAGGATGTCGGCAAAAATCCGCTCGGCTTACTCGGTCTCAGCGATGATGAGCGTGAAACAATGTCTGCAAATGCAAATTTTGTCGTTGGCATTTACACGCAGCTTGCCGACACCATTTCCCAAATCACCCAGGCGCGCTATCAGAATGAAATTGCTGCCATCAATGAAAAGGAGCAGGCTGAAATAGCGGCTGTTCAAAACAGCAAGGCGCGTGAAGAAGATAAGCAAGCGAGAATCACAGCCATCCACGAGAAGTACGAGAAACTTAAAACTAAGGCTCAGGCTGATGCTGCCAAACGGAATAAAGCCATCCAGATATCACAGGCGCTCGCCTCCGCAGCGCAGGCAGTCGTCAGCACACTTGCCGCCCGCCCCGGGGCAGTGGATATCATATCGCTTGGAGCAGTCCGCGCCCTCCAGATAGGTTTGGTTGCCGCCATCACAGCCGCTCAAATAGGCATCATCGCCAGACAGAAATTTGCCCATGGCGGTCCCACCGGTCCCGGCAGCGGCAGGCGCGATGAGACGGGGCACTACATCGCAGGCTACGTCCATGATAATGAATATGTCGTACCTAAGCGCATCTATCAGGACCCCCAATATGCCAATGTCATGGGACTGTTGGAAGCCGCACGCACCGGCAGAAGCTTTGCCGCAGGCGGTCCGACCACCGAAGGTAAAAAATATGTCAACAAGGTCATTGATCCATCCACTTCATCAGACCCGATGCAATGGAATGAAGTAACACAGCTTCTCCGCGTCATCGCTGCCAACAGCGGCAGGCGCCTCGTCACCGTCATTGATGATACAGCAGTCAACGTAATCACCGACCGCCAATCCGCAGTAACCGATTTCGAAAAGCAAGGAGGAATCAAATGATTAGCATTACTAAAGACACCACCGGGCAATATCTGGCAAAGAATCCGCTCATCCTCAAGGTGAACACCGATAACCATATCCTCACCTTCGAGAAAAAAGCTTCCATCTCACTCAGCTTCAGCGGCACCGGGCCTGCCGTGAATAACTTGCTGAATCTTTCCATCACCGGTGAGCCAATGCTCCTGCTGGGGGCAGTAGCTTATTCTGCCTCCACACCAGCGCCAAATACATTCCGCGTGAAAGGTCCTTCGCAAACATTGCTGCAATGGGTATCACAAACTTTTATTCCCGATTTACAAAACAGCAACATCTTTTCCTCCTTCTGGACCGTGCATCAAATCAGCGGGTTCGCCCTTGCCACCATCCGTAAAAAAGCATTTGGCACATTCAATTACACGAGTTTTCTCGCCAACACCACCGTCACCAACAGCCAGACCAACAATGAAGCCGTGTGGCGTCCCAACTACAAGCTGCGCGCTGAAATTTTTGTGGAAGATGTTTATCGCAGCGACAGCTTCGCGCTGGTGAACACCCTTCAGCAAACACCCGATGCCGGTGGCAATTGTGTTTTCGATGTAGCTCCGAGCGTGCGCGCTTATTTGCAGCATGATGTTCCGAACCCGGCAGGCTCCGGATGGGGCGCTGCCAAAAAATGCCAGAAACGCTTTTGGGTTCGCTTCCTCGAATACTACGGTGACGACCCGCTGGCTTATTACAGCAGCACTGCCATCACCGATGTTTTATTCGCCTTCCGCGGTGGCGTGCCAGCGCAACTGTTCGCTCAAGATTATTCCTTCATTCCCATTCAAAGCGTCAGTAATTCAAAATGGCTCACCTGGCTGCCCAATCACACCAAGAAAATCACGGTGGATGCTCGCGAATATCTCGCCTTCCGGTTTGACGATGATGATATCGGCACCGTACTCGTCCGGCTGTTTTACACCGATGGCACTACCGATGATTTTAATTTCGACTCCGGTTCCAGACCGACTGAAGGCGATATCATCATCATCCCCGCAGGCTATGAAGCCCTCGGCATTGCAGCTCATCTCGACAGCGGAAAAACATTATGGAAATACGAACTCCACCTGTCCGATTCCACCGTGCCCATTTACAAGGCGTTCACTTACATTATTGATGACAAATACTACGCCCACCGGCTCACGCTGCTCTATCAAAACGGCTGGGGCGTGCCTGAAACATTGCACGTCACCCAGGCGATTGACCGGAAACTGAACGTGAGCAAAGAGCAGGCGGAAAAGCAGGTGGACGCTGATTTCGATTTCACCAAGGATGCTGAAATATTCGACTTCGACAATTCCACCGATATGGAATTCACCGTGAACACGGGCGCCTTCCCTCAGAAATATATTGAACACCTGGAGGATTTGCTGCGCTCGAAAGCACCGGTGTTCATGTACGTAACTGCTGGCGCAAGCGTCTCGCTTGTGCCCATCAGCATCAACCCCGGCAGCTTCAGCATGGGCAGCGACAACGATGATTTGTATTCACTCACCTTCACCTTCCGCCTTGCATTGCACGAAATGAATTTCGGAGACAAAGAAATCCTCGACACCATTATCCCAACCGATGAAAGCGGCTCATAATATATTCTGCGTTTCTTTCCCCCTTAGGGGGGAAATACAACGGGGGTTACAATGTTAGAAATCATCCTCACCTCCTCCGGCATCTCGCTCGACTTGCCCGAAGACATCCAGCTACCCGTCACGCTGAACAATTCCTTCTTCAGCACCGGAATCGTGGAGGGGGACCTTGTTTATCAAACATCCATTCCACTCACCGACAATAATAAAAAAGCGATCACATTCATGCACCAGGTGGAGAGTACCACGCCATTCACCAAAGAGCAGGATGTCATCATCCGCTATGCAGGAAGCGAATGGACGCAGGGTAAACTCATCGTCACCAAAGTAGCAGGCGGAAGAATCAGCTTCCGCATGGCAATAGGGAAAAGCTTTTTTATGAAAACGATTGATGGGAAACAGCTCACTGATTTAACTTTTCCCGATATTGATTTCTCCGCCCCATCCAATACAAAATTCAAGCTGCCGTGGATATACAACCCTGCATTTTATGAGGGCGCCAATGACCAGGATTTGATTGACCGCTACGCGGGATGGATCAACACGTTTCCCATTCTCACCAACTTTCATCATCAGCATGTTTTCTCCCCGCAAATATTTTTAAAATATGTGGTGGAAAGAATTGCCGCTTACACCGGGTTATCGCTTAACGGCAACCTGTTCAGTGATGTGGAGATTGCGAAGCTGCTGCTGTATAATAACACCGTGCTCTACCTCGACTGGAACACGCAAATCAGCTATGGTAATCCGAAAGACCACATGCCGAATGCCACCATGAAGGAATTGCTCAATGCGGTGTTAACCACTTTCTGCTGCCAGCTCTCCATAAACGGTCCTGAGTTGAAAATCATCACCAAGAAAAGCATTCTCGAAAGCTCAGCCTGCGTTGACCTCACCGCCTTCAGCGGAAAGCTGCAAGATATCGAGCCAGGCGGCTACAGCGGATTCGTGTTCAACTTTAGCAGTGAAAATTTCTTTCTTGCAGGGCAGCCCTTAACACTGGAACAGTTCGGGAAGCTGAATGTGCAGGCGCAGGTGGATACCTTCACAAACCTCGCAGCCTTAACGC